>Ga0209061_1002381_pt1 | contig 24208 bp, 19 predicted proteins | sample Coa_R1_10_FD_187157 | JGI IMG/M metagenome (GOLD analysis project Ga0209061, IMG submission 187157) | Surface soil microbial communities from Centralia Pennsylvania, which are recovering from an underground coalmine fire - Coalmine... | ecosystem: Environmental > Terrestrial > Soil >...
TGACGACGATAGAACGGACATTGGAGCCGAACGGTGCTGTTCCAACAGTCCCTGGCACTTCCGATTGGATGAGTGGACGGATGCGATACTGGGCAAGATCGGCCAACCTCCCCAACGAGATCGTCTGGCTGGTCAGTACCAGGTAGCCGATAGGCACACTGCCGGGATCCATGCGCATGATCTGCGGCGGCAGCACACCCTTGGGCTGAAAGGCCTCCGCGCGGTTAACCTGGGCCACTACCGCCGCCATCGCTTGCGCCATGTCCGTATCGGGGAAAAACGATACTTTGATGAGGGCGATCTGCTGAATGCACTGCGATTCTACTTTCTTGATGCCATCAACGTACTGCAAGTTCGTCTCGACTTGATTGACGAGCAAGCCTTCGATCTGGTCGGGACTCATGCCGTTGTAATTCTGAATAATGTAGATTTCCGGATTGTTGAATTGGGGAAAGATGTCGATGCGCATCTTGTAAATGGCGAGTCCGCCAAAACCGAACAAGGCCACCACGATCATGAACATGGTGATGGGGTGCCGCATGGCAAAGCGAATAGGGTTCATGGCAAGCCCTTTCGAAATGTTTCCCAGGCAATCCACTTTCGCACCACGTCCATTCTAGCCGAGCCGCGCTCTGAAGACCGTCCTTCCCTACCATGTCTCCCGGGTGCGGTTTGGATGGATGGGCAAATAGATGGTTGTCTGCGCCGATTTTTGCCGATGTACAGGAAAGATCGATTTTGTGAATCTTGCGGTGCCTCCTGGGCCGGGGAGAGATACGCTAATGGAAGGATTGCGTAGATGACACGAGCGGGGGGACATTGGCGAGACTTGGGTAATTTGGTCATCCTGGCCGGTTTTCTCACCGCCGTCTCCGCAGAAGTCGTCCCGGCTCAAGCTCCATCTCCGCTGCAACTCTTGCAAGGGCCGCTTGTCTCGGAGGGTCAGGCGCCGCCACAGCTCAAGCCGGGCCAGGTGCAGCCCGGCGATCAAGCCATGCCCATCAATTTGCCTACCGCCCTGCAACTGGCCGATGCACGCCCTATCCTCATCGCTGCCGCCCAGGCCAGCCTGCAAATCGCCATCGCGCAACTGCGCCAGGCGCAAGTGCTGTGGCTGCCCAATTTTGCCATAGGCGGCAGCTGGTATCGGCATGACGGCGGCGGCACAGCCAACAGCGGCATCGAATATATTGTCGGCCGCGATCAATATTTCCTCGGCGCCGGTCCCATCCTTGCCTTGCCTTTCACCGATGCTCTTCTCCTGCCGCGACAAGCCCAGGACCGCGTGGCCGCCCGCCGATTTGATGTGCAAACTTCCAAAAACGACGCCCTCCTTGCCGTGGCCGAGGCCTATTTCAACGTCCAGCAAGCACGCGGACGTCTGGCCGGAGCCCAGGATATCGTCGAAAAGTCCCGCAGTCTTGTGCGCACTATCGAGGTGTTGAGCAAAGACCTGGTATCTCCCATCGAGATCGACCGGGCACGCACCGAGTTGGCCGACATTGAGCAGGAGATGCTGCTACGTTACCAAGAATGGCGGGAAGCCAGCGCCGAGTTAACGCGGGAATTACGGCTCAATCCTCTCACCGTGGTCGTGCCGCTGGAGCCGCCTCATTTGCAAGTGACCCTCATCTCGCCCAAGGAAGCCGTGGAGGACCTGGTGCCGGTAGGATTGCTCAGCCGCCCGGAGTTGGCCTCGCAGCAAGCTCTGGTAAGGTACACGCTCGATCGGCTACGCCAAGAAAGACTGCGGCCGTTGTTGCCCAGTCTCGTATTCGCCCCTAACGCTGTTCCAGCTGCTCCCTACGTGACCGCGGCCGTTCCTGCCGGGTCGCTGATGACCGGCATCTTCTCCTCGGATGTCAATGGCCATCCTAACCCCTGGGTTGGCCGCTTTGATTCCATGACCATGCTCGTCTGGGAGTTTCAGAACTTCGGCTTCGGCAATCGAGCTGTGATCCGCCAACGAGCTGCCGAACAACAACGCCAACTCGCCGAGTTGTTCCGCACTCAGGATCGGGTGGCCGCCGAGGTCGTTGAAGCTCACGCCCGCGTTCAGGCGGCAGTGCTTCGCATCAGCAAAGCGGAAACGGAGGTCAAGGAAGCGCAAGTAACTTACGCAGGCAACCTCAAGGCCATCACGGAAACGACACGTTTCGGCGATCAGCTTACACTGGTCAATCGACCTCTGGAGGTGGTGGTTGCTCTCCAACAATTGGCGCGGGCCTATGACAATTACTTTGTCAGTGTCAGCGATTATAACAAGGCACAATTCCAACTCTACTGGGCACTCGGCTATCCCGCCAGCGTTTTGGCCTGCGAGCGAAACGGCGGCGGCCTCGTGCCGGTCGATACCTCGCGTCCACCGCAGATGGCCCCGGTCCATGCGCCGGCGCCTTGTTCGGGCTGTCCCCGATGAAGGGAGTATGGGGCATGAATCGATATGCTCTTTGCTGGATGCTCCTGAGTGCACTGGGTAGTGGTGCCGCAGATCACCGGGAAGCGGAGGAAACCGCGCCGCCGCCTCGTCCTTTGACCGAGGCCCCGTCGGCCCGTGGCACGGATGTTGTGCCGCCAGCGCCGCCTGGCTGTCCCTCGCCGGGACAATTCTTGCAAGGGCCGCTTGTCTCGGAGGGCCAGGCGCCGCCACAGCTCAAGCCGGGCCAGGTGCAGCCCGGCGATCAAGCCATGCCCATCAATTTGCCTACCGCCCTGCAACTGGCCGATGCACGCCCTATCCTCATCGCTGCCGCTCAGGCCAGCCTGCGAATCGCTGTGGCCCAATTGCAGCGTACGCAGGTGCTTTGGCTTCCCAACGTGACGGCCGGCGGCACCTGGTATCGCCACGACGGCGGCGGCACCGGCAACAGCGGCATCGAGTTCATCGTCGGCCGTGATCAGTACATGATTGGCGCCGGTCCCTTTCTCGATTGGACCTTTGTAGACCTGATCTTTCTCCCTCGCCAAGCCAGAGATCAGGCCGCAGCTCGCCGATTCGACGTACAGACGGCAAGGAACGATGCCTTACGGGCTGTGGCCGAGGCCTATTTCAATGTTCAGCAAGCACGCGGACGCATGGCCGGAGCGCAGGATGCCGCAGAGAAAGCCCGGAACCTGGCCGAGAGGATTCGGGCCTTGAGCAAGGATCTCACGTCGCCTTTTGAAATCGACCGAGCTTTGACAACGTTGGCCGATATTGAGCGCGAGATGCTGCTGCGCTATCAGGAATGGCGCGTCGCCAGCGCCGACTTGACGCGGGAATTACGGCTCAATCCGACCATCGTGGCCGCCCCGCTGGAACCGCCCCATTTGCAAGTGACCCTCATCTCACCCAAAGAAGCCGTGGACGAATTGGTGCCGATTGGTTTGCTCAACCGTCCGGAATTAGCTTCCCAGCAGGCGTTGGTGAGATGGGCGCTGGAACGTATTCGCCAGGAGAGATTGCGGCCCTTAATGCCCAGTCTAATCATTGCCCCCAACGCCGTGCCCGGCGCGCCCTTTGGCACACTGATGACCGGTGTTTTCGCCTCAGACGTCAATGGCAAACCGGAGCCGTGGGTCGGCCGCTTCGATTCCTTGACGATGGGAACCTGGGAGCTGCGCAACCTCGGTTTCGGCAACCGAGCCTTGGTTCAAGAACGGCAGGCCGAGCGGCAGCGCGAGTTGGTCGAATTATTCCGCATCCAGGATCGGGTGGCTGCTGAGGTCGTCCAGGCCCATGCGCGCGTCCAGTCCGCGGTCCTTCGCATCGGAAAAGCGGAAACCGAAGTCAAGGAAGCGCAAACAACCTTCGCTGGCAATCTCAAGGCCATCAGCGAGACCACGCGCTTTGGCGACCGGCTGATCTTGGTCAATCGACCACTCGAAGCTGTGGTCGCCCTTCAGCAGTTGATCCGCGCGTACAATAACTACTACGTTAGCGTCGCTGACTATAACAAGGCACAATTCCAGCTGTTTTGGGCCTTGGGGTATCCCGCGCGAGTCTTGGCCTGTGAGCGCAACAACGGCGCTATCCATCCAGTCGATACCTCGCGTCCGCCGCAGATGGCTCCGGTCCACGCGCCGCTGCCTTGTCAGCGATGTGGTCCTTGATACACAAGCCTTGGAGTATCCAGCGAATGGCCGGCCGTTTGCCGGCTGGTGGGGCCACAGTGAGGATCATCAATGAAATCCGTGCGTTTCCTCATGATCGGCGGCTTTCTCGGCGCCGGCAAGACGACGACCCTGGCACGCCTGGCGCGCTTCTATCGGGATCGCGGCCAGAAGATCGGCCTCGTCACCAACGATCAGGCCCAGGATCTGGTGGATACCACCAGCTTGCGCGCCCAGGGATTTCCAGTCGAGGAAGTGCCCGGCGCCTGTTTCTGCTGCCGCTTCGATGACTTAATCAGCAAGGTCGAGCAGCTGGAAAGCAGCCAGCGGCCGGACGTGATCCTGGCCGAGCCGGTCGGCAGTTGTACCGATCTCGTCGCTACCGTCGTGCAGCCGCTCAAGGATCTGTATGGGGACCGCTTCGAGGTCGCTCCCTATCCGGTGCTGTTCAAGCCTGGCCACGGGTTGCGCATCCTTAAAGGAGATAAAAATGGCGGTTTCTCCCCGAAAGCCGCGTACATCTTTCGCAAACAACTCGAAGAAGCCGATGCCATCGTACTCAATCGCATCGATGAATTGGACGCCGCCACAATGGCGGAGCTGACCGATCTCGTCCACGCCGCGTTTCCGGGAACACCGCTGTTACGTCTGTCGGCCAAAACGGGACAAGGCTTCGCGGCGCTGACGGAACTGCTCGATCAGCGCGGCAACTTTGGCCGCAAAATTCTCGACATCGATTACGAGATTTATGCCGAAGGCGAGGCGGAGTTGGGCTGGCTCAACAGCAGTATCCGCGTTGTCGCTGACAAACCATTGTCAGTAGATGCGCTCTTGCTCGACGTGATTTCCCGCTTGCACGAAGCGCTAAACCAACTCGGCGGTGAGGTGGCGCACTTGAAGGCCATCGCCCTTTCGGACACATCGTTCGGCGTGGCCAACCTGGTGAGCAGCCAAAGTATAACGGAATTGTCCTTGCCGTCACGGACAGAGGCAAAGGCGCTAGATCTGATCGTCAACGCGCGTGTGGCCCTTGATCCGGAGCTGATCGCGCAGCAAGTGCGACAAACGGTGATAGCGGCTTGCACTGCCTCTAGCGCTAAAGCGGAGTTTCATACTATGCAATGCTTCCGCCCTGGACGCCCGCAGCCGACGCACCGCTACGCCGCGGCGAAATAAACCGAGCCGCGCACCCTTCGGCGAACGCCAGGAATCTTTTTGAGATTTTTTCGAGGGAGATGCTTGACAGGCTGAGGTCGTATTCCTGAGATGTAAGGTCTGGGATAGCAAGAAGGCAGTTGATCCTTCTGGCGTAAAGACCGTAACGTCCGCTTCCAATCCCGGAACCTGAGCGACCGAGGGCAAGTCTAGCAACGCCTCCGAACCGCCTTACTCCACTTCACTTCGTGCGCGGCTCGGATAGCATCAACTTGTTTGTCGTTTACGGTGACGGCGGACAGTAGGGCGCTGTTCGATGAACGGCAGAGGTGGCGAGGGCGGCGGCTCCGCGATCGAGCGCGTGGCGTTTTGGAGAGCCATTTCCAAGAAACAAGCCTGGCTGCGGATGGCACGCTGACCATCGAGCGGTTGGAGGCGCTCGTAGCGGCCGTCCGGAAGAAGCAAACGCGCCTTGGTATTATCGGCCAGTGAAGTGGCCAAGATCTCACGGATCAACCGCTGCTTCAATTCCGGCGTCTCAATGGGAAAGACCACTTCGACACGGCGGCTCAGATTGCGGTCCATCCAGTCGGCTGAGCCGATGTAAACCTGCGGATCGCCGTCGTTACCGAAATAATAGATACGGCTATGTTCCAAAAAGCGATCCACAATAGAGATAACTCGAATGTTGTCGCTGATGCCGGGGATGCCCGGCCGCAAGGCACAGATGCCGCGGCAAATCAGATCAATGCGCACGCCAGCTTGACTGGCCCGATAGAGCGCCTGCACGATAGCCGGCTCCAGGATGCCGTTGACCTTGGCGATGATGCGGCCTTCCCGGCCGCTCTGCGCCAAGGCGGTCTCGCGGCCAATCTTGTCGATCATAAACGCTAGCATCCGACTCGGCGCCACCACCAGCTTGCGCCACTGCGGCAATTCGCAATAGCCGGTCAGGTAGTTGAACAGCGCCGAGGCATCCTCGCAGAAATCTGGATTGCAGGTGAAGAAACCGATATCGGTATAGATGCGGGCTGTCTGCGGATTGTAATTGCCGGTGGACAGGTGGACGTAGCGGCGAATGCCATCATCCTCGCGGCGCACCACCAGGGCGACCTTACAATGCGTTTTCAGATCGGGAAAGCCATAAACCACGTGGACGCCGGCCTTTTCCAGCTCGTGCGCCCAAACGATGTTGCGCTCCTCGTCAAGCCGAGCTTTCAGTTCGATGACCGCGGTCACCTGCTTGCCATTGTCGGCGGCCCGCGCCAATGCCCGCACCACCGGCGAATCGCTGCTGGTGCGGTACAAGGTCAGCTTGACGGCCAACACCCGCTCGTCGTTAGCCGCTGCCTCGACGAAATCGACGACATGGCTGAAGGACTCGTAAGGATGGTGGATGAGAATATCGCGGTTGCGGATGGCTGACCACAGGTTCGGCGCTTGCACGAATTCCGGCACCAGCTGCGGCACAAATTGGGGATCGCGTAAGTGTGGATAACCTGGCAAACTGTGGATCTGAAACAGCCCGGTCAAATCGAGCAGGCCCGGATGACGATACACGTCGGTCGGATCAAGATCGAGGGCGGTCATGAGGAACTGCTCGACTTCGACCGGGGCATCTGATTCGATTTGCAGCCGCACCGCCGCCCCGCGCCGCCGCCGCCGCACTTCTTCTTCAATTTCTTTGAGCAGATCTTCAACATCGTCTGTATCAATTTCGATGTCGCTGTAGCGTGTGACACGAAAAACGGTGTCGCGCTCGATCTGCATTCCGGGGAACAATTCCGGCAGATGCATGCGGATGACGTTCTCCAGCGGCGTGAAGACGTGCCGCAGCGCGGCGCCCCCTCCGGTGTCCCCTCCCGTTCCGGAGGAAGATACAGGAGGAGGCAGCGGCACAAAGCGCGGCAGAACGCTCGGCACCTGCACGACGGCAAACAACTTCTCCGGGTCGCCCGGCCGCTGCAGGACGATGGCAAGATTGAGCGATTTGTTTAAAAGCAACGGAAACGGATGGCCGGGATCGACAGCCAGCGGTGTCAACACCGGGAAGATTTCACGGCGAAACAGTTCGGCCAGGTGCTTGCGATGCAGCTCGGTCAAATCCTTCGGGGCCAACAAAACAATGCCTTCGCGCTCCAGTGCCGGCAAGACCTCTTTCAGGAGACAGTGATAAGTCTGATCGGTCATCTCGCGGACGGTTTGGCCGATGCGTTCGAGCTGTTCTTTGACCGGCATATGGTCGGCGCCGGAGCCGTAGCTGATGCCAGACTGCGCCTTCTGCTGAAGTCCGCCGACACGGACCATGAAAAATTCATCGAGGTTGGATTCGAAGATAGCCAGGAACTTCAAGCGCTCCAGAAGCGGCACGCTTGCATCTTGCGCTTCCTCCAAGACGCGGCGGTTGAACTCCAACCAACTCAATTCCCGGTTGAAATAGAGCGAGGGATCATCCAGAGCTGTCACTGGCGGCACACTGGGCCGTTGCATACCATACCTCCTGTCTGGGAAGCTGCATTATAGCAACTGAATCGCTTAACCGCGAGCCGATTGTTCGGCGTTGCATGAACCTTTGAACAGGAACAAAGACGGATGCGCGAGTATATTTTGGCGGAGCAGACACACGCTTTTGTCCGCGAGCAACCCTGGCAGGCAGCCGTGCTGCCGTTCGGCGCTACCGAGCCACACAACTTGCACATGCCTTACGGCACCGACACGTTTCAGGTGGAGTTGCTGGGGCAGCGTGCTTGTGAACGGGCGTATCGGGCCGGCGCTCGCGTCGCTCTGTTGCCGACCATTCCTTATGGCGTCAATACCAATCATTTGCGCATCCCTGGCGCCTTGGCGTGCAGCGTCACGCCGACGACACTCTTGCACCTGCTGACCGACCTTGTTGATTCGCTAGAACGTCAGGGCGTGCGTAAACTTGTGCTGCTCAATGGTCACGGCGGCAACGAGCTAAAGCCGTTGATGCGTGAGTTACACCATCGCAGCTCGGTGTTTTTGTGCTTGTGCGATTGGTTCCGCATGGCCCGTGATATCTATCCGGGACTGTTCGAGACGCCCGGCGAACATGCCGACGAGGTTGAAACCAGCCTGGGCTTGGCCTTCTTTCCCGATCTGTTACGTCCAGAATTAGCCGATGAGGGAACGGCCAAACCGTCGCGCTTCGACGCCATCAATCGTGGCTGGATCAGCATCACACGGCCCTGGCACCTGGTCAGCGCCAACACCGGACTGGGCAATCCCAAGGCCGCCACGGCCGAGAAAGGACGGCGCTTAATGGACGTATTGGGCGAACGCCTGGGCGATTTCCTTATCGAATTGGCTGCAGCGTCGGTGGATGAGACGTTTCCCTATTGACTGCACTATCCCTTGCCGACACGGCGGGCGAATACCTGACTTCCCCGCTTCCGTAGGCCCGTCTATAATCGATCTTTTACCTGCCCCGAAGGATCCTTCATGGCACTGAATTGGTCTCCTTTTGTCGATTGGGTGCATCGTCACCAGCGTTTCGTTTTGACCACGCACATCCGTCCCGACGGCGACGGTCTCGGCTCGATGCTGGCGTTGGCCGACGTGCTCGAAGCGCCGCCCTTGTCCAAGACGGTGTACATGACCGTGGCCAGCGTGCTGCCGCCGCGCTACCACTTCCTCGATCCAGCGCAGCGCATCCGCCGCTTTGAGCCGCCAGGCGATCTTTACCATGACGCCGATGCTGCCATCATTCTCGACACGGGCACCTGGAACCAGCTCGGCGACTTCGGCACTCTCTTGCATTCGTTGCCCATCGCCAAGGCCGTCATCGATCATCATTTGACCCAGGATGACCTGGGCGCACTGCGGATGGTGGACACCACGGCCGAGGCCACCGGCCGGCTCGTTTACGAAGCGATCCTCGCTCTGGGCGGGCCGATTCCTGCCTCAGCGGCTCACTGCTTGTTCGTCGCCGTGGCGATGGACACCGGCTGGTTCCGCCATAACAACACCACGCCTGCCACCTTCACCCTGGCTGCCGACCTGGTCCGCGCCGGCGCGCGGGCCACCGAGGCTTACGAATGCCTGTTCGAGCATAACACGCTGGGCCGCTTGAAACTGATGGGACTGGTATTGTCCCGTTTGCAGATAGCACACGGCGGCCGGACAGCGTACACGGAGATCCACCGTGATGATTACGCTGCCACCGGCGCTACGCCGCAAGATAGCGAAGATTTAATTAATTATACACGCAGTCTGGCAGGCGTCGAAGTCGGTTTGTTATTTATGGAGCAACCGCGCGGTGGTGTCAAAATCAGTTTTCGTTCGCGGCGTGTCGATGTGGCGCGGTTGGCGGAACGCTTCGGCGGCGGCGGCCATCGCCTGGCCTCTGGCGCCGTTTTGGAAACTTCCCTCGACGAGGCCCGCCGTCGTGTTCTGGCTGCCGTCGGTGAGGCACTCGATCCTCTACCATGACTCAGCGTTGGAGTCCGACCCGATGAACGGATATCCTCACTCTTCCAACTTGCGTATCCCCACCTTGTCTGAGCTGCCTCTGCCGCTGCGCCTGACGCTGGCTTTGTTTTTGCTTTCGGTCGGCATCGGCTACATTTCGGCGCTGGTGCAGCTGCACTTCCAGCACGCCTCGCCCGGCGCGCTGCTGCCCAGCCCGGAAGATGCCGTTCGCGTCTTTCACGGCGCTGTCGACGAGAAACCAAAAAGCAAAATCGAGCAATTGCTGCCGGAAGACTATCAAGGCAAAAAAATGAATGGCCAAGGTCAGATGACGGCCGCCTTCTTCAAGCGCTCGGAAGACTACAGCGAAGCCATCACCGAAAGAGCGCGCGAGTTGGCCAAGAAACAAGGCGTCAAAAAGCCGGACAAGGCCCTCAAGGAAGCGGCCCAGGCCGAAGTGGACCGGGAGCGCGACGGCGAACGCCTGGCCATGATTGCCTGGGTCCGCAGCGGAGCCAAGGAGACGGAATACAAGGACGACAATTTCCCTCTGCCGCCGGATCTTTCCCAGCTGACCATTACACGGCAAATGCTTGTGGAACAGAATGGAGAAATTGCCGAGCCGCGCGCCGTCAAGATCCAAACGCTGTTTCAGCAACGTTGCGCCACCTGCCATCAGGACGGCGGCGAAGCCCAAAACTTTCCCCTCACCAACTACGCCGAAATCAAGAAGTATGCCGCCGTCAAAACTTCCGAAGGCATGTCGCTGGAAAAACTGGCCCAGACGACGCACGTGCATCTGCTCGGCTTCTCGATGTTGTACGGCCTGACCGGCTTGATTCTCGCCCTGAGCAGCTATCCGCGGCTGGTGCGGATCGTGTTGTGTCCGCTGCCGCTGTTAGCGCAAATCGTGGATATTAGTTTCTGGTGGCTGGCCCGTCTGCCGGAGCCGCAAGGACCAATGTTCGCACGCTGCATCGTTTATAGCGGCGCTGTGGTTGCTGTCGGCTTGTTGCTGCATATCGTCCTCAGCTTGTTCAATCTGTTCCGCGTCAAGGGCTGGCTGATTTTGGTTCTGCTCTTCGCCGCCGCTGGCTATGCCGGCCATGAGGCCAAGATGCGCGTGATCGATCCGTTTATCGCACAAGAAAAATCGACGAATACGGGGGAGAAATGAGCGTGTTTGAGGCTACCGGCAAGCCCTGTAGAAAGGAATGTTAGCAGAATCGTCAACAGAAATTTTCTCATACACGATCCTGCTAATTCTGTCTGATTCACCCTCCCCCACAAGGGGGAGGGAGAAAAAATCGGACAGCATCAACGGGTTGGTATATCAGGATTTCCCAAAGTCCGCTGTTCGCTCTTGTGAGCGTGGCGGGCTGGTGAATTTCGGCCCAAGCTGGTATGCTGCATCTCAGACGCACAATGTGTGTACGAGGAGAACGCTAGATCACCCATGACCGACACGAAGCTGATTCGCAATTTTTCTATCATCGCCCACATCGATCACGGCAAATCCACATTGGCCGATCAGTTTCTCCTCAAGACCGGCGCCATCACGGCCCGCGAGTTCCGCAGCCAAATTCTCGATGATATGGACCTCGAACGCGAACGCGGCATCACCATCCAGATGCATCCCGTCACGGTCTACTACACGCATCAGGGGCAGACGTATGAATTGAACCTCATCGATACGCCTGGCCATGTCGATTTCAGCTACGAGGTCTCGCGCAGCCTGGCTGCCTGCGAGGGGGTCATTCTGCTTGTCGATGCCTTCCAGGGCGTGCAGGCGCAGACGGTTGCCAACGCTTATCTGGCGCTGGAGGCCGACTTGACCATTGTGCCGGTGCTCAACAAGATTGACTTACCGACCGCTCGTCCCGACGACGTGATTGCCGAGATGCAATCGGCGCTGGGCATCGAGCCAGCCGACGTGCTGCGCGCCAGCGGCAAGACTGGCCTGGGCATCGAGGAGGTATTGCAAGCGATTATTGAGCGTGTGCCGCCGCCGCCGGGCGATCCGGCCGCGCCCTTGAAAGCTCTCGTTTACAACAGCCATTTCGACACCTACAAGGGCGTCGTCGTCTATGTCCGCGTCAAGGACGGCGTGCTAAGAAAAGGCCAGCGCATTCGTCTGATGCGCGGCGGGACAGAGTACGAAGTCACGGAGATGGGGCAATTCCGTCCGGCCATGACGGCATGCGATGAATTAGCGGCGGGTCAGGTCGGCTACTTCATGGCCCAGATCAAGGAGCTGGCAGACGTTCACATTGGCGACACAGTGACCGACGCCCTGAATCCGACACTTGAGCCGCTGCCCGGCTACAAGGAGCCGAAGCCGATGGTGTTCAGCGGACTGTATCCGGCCAACAACAAAGATTTTGAGACACTGCGCGAAGCATTGGCCAAGCTGAAATTGAACGATTCCAGCTTCAGCTATCAACCGGAAGTCAGCGAGGGACTTGGTTTCGGTTTCCGCTGCGGCTTTCTCGGCATGCTCCACCGCGAGATCATTCAGCAGCGCCTGGAACGCGACAGCAATCTTGATCTGGTGCAGACGGCCCCAAACGTCACCTATGAAATTCTGACGCGCAAGGGCGAGATTCTGACCATCGACAGTCCGCAAAAAGTGCCAGACGCCGGACAGATCGAAGAGTTCCGCGAGCCGTTCGTGCGCATCAATTTCCTGATACCTGCCGAGAACATTGGCGATTTGATGCAGATGTGTGCCGAGCGCCGCGGCATCTACGTCCGCACCGAATACCTCAGTCCGACGCGGGCCATCCTCGTCTACGAAATGCCGCTGGCAGAGATCATCTATGACCTGTATGACAAGTTGAAATCCGTGACGCACGGCTACGGCACGATGGATTACGAGTTCCTCGGCTACCGCGCCGCTGATCTGGTCCGTCTCGATGTGCTGGTCCACCATAAGCGTGTCGATGCACTGTCAACCATTGTCCATCGCGCTACGGCGGAGCGGCGCGGACGCAAACTGCTCAAAAAACTGCGGGAGGAAATCGATCGACATTTGTTTGAGGTGGTGTTGCAGGCGGCGATCGGCTCACGGATCATTGCCCGCGAAAACATCGCGCCCTTGAAAAAGAACGTGACGGCCAAATGCTACGGCGGCGACATCACACGCAAGCGCAAGTTGTGGGCCAAGCAGGCAGCCGGCAAAAAACGCATGAAACAGGTCGGTCAAGTAGAAATTCCGCAGGAGGCTTTTCTCGCCGTGCTGGAAGCAGAGTAGCAGCGGCGATCTACCAGCCCGCCGCGCAAGCAAGGGCAAAGAACACGGCCGCATCGGACAGTCTTGCCAACACGCCAAGTCCTGCCTTGCGGCTCGCCGAAAAGAAACGGTTGGTCCACGCGTTGTGCAATCGTGGCCTGAGCTGCGAGGATGTGTTTACCGTCGTTCCGCATCTTCGACTGAGTGATGGACTTACCCAAAGTCCTGGAACAGTCACATCGCTCGAGAAGTTCCAGCAGCGGATGCAGGTTTGAGCCACCTCTTGTTGGGTAGGGCCTTTTTCGTGTACTATCCCTTAAAGAGGGTTGGGCCGCTGCACGGGAAGGTGGTTGCCAACCGATGCAAAATGCGGGCGGGGCAATTCCGAAGTAAATCGGCGGAAGCGTCTCCTCGCTCCTTTAAGGTGTCCTAATGGCAGACGAACACATTCCTGTCCCTTCATCGCACTCCTCGGCCCCGTTCACGACCGCTTCGGCCGCAACGCCTTCCGTGAACAGCAATGGCCAGTTGCCGAACTCGGATGCCTCGGCACCGGCCGGCCAGAAATCGTGGCTGTCAGCCTTTACGTGCGGATTGCTAAGCATTCCCAAGCTGCTGTTCCGCTCGCCCCATCTCCCTCCCGAAGGCCAGGCGCAGGCCGGGACACGGAAACGACCACATCCGGCGCAACCCAGCGACAGCATCCGCGAAGTCGTCGAGACCATCGTCTTTGTGGTCGTTCTGGTTCTGTTGCTCAAGTCGTTTGCCGCCGAGGCTTTCGTCATTCCTACCGGCTCGATGGCAGAGACGCTGTTGGGGTATCAGAAAGAAGTTACCTGTCCCGATTGCGGCCTCCAGTTCCCCATCAATTGCAGTCAAGAAGTCGATCCCAATGACGGTGCCCGGCCAACCCCTGTCTACGCCTGCATCTGTCCCAATTGCCGTCAACGCATCTACTTTCCCAATATAGCCCCCCGCGATTTCGGGAATAACAACAAGGACTTCGTGCCCATCAGCGATCCCGGCTGGAACAGCGGCGACCGCGTCTTGGTGGCCAAATTCGTCTACGACCTGTTCAACAAAGACCCCGAACGGCTCGATGTGGTGGTCTTCAAATATCCTGGCGGCAACGATTTCCCTCTGAGCGGCCCTCACCGCAATCATGTGCCGATGAATTATATCAAGCGGCTCATCGGCTTGCCGGGCGAAACCATCGCCATCTGCGGCGGCAAACTCTATTCCCTCAGCCCCGACAAAGGGCCGCACTACGAGGACTACGAGAAAGCCAAACTCGATCCGGAGCTGATGGCGACTTTGTGGAAAAAAGAGCACATGCACATCGACGAGGCCGCCGACCTCTTCCGCAAAGGGCCATTCCAAATCATCCGCAAAAGCCCAGAGAACATCTTGTCGATGATGCGGCTGGTCTTCGACAACGATCACCCCAGCCGCTCCGATCCTGCCTCGACGGATCGCTGGAAGAGCACCGAGGGCGGCTGGTCGACACTCGCCCCGCATGGTTTTCGCCACGATGGCAGTGATGCGGGCAAAACCGATTGGTTGCGCTATCGCCACATTTTGCGTGAATTCCCCGGCAAGCCCTCGCTCATTACCGACATGATGGGCTACAACACCTACCAGAGCAACGGCCATTCTCCTCTGTTGGGAGATAACTGGGTTGGCGATCTCATCCTCGAATGCGAAGCGGTCATCGATAATCCGCAGGGCGAGTTGACATTGGAATTGTCGCGCGGCGTCGATCGCTTCCAGGCGCGCTGGGACCTCAGTACCGGCACCTGTACGCTTTGCCGCATTACAAGCAACGGCGAACAGAAACTGGAAAGCAAACCAACATCGCTGAAGAAGAAGGGGACGTATCGGCTGCGTTTTGCCAACGTGGATCAGCGCTTGGTGGTCTGGGTAGACGGCGACCTGCCTTTTGACAGCGGCGTCACTTATGCCCCGCCGGAGGATCTTGGCCCGCGTCCGGAAAATGATCTTGAGCCGGCCAGCATCGGTGTTCGCGGCGCCTCGGTCGCCCTTCACAAGTTGAAGCTGTTCCGCGATACCTATTACACGATCGGCGGAGCCAAACAGGGAATGCCGCATGAAGCCGACGTGCATAGCTTTGATCCGCTCGATCCGGACAGGGGGCACTGGGAAGATCTGCGCAATCCGCCGTTCGTGACTTTGTACGTCCAGCCGGATCATTTTCTGTGCCTGGGCGATAACAGTCCGGAAAGCTCGGATGGTCGATCGTGGGGCGCAGTGCCGCGGCGCTTGCTCTTGGGCCGAGCGCTTCTGGTCTATTATCCGTTCAGCCGGGCCGGACGCATTCGTTGACAGGGATAGAAAAATGACCAGCGGCGAAATCACTATCCGCGTCCGCTACGCCGAGACGGATCGCATGGGGCTTTTGCACCATGCCAATTATCTGGTTTACTTCGAGCAAGGCCGCACCGAATTGTTGCGCTCGTGCGGCTTGTCCTACAAGGATCTCGAAGACCAAGGCTATCTCCTGGTACTGACCAAGATCGAAGTGAAATACCGTTGGCCGGCACATTATGATGATTTGTTGACGTTGAAAACGATCGTAACCCGCACGACATCGGTACGCATCGATCATCGTTATGAACTGTATTGCGGGGGCCGGCTGCTGGCCGAAGGCGCATCTACGCTGGCCTGTGTCGATCGCCAGGGCCGGCCGCAAGCCTTGCCGGATATTCTGCGCGAGGGACCGGCGAGCGGGGCGTGCTAACGTCCCGTTCGCCGAGGGACGATAGGAGAATTGGATGTGCGCCGCCGCTTGATTCAGACTGTGCTGCCGTTGATCTTTTGCCTGGCGCCGGCGCTGGCCACTTTTCTCATTGCCGCCGCCCTGCCGCGCCAGGCTCGCCATTTCTACCTCGAGCGTCTGACTCCGCTGGATGATCTGATCCTGGGACTCGGCGGTGCCATTTTCCTGGTGCAAATGCTTCTGGCCTGGACGGCCTTGCAATGGCGTGGCTGTGGCTTCGACGAACGGCCAGATCGCTGGCTGACTAACCTCGCCCAGGCCGCCGAGTGGTTTCCCCTTCTGGGACTGATCGGCACCGTGGCCGGCATCCTGCAAACGTTCAGTTCCATCAAGGGACCGACGCCGCAGGCGCAGATCATCCAGCTGTATGCTCCGGCGCTGACAGCCACCGGCAGCGGCTTGTTCATGGCCCTCATCAATATCCTGCCGAGCTGGGTCGTGCTTTTGGGCCGCGACATCATTCGTTCGCTGGGAGGAGAAACGCCGCCATGATTCAGCTGCCCCAGCGCAGCGTGACGCGCTTTTTCATCCCGCTTATCGACGTGTTGACGCTGCTGTTCTGCATTTTCCTCCTTTTGCCGCTGGCGAGCGGACCGGACGATGCCTCGGCCGACACCGCCGCGCTGGAAGATCGTCTGCGCCAAAAAGAAGAGGAAGTGGAATTACTCCGCGAGTCCGGCCGCGATCTGCCGCGCCAACTGCGCGAGGAGATCGAGCAGCTGCGTCAGGAAAAAGGCAAAGCCTTGCAAAAGCGCTTGGCGGTGCGCGTGCTGGAGATTGATGGTGACTCTGGTAAACTATACTATCGCGACCCGGAAAAAATCCTTATTCCGGATGAAGCGACGGCACACGCCCTCCTCGCTAGTGATCGCCGCAAACTGAGGCAGAAAGAGTTATATTATCTGATCCTGTATCCACGCAACCGGGGCAGTACGTATCCAACAGTCGCTCAGCGCGAACAATACGATCGCTGGTTCGAGGGTGTAGCGTTAGGTTACGATGTGCCCGGCACACCGCAAGGAGGATCGCAACCATGATGACGGACATGGTGGTCAAGATCCTGGCGGTTATCGGCAGCGGTGCCGGCGGTGGTTGGGGATTGGGTTTGTTGGCGCAGCTGCTGCTGCGCACACTGACGCTCCGCAAACCACCGCGTTGGTCTGTGCAGGTGGTCCGTCTGTTGGGCGGCGGGATTTGTGCCTGGCTCGTGGCTCTGTGGTTGTTCGGCGGCGGCGGACCGGGCATTGGCGGCCGGGGCGGTATGGGGCTCGGTTCTCGAGAAAGCAAAGGAGAAGGCGCGAAAACGGTCGAGATCAGCAAGAACAGCGAGCCAACCGAGGCGCTGGACGGCGAAACGCTGCGCATCGAGGTGCTAGGCCGCCATGCGCTCTCGGAACAGGATAGGCGCGCAGAACATTGGTATCGCATCGAGACGACAGAAGGGCCGCGTTTGCTGACGTTTGCCGAGATCAAGGAAAGGATCCGAAAACGACAGCAAGAGCAGCCGCCGCTGCGCCGTGTCGAGATCGTGCTGTACAAAGATAGTCCCGATGAGCGCGTACCCATTGTCAGCCAATTGCGGACATGGGCCGGCGATCGCAATGGCGGTAAAATGAAAGTAGATTTCCTGTATCCGGATAGAGAGGCGCCGGGGAAGTAAGGACGAGCAGCCATTTCCCTCCCCTTGTGGGGGAGGAGAGTTCGAGTAGAGAGGTCGAACTCCTTAGCTGAATTGTACTTACACCCCCACCCCAGCCTTCCCCCACAAGGGGAGAAGGGGAACCGCTAGTCCTTAATACCGTCGGAGTCCACTTATCAGACTGCTTACGCAGGCATGTCCCGCCGCTGGCGCAAGATCCTGAGATCGTCCGCCCCGCAGAAATGACCACGGATAGACGAGATTCCAGGAGGGGGCTTACCTTATCTTATCGGACGGACTGTCGTAATCGGCTCGCCCGTCCTACAATGTGCGGGGTAGGCAGACGTTTTTCTTGGGAGAGGGATGGATGTTCCCCAAACTCCTCTTTTGGGTAGGGGGAGGGCAGAGAAGTCCCTTTTCGTTTGTTTTTGTTTCGCGGAGGTTTCTTCATGCCGGTCACGATTCACATTCCGACGCCGATGCGCCAACATGCCGATGGACAAGCGTCCGTGCAGGTTGCCGGGTCCAGCGTGCAATCGGCCCTTGCTGCGCTCGGCGATAAATATCCCGCCCTGACACAGCGCATTTTCGAGAACGGGCAGGTGCGCCGTTTCGTCAACATCTACCTGAACAATGAGGACATTCGCTATCTCGATAATCTTGCTACGCCGGTCAAGGATGGCGATGAGCTGGCGATCATCCCTGCGGTGGCCGGAGGTTGACATGAGCGACGCTGGCACATCTGAGGTGCCCGACGGCGCGGCCGTCTTCCCTCTGATTCCGGCCGAGTTGGGTGTTAACCCACTCCTCTTGGCGGTCCTGCACGCCACGGTGTTCCTGGCCGGCTCGGATGATGAAGTGGTCGATCCCGCTGCCGCCGAGGAGGCACTGCAATACCTGGCCGGTTACTTGCAGCGCCTCGATGGGGTGCTGCTGCGCCAGGTACGCGAGGACATGACCTGTCTGACGGCGTTTGCCAAACAGGAGAAATGGCCGAAACAGCTGATCCGCGCGATCCAAAATTTCCTCAAAGATTACGGCATTGAGAAAGACGAAGCATGACGAACGATACATCTCTCCAAATCCGAAGCGCCAGCGACGAGAGCCTGGAGCGCTATAGCCGGCAGATTCGTTTCCCCGGTATCGGCGAAGATGGCCAACGCCGGCTGCTTGCGGCGCGGGTGACATTATGTGGCTGCGGCGCCCTGGGCACGGTGCTGGCCAACGCCCTGGTCCGCGCCGGTGTGGGCTATCTGCGCCTGATCGACCGCGATTTTATTGAGACGAGTAATCTGCAACGGCAAGTACTGTTCGATGAACAGGATGTCGCGGAAAATCTGCCCAAGGCGGAAGCCGCCGCCCGCAAGCTGGCTGCCATCAACTCCAGCGTCCACGTCGATCCCGTCGTCACCGACATCGACCGCAGCAACATTCTCGAATTGACGCAGGACGCGGATCTCATCCTTGATGGAACAGACAATTTTGAGATCCGTTATCTCATCAATGATGTCGCCGTCAAACTGGGTAAGCCGTGGGTCTACGGTGGCTGCATCGGCAGCCACGGCCAAACCATGACCATCCTGCCCGGTGAGACACCGTGTCTGCGTTGCGTCTTCGAAGCGGCCCCGGCGCCGGGCGAGGCTGGCACCTGCGAGACGGCCGGCGTCCTCGGCCCGATGGTCAACATCATCGCCAGCTTGCAAGCAACCGAGGCGCTCAAGATCCTGACCGGCCGCCGCGACAAGATCAACCGCGAGTTGCTGTTTTTCGATATCTGGGACAACGTGCAGCGCCGCATCAAGATCGCGCCGCTTCTGGGCAAGGTCGATTGCCCCTGCTGCAAACATCGCCGCTTCGAGTGGCTCGACGGCGCCCACGGTTCGCAGACGACCAGCCTGTGCGGCCGCAATGCTGTGCAGGTCTCCCACCGCACGCCGGCCAAACTCAACTTCGAGGAAATGGCGTCGTACCTGGAGAAAATGGGCGCGGTAAGCTACAACCGTTTCCTGCTGAAATTCAACGTCGAAGGTTACGAATTTACTGTATTCCCCGATGGCCGCGCCATCATCAAGGGCACCGCCGACGTCGACAAGGCGCGGACGCTGTATGCGAAATATATTGGGCATTGAAGACGGTCCTGGCGGAGCATGAGAAATCGCATTATAGTTGAGGGGAAAGGAGGGCTATCCCATGCAACAGCTTATTCTGACCAAAGAACAAGCAGAGATCGTTGCCCAAGCGCTTGCGAGCGGTATTTGAAGTAGACGACTCAACAAAATCCGTAATGGTCATCTCCGTGGGTGAGTTGGCTTGATGTCATCAGGATCGCATTTATGACAATTTATCTCGATAACGCCGCCACCAGTTTTCCCAAACCCGAAGCGGTTTACCAAGCTCTTGATCGCTTCGCCCGGCAAAGTCTTGCCAATCCCGGACGGGCCGGACATAAAATGGCGTTGGCTGCGGAACATGTCCTCGACGAAGGACGCCATCTGCTCAACCAATTTTTCCACGGCAACGAGCCGGAGCGCTTTGTTTTCACGCTCAACTGCACCGATGCCCTGAACATGGCCTTCAAGGGCGTGCTGGCCGAGGGCGATCATGTCATCACCACCAACCTGGAACACAACAGCGTCAGCCGGCCCTTGCGCGCTCTGGAGTTGGCCGGACACATCACCCTGACGCGCATCCCCGCGGACAGCGGCGGCACCATCGATCCCGATGACATTCGCAAGGCCATCACGCCTCGGACACGCCTCATCGCCCTGACGCATGCCAGCAATGTGCTCGGCACCGTGCAGCCGATTGCCGAAGTGGGCCGCCTGGCCCGCAAGCACGATCTGCTCTTTCTCGTGGATGCGGCGCAGACGGCTGGGGTCGTCCCCATCGATATTCAGGAAATGAATATCGACCTCTTGGCCGCGCCGGGGCACAAGTCGCTATTGGGACCGACCGGCACGGGCTTCCTTTATGCTGGTCCTCGGACGCAGGTAGCGGCCTGGCGCGAGGGCGGCACGGGCGGTGATTCTTCTAGCGAAACGCAGCCGCGCCAAATGCCCTATTTCCTCGAAGGCGGCACGCCCAATGTCCTCGGCGTCGCCGGACTCAACGAAGGCATTCGCTACGTCCAACAACAAGGGATGGAAAACATCCATAGACATGAAGTCGATTTAGTCGAGCGCTTATGGAGAAAATTAGAGGAGATGGAGGGATACGAGGTGTTCGGCCATCGGGATCCGGGCCGGCGCGTCGGCACGCTCAGTTTCCGCAGCGCCGTGCTGCCGGCGGCGGAGCTGGGCGGCATTCTCGATCACGCGTTTGACATCGCCATTCGGCCAGGCTTGCACTGTGCTCCGTACATTCATCGTGCATTGAACACGGCCCCGGAAGGCACGGTTCGTGTCAGCCCGGGGCCATTTAACACCAACGACGACATCGATCGGCTGGCGGAAGCGCTCGCCGAAATTGCACTGTGACAGGCGCTGAAAAACTTCGCATGGTTCGTTCTGTCTTCGCGGTGTACAATGGTTGCTACGCGGAGAAAACAGGGCCGCGCCCCAGGGAGCGGTTTTCCCTCGGCTACGGAGGAACCAAAATGATTCGGATGAGTACACGGTGCATTGTCGGTGTGCTGGCGCTTCTGCTCTGCGATTCTGCAACGGTACAGGCTCAGACCAGGAAATCGGACAGCGTCGTCAAGGTGGATGCTCAAGCGGACAAACCCGATGCAGATGGCAAACAGGCCATCACGATCACCCTCGACATCGAAAAAGGTTGGCACATCTACGCCAATCCAGTCGAGAACGAGGACTTGACCAACGCGCAAACAGTTGTTCGCGTTGCTGCCAAAGGTAAAGTGGAGAACGTCAAGGTCGAATATCCGGGCGGCAAACTTCAGCAAGACAGCGGCGAGAAATTCAAGATCTATGAGGGCAAGGTCGTCATCAAAGCGCAGGTGAAACGAGTCAAGGGCGATACCAGTCCTTTGGAAATAAGCATCACTCTGCAAGCGTGCAACGACAAGACCTGTCTACAACCGGCCACGATTAAAAAAGAAGTGCCGTGAATCAACTGCCAGGATGGGTCAAGCGGAGCGCGAACCAGTCGTCTCGCGGGTGGGCCGCGCTCCGCTTGACCTAGCTTACATCCGAGGATGTACCTCATGTTGCGAACGACGTGGCGCTGGCTACGGCGTGGATTGACGCTGGCGATGTTGCTTATTCTGCTGGTCCGCCTGGTGCCAGCAGACCCCCATCCGGCCTGGACGGGCACGCCCGCACCGGGCGCCGAGGAGAACAAGCCCCGGCACACCAATCACCTCGGGCGCGAAAGCAGTCCCTATCTTCTTCAGCACGCTCACAATCCCGTCGCCTGGTATCCGTGGGGCGAGGAAGCCTTCGCCAAAGCCAAGAAAGAAGGCAAACTTATCTTTCTATCCATCGGCTACAGCTCATGCCACTGGTGCCACGTCATGGAGCGCGAGTCTTTTGAGAATGAAGAGATCGCCAAAATCCTCAATCAGCATTTCGTCTGTATCAAGGTCGATCGCGAGGAACGGCCAGACATCGATAACGTGTACATGACGGCCTTGCAGGTCATTCCACCGGGCCAGGGTGGTGGTTGGCCATTGTCGATGTTCCTGACGCCGGAGGGTAAGCCGATTTTCGGCGGTACCTATTGGCCACCCGAAGATAAGGAAAGCAGAGGCGGCAAGATGCGCGGCTTCAAGAGCGTCCTCAATGTCCTTCACGAGGCGTGGACGAAACAGCGCAAGCCCATCGAGGAGCTGGCCGACAAGAATGCGGACCGGACCCGGCGGGCGTTGGCCGGTCTGGCCCTGGGCACGGCCCTCGTGCCGCTGAGCCGCGATCTCATCAAAGCGGCGGTGGACGAAATCAAAGGTTCTTTCGATCCCGAATATGGCGGCTTCGGCTCGCCGGCCCGGAATTTTCGCGGCCCCAAGTTTCCCACGCCGCCGCGTCTGGACCTGCTCCAGCATGAAGCGCAGCGACAGAAAGCGAAAGAACTGGACGACATGGTTGCCGTGACGCTCGACCACATGGCGCGCGGCGGTATTTACGATCAGCTTGGCGGCGGTTTCCATCGCTACAGCACCGAACGCACCTGGACGGTACCGCACTTCGAGAAAATGCTTTACGACAACGCCCAACTCTGCGAAGTCTATGCCGAAGCCTACCAGGTAACGAAGAAGCCACAATACCGCCGCATCCTGGAGCAAACCATCGCCTTCATCGCGCGCGAGATGACTGCGCCGGAGGGCGGCTTTTATTCCGCTCTCGATGCCGATGCCCAAGGGGAGGAAGGGCGCTTCTATGTGTGGACCAAAAAAGAAATCGATGCCGCGCTGGCCGATGCAGACAAAAGCCTGGCCGCGTTGTTCCAGCGTGTCTACGGCCTGGACGGCGAACCGAATTTCGAGTCGCACTATCACATTTTGACTTTGCCGCGTCCGCTCGCCGAGCAGGCCAGAGATCTCAAGTTGACGGAGGAACAGCTGGGTTCCCGGCTGGCCCCGCTGCGCGAGAAGCTCTTTCAGGCGCGCACCAAGCGGCAGCGGCCATTCCTTGATACGAAAATCCTGACGGCGTGGAACGGTCAGATGATCGCCGGCCTGGCTGTCGCCGGACAAGCCCTGGGCGACAAAAAATCTATCGCCCGGGCCATTCGCGCCGCCGAATTCGTGTTGAAGACACTGCGCACCGACAAGGGACGTTTGCTGCGAACCTACGGCGCCGCGCCAGGACAGAAGGCAGAAGCACGTCTGAATGCCTATCTCGACGATTACGCTTTTCTCGTGCATGGCTTGTTGTGCTTGCACGATGCGACCCAGGAGAAACGCTGGCTCGAGGAGGCGAAGCGCTTGACGGACCTCATGGTTCAACTTTACGCTGACGAAAAGCGCGGCGGTTTTTTCTACACTTCCAACGACCACGAGACCCTATTTGCGCGGGGCAAAGAACAATACGATGGCGCCCAACCTTCCAGCAACAGCGTGGCGGCACGGAACCTCGTTCGCCTGTGGCAGAAGAGCGGCGAGCAACGCTATGCTCAGCTGGCGGAGAAGACATTCCAGGCGCTGGCTGGACCGCTCAAGGAGAATCCGGGCAATCTGGCCACTTTGGCCGATGCACTGGCGTTGTACCTCGACGAGAAAGCCGCGAAGAAGTCTAGCCGTGTGCCGTAGGCGAGCGCGATTTAGCGCGTAGAGCTATGCAGTGAAAGTACTTTACCAATCCGCAGGCAGGGTGAGGCCGTCATTGGCCACCATGGCGATGTTGAAGGTGTTCTGACCGATTCCTTGGCTGACGACGCGCACGCTGCCGTCGCCCAGAGCAGCCAGGATGCCGCCGGTGTGGCCCGTGCTGGCTACTCCCGGTATGCATCCCCCAGGGCCGAGCCACGGTACGGGCTGGACCTGGAAGTAGCCGGCAATCCCATAGACGGGGCCGTGTTCATCTGGTTGATTGGTGCCATAGGCCAGGGCCGGCTTGCCCGAACCGTAGCCGATGGCGATGTCCTCTGGGAAGAAGCGTTCTTTAGTTTTTCTTCCTCGTCACCAACCAGTCATAGAGTTCCTTGGCGTCATAAGCCTCGCGCCAGATGCTGCTCATCTGATGCCTCCCTTCGTAAGCGGTTGAATCAACTGTCTGGTGACAGCAGGGCGATTGCCTCCCCGCGGACAGTTAGCTTCACTTCGCGCAGGCCGTCGCTGTCCTCCAAATAGAGTGCCGGTTGATCGAAGAACGAACCAGGCCGGGGGACGGTGAGTTGAAAAGACACGACGGTCTCGCCGTGGCCGGGAACCGCCATGGGTTCGGTTTGCTTCGCACGGAAGCAGCAA
>Ga0209061_1002382_pt1 | contig 24203 bp, 25 predicted proteins | sample Coa_R1_10_FD_187157 | JGI IMG/M metagenome (GOLD analysis project Ga0209061, IMG submission 187157) | Surface soil microbial communities from Centralia Pennsylvania, which are recovering from an underground coalmine fire - Coalmine... | ecosystem: Environmental > Terrestrial > Soil >...
CCAGCTTCGCGTACACCTCCCCCTCGCTTGCGCCGGCCACCCTAACGCCGTCCCCCCCGAAGAGTCCGAATTCGCTCAGTTTGAATCCAAGCCTCTGAGCGTGGGTTCTCAGCGCTATGTTGTGCTCTTTGGAGCCCGTGAAGTATAGCTGCATAGCGCCTAGGTACTCGGGGTGGGCGAGTCTGAAATCAAACTGCACACCTCGGGGTGAAACCCACGTGAGTTTGCTTTCACCCTCTACTAGAGTCTTGCCCCCGCGTAGCTTGGAAGCTAGGTCTAGGAGGGTCTTATCCTTTGCCTTAGACAACACGACCACGTCAACGTCGCCGACAACCTCCTTCCCGCGCCTAATGCTTCCACACACGTAGAGCTCGAACCCTGATCCACCTATCTCGTCGATAAGCTGGGAGGCTTCGTTCATACCATCAATGAGCGGCATCTTCCCAAACGATTCCCCAACCCCCTCCGCAGCCCCCAAGATTTTCTCGGCGAGTTTGGGTGAGAAACCCTGCCCTACAAGTGAGCCATCCCTTAGCTTCTCGATAAGCTGCGCCCGACTCTTTACGCCAAACCTTGTGTAGAGTAGCCTAGCCGTTTTAGGTCCCACGAAGGGTACACTCGTGAGCTCGACCACCTCCCGAGGTATTTGCACTCGAAGCTCCTCTAAGGCTCTAAGCCTCCCAGTGCTGATTATTTCACCTATCTTCTCAGCGATGGCCCGACCAACCCCGGGTACAGCCTCCAACTCGTTATTCCTCCATAGTTCAGCTACGTCTGCATCTAAATTCCTGACACTCTTAGCCGCCCTCCTATACGCGTTAACCCTGAAAACGTCCTCGCCGTTCAACTCTAAGAGTTCAGCGTACTCCTCAAGTATGCTGGCGATCTCCTGATTATCCAACCCAACAACCACTAACACACAGGGTTATAAAGTTTCCATACCACTCTCTGCCAAGGGGTGTACCTATGATGGCGCTCGGATAGTACAACCCCACGTGGGGCTCCAGCACCGCTAGTGCACTATAGCCGACAACGCGTAGCATCGTGGTGCCCAGAACCCTCCACGCTTGGATACCACATCCGCATCCCGCTAAGCCGAAGCGCGGTCTACCAAGTCATCCCAAGGGTGTCTGCGACCCTCTTCATCATTTAGGTATATGCTGATTCTTTCGAGCCCAAACCTGAGCCGCCCCTCCTAATCTGGAGGGAGTCGTCGATAGAGGCAAAATTTTTATGCGTGTGCTTATTTAGAACGAAAATGTCTCTGCGGATTTTGAATAGGCCTTTCGCTAGGCATATACTCACCAAGCTCAGGTCTAGGGAGACTGATCAGGTGAATTTTAGAAAAAACCTGGTTAGGCTTGGTAGGATAATTGGGTACGAGATTGCGGATAGCTTGGAGTGTAGTGAGGTGACGGTGGAGACTCCTCTCGGCAAAGCTAGAGGAATATTGATAAGTGAGCTTGACCACGTGGTGATCGTGAACATTCTCCGCGCGGCGACACCCCTCGTTGAGGGGTTGTTAAAGGCATTCCCCAGCGCTAGGCAGGGCGTGGTCGTTGCGAAGCGCAGGGAGTCGGTCTATATGTCACCCCCAGAGAAAATGGATGTGGATATTTACTATTCACGCATACCCGATTTAAAACCTGACGACGTGGTGATAGTCGCGGACCCCATGCTGGCCACGGGTAGCACCATACTCAGGGCTCTTGAGCTTGTTTACGCCAAGGGCGAACCCAAGAAGGTTTTTGTAGCGAGTGTCATAGCGAGTCGTCAGGGTGTCGAGCGGGTTTTGAGGTGGGGTAGACCAGTCAACATCTTTGTGGTCGAAGTGGACCCCCTAATAGATGAGAGAGGCTACATTGTTCCAGGTCTAGGTGACGCCGGTGACAGGGCCTTCGGTTAGAGGAAAATAACAAATTCATCCGTGTCTAGTGGGCTGTTCCCAGCCATCAGGTGGAGCTGTAAAGATTATGAGGGTGAGCGAGCGGTAGCCAAGCTTGAAGCTCACCATCTGAAGAGGCGTCTACGGCTGTGTCAACTTTGAATACATCATCTAATGATAGCGCTACTGGACTAGCAATCTTGGGCTACAATAGTACATCGAGTTTAACAAACCTCGTCCTCCAAGACGGGTAGGAAGTCAAGCTGCTAGGTGTCCTCTCGGTCTTGGCATAAAGCATGTAGTCGCTAGTCGTTTTATTCGATGTATGAAAACGCTTATTGGTTTACTGGTTATTATATCGGCGTGTTCGACGAGCTTGCGGCCCAAAGTGTTGGTGAATTCGTTGCGGATTTCCCGGTTTTGAGCGGGTCTCAGCGGGTCTACGAGGCCTTGGGTGTGCTGCAGAGAGCCGAGTTGATGTCTTTCCCAGTGAAACTTGAGAAGGGCTACGGTGTGTTGCAGGCCCACAGTATGCTCAAGGTTAAGTCCCCTGACACCAAGGTCGGTGTTTTTGCTAAGCGTGTGCCAGCGTTAAGCCAAGGTGCTAGTGTTGGTGCGGCGGCCAAACTCATGGTTGAGCATAGGGTTCAGATGCTGCCGATCGTTGAGGACGGGGAAATCGTAGGCGTACTCAGAGCTGACCGTGTCCTCTCAGGTGTTTTAAAGCGTGGGGTTAAGGGTCTTAGTATTACGGATATTATGACTTCTAACCCCATCACGGTTGATGCTAACGACACGCTGGGTAAAGCTGTGAAGCTTTTCACTGAGAATAAAATTGACCATCTACCGGTGCTCAGCAAGGGGAGGGTTGCGGGGATGGTGACCTCTAAGGATGTGTTATTGCTGTTGCTCAGCCCAGGAGAAAAGCTCACGCAGGGTGGGTGGGGACTTGAGGCGCTAAGCCAGAAGAGGCTGCCTGTGGGTGGGATAACGGTGGGCGCCGTAGCCTCAGAGGTCAACGAGGACTATTCAGGAGCTCTCAAAAGGGTTCTCGAATCCAAGAGTACCTACACACTCGTCGTCCTAGGTGAAGAGCTTCAGGGTATAGTTACGCTGAGAGACTTCCTTAAGCCGCTCGCCGAGCACCAGTCCACGGTGGAGCTACCCATCCAAATATCAGGGTTAAGCGACGATATGCTCGCTGACGCCGCCATAAAGCAGAAGCTCAGGAGGCTGGCGATACACGCCACTAAGACCATCCCATCGGTGTTCGAGATTAAGGCTAGGGTGAAGCGTGTCGGCCCCTCAGGCAAGACATTCGAGGTGAACCTACAGCTCTACACACCCAAGAAGACTGTTAACCTCTCGGATAGTGGTTACGACATCCTTAAGGTGTTCGATAAAATCGAGCGGAGGCTTAAACAGTCAATAAAGCAGGAGGTCAACCCACCCAAAAAACGATTCCCAAAACGCATGTAGTAGTAAGCGGGTCTTGGTGCGTCATGGTGGATGTGGGTTACCGCTGTCTATTCTGAGATTTCTAGGTATGTCTGGGTATATTGGGGTTTTACCTTTGAGTCGTCGAAGAGCGGTTGGGTAATAATCGGGGCGACCTCTGAGTAATCCTCCTTTATTTCTCTGAGTGTGACTCGAAACAGTGTGTTGCCGTCAGCAGCATCCCTAATCTTGGATGTCTCCCCCTTCACGTAGACCGCTGTGGGTGGGGTGAAAAATATGAGTGTGCACTTAGCTCTCTCCAGCAGGTTTGAATGGGTAGTTGAGCCAGTGTTCACCGCCACCAAAACCTCATTGGGTCCGCGGCCACACACAACCTGGTAGGGTGAAAGGAGGCATGGCCGCGGGTATCCAGAGTAGTCGAGTGTAACCAGAATAATTACCGTGTTACTGCGAACAGGGTTTTCACGTCGAATAAGCTCACATAACCCCTTCGGAAGCCCTATCTTCGACATCTCATAACACGTGAATCTATGCGTGAACCCGCTATAAGAGCATTAATATCAGAGGGTTGGCAGCCACACCCAACTCCTGGTTTTCAGCGAATTGGTTCGGGTTCAGATTATCATCAAACATTGCACCATTGTAAGCGGTTCCTGAAGAAACATATAGGTGGCTACGCATGGTTTTCAGGGTTCTGTGAGCCACTCAACGAAGTAAAGCGACCCCAACCGCTTCGCCCCAGGTATGTATAGTGGATACCTGTAACGAGTGGGGTAGGGCATGGGAAGCAAGTGGGGTGGTGGGGTAGGTGAGCGTGATGGTGTGTTTATGCAGCGGAGCCGGCTTTACGTGTTTCCCACGCTGGTGGGGTGGCCGAGTCCAGGCTCAGGGGGCGCAGCCGAGCGGAGTGGAATGGGGCTCAATAAACGGGTTGAAGTGTTTGCGCGGCGCGCTGAAGCCCACACTTTACTACGCATACGACAGGTATGGGGATATGTACCTACGTGTGTCTACGTGGAGCGAACCCCGCTTCAGACTTAGCGTCCTTAAAGTATCACTCTGTTTGCTCTTAGGCGGTCTATTCTTTCCTGCGTATATCCCAGCCCGCGGAGGATTTCTTCCGTGTGTTCGCCGAGGTGTGGTGGGGGGATGCGCACTCCGAATTTGTCTTTATCTGTGTGTACTGGGAACCTTATGTATGGTGCCTCCTTCTTGGTGTGGGGGTTTTCCGCGTAGGATAGTATGCCTTTTGTTTTGACGTATGGGGATGAAAGCGCCTCAGATACCCGCAGTATTGGTGAGGCAGGCACCCCCCGCCTCTTGAGTTCTTGGATCCAGTGGCTCACGGTGTTCTTGGCGAACGCCGCCTGAAAAGCGTCTATGATCCTCTTTCTATTTAACACCCTCTTCTCGTTTGAATCGAACACCAAGAGGTCCTTTGTTCCAAGCATATCGCACACCTCTTGGAACTGCTTGTCTGTCCCGCACGCTAGGTAAAAGTAGCCGTCGGAGGCCTTGAAAGCTTGGTAGGGAACTATGTTGGGGTGAGCGGAACCCATCCTATCCCTATCCTTACCCGTGAGTAGGTAGTTATACACCTCGAAGAGTGCGAGGTAGAGCTGGGTGTCGAGCATGGGTATCTCCACGATCCCCCTCCTACCCTCACTTAGGGAGGCTAGGATTGCTATTGCCGCCATCATGGCGGTTGTGATGTCAGCTATGGGGGTGGCGAACCTCGACGGCTCCGAGTCGGGGCTACCGGTAAGGTGCATGAGGCCGCTCTGAGCTAATATCGTAGCGTCAAATGCGGGTTGATCCGCCCACTCACCCTCCAAACCATACCCAGACACCACGCACACGAGTAGATCGGGGTTACTCGAGACGAGTCTACTGGGGGATATACCGAGCCTACCAAGAACGCTCGGCCTATAGTTTGAGATCACAACACGAGCCGACCTCACCAGATCCAAAAACACATCTAAGCCCTCAGGGTTCTTCAGGTCTATCACCACACTCTTCTTGTTTCTATTGAGGCTGAAGAAGTAGCCGCTTAAACCATCTATTTCAGGGGGCTTAAGCCTCCTACCCTCATCACCGCTCGGTGGCTCCACCTTAATCACTTCGGCTCCCAGATCAGCTAAGATCATCCCCGCAAGAGGCGAGCTCACAAACCCACCCAGCTCAAGCACCCTTATATCCTCAAGCATCACGCCCTAAAAAAACCAACCAATTTAAGCCTTTTCAAGTAGCGCACCACTTCGAATAACTCTACAGATATAACTATTTTAAGTCGCTTGGCTACTTCTTGGGGTAAACCCATACAGAGATAAGAAACTGAGTTTGAGAATTCGACGATACTGGCTAATTATTAAACAGAGTAGCACTGTGAGTCTCATAAGGGGATGCGTGAGCATGGTGGCTAGGCGTTGAAGCTCATTATCCACCGCTTTTAAAACGGATAGTGTCCGGATTAAGAGGTGGTGTGTGTGGCCTCTAAGCGTGGAAAAGTGTTATCCGGACACCGTCTTAAAATGTAAGAAAACTATTTATAAACGCTGAAGTATTTGTTATCGTGGCTAATCTAAAACCTCCATATTACCTTGCTATTGGACTAATCGTGGGTTTAATAGTGGCTGGTGTACCCACCTACTACCTCTATATGCGCTACCAAGCCTACTCAAAGATCGCCGAGCTTTCAAACAACGTGTTGGAAGCGGCGGCTACAACTGTTAACACCCCTGCGGGAGGCGAAGCGCAGGTTGTGGTTTTCCATGCGAACTATCCTGGGTACATCCTTGTTACGGGTACCAGTACAACTACAACTGGCTACATAGAGGTGCAAGACTACATGACTAACCCGAGTGGCGGCTACTTTAACCCAAAAGAGAACTTTGGAACGGGTGCAACCCTCATAATCCCAGTGCTCCCAGGGACGATAGGTGTTTACTTTGGTAACAACAACTTTCTAAATGGGGCCACGGCAACGATAACCGTCACGTACTACTATTAGATAATCGTATGCTTTGGGCGGTTGATTACCTCAAAGATGATTGGCTGTCGAACATACCCGTTGTTGGTTGAGCCGAGCCGCATCGGCTTATCTAGCCTTCCGTGGGATGTTCCTTTAGGAAGGCTGTAGCTTCAGGTTGCGAGTTTGAGTTTACAGTAGGTGTAGAGGGCATCGTATAGTGGGAACTGTATGCGCATGTTGTCGTGGTCGTCCTTGGATATCTCCCTGAAGCCTCGCGCCGCGGCTTTAAGCCCAGCGGACTCTGGGGGTGGGTTACTGGGTCTATGCGCATCCGCCCCCCTCACTATTTTAGCCAACTCGAGCAGGGCTGGGTCTTTTAGTGCGTATTTTTTGATTATCGCGTCGAAGGTTACATGCTCCGATCCATCTTCCCCTTGGTAGTGTGTGAGCTCGGCTCCCTCCACGTCAAAGGGTATAGCCCCAAAGTTTTGCGCTGTCTGAATCACTTGGCTTTCCGGAACGAAGAAGAATTCCGCTTCTTGGTCGATGAACCTCTTAATAAGCCACGGGCATGCTATCCTGTCCACCATCGCCCTTTCGCGGGTTACCCATTTCATACTAAGTAGAAGCTCTCTAGCTTATTAAAAGGTGTCGCACGTATCACAGTGATTTTTTCTTATGGAGAAGATGGGCTAAGTGTTTGGCTGCATAAGAAAACCCGTTATTGTATAAAGGAACACGGTTATGTGGGGATGGCTATTAGGTGCATTTTGGCCGATGTGTTCTTTATCATCTTCGACGTGTCTGGGCTCAGGTTTGAGTGTTGGGGACTGTGGGTGTCGGGGGGGGGAGTGATGTGGAAGGGTTTAGCTTAGGCCCAGTTCGTTTAGGAACTTTGTTCTTGTTAGGTCCCTGAAGAACCTCATGAATCGTTGGTCAACTCTGGCCACGGTGCACTCTGGTAGTGGTTTGCCTTCGAGTTTGGGGTTAAAATCGCATAGAGGTATGATTGAGTTGGTCGCGGCTTCAACTGGGCAGCTCGCCTCTGGTGTCAGCCTTGGCTGTGAGCCCGTGAGCTTTGATGCCACTTTGTCGGCCCCGTAGAGTGCGAGGAAGCCGGCCATGGGTAGACCAAGTGTTGGGGCTGCGATGTCTCCGATTAGGTGGACGTCGTCATACTTAGTTGACCTCAGATCCCTGTTGACACTTCCCCAGCCGTTCGGCGCCGCTAACTCGGACTGCGAAACCGGTTGAGGTGGCCTGTGTTTCGGTATGAGGTGTAGTAGGTCGAAGCCCACTTTTTCCCCGGATTCGGAGGTGAGCACCCCCCTATCCCAGTCAACCTCGCGAAGCTGGAACCCCCCGAGGACGTCTACACCCACCCTGTCCATGGACTCCATGAGCCCCTCATATATGTGGATGCCTATTCCGGCTAGGGGTTGCCTTTCTGGGTGAACCACGGTAACCGACTCGGGTTTTCGCCCCAATCTCTCTAGGTGGGAGGCGAGTCTGTGCGCCACGTCGAAGGGTGCAGGTGGGCACCTATAGGGTAGGCCCTCTACGCACACCACCACCCTGCGGTTAGCGCCCTTCGCGAACTCCTCTCTGAATTGGCTTAAACCCTCAGGTGACCACAGGTGTGGCTTCGCGTCCACCTCGGCCCCCAACGCGACTATGAGCTGATCATACCCAATGACGCGATCACCCTCGGCTAGCGCGACTACCCTGTTAGCGGCGTCTATTTTGGTGACCCTACCACGCACGAGTCTTACACCGGCTTTCTCTAGTTGGCTGAGCGGCCAGACCGCTTTTGATGCGTCTAGCCCTTCGAAGAAGAGTTTGGGTATATCCGCATAGTATACGAAGTCCGATTTTGACACAAGTGTTACCTCGAATTTACCAGCGAGTCTCACCGCGGCCGCGACCCCACCGACCCCACCACCCAAGATAACAACCCTATTACCCACCAAATCGGGTCGAACTATTCAGGGGTAAGTAAATATAAGGCTTGTACCGAAGAGATTTGGCTACTCCTTTTCACAGCGGAATGGGTTCGGTAAACCGATGCTTAGCTTTGGCGCCCCGACGTGTAGCTGTGATACCCGCTTGGTTTAGCCGCGCGTGGTTAACTTTTGGGTTTCGTAAAGATTATAGCACCATATTTAGTGTTTGTTACTGATTGTATGGAGCTCGAAGAGGATTTCGCGCAGCTTTCGCTGGAGGAGCTTAGGAAGAGGATTAAGACTGTTGAGAGACATGTTGAGGTGGCCGAGCAGGACTTCTACGAGAAGCGTAACGCCTACAAGAAGAGGCCTAACGACACAAACCTAGCGTTCCTACTCACCACGGCTGAAACCGTAGTGGATAGGTATTCTAGGCTGGTTGAAGCCTACCGCGAGCTGGTGTCAAGGCTGGAGGCCAAACCTAACTGACGTTTTTCTTGGCGGCGTGGAACCATACGGTTGATGCGGAGACCGCTATGTTTGCCACAGTGAGTGGGTCGGAGCCCACAACGTAGATGTTTGGCTCAACACCCACGGAGCCCGGATCCACGATGAACCCCACTGGTGGCTCCAAACTAGTCTGCAAGAGTTGTTCGAAGAAGCCCCGAGTATCCGAGTAGCTATCCAGCCGTTTCACTTGGGTTGGGAAGACGCTGCGTAGCGCTTCTAAGAACGCTGGGTCGTATTTAACGTTGAGAGCAGCCCTAACCCAGGGATTCCTTCTTCGCAGGTATAGGATGACTCGGGCCATGTGTTTTGACGCCCCGAACTCGGGCTCCATCATGGCTTTAGCCCTGTTCTTCACCCGCAGGATTCTCCCAGGTATACCCGCAACATCACCCTCATCGTGTGGGTCCTCCAAGGAGTAAACTAGGTTGGAGTACACTTCGGGTATAAGGTGACCGAAGGTGGGTGATGCCTCAAGTAGCGCTGTTGCCTCTTTGAGCGCCTTTAACACCTCGAACCTCTGCCTACCACCCCCAGCTGTGGACATAAGCCTGATGCACATGTCGCAATCGTCGAGGCCTCCCACAAGCCCCCTGTGCGCTGAGCACAGCGCGCCAGAGGAGAGCAGAAGCCTCCAGTGGTTATACAGAACCTCTGTAGCGTAGCTGTCACTCCTCTGGACGGCTATGGCCAGCTCAGATATGAGTGACTCCACCTGGTCTTGGCTCACACCCATCTGGAGTAGTTTTGACCTGAGTCTCTGTGGGCTGGTGGACAAGTAGTAGCTCACGGCTGCTTGGGTGACGCCTAGGAGTCGGGCTATCCTTTCCTGCTCCAATCCCAGAGTCTTTAGGCGGTGTGCGAGTAGCCCCCGTGTAGCTGGGAGGAACGTCTTCACCATTAGTTCACAGGGCGGCTTCATCTCCTCGGTCCACCTTGCTCAAGTATCCTTACGGCCTCGTTGGCAACCATTATCGCATCGGCTTCACCGAGTTCACCGAATTCGTCTGTGACCCGGTTCGCGAACACCGAGCACACAACGCCACCCCTAAGACCGTATAGGTTGGTGAGTGTGAGAAGGGTGGCGGCCTCCATCTCAACGTTCACAACGTTGAGTGAAGCCGTATCCTCAACCCAGCTTCTTAGAGCCCTCGGCAGGTAGCCCTTGTAGCCGGGTCTACCCTGAGCCACATAGAATGCATCAAATGAGGCGGTAAGGCCGGTGTGGTACTTCACGCCAAGCGTCCCCGCGGCTTCAACAAGCGCCAGGTACACTTCGGGGTCGGCGGAGGCCGGGTAACCGGGTGGCGCGTAGGCGTTGCTTGCGCCGTCGAACCTAACCGCGGCCTTGGTTATAACGACGTCCCCCACCCTCACATCACCCCGCACACTGCCGCAGCTACCCACCCTGATCATCGTGTCCACACCGAGCCTCGCAAGCTCCTCAACAGCTATGGATACCGCTGGCCCCCCTATACCCGTGCTCAGCGCGGATATATCCACACCCTTATAGCGCCCCCTAAAACTCACATACTGCCTCCTCCGGGAGAGTGGGGTGCTTGAATCCCACGTGGAGGCAATCTTGGCCACGCGGTCCAAGTCTCCTGGAAGTAGCACGTAGCGTGGGAGGTCGCCCTGCCTTAACCCAATGTGGTAGGCACCACCCATGTGGGTGGGCTCACTGGCTGAAACACGCTCACCACTCATGCTTCAACAAGCGCACCACAGCATTTAAACCTGATTGTTGGGGGCCACCTGGGTGATGGGGCTATGAACGCTTCGAAACCTCCCCCCTCAGTAGACCGAGAACACGCTTATGAAGCTCTTTTCCGCCTAGTGTGTCTCTGGGTCCACCAATTATGGTGGGCTGGCTCATCGAATAGAGCTTGGAGCAAAGAGTCCCCCAGCTTCGGATCCTCTGGGCGCAGAGTGCTCCCCATATTTTGCACGCTAAAGTCGGTCTTCAAAAAGCTTAATTCGGCTCAAAGAGAGGCGTATGTTATGGAAATAAAGAAGGTCGCGGTTTTGGGTGCTGGGCTGATGGGTCACGGGATAGCTCAGGTTGCCTCACAGTTAGGGGGCTACGAAGTTTATCTCAGGGATGTCGAGCAGAGGTTTCTCGACAGGGGAATGGAGATGATCAGGGATAGCCTGGCGAGGTTTGTGAGAAAGGGGGCGCTCAGGGAGTCCGATGTTGTGGCAGTGCTTTCGAGGATTCACCCCACACTCGACCTCAGAGAGGCCGTTGGTGAGGCGGATCTGGTGGTGGAGGCTGCTCCCGAAAACTTGGGCGTTAAGCGCCAGCTATTCGAGGAGGTCGACAGGTTTGCGCCGGAGCACGCGGTACTAGCATCCAACACCTCCTCTATCAGTATAACCACGCTTGGCTCGTGCACGCGTAGGCCCTCTAAGGTTGTGGGGATGCACTTTTTTAATCCTCCGCAGCTTATGAACCTTGTCGAAATAGTGAGGGGGCAGCTCACCGGTGACGAGGCGGTTGAGACGGTTAAGCGCGTAGCCGAGAAGCTGGGCAAGGAGACGGTGATAGTCAAGAAGGACTCGCCAGGCTTCATCGTGAACAGGATACTCATACCCGCACTCAACGAAGCGATACAGCTAGTTGAGGAAGGTGTAGCCTCCCCCGAAGACATAGATAAGGCCATCAGGCTTGGGCTCAACTGGCCGATGGGCCCACTCACACTCGCTGACTATGTTGGAAACGACACAACACTCGCCGTGGCTGAAGTGCTCTTTAACGAGTTCGGCGACCCCAAGTACAGACCCGCCTACTTACTCAAACTCATGGTGAGAGCGGGTTTAAACGGCAGAAAAAGTGGTAAGGGCTTCTATGAGTGGAGTGAAAAGGGTGAAAGGAGAACCCAAAAACCCTAGCTTCCTCCTTTTTGGGCTTCATACGCCTGGATCGCTTGGTTTGCAAGCGTCGAGTATGCGGGTTCAATCACCAAGAAGTAAATCTTGTCAGGTCTCGAGAGGGCCTCCACCTTAGTGAACTGCCTAGTTGTAATATCGAACTCAACTATGCCGCTTGGCAGCGTGCTCTTAGAAATGAATACGAGGACAACAAGCTCATCTTGGTTGTCGCCGATCGCGCTTATGTGGAGAAGATATCCCCTATACTGGTCAACTGGTACGTAGGGTCTTATACCTGGAGCCGAGAAATACGCGTGAACCCCCATCAAAAAATCCACAGCCGAGGAGAACTCAACGAACTCGAACCTCAATCAACCCACCACGACATCCAACACGTCTACACTCTTAAGCATTCTTAGTGCCGCTAGGCACAACATAGTTAAAACCCGAGATAAGCGTGTTCAGACAGGGGGGAGCAACGAAAGAGGCGGGTGTCCGCCACATCCAACCCAAATAGTGCGCCAAGGAGAGTGAAGCCACGTTTAACCCATACTTAAAAATTAAGCGTGGTCTTTAGCCGGATTGGTTATGGTTGTTTTAGGGTATTACTGCGCCCTTTTCGAGTGCGCTCATAAGTGCTTGGAGAATCTCAGGATGGTAGATGAAGGCCGCTGAGGTGATGAACACGATGAGTAACCTTATGGTGTTATAGAGCCTGCGAGTATCGTACACAAAGTGTTTTAGCGGGTTCTTTCTGGGGTCAGCTATATCCCAGTGAATCTTGAAGTGGTCGGCATACTCCCTAATGTGTATGCTTTTACCATTGGATAATGCAAGCCTCCAGTTCCGCAGGGCACCCTTCCTCCAGCCTATGCTGCTCTTTCTGAAGCCGCAAAGCCATGGCTCTATGACTTGGGACTTCTTAATTAGCAAGTCAACGTGTGGCGGAAGTTCCTGAACGGACTTTATGAGGTCATTCCAAGAAGCGATTATTCTATCCCACTTATTCCGCGCACTATTCATGAACAATCTTGAATCTTGCCTAAATATAATCTTTTTGAAAGAAGGCGTGGAATATTGTGACCTCTGAAAATCCCGGATTAGCGGTGTACGATTAGCTCGTGCTTTCTTGCTTGGGTTCCTAAATCAGGTTCAGCCTAAAGTCGCCCTATGAGTTCAGGTGGTATCTCCTCTTAGGGTATGGATGAATCCATAGGTGTGAATCTTACTGTGCGTGAATAATTCTTTGTAAACTTGCTGTGTTGTTTTTGGGTTTACGGGTTTGAGGGGGGAGTATAAAAAAGGGGAGCGGGATTTTGAACAGTTTTCAGGTTTTGTTTACTTTGCGCCGATTCTGTAGAGTGCTGTGCCGCACACGGGGCAGGTGCCCTTGATCGCGGGCTTGCCGTTCTTCATGGTTACTTTCTGCGGGCTCTTGATTTCCCTTTTCGCTCTGCACTTTACGCAGTATGCCTCAACCATTTTTCCTCAAGCGTGAATGCCTCATCCCCAATATAAGCGTTTCATATGTAGAGTGTGAAAAACCTTTTCGGCGTGTTTCCGCGTCCCACTTCATGTGATAAGTTTAAACATAGAAGCGAATCCTGGCTTGAACCCGTTCCAAGGCGCTTATCGGTAACAAAAGAGTTATGTGTGCTAGTTCGATTGATTGGGTGAGGAGTGGGTGTTTTGGCTATTCTTTCGCTGGGTCGAGAGTCGCTTAAAGAGCAGCTCACCGAGGCGCTTGGTTCACTTAAAACATTCAATACGAAGGTAGATATGGCCATAAACAAGATGGAGGAGAGGGCTAAAAACCTCCTTGAGCAGGCGGCCGCGTGCTACGCTAAGGGTGATAAGACGAAGGCCACGATGCTTGCAAGCGAGATAGCGCTCATAAGAAACCTCTCCCAGAAGCTCACCAAGAGCTCCCTTGCGCTCGAAGTGGTGCAGCTCAGAATTGAAACCGTGATCACGAGCGGGGATATTGTGACCGCGCTTCAGCCAGCGATAGATGCCATAAAGAGCGTTAAGGATGATATAGGCTCCCTTATACCCGGCGCCGATGAGCAGCTTGGGAAACTCAACGACGCGTTAGGCGACGTGCTCGCGAACAGCTTCCACATGGATGTTAAATCCATCGACTCGCTCCTTAAAACATCCAGCGCGGATGAAGTGCTCGCCGAGGTTATGAGTATAGTTGCGAATGAGCAGTCAACACAGCTACCCACGCCCCCAGCGAACACAGCTGAGCACCCCATGCAGGAGTCAACGTAGACAAACCTTTTAGCCAATCATTGAGTCACTTTTTCATGTTTGGACACCAATCACTCAAAGAGCTATTTAGTGTGGCGGGTAAGGTGGCCGTTGTCACCGGAGCAGCCTCGGGCATCGGTCAAGCCATAGCCTACGTGTTCGCGTCGAATGGTGGTAGGGTGCTAGCCACAGACCTCGATGGGGAGGGGTTGAGAACAACCGTTTCAACAATAAGGGGCTGGGGGTGTGATGCCCAAGGCCTCCAGGCCGACGTGACAAGCCCAACAGATGTGGGAAGGCTGGGGGCTGAGGCCTGCAGGGTTTATGGACGGGTTGACGCGCTCTACGTTGTGCCGGGTATAAATGTGAGGAAGAGGCTTGTGGACTACACATACGAAGAGTTCGACAGGGTTGTCGGCCTCAACCTTAAGGGCGCGTTCACACTATTAAAGGAGATGGCTGGCATCATAGCCCAAAACCCCGATGGTGGATCCATCGTGGTAATATCATCAATAAGACACCAGGTTGTGGAACCCGGTCAATCGGTTTACGCGGCAACCAAGGCCGCCATAGTCCAGCTTGCTAGGGCCCTCGCAGCCGAGCTCGGCCGAAGCAACGTAAGGGTGAACGCGGTCGCCCCCGGCGTCGTGGACACACCCCTCACAAGGCAGATCAAGCGTGACTCAGAATGGTATAACGCCTACGCGGATAAGACCGCGCTGAAGCGCTGGGCGAGACCAGAGGAAGTGGCCGGCCCAGCCGTGTTCCTCGCAACACCGGCCGCATCCTACATCACGGGAAGCGTGATATACGTGGATGGAGGCTGGACTGCTATTGATGGTAGATTCGAGCCGAAGCTGTAAGTTAATCGTCGCCATGAATAAGGATATACCGAAGAATGTAGTGTTGGGCACACTTGACTACTTATATGGTCCTTAGAGGACCAGTGTTGGTCGTGCGAATTCTACTCTGTGATTCTGTCCTCGGCTTTTGCGACTCCCGTCTTCGTCCATGTCTCCTTAGATAGTGCTATACCAACCGTCATTATAAGTGAGAACCCAATCATCATTGTGAGCCAGGATGTGAATAGTCCAATGGTTTGGCTCAGAGCGAATATGATGGATATGGCGAATCCGCCAACTATTGCGCCCGCGTTATACGTGAAGCCCACACCTGTGGCTCTGAATCTTTTGCTGAACTGTTCGGATAGGAGTGCTGGTAGTGTCGAGAATATCATGGCCTCAAGGAATGCCTGCACTGAGAAGGCGGCCACGAAGATGGGGTAGTCAGCGTAGTATCCCACCCTCAGTATGGGGTAAATGCTGAATAGGAATATGAGTGAGTATATGAGCATGGGTCTCTTTCTGCCGTTTATTGTGTTGCCGAGTGCCCCACCTATCCACACCCCGAAGAGTGAGACGAGGTTTATTATGGCTACGCCTTCACCTATATCCACGCCGCTGAAGCCCTTAGTGGTCATAAGTGAGGGGTAAAAACTGAATGTGGCCGTGTTCACGAAGAGTAGACCCGTTGTTATGAGTACGGCTAGGAGCATCGTTTTAGGTGCCTGCCTGAGTAGCCCCATAACGGGAACCCTCTCAACTTCACCCCTTGTCTTCATCTCTTCGAAGACAGGTGTCTCCCTGGATATCGCCCTCAACACAACGGTTATCACACCGGGCACCAGCGCCGTGGCGAAGAGCACCCTCCAACCCACAACCGCGAAGGCGCCGCCGAAGTAGGCTCTGAGACCAGCGTACACGAACGCCACAATAAAGTACCCTGTCCCGTAGCCGCTCTGCACGAAGCTACCTATAAGATTCCTCTTTTCAGCCGGTACACTCTCCATTGAGAGTGTGGTGCCCCCACCATACTCGGCTCCCCCAAAGAAGCCCTCCAAGAAGAGCACGACGTAGAGTAGGATGGGTGAAATGATCCCCACTTCACTGTAGCTAGGCAGCACGGCTTTGAGCGCGGAGAACAGTGAGAAGAAGAGCACCGTGAGCACAAGCATAGACTTCCTGCCAACCCTGTCACCCAGAAAGTTTCCCAAGGCGAGTGAGCCTATGCTCCTCGCGAGCGCGCCAACCGCGAAGCCGGCGAATGTGGCCACAACCCCAACTAGATGTAGTGACGCGGGGAAAAATATGGGCGCTATAGTCAAACCCACAAGCGCGTACGCTATAGAGGTATAACCATCCATGAGCCAGCCACCCCACGCAGCCAATATCTGCGACCACTGCCTACGATCCAAGCCGTACACGCCCATACCCATCCCCACACACAGCCTACAGCCGCATATAAATATTTTCACCACGCACCGGCTATAGATAGCCAACGGAAGAAAAAATTAGTCATCAAAATCAGGTTGAAGACCGTGTACTTTTGGCGCTTTGGAGGTGAGGTTTGATTGGTGTTTGGCTAACGTGATTAATTTGCATGGCTTTTTCCTAGGTAGTGTAGTAATCCTAGGGCCACTACCCTGATTGAAGTATAGAACTCTTCTAGGTTGAGCCATTCATCTGTTGTGTGGGAGAGCTCTAGTCTGCCTGGGCCGTAGCCTATTGCGTGTATACCTTGGTTCACAGCGAACCTGATGTCGAATGTTCCAGGTGACAACACTTTTCTCGGCCTCCTATGAACTGTCCTCTTTATGGCGTATTCAAATGCTTTGGATATGCTTGAGGCCCGGTCTGAGTAGACTGATGGTGTAGAGTAGACCTCTGTGTTAACCAGTCTTACATGGGGATTGTCCCTCTGAGCCTCACGGAGACACGTATTAATTTCCTGCCTTGCATCCTCCAGCGTCTCCTCCGGGATTAGCCTCCTCACATACCAGAACTCAGCGCGGTCGGCCACCGTGTTAGCCCACGTTCCACCTTGGAGGAATCCGATAACCATCGAGGGCTTCCTAGCTGAGGGAGGTATAATTGGGTGTCTAGATTTCTTCAGCTTGGCGTCGTATTCAACCTTCTCATAGAGGCAGCTCACGCATTGTGTGGCGGCCCTAATCGCATCCACACCCTCCGTGGGGAAGCCTCCATGGGACTTGGCACCGTACACTTGAACACGCCCCCACACTGCGCCTCTGTGCCCGAAGCATATGTTTGCCACACCAAGCGGCTCCGTGAACACCATGCAACTCACATTTTTCGGTGAGAGGTAGCCCTTTTCGGCGAGGTAGCCCGTGCCCGCGTTGGTGTTCCCAACAGTCTCTTCATCTGCGACAATTTGATGCACAATGCGCCTGAGCGGTTCCACGTCGCCTAAAACCCTCCGGAGGAGCTCTACGCCGTATATTTGGGCGGCTATACCACTCTTCATATCCGCCGCACCCCTACCGTAGAGCTTACCGTCTTGGATCTCAGCCTCGTATGGGGGGTGGCTCCACCCTTCGCCAGCGGGAACAACGTCGTAGTGCCCATTAAACACCACCTGGTTCTCACACTTCGTGTCAAACGACGCTACAACATTCGGCCTCGGCCCGCTCGCACCAGGAATATGAGAATAGTAACGCTCATCGCTCACCTCAACAACATTAATCCTATAGTCAAGGTCTTCAAGCACACTTGTGACGTACGATACGAGCCTATCATAATTCAGCCCAGGAGGATTCTCTGTGGGAATCCTCATAAGCCCCCTGAGAAAGCTTAAGGCCTCCCCCTCCACCTCAGCCGATAATTCCCCAATTTTACGAACCATATTCGATGGCTCCAGCTCAGCGATAGGCAGAACTCAACTCCACTGGGAGACAAGTAGACAAGCCATACTAATGAATTTTGTGATCCACCAAAAGCAGGTCTCTCTACGCTTAGAAAGCGGTTAACGCTAAGGAAGAATTTCTACCTTCAGTACATAGGTGGGGTGCACGGTAATATGTTTTAGAAGTCCAACAGGTTCACTCGCTCTAAGCTGTTCTTATTCCCATCTCTTTGGCTACCGAATTAAGTTCTTCGTCAGCGGTTAGAAACAGGTTTGCGTGTGCTTCTATTGAAGTCTCTATTTGTAGGGCGTCGATAATGTAGATGCGGTGTTTGAGCACCGTTTTGATTGACCTCTTGATGACCTCACTTGTGACTGGATATATTTCCACTGAGGAAGACCTTTCAAGCACCTTTAACTCGCTTAGCATTGTTTTAAGAACGGCTTTCGCGTCTATGTGGGTTATCCTTGAATACCTGTCGAAAACCGTAGCCGCTTCGCCGAGATTCATCTCCGAGAAGCAGATTACCGCCTCACCCCGATGCGCAAGGTGGAAGTAGTTATCCGCTTTATGGCTACCTTCCTCGTTTACGTACCTCTTTACGAGCATACTTGTATCAAAGTACACGCGAGACGCGCTCACGCCTGATCTCCCTTACCTCCACTTCTGAGGCAACTTTCCCCCTAAGGTCTGGCCTTTTTCTCTCAACTTCCTCATAACCCACGTATTCACAGTTAAGGTCAAGCTCTCTGCATAGATCATCGAGGATCTGTGCGGTTGAAAGCGAGCGAAGCGATTTCTCAATAAACTCGCTGAGCGTTCTACCCTTCTTCAACAAGGCAATTTTCGCTGTGTCCACAACACTCTTATCAACAGAAACCGTTATCTTAGATTTAACCATAAAGCCGTATATACGGTAACCCGTATTAAGATTTTCGCCAAATCCTCAGCAAATCCAAATAGTACCCAAAAAACATGTTTCACCTAACCACAATTTTTTGATTTGTCGCTGAGATTCGGATTAGGTTTGTCTCCACGCTGAGCCTCCAAGCCGATGGAGCTAGACTTAATAACTTGTACTAGTACATGTTGTTCGATTTGGAACCTAATTTATGTGCAGTGTGCAATCGGCGCTAAGCGCGGATTTTTGATCTACTGTTCAAGGCGGGGAGGAGGCCAGATTCCCTTCAGTTCTGTTACATGAAGATGTTGATTACAGAGTCTGCTGCAAGCTGGGTTGCGAGTATTTTGGCCACCTCAAGGTCACCGTCAACCTCATTCGTGGTTAAAGCGAACACTGTGTCACCATCGAAAGCGGTGTTGAAGGGCCTTATCACGCCCGCATACCCAATGTTGGCGGCTTGGGCTAGGGCGCACATATCGCATACGTCGGCTCTAAGGTTGGTGATCACCACACCCAAAGTGGTGTTACCAACATGGCTGAAGTGGGCTAACCCCTCCCTTATCGCGTGCTCGAGGCCACTTGTATATGAACCACCCCCACCTCTAGCACCCGCAATGATGTTGCCGTCTCTACCGTACACGTCCCCAACCGCGTTCACAACCGTGAGTACACCCAGCTGTAAACCCCCTCTCTCATAGTGAGCGTAGCCCTGACCAGAGGGTGACGCCCGCTCCCTACCCAGGATTTTACCTACAGTCGCCCCTCGGCCAACCCATACTCCACCGATGGGTAGCCTAGTCGACCTCTGCTCGTACGCCAAATAACCCCAGAAAGGGTCTGGGAGGTGTTTATCCGACGCGTCCCCTTTGAAGTCGAAGATCACGGCGGCGGGAACTATGGGCACAGTTACTCCAGCAACCCTGTAACCCTTTCCCTCGGCTCTTAGACGTTCAACCACGCCTTCAACCGCCCTAAACCCGAACACGCTTCTTCCGCACAGTGCGACGGCGTCAACCGAGTTGTTCTTCCTGTGGAGCGGTCTTAGAAGGTCTGTCTCACGGGTGCCCGGCGAGCCACCCATCTGCGCCACGCCGGCCACATTACTCTTAGTGGGGAAGACGATGGTTATGCCCGAACACGCATCATCCGAGTGGTAGCCCCCCACCTCGAAGCCTTCGACCCCTAGTTCAACCGTTTTGTACAAGACCGAATCAGCCTTGGTTGAGCATACCACACAGAGTAACTAAAAAGTTGTGTTAACCCGACCTACTCTAACTCAAATGCGTGTATGTGTAGATTGTTGAAACGGTTGGATGCTGAAGACCTGTGGAAGAACGTCTCGTGGTGGGTTAAGCTTTATTTGAGTGGTGCGCTTTCCTAAATCGTTCAGGTGCGACTCTGATGCGTATTCTAAACTATGCTACAGGTGGTGGTGTACGTGCTGGTTTCGTTAGGGATGGCAGGGTCTACGATTTGGCTGAGGCGGCGCGAATCGCTGGGTTTGACCGCCTGGCGAGTGTAGGCTCGGTGGATGAGTTGCTTGGGCGTGGGCTGCTCCCAGATGCTCTGCAGCTTGGCTCAGCGCAGCAATTGGGTGTTAAGCCAGTGGATAGACCCAGGGTTTTGACGCCTGTTCTTAGGCCCCCGAAGATTCTTATGGTTGCTGTCAACTACCCCTCGCATGGGAAGGAGTCGGGGGTTAGGCCTCCTTCTGAACCATACTTCTTTACAAAGTTCACCTCATGTCTAGTGGCGGACGGGGAACCCATACTTATACCCAGAATCTCAAAGAAGGTTGACTGGGAGGTGGAGCTAGCGGTGGTGATCGGTAGGGGGGGTAAGTATATTAGCGCCGAGCGCGCCTCCGAGCATATAGCTGGGTACACGGTTGCCAACGATGTGAGCTTCAGGGACTACCAGTTCCCGCAGCCAGGTAGGGAGACTCCTCTTGGCTATAATTGGGTTAAAGGTAAATCTATGGATGCATCGCTACCCCTTGGCCCCTGGCTTGTGACCGCCGACGATGTCCCAGACCCCTACTCCCTGAGGTTGACCCTCTCCGTGAACGGTGTGAAACAGCAGGACGCACTCGCGGGGGACATGTTCTTTAAGATTGAGAAGCTAATCGAATATTTGTCCTCTGGGATCACGCTTGAGCCGGGCGATGTTATATGCACGGGTACACCTGCCGGTGTAGCAGCCTTCAGCGGTGCCCCCTACCTTAAGGATGGCGACGTTGTTGAGGCTAAGATTGAGGGGGTTGGCTCCATCACGAACCCTGTAGTAGCTGAGAAGTGAGGCTTGGTGGGTTACTTGTTATTCGAGGTGCTTGGGTAAATGCGTGTTGAGCAGCTACTTGTAGGTCACATGCTCAACTTCTCATACATATTGTGGTCTGAGGAGCGTGTTGCCTTCGTGGTTGATGCGAGCTTCGGTGCTGACACCATATACTCTAAGCTCAGGGAGCTCAACCTGAAACTGAAGTATATTTTGAGCACCCACCACCACTTCGACCACAACATGGACAACGAAGAGCTCGCCTCACTGACGGGTGCACTCGTGGTCGCCCACAGAGCATCCCCGATAAAGAAGGACGTGGAGGTGGTGGACGGAGACACACTTGAAGCGCCAGGGCTAAGTGTGAGGGTTATACACACACCGGGGCACACCCCCGACAGTGTGTGCTACCTATCAGGGGGGTGCGTGTTCACCGGCGACACACTCTTTGTGGGTGAATGTGGTAGGGTGGACCTCCCCGGTGGGAGCGCCGAGCAGATGTATCACACACTGTTCGAGAAACTAGGAAGCCTCCCCGACGACACGGTTGTCTACCCGGGTCACAACTATGGTGCAACCCCGCACTCGACCATGGGCTACGAGAAGAAGACTAACTATGTGCTCAAACCACGCAGCCTTCAAGAGTTCTTGGAGTTCATGGCCACACCATGATTGTTGACTACCTCTTTAGGTGTGGTAGGCTCATCACACCCCTAGCCCCATGTGAGTTGGGAGCGGGTGCCAACCTCCTCACCAAAGAGGATTGGGGCCTCGCGGTCGCTGGGGGCAGAATTGTCGATGTTGGGGAGTGGTCCAAGATAAGCGGGGCCCACGAGCCGCGTGGTGTGATAAACTTCTCCGATTACTCTGTTTTCCCCGGGCTAGTTGACCCCCACACCCACCTATTATACTATGGTAACCGCTCAGATGAGCTTGCATGGAAGCTTGAAGGGTTGAGTTACACAGAGATAGCCGCGAGGGGTGGGGGTATCATGAGGACCGTTAGGTACACGCGTAGCGCGGCCGACGACGAGCTTCTCGCCGCCTCCGCGAAGCGGGTCAGAGGCTTACTTAGTAGTGGTGTGACCACATTGGAGGTCAAGAGTGGGTACGGTTTGAGCTTCGACTCGGAGGTACGCCTCCTAAGCCTCATTAGCACCCTAAAAGAGAGGGTTGAAGCCCGGGTGCTCTCCACCTTGCTCTCAGCGCACGCCGTACCAGAGGAGTATGGTGGGTGTGTCTCAGACTACATCGAACAGGTTGTGCTCAAGACAGTGGACTACGCCTCCAGCGCACATCTAGCCGACTTCGTCGACGTGTTCTGCGAGCCAGGCTATTTCAGCGTCGAGGACACGAGGCGTATCTTGGTGTACGCGAAGCAGAAGGGAATGAACGTTAGGCTCCACGCCGACGAGTTCCAGGACAGCGGGGGCGCCACGCTTGCAGCAGAGGTGGGCGCCCTCTCAGCTGACCACCTAGCCCAAGCGAGCCCCCACGGCTTGGCTAGGATGGCTGAGAGGGGGGTGGTGGCCGTGCTATTGCCCCTCCTCTTCCACTACTCGATGATTAAACCCCCACCAGTGGATAAATTCAGGGTTAAGGGCCTAGTCGTAGGTTTGGGAACCGACCTTAACCCCAACTGCCAGGCTGACTCGATGCTTGCCGCCATGAATCACGCTGTGTACAGTTTAAGGCTTAGGCCAGAGGAGGCGCTTTGCGCGGCGAGTGTGAATTCTGCTAGGGCTTTGGGGCTAAGCGATGTGGGCTGCCTTAAGCCGGGCTATTCGGCGGACATAGCCGTGTACGATGTTGAGGGTGAGGCTGACCTTGTGAGTAGACTGGGTAGGTCGCCTCTCGTGTTCTCCATGTGTAGGGGTAGACCTATACGTAACGAGGGGGTGAACATATGAGTTGAGGTTTGAGGATGACCCCACAGTTAAGAGGTGGATTTCGAAGATACTTTCGAGGAGGACGCGCTCTGAGGGGACGGCTAAGATCTATCTCTGGCACCTCAAAAGGTTCTGTGAATGGTGCGGTAAGACTCCCCAGCAGCTTGTAGCCGAACACTCGGAGGACCTCAAATCTCACGATGAATCAATAAGGAGGAGGCATGAGGAGTTGGTGACACAGTACTTCGCATACTTGGAATCTTCCAAGAAGCTCTCAAGGAACACAGCGTTAACCGCCCACGCGGCGCTTAGAAGCTTCTACAAGGCCAACTACGCACCCCTGGATCTCGAGACACCTGAGAGCTGGACCACTAGGCAGGACCGTGTGCCCACCAGGGAGGAGATAGCGCGGATGGTTGAGGCTGCGGAGAGCCCGTTGGAGGCTGCCCTAATAGCCTTCTCAGCACAGTCGGGTCAGAGGGTTAGCGTTATAACCTCTCTTCGCTACGGCATGGTGAGGGAGGCGTTGGCCTCTCGGGGGCCGGGCGCGATTCATGTTCCAGCGGACCTCAAGGACCCCCGTGGGAAGCTTATCAACAAGCACCGCCAAGCCTACACCTTCTTCATCGGCGAGGACGCTAAGCGCCTCGTCTCGGATTACCTTAAACGCAGGGGAACCCTGTCTGAAGGCGATCTCCTCTTCGTTAGCCCCAGAAAATTTGGGGGTAAAGATGTACCCCTAGATGATGAAGCGGTGAACAGGATTATTAGGAGAGCAGCAAAGAGAGCCGGCCTAAGCCGTAGCGTAACAGACGGCTTACACCACCACCTATTCAGGAAATTCTTTCAGACAGCTATGGAGGAAGCCGGAGTGCCGTCCACTTGGTATGAGCAGTTGATGGGGCACGTGCTACCGAGAACCCAGCGCGCATATTCTAAGCCCTCCCTAGACCAGTTGAAGGAGGCTTATAGTAGGGCTGAGAAGAACCTGGGCCTACTTGGCAGCGTAGCCGGCCAGATGAATCCCCAAGATGAGGTTAGGGCGCTTGTGTGGCGGGAGAACCTTAGGGTGCTCGGGTTAGACCCAGCCGAGCTGAGGTCTAAGCTAAAATCCCAGCTTGGAAGGGAACCAAGCGTTGAAGAGGAAATCAAGTACTACTCTGAGCAGCTCGCGGGTGCACGCTCACCCCACGCAACGCAGTCCCAGACAGCTAAGAGAACCGAGAGGAAGATTGTGGACGTATCCCAGCTCGAGTCGCTCATCGAGGAGGGCTGGGAGCCCGTTATGGAGATGTCCAACGGCAAGGTCGTTGTGCGCAGGGAGACACAGTAGTGTGGCGCTCACAACCCAGCGTGTTTAGGATGGATAATCAAAGCCACCTCCCACCCGACGGTGTTTTCCATGTCGTAGTAGGGTGTACACTAGCCCGGTGAGTGTTAGGCCTAAGAACACTGCTGCGTAAATGGTTTTACCCTCGTAGAGTGAGAAGCCGAAGTTGAATCCAGTGTAGCACATGGCCAGTAGGGCTATAATCCTCCATG
>Ga0209061_1002384_pt1 | contig 24188 bp, 20 predicted proteins | sample Coa_R1_10_FD_187157 | JGI IMG/M metagenome (GOLD analysis project Ga0209061, IMG submission 187157) | Surface soil microbial communities from Centralia Pennsylvania, which are recovering from an underground coalmine fire - Coalmine... | ecosystem: Environmental > Terrestrial > Soil >...
CGATGGTGCAGCGCAGGCAGCGCTCTCGATCGCGCGGCACGGCAACGCCGCACTCCGGGCACGCTTCCAACACCGGCCATGTGCGCCCGAAACGATAGCCAATCCATCCCGGCAAGCCGAACAACAGCACGAACAGCGGCCAGACGATGCGCTCCGTGCGGCTGGTTCCGTAGCGCATTTGCCGGCGATAACACAGCACGGCGAGACCGAGCGCGATCATCTGAGCGATGGCGAGGGCCGGCCAATACTCGGTCAAGGCTCGCCCGAGCGCCTCTGCGGGAGTTGCCGACAGGCCATGATCCAGCAGTTCACAAAATCGGTTCCACACGTAGGAACCGGCCAATCCCAACGGCGAGGGCATCGTCACACCTCCGTAAACCCGCATCGGCCGAAGCTCGCTGCAATGGGCCAAAGTTACCGCTGCCTCGCGACATTGACCATCCGGTTTGACCCAGAAAATGCGGTATTCTTTGTCCATCGCCAAGCTATCCTCCGGGCTGCTCCAGTACAGGATCGCTTCACTAGCATTGCTTTCGGCGAAGGTGAGATCCAGGTTGCGCAACGCTTCGGGGATTGGGTAGCGGGCCAGCAGTTTGCCCTGCGCATTCAAGACCAAAATCGCATCGTCGGTGCGAGCAGCCAACCGCCACAACGACCCTCGGTTGGCGTCCTCGGTCCAGGCCGATGCGGCTACCGAACGAAGCTGCGAATTCTCCAGGATCACATGCACCGTGCGTGCTTGCAAATCGGCATGATAGATTTTCCCATCGCGGCCGAAGATGTAAGCGTCCCAGGTGTTAAGGAAACCTTGCGGTGCTCTGCCTCCGCTCGGCCCCACTTGATAGCCTGCCCCCTTGCTAACTAATCGTGAATTTTTGAAAGGATCAGTCGTGCCGCTGAAGGGGAACCATTCTTCCACAGGCAACGGTCCTTTGCGGAACCCGGCAGTGCCGAGGTAGCCGATGCAGAACTTGCTGTTGCGATCGTAGCCGACAAAATAGCCGGTCCCTTCACGCCGACCATCCGACAGGAAATACCAGATCGTCGCCGGAATGCGGCCATCCGCCAACTGAAAAAAGCGGTCATCCCAGGCAAGATCATCTGACTCTTGAGGCGGGTTCACCTGGAGCAAACAGCCGTTTAGCGAAGCGTTCTTGTCGTCCTCAGAGAGCGTCACAGAGTTGCCTTGCAAATCGCGGAAGTGGGGGTCACCTTGCGAACCGTTGGGGCATGAAACGATAAGAAGCGTGCCATCCGGTCGAAAGGCCAGGTGCTCCGACATTACCACCGCATCGACTCGTAAGCCACTGATGATCCACCCATCCAGCGCGAGGCATACGGCCATAAACCCGAAAGCCAGTACCGTCGCCAGCAGCAGCGGCTGAAAAACGACCTTTCGCATCGTACCAATCCTTCCTTTGGCTAGGCGTAATCTCTCACACGGGCCACGAAAAAAATGTTACTGACAAACACTGCGCACAAGGCCAAGGCAAGGGGAAAACCAAGATACCACCAACTCGTTCCCGGCCACGAGTAAACAAAAGCAAGCAGCATTATTGAACCGGCCAACGGCAGCAGGCGCGTGCCGAACCAGCGGGCGGAACGTAGACCGCTCAGGAACGCACCCAGATACAGCAGCAACATCAAGAACGTCATCCGCCAAGTTGACCCGGTCATCGACCACTCGAATGGGCTTGGATGGTGTCCCGGCAGCATCGCCCACCAAGCGTACAGCAGTATCGGCACACTAGCGCAGATCAGGTAGACTGCTGATCCCGTCGCCAACTTCATCAAGAAAACGGTTTCGCGTCGTACAGGGCGGTGCAGCAGAAACAGGTACGTCCCGCGCGACAACTCCCACGCCGATTGGCGGAAACCCAGCGCTATGGCAAAGAGCGCCGAGATAAGGGTGTGAACAATGACGAAATCTCCATTTTCGATAAAAGGTATCGCATGTGTACCCATCAGCCTGAGGGGCATCCAGTTGCACCCCTTCGCCCCTGTTGCGCTGACCGTCAACACCAGATACCACGCCAGCGCCGCAGCCGCGACGATGAAGATCTCACGCAGCTCCTTCCATGCCAATGCTCTCATCGGCAGTTCCTCCTTGAATATCGGACTGAAATTGTGTGAAAATCGGCAGCGGCCGCCGGGGGCCGCGCGTGTACTCGATGAAGGCGTCTTCGAGATTCAATTCGACGACTTCGATGCGACGCGGCGACAACGCTTCGACCGCAGCGCGTTGCCGGGGGCCGTAGCCGACAAACACCACCTCGCGCCGCGTGCCGACGCGCCAATCGCTGAGCAGTCCCGGACATGGCGGCACTTCCGGCGGCTCGTGGCCGAACTCGGCCACCACCTTGCGCACCGACGATTTGAACTGCTCCACCGGACAATCGACACGCAGCACGCCGTCTATCATGACGCCGACGCGATCGGCCACGCGCTCTACGTCGCCCAGAACGTGCGAGCTGAACAAGATCGTGCGGCCGCGCCGCTGGATGATCTGGATCATCGATTCCAGAAAATCACGGCGGACGTTGGTATCGAGGCCGAGCGTCGGATCGTCGAGAATCAGCAATTCCGGGTCCGGCGCCAGGGCCAATGCCAGCGATACCTGGGCGCGCTGCCCTTTCGATAGCCGGCCAATCTTCGCTTTCGGCGACAGGGCGAAGTGATCGAGGATCATTTCTACAAATGGACGATCCGCATTGGGATAAAACGACGTAGTGAAAGCGATGGCCTGGCGGATGGTCATACTGGTGTAGAGTGGATGTCCTTCGGCGAGATAGGCGATACGGGCGCGGGTTTCCGGCGACAGCGTTTCGACATCTTCGCCGAGCAATTCGATGCGTCCGTAATCGGGGCGCACCATGCCGGTGAGCATTTTCAGTGTGGTGGACTTGCCGGCGCCGTTGCGGCCGAGCAGTCCGTAAACGGTCCCTTTGGGAATTCGCAGATCGAGATGATCCACGACCTTGCGGCCGCCGTAATATTTGGTCAGTCGTTCGGTTCGGATGGCATCGTCCATGACGTTCGCTCCTCCTTTCACGCCGCTCCTTCGGTTTGCCAGTGAAATTCCCGTACTCGTTTGCCGACCAGCTGCAGCACCTCGTCGGCGGAGTAGCCGAGATGCACCGCCTCGGTGAGCCAACGATCGAGCTGTTCGGTCAGCCGCCGATCGCGCGCCGCACGAGTCAGATCGTTGCGCGGCTGGGCAACGTAGACGCCGCGGCCGGGCCGGCTGATAAGCAATCCTTCGCGTTCCAGCTCGGTGTAAGCGCGAGCAACGGTGTTGGGATTGACGACCAATTCGCGCGACAGTTGCCGCACCGAAGGAAGGGCTGCCTCCGGCTGAAGTTCGCCGCGCGCAATCGCTTCGCGGATCTGCTGGGCCAATTGTTGATAGATGGGCGTCCGACTGGCGGTGCTGATGTGCAAACCCATCGCTTCATGCCTCTCTGCATGATTCCGGGGTCCAACTGTAGGAACACTCTTAATACAGTTGGGACAAAGAAACAAGAGCAATTTACGGCTACCACCAGCGCCGTCCATACCACCGGGTTGGCCGACGCGTCAGCCAGGCGAGCAAGGCCACAAACAGCGCCGAACCGATGATCGACCAGATAATTGGGAACGGTTGATCGCCGACCATCAGTTCGATATATTCCGGCAGCTTCAGAGTCCGCGCGATCCAAGTGCCCAGCAAGGCGCCAATGAACCCCAAAGCGATGGATGTCAGGCAGCCGCCGTGCGAGTAGCCGACAATCGCTTTCGCCACCGCACCGCAAATCCCCGCCACCACCAGGAGAATCACGAAATCGAGAACGGACAGATTCATAGTTGCACCTTGATTGGACCAATTGCTCTCTCCTTTGTGTAATGCAATTGCTATGCCAAAGCATACAAGCCGGAGGCGTAAGCGACGGTGGCTGTACCGTCGTTTACGCCTCCGGCTTGTAGAGACTCCTTAGGAAACGATAAACGTATATGGCGACGAGCGATCGACTTGCCGGCGGCACAATTCGGGCAATTCTTCTTCGTTTTTGAGATGGCGAATGTCGCGTATGCCTTCGGCGACGAGGCGACCATAAGCACGTTCCAACGGTGCATCATCAAGCAGGATCAGCACCACGGCGACAGCCAGGCCAGCGCGGCGCAGGTTGCCTAGTGCAATCGCTGTCTCGATTGGCACTTCGGGCAGCACGGCGAGGATGGTTGCATCGCGTGGCAGGCGGCTAATGGTCTCGCTCACCAGATCGGCGAAGCTCAGTCCGTCGGTCAGCTCGACGCGGGCCAGGGTCTCGCGGATGCGCTGCAATTGCTCGACGCCGCGGCGGGTTGGGACAAGCAGCGGTTGCAGGCGTTCGTTGTTTTCGCGCATGGCAGCTGTGGCGCGGGCGGCCTGGCGCGTGTGTGGATCGTGTTCCCAGCCTTCGGTCTTGATGCGATCAGCGGCATCGCGGCCATTGGTGGCCAGGCCGATCTGCTGGCCCATCTCATAGATGGCATTGGCCAACGACACCGCAGTTGTCACGGCCAACTCGGAGCGAAACGGCTCGCCCTGTTGATGGTAGCCGGCTTGATGGAAGTCGAGCAGGACGGTAGCGCCGGACAGCGTTGAGGGTTCGTAGACCTTGCTGTGCAGGGTACCAGTGCGAGCAGTGGCGCGCCAGTGAACGCGATTGAGCGGATCGCCGGCCTCGTAGGGACGGACGCCGGCGATACGTGTTGGATCTTCATACAAACGATGCGTCAGCCGCACGTCGCCGATCGGCCGCCGCGAGGCGATATCGTAGCCCAACAGCGGCACAATACGCGGGTACACAAGCAGAAACGTCGGCTCGGTCAGCACACGGAAACGGCGATGCAGGCCAAACAGATCGCCGCTCTCCAAAGTCAAGGGACCAATCTGAAAGTAGCCGCGCATCCGGCATTCCAGTTGATATTTCATCACCAGCGTAGCGCCAGGACGAAGCATGGCGATTTGCAGACGTTTGCCTTTGATCTTGAGACGCGGGAAACGCTTGTCGAGCGCGTATTGCGGCAGCAAATCCTCAGCAAGCAGCCAGGGAATCGGCAGCGCGCCGTGGTTGGTGATGGTCACTTCTACCGGCACGCGCTCGCCGATGTCGGCGGTAAGCTGCTTGCAGGTGCGCCTGGCCTGAAGACTGCCGATCCACGAACGAGCGAGCCAACGGCTGAGAAGCAGCAGAGCGAGCAGCACGTACATGGCATAGGCGAGCAAGCTCGACTCCAAGAGCAAGGCCGCCAACAGCAACAGCAATGCGCCGAGGAACCATTTCATAAATGCTGTTCACAATAATGCTCGGAGAGCGCTCGTCTTCAATCTTTGACCGCCGTTTCGGGCATGACCCAACAGTAGGCGGTGTAGCGGATCTCACTCCAGGCCAACTCCGGCAACGGGTGGCCAGGGAACAGGGGCCGCTTCACCGGCGTGAAGCGGATACGGACGCGGATCGCCGACCGCCCTTCGGTGAGGTCGCGGGGTATCAGGAATTCATCGTCGCGGAAACGACGGTTGGAGGTTTGCACACGATGCTGTGTGGCGCCCAACTCCTCCTTGGGGTTGGAGTAGACACAGGTGTTGGAGCCGGCCAGATACCAGATCCCCGCCGGTTTCCACTCCAGCTCCTGGCCTTGCTGTCCTCGGCTGGCGTCGGCGATGAAGACCTCCGCGCGCTGATTCGGGAAGGTATAATCGAGTTTGCGTCGCAGCAAGACGCCGAAGTTGCGGGGTTCCAGCTTCAAGGTGAATTCGGACGTTCCCTTGGTAGAACGGCCATAGTCGGTGTGGGCGGGGTAAATCTCCCGGCCGTGCAGATGATCCACACCCCATTCGTAGCGCGACGTGATCTCATAGGGCGCCGAAGCATCCGGCGAATGGTAGCCGTGGGCTTTCTCGCTCTCGGCATCGCCGATCTTCAGCTCATCGCTGCGTCGGAGGCTGGCGCCGGGCGCACCGTACCAGTAGGTCACCGTCTCGTAGTGTTCTGTGGATTCGTTGGTGCCGCCGTGCTCCAGGCAAATGCGCGCGTTGCGGCCGAACGGCATCAGGTCGGCGAGAAGAAAGCGATAAGCCGACTCGATTTTGTCCTCTTCACACTTGGCGGACTTGGCGTCGCGCGCGCCGACAGGATGCCCGACGAAGGGAAGCGTCATGTTCCGACCGCCCCAGTAATCGCCTCCGCCGCCCCATTCTTCGGTGCCGGTGCCTTGGACCTGCGGCGTGAGGCTGTCGTCAAAAAAGAAACGCGGATCGCCTTCCAGCGTGTTCAGGTTGGCGCGATGGGAAAAGATGAAGGAAGTACCGACCAAATGCCCCGTCCAGTCTTCGCTCCCTTCCATCTTGCGGGTGTCGAGCAGGATTAGATCCTTGCCCGGCTGTGGCGCAGGATGGTCGACGTAGGTAGCGTGGAAATAGGCAACGTGATTGAGCGGACCGGTGTACGGCATGTCGCGGATGCTCCAGAGGACGACGGGGATGGCAGACTCGACACCGACCAGCTCAATCTGCGCCGAGCGGAAGAAGGGCATGGGGAAGTAGCAGGACAGGTAGAAGCGCGAGACCGACTCGCGGACACGGATGGGGAAGGCTTTCACCAGATACTCGCGGCCGTCGCAGTTGTACAGAGTGCCGGTGCCGAAAAACAGGGCGACCGGCACATCGATAGAGGGCTGCTCCCGGCCGTCCCAGGTAATGCGCAGGCGAGCGCGCGAGAACGCGGCTGCTGAGTCCCGATGAACGGCAAACTCGATGGCACGCAGCATCGCCGGTGCCTGCGTCAGCTTGGCCAGGAGGATGGTTTTGCGGGGCGGAAGATTTGTCATCCCCCCGTGCTCGCGGATACCGAGCTTCTTTGCCTCCGGGGTACCCGGCGGTGGGAGCAAGTCGCTGCTGACTGTCCAGTCGACCCGCTTCAAGACCTCGGTGTCCGGCGCGGTCTTGCCATCCCAGGCGCGGAGCGGTTGGGACAGCTTGGCCCCCCGAACGTACCGATGGTAGATGTAATAACCCGTGCCGTAGTGGGTGCGCGAGTAGGCCAGGCGAAACGATTTCTCGAATGGAATGGGCACCCACGAAAGATCGGCACCCTTGGTATCGGACCAGGTCCAGGCCAGCGGGCGCGGGAAGAGCGCTTCGGGAAGAAATACCGAGTCCTTGACGGGGTGAGTGGGATCGGCCGTACTGCTCTCGCGGATAAGGTGATCGGTACCGTCTACTTCGTAGTGCCAGGGGCTGCCGTGCCAGTGGTTGTAGCGGGTGAAGTAGAGGACGCCGGGGCCTTCGAGGTCAAGTGCAACATTGAAATCGTCGGCCTGCTGGTAGAGGAAATGGCTGGCGTCGGCGCCTTCGTTGCCTCCCCGACGATCGTAGGTGCTGCGGAGGTAAGCTCGCACGCCGATCCGATGATAGGGCCAGCGCTCCCATTGGCGGTAGGCGTCCAGACCAATCGGAATCACCGGTGGCTCTTGAGCTGCAATTGGCTTGGAAAGCAATATCAACAATCCCCAAACACCAACTACCGAACCTGCATTGCGAGTCATAGAAACTCTCTTTTATCTTGCATTGGCGAATGGATCGTCTCGATCGTCGTCGCGATGGGCCGGTACCGGGACGCGGACATCGCTGACGATTTCATGGAGCAGCGCTGCCGGGGTCACTTTGCGCAGCCGGCTCTCCGGCCGCAAGATGAGGCGATGAGCCATCACCGGTTGCACCATGCGTTTGACATCGTCGGGCAGGACAAAGTTGCGTCCCTGGATCGCCGCCAACGCCTGAGCTGTGCGGAACAGGGCGATCGAGGCGCGCGGACTACCGCCCAATTGAATGTCATCATGCGTCCGTGTGCCCTGGACAATTTCGAGGAGATAGCGGCGCACTTTGTCATCGACATGGACATCGCGGATCGCTTCCTGACAGGCCAGCACCTCGGCTGCGGTGACAACGGTGTTCAACTCGTCGATGGGATGGCCGTGCTGCATGCGCTGGAGCATTTTGGCTTCTTCGTCGATAGACGGATAGCCAAGGCTGAGGCGGATAAGGAAGCGGTCGAGCTGCGCTTCCGGCAAAGGAAAGGTGCCCTCGTGATCGACCGGGTTCTGCGTGGCGATGACGAGAAAGGGCGGCTTGAGGGCATAGGTTTGGCCGTCAACAGTGACGCGCCGCTCGGCCATCGCCTCCAACAGGGCTGATTGGGTGCGCGGCGTGGTGCGGTTGATCTCGTCAGCCAATAGCGTCTGAGCGAAGATGGGGCCGGGCCGAAACTCGAACTCGGCGGTTTTTTGGTTAAAGATAGAGACGCCGGTAACATCGGTCGGCAGCAAGTCCGGCGTGCATTGCAGACGCTTGAAAGTGCAGCCAACGCTCCGGGCCAGGGCGCGGGCGAGCATAGTCTTGGCCACGCCAGGCACATCTTCGAGAAGGATATGGCCCTCACAGAAGTAGGCCACCAGCGCCAGGGTGATCTGCTGGCGCTTGCCGATGATGACCTTCTCCATATTGGCGAGGATTTTCTGAGCGATGCTGGCCACATCCACCGAAGAGCGACGGGTTTCATCGGATTTGGACATGGTGCATTCTCTGGTTTTCGGTCTTCGGTTTTCCGTTTTTTAGGGCCAGAGCGCATTGCAAGTAGGTGTAGCGGCTATCGGTCTTCCTCCCTCTCTCCTTGTGGGGGGAGGGTTGGGGTGGGGGGAGACCACTCCCTTTTCCCTCCCCCCTTTGTGGGGGGAGGGTTGGGGTGAGGGGGACACCACATCCTGGACTCCCTTGCCTTGACGCCTCCTACCCCAGCCCTCCCCCACAAGGGGGAGGAGGTTTGGTCCGCTAGCTCTTAATTTTCGGTCGAGCGCAAAAACACGATGTACCGAAAACCGAAAACGGAAAACCGAAAACCCACTTCTCAGCGTGGCTTGGTGCGATGCGTGCGTGAGACGGTCATTCCCTCGATGCCGTTTTCTTGGGCATAATTGCATTCGCTACGCAACGGACAGGCCGAACACCGGGGCTGCTCTTCCCAACAATAATCACTGGCAATGGTGCTGATGCCGTCCGTGAACAACGCGCCCTTGGCCTTGGGAATGAGATGCTCCAGACTGGCACGGGCTTCGGCCTCGTCCTGTTCGCTCTCAATCAGCCCTAAACGCGCGGTACAGCGCAAGGTCGGCGTGTCTACAGGAATAGCGTGTCCGCCCAGCGAACGCTGCACCACCCAGGAGACAATATAATCGTTAGCCGCCTGATAACGCGCCAATTTTTTGGCCGCTTGCTTGAGACCTTCCTTTTGCAGCTTGTCCAGGTCAAAGGCAAAATGGATCTCGAAGACTTCCTGCAAGAAAGCGATGAGCCGTTGCGCCCGCATTTCGGCATCGCTCATGCCGGCGAAGGCTTCCTCTAGCTCCCGCAGAGAACTGACGCGGATCTCGTTCCAATCAAAAAACTTTTCGCACAGGAAACCATAGGCCGCATCTGCCTGTTCGCGCGTGGCGTTCTCACGGCACAGACCGTAGATGAATTGTTGCAACACCGGGCGTGCTTCCTCATCCACATTGACCGTCTTCTTGGCGGCGGCGAAAAGATGGTTGAGCAAGCGCTGTTTATTAATGGTGGTCGCCATGATACGTTAATCACTCCTTGATGAGGCGAACGGCCAGCGTCAGTCGGCTGGTAAAGTCTCACCAGCTCGCTTACGCCGGCTATTCGTCGGGGGGTCCTTCGGCGTCGTCCTGCGCCGATCCACTGGCACTCGATTCGGCCAGGGCTTCATTAATCAAGCGCGTCATCTCGATGCTGTTCTTCACTCCTTTGTCGAGCACGAAGCTCAGCGTCGGAGTAAAGCGGGTTTGCAAGCGGCGGGCGAGCTTCGACTGAATGAACCCGGCGGCATGACGCAGGCCGCGTAGGGTCAACTGTTGCTGTTTGTCCGTGCCCATGATCGAGACGTACACCTTGGCATGTTGCAAATCACCGGATACCTCAGCACGGGTCACGGTCACCAACTTCACGCGCGGATCACGCAGCTCAAACAAGATGGTCTCGCTGGCCACCTCGCGAACCGCTTCCGCGACACGGGCCAGACGGTAGGTTTTCATGATGTTATACTTCCATTTCGTGATCGAGCAATTCCGCCGCTGGATGCCCACGCAAAGCCGCGACGATCTGCTCGAAAGTTGAGCGAATCTGCTTGGCCTCGTTGCTGACTATCGCCAATCCCAACACAGCCAGCTGACGATGGTCTTGCGCCTCCACTTCGGCTATTGATACATTAAAACTCTTCCGCAGGCGGTCTTTTATGCTTTGGACCACCTGACGTTTGTCCTTCAAGCTGCGCGACTGGCGAAGCAACAGTCGCACACGGAGAGAACCGACGATCATAAATGAGTCCGCAGTCCAGAGTCCGTAGTCCCTAGCAAACCCAGGTTTTACTCCGGATTACAGACTACTAACTACGATAACGTTCGCTGCACCTGTTCGATGCGGTACGCCTCGATGACATCGTCTACCTTAACATCGTCGTAGCCGGCGATTTTGAGGCCGCACTCAAAGCCTTCGCGCACTTCGCGCACGTCTTCCTTGAAGCGTTTGAGCGATTCCAGGCCCACCGTGCGATCCGGCGGCGGATAGATAACCACGCCGCCGCGGATGACGCGCACCTTGGCGGAGCGCTCGATGATGCCCTGGGTGACGTAACAGCCAGCAATGGTGCCGACGCGGCTGATCTTGAACGTCTCGCGGACAACGGCGCGGCCCAGATGCACAATCTCTTCACGCGGCTTGAGCTTGCCTTCCAGAGCAGCGCGGATGTCATCGGTCAACTTATAAATGACATCGTACTGACGAATCGGCACCCCGCGTTCTTCGGCAAGGGCCAGGGCACGATCATCGGGCACCACATTGAAACCAACGATGATGGTGTCGCGCGGCGAAGCCAGGGCCAGCTGCACATCGCTTTCGTTGATGCCGCCGATGGCCGTGTGGAGGATACGAACGCGCACTTCCTCGTGACGCAGCTTTTCCAATTCCTTGCGGATGGCCTCGATGGAACCGCGGAAGTCGGCCTTGAGGATAATCTTCAGCTCGGCGATTTTGGCCTGGCTGATGTCTTCCAGGCGTACCGCCTCGCGGCGTGTGACGCTGGCCTCACGCAGTTTCTCCCGGCGTTTTTCGGCAATTTCATGGGCCATCGTTAATTCCGGCACTACCATGAATGGATCGTCGGCGTTGGGGGCCTCATCCAGACCGGTGATGCGCACCGGCATGCTTGGCCCCGCCGCATCGATGTGCCGGCCCAGATCGTCGTACATGGCGCGGACTCGGCCGAAACTGGGACCGCACACCACCACGTCGCCCTTGTGCAACGTCCCTTCGCGCACCAACAAGGTGGCAAAAACGCCTTCCTCTTCGCTGACGAAGGCTTCCAGACAGGTGCCGTTGGCCGGCTTGTTCGGATTGGCCTTGAGTTCTTTCAGCTCGGCGACCAGCGATATCGTCTCCAACAGCTCATCGATACCCTTACCGGTGGCGGCGCTGGTCTGCACGAACGGCACCTCGCCGCCCATGTTGTCCGGAATGAGGCCCAAACCGTACAACTGCTGTTCGGTCTTGCGGATGTTGGCGTTGGGCAAATCCACCTTGTTGATGGCGACGATGATGGAGACGCCAGCCGCCTTGGCATGGCTGATCGCTTCCTCGGTCTGCGGCATGACGCCGTCATCGGCCGCGACAACAATCACGGCGATATCGGTAACGTGAGCGCCACGAGCACGCATCTTGGTGAACGCTTCGTGGCCGGGCGTATCGAGGAAAGTGATCGGCTTGCCGTTGTGCTCGACACGCCAGGCGCGGATGACCTGAGTGATGCCACCTGCCTCAGTGGCGGTGACATTGCTGTGGCGGATGCGATCCAACAACGACGTCTTGCCATGATCGACATGCCCCATAACCGTGACAATCGGCGCTCGGGGTACGAGATCCTCCGGTCTGTCTGGCTTTTGAGTTTCGGCCAACATCTGCTCTTCGGCGTCGGCCTGTTTCTTGACATCCAGCTCACAGCCGAACTCCAGAGCGACGGTTTCCGCAACATCGGGTTCGATGACGGCGTTGATGGTGACGAGATAGCCCTGGCTCATCAGTTTGCTGATAAGTTCATTGGAGCGGACGCCAATAGCTTCCGATAGCGAACGGACGGTAATGGGCAGCTGCACCGGGACTTTGCCCTTGCGGGGCATGGTGGGCTTGATGACCTTGGGGCGGAAACCCGGCCGGCGCTTGCGATGTGTCTCGGTCTCTTCATCGAGCAGGGCGACGCCGCCGCGCTTGGCCTCGATTTCCATGCCCTTTTTACGGGCCAGCTGGCGTTCGCTGCGCACTTTATGGCGTTCATCGCGTCCGGCCACGCCGGGCACGCCGCGGCGATGGGGCTTTTTCGGCCCGCCCTTGCCGAACTCTTCCTCATCCTCGAAATCTTCGGTAAAAACGACGCCGGACTTGCCGGGCGCCTGTTGCTCCAAAGCGCGATGGATGTCCTCGATGCGGATGGGCTTATCGCTCGGTCCGAGCAACTCAGGGGGAATGTCAGCAATCTTTTTGGGACCAGCCGGCGCCGCCGGTTTCTTTTTCTGTTGCGCCGATGTGCCTTTCTGCTTCAAGGGCGGCGGCGCGACCGGCATAATGGGCCGCGGCCCCGATCGGCGTTCCTGGGGCTTTTTCTGGCCGGGAGCTGGCCGATTGCTGCCCAGATCGCGTACGCGGGTCTCCGGAATGACCGGCGGGGACGGCGGACGAGGCGGTTCCGGCGCAGGCGGCGTTTCCGCCCGCGGCGGTGTCTTGGCCTCGGTCGGACGGGAGGGACCGGCGGGAGGGGTATGGTCCGTTTTGGGAGGTACGGGTGGTTCCGCAGGCTTGCTAACCGCGGTGGGCGGCACTGCCTTTTCGGAAGGAGCGATCGGCGGATGCACGGGCGGCGCAGTTTCGGCACTCTTGGCCACAGGCGGAGTCAAGGGGACAGGAGGCGTGGGAGTTTCCGGAGGAGTCGGAGGGGCTGGCGGCGCGGCTGCCTTGCTGGTTGGCTCAGGTGACGGCGTCGGTTTATGTGGTGTCCGTCCTAGCTCCGGGGCAGGCCGGGGCTTGCTTTCCAGCACGGGAACTTTACGATCGGTCGCCGGCAGGGTCGGCACGGAACGATGCGGCGCGGACGCTGAGCCGCTCTTTTTCTGCACCAGCTGCACGACCTGATCGCGCACCTCCGGTTCGATGGTACTGAGCTGGCTCTTGACATCAATACCGTTCTGGCGGCACAGAGCCACAAGGTCTTTGCTCTCCATGCCCAGCTCGCGCGCCAGAGCGAAAATGCGAACTTTCTCTTTAACCAAGCGGAACTCCCCTGTACGAAACGAACTACTTTGGCATACCCACTCCTCCTACAGTTTGCCGTGGATGGAGCGTTACGTTGGCATCCTTACCCTATCCTTGGGCTTCCGGTCCTCACCCGCTACGCATACTAGGTGCTACTCCTATATTCTACCCAATTGGCGAATCGCTTCAATTGCGGTTTTCGTGCCTGCCCCGGGGCGTGTCCCACGCCCCGCTCGCCTGTTAGCGACACTTACTCGGCCGGTCCGGATTCCGTGGGGGTGGTAGTCGGCTGTTCACTAGCCGGCGGGGAGACCGACTCCGGAGCGGGTTGCTGGATCGCTTCAGGCGTGGCTTCACTCGGCGGTGTTTCTACTTCGGCGACCGGCGGAGCTTCACTCATCGCTTCAGGGGCCGGCTCCGTTTCCTCAAGCGGACTGACCGGCGATGCTTCGGCTGCCTCTTGGGCCGGGCCAAATAGGCTCTCGAAAGTCTGCTTCGGTTCGGCCGGCGGCGTGGCGGCTGTCTCCTCGCCCAGCGGAGCAAACAGTTTGGCAACCTTGTCCGCCGCTGTCTGGGGCCCTGTCGGCGCCGGTGCTTCCGCCTTGGTCAAACGGGCTTCTTCTTCCTGCTCCTCGGCTTTTTCCTCGGCAAAGGCGATGATCTCTTCCGCCTGGTCCTCCGAGATGCCGCCTAGCTCGGCCAACTCTGCTGGCTCCACAAACGTCAGGTCCGTATACGACAAGAAACCTTCCTCGATGAAGGCTTCGACCATTTCCGGCGTCACGCCGGGAATCGCCAGGAAGCTGGCCTCGGCTTTCTCAATGCTGGTGTTCAGCTCTTCATGGGTCATGATCTCGATGTCCCAGCCGACTAGCTTGCTGGCCAGGCGGACATTTTGGCCGCGGCGGCCAATCGCCAGCGATAGCTGGTCTTCCTTGACCAGGACGATGGCCCGCCCCAAGCGCGGATAGAGCATGACGTCTTCGATGGCAGCCGGCTGCAAAGCGTTGGGAATGAGCACCTGTAACGAATCGTTCCAGCGCACAATGTCGATGCGTTCGCCGCCCAGTTCATCAATAATGTTCTTGATGCGGCTGCCGCGCACCCCGACGCAGGCACCGACGCAATCAACTTTCATGTCGATCGATGACACGGCGACCTTGGTACGATGCCCAGCCTCGCGGGCCACTGCCTTGATGGAGATGGTCTGGTCCTCGATTTCCGGAATCTCGGTTTCAAACAGTCGCCGCACGAAATCAGGATGGGTGCGCGACAGGATGATCTTGACGCGATGGCCGACCTTGCGGACATCGAGAATAACGGCCTTGACTCGTTCGCCGACGTGGTGCGATTCGCCGGGAATTTGTTCGCTGCGCGGCAACAGCGCTTCGACTTTGCCGATCGTCACCGTGGCTGCTCCGCCTTCAATGCGCTGCACGGTGCCATGCACCAGGTCGCCTTTCTGAGCGGAATACTGATTGAAGACATTTTGGCTCTCTTCCTCGCGGAGAAGCTGAATGATGGCCTGCTTGGCGGACTGGGCAGCAATGCGGCCCAGTTGATCGGGCGAGAGGGTCTGTTCGCCTTTCTGGGCATGGATCTCGCCGGTGGCCCGGTCGATGGAGACGGCGACGCCTTCTTCATCTTCGTAGCATTTGTGGATCGCCAGGCGGACAGCCTTTTCGATGGCGCCGAAAATGATGTCGCGCGAGATGTTCTTTTCGCGGTGCAGCAGTTCTACGCCGTTGAGTAATTCTTTACCGTTCATGTCGTTCCTCACCGAGACCAAACCGATGTCTATCTTCTCGCGCTAGAAACAAAAAAAGTGGGACGTGTCCCACTCGCATGCGAGCTTACCCGCCCGCTTGGCCAACGAGCCGGAAGCCTTAACAACGGATCGCCGCAACCGTCACGAACGCTTCCGGCTCGTTGGCCAAGCGGGCGGGCGGGTTTTGTAATCATTGTCGCCCGAAGGCAGCGAGGGAGCAAGAGCAATTTGTTTCATAACTCCTACGGTTTGTGCCGATAAATCCTTCTGCACAGATCGTGCAGCGTCTTCCCGGCGGGGGCGGCATGTTACCGGCGTTGCTTCTCACGACGGTGCTCCTGCCCTTCCAGTTCGATTTTTCGTCTCCTGCACCAACTGACCAGGAAAATTCCGGTCGTTCCAGCTTGTTTCCAGCAGCGACATATCAGCCGGAAGCACCGGAAGCCGCTACTGCACCTGTGCCGGCGGTCCTTGCCGTGCCCTTGCTGGGGCCGCCGAAACCAACGACTGGAGGGGAGATCATCCCCGCAGCGGCCAGGCCACCCGCCGTGCCACCCGAACGCTGGTGGCTGATGAAACAAGCTCAGGGCACCTGGCTCGGCGCCCTGCTCGACGACCATCGGTTGTATCTCAACGGCTGGATCGAACAGGCTTATACGGCCAGCAGCGACCGAGTCAGCAACTATCCCATGATTTTTAACGATCGAGCCAACGAATATCTGCTCCAGCAAGCCTGGGTGCGCCTGAGCCGCAAAGTGGTCACGTTGGAGACCACCGAGCCTAGCTGGGGCTTTGAGATCGATGTGCTCAACGGCAGCGATTATCGCTGGACTTTGCCGCGCGGCCTGTTCAATAGCCAACTCGACAATCATGTGCCAGGGACGCAAAACCTCTATGGCGTTGATCCGGTGCAACACTATCTCAGTCTCTATATTCCCACTTTTTTCAAAGGCACAGAATTTCGTTTGGGCCGCTTTTATGCACCCTTCACCTTTGACAGCATTGAAGGTGTCACCACGCCACTCTTGTCACGCGCCTATGCCTTCGAGAACACCCCCTTCACCCTGTGCGGCCTGGGGGCCTACATCACGTTCAGCACGGAGTGGACCGGGGCATTTTGGTTGATAAACGGCAACGACGTCTATTTCGGCGATCCATCGGAGGAATGGCGCTTTGCCGGCGAGATCAAATGGACACAGACAGGCGGGCGCAACATCGTCCAATTTGCCACTTCGCTGGGCCGCGGCAAATTCAACCCAGCCTACCCCACACCACTCAAGCAGACCACGGTCGCCCTCGCCACCGAGCCGTTCGGAAGGAACAATCAAAATGTGTTCGATTTCCTATATACGCACCAATTCAGCTCGGTCTTGAGTTATAATTTAGAAATCATGTACAGCTATCAATATAATGTGCCCCAGGCAGCTCTACCTATCGCCGATCCCAGCGGCTTCGTCAATTGGGGATCGATCCTACATTATCTCTTTTACGATATCAGTCCTCGATTGCGCTTGATTGGACGCTGGGAGGACTTCGATGATTTTCAGGGGCAGCGCACCGGCTTCGCTGGATTGTATAACACCGTCACCGCTGGCTTGCGGTATCGTCTGACTCCATCCACGATCCTACGGCCGGAGATACGTTACGATTATAATTTTGAATCGGCCCCCTTTGAGGGCAAACACGGTTTGTTTACTGCTGCCATCGATACCATCATTCGCTGGTGACCTCCAGGATATCCCGTAGTGCCAAGTTTACTTCCAGCACATTGACAAGCGGCACACCGGCCAGCCCACCCAATGGAGCCGACGCTTTCTCATGCAAAATTTTCTCGATGCGCGTGCGGATCTGCTGCGGCTTCTTCCCGATTTTTTGGGCCCAGGCATCGGCCACGCGCTCGAGCTGATAATAGGCATTTTCCAACGTGATGTGCGGGTCCAGCCCGGAACCGGAAGTCATGACCAAGTCAGCGGGAATATCTTTTTGCCAATGGAGTTTGGAAAGAGTTTGAACGACACGCTCGCGCAGCTTGGGATTGTTGGCGGCCAGGTTTGATCCGCCGGACGCGCTGGCATCGTAGGACACTGCCGACGGCCGCGGCCAAAAATACTCCGGTCGTGTGAACGGCTGAGCGATCAAGCGCGAGCCGATCACTTTGCCGTCCTCGATGATTAAACTGCCCGCTGTTTTATCGGGAAAAACGCTCTGGCCAATTGCCCACAACGCCAGCGGATACAGCACGCAGCAGATCAGGACGGTCAGACTTAGCAGCCATAAGTTGGCGCGGAGATGTGCGCTCATCGGATCACCCCATACCTGGAAAGAGAGCCACCACCATGTCAATGGCCTTGATGCCGATAAACGGCACAATCATGCCGCCCAGACCCCAGATCAACAGATTGCGGCGCAGGAGTGCGTCAGCCCCAATCGGACGATAGGGGACGCCTTTGAGGGCAACGGGAATCAAAAGCGGGATGATGACGGCGTTGAAGATCACTGCCGACAAGATGGCCGATTGCGCCGAATACAAATTCATCACATCGATAGCCTTGAGCCAGGGCAGTGTCGAAGCGAAAAGTGCCGGCACGATAGCGAAATATTTGGCAAGGTCATTAGCGATAGAAAAAGTGGTCAAAGCGCCGCGCGTCATCAGCAATTGCTTGCCGATCTCAACGATCTCGATGAGCTTGGTTGGATCGCTATCGAGATCGACCATGTTTCCAGCTTCTTTGGCGGCTTGCGTACCGCTGTTCATGGCCACACCGACGTCGGCCTGGGCCAAGGCCGGGGCGTCGTTGGTGCCGTCCCCCATCATGGCCACCAGTTTGCCATCGTGTTGCTCCTTGCGGATGTAGGCCAGCTTGACCTCCGGCGTCGCCTGGGCGATGAAGTCATCAACGCCGGCCTGCGTAGCGATCTGCTTCGCTGTCAACGGGTTATCACCTGTGACCATGACAGTGCGCAATCCCATGCGGCGCAACCGCTCGAAGCGCTCGCGAATACCCGGTTTGAGAACGTCTTCGAGCACTACCAGGCCGACAATATAACTGCCTTCGCAGACCAGCAGCGGCGTCGCTCCCTGGCCGGCCACACTATCCACCTGTTCCTGCAGCCCCGGCGGAACACGGCCGCCCTGTCGCTGAACGTGGTGGATGACGGTGTCCGCTGCGCCTTTGCGGATGACCCGGCCATCCGGCAAATCGATGCCGCTCATACGCGTCTGGGCCGTGAACTCCACAAAGCGCGCGCCCGCCGCCAGGGCGCCAATCGGGCTGCCTCCATCGGCAAGGCGGCGGTATAACTCGACAATGCTCTTGCCCTCCGGCGTCGGGTCGGCTGCCGAGGCCAGAGTGGCCAAGTGGCCGACTTCCGTGGCCGCGAACTCACCCAAGGGGATGAAGCGCGTGGCGCGACGATTGCCCATCGTGATCGTGCCGGTTTTATCAAGCAATAACGTGTCCACGTCGCCGGCCACTTCGACGGCTTTGCCGCTCTTGGCCATGATGTTGGCGCGCAAAGCTCGGTCCATGCCGGCAATGCCAATAGCCGCCAACAGGGCGCCGATAGTTGTCGGGATGAGGCACACCAATAGCGCTACCAATGTGGGGATGTCCGTGCCCAGGCTGCGCAACGGCTCGCCGAGATAATCCGACATGTACAGCTCGGTATGGCGGGCCATGGGCCATAGCGCCGCTGTGACAATGAGGAAAATCAGCGTAAATGCAGCCAATACCAGGGACAGAGCGATCTCGTTGGGCGTGCGTTGACGGATGGCGCCTTCGACCAGGGCGATCATGCGGTCGAGGAACGATTTGCCAGGCCGGGCCGTGATTTGCACAACGATGCGATCGGACAACACACGCGTGCCGCCGGTGACGCCGGAACGATCGCCGCCGGCCTCGCGGAGGACCGGTGCCGATTCGCCGGTGATGGCCGACTCATCGACGGAAGCGACGCCGGCAATGACCTCGCCGTCGCCGGGAATTACTTCACCCGCTTGTACGACTACCAGATCGCCCTCATTCAGTTGCGTGGACACCGTCTCTTCCAGAAGTGCCGAGCTGTTCGGACCCTGCAGCGTCGACTGCATTTCCAACTCGTGCAATATGCGCTGAACGTCGTTGCGATTACGCAGCCGATGAGCAGGCGTCTCTTGGCGCGTCTTGCGCAAAGCATCGGCCTGGGCCTTGCCGCGTGCCTCCGCCAATGCTGAGGCGAAATTGGCGAACAGAACGGTTAGCAGCAGCCACACGTCCAGAGTGATCAGATAGCTCAGCGTTGCCTGATAAGCGTCGGGGTTGATGGCCTTGGCGATGGTGTACAGCACCGAAAGGACCGTGCCGACTTCGACCACGAACATCACGGGGTTTTTGCACTGGATGTCGGGGCGCAGCATGAGGAGAGATTGCACCAGGGCCGTTTTGAGCAAGTCCGGCGCGAACAACCCCTTTCGGCGGCTGAGACGGCGCACCATTTTCAGGTCTGTGGGTGAAAGCACGGGTCGCTCTTGTTTAGGAGTCATAGTTTGCAATAGGTCGGTTCCATTCCATGTCGGGGTGATCAGACGGTTTCATCGTCCAAAAGGGATCGGCCCCAGGTGTTCGGCAACAGGACCGAGCACGGCAGCCGGCATGAACAGTAAAGCGCCAACCAGCACAATCGTCCCCAGCAGGACGAAACCGAATGTGACCGTATCGGTGCGCATGGTACCGGCCGTGAACGGTGTGGGTTTCTTGGCGGCAAGGCTGGCGGCGAGGGCCAACGGGGCGATGATCGGAACAAAGCGGCTAATCAACATGACCAGACCGCAAGTGATGTCCCAAGAGGGAGCATAGGGGGCCGGCGGCGAAGGGTTGTCCTCCGCCTTGTTGAAACCATGGGTATCGCCGAGTCCTTCCAAACCAGAGCCATTGTTGGCCGAAGCCGAACTGAACTCGTAGAGGATTTCGGAGAAGCCGTGCGGCCCCGGATTGTTCGCCGCTTTCGTTCCCCAATCGCAGACAGAGAACAGGCCGGTAGGGCCAAGGACCATCAATGGATGAATCAACAGCGCCAGCATGGCCAACTTCATCTCGCGGGCCTCAACTTTCTTGCCCAGATACTCCGGCGTCCGTCCCACCATCAGGCCCGCCAGGAAAACGCCGACGATCAGGTAAACCAGGAAGTTAATCAGCCCCACGCCCTTGCCGCCCCAGATGCAGTTGAGCCACATGCCGCACAGCGGCGTCAGCCCGGCCAGCGGATTGAGGCTATCGTGCATGCAGTTGACCGAACCGTTCGAGCTGTTGGTGGTCAGGGCGGCCCAGGTAGCGCCGGCCGAGACGCCGAAACGCAACTCCTTACCTTCCAGATTCCCCAGCGATTGATCCACCGGCAGCTCAACGAGGCCAGGATTTGGCTGCATCGTATCGGAGTACACGGCCCAGGCGATAGTGCCGATGGAAAGGACCAACATAACCCCGAAAATCACTCCGGCATGGCGAAAATTGCTGAGCATCCGTCCCAGCATGACCAAGGAAGCAATGGGAAGCAAGATGAGGGCGACGCATTCCAGGAAATTGGTCCAGGCGCTGGGATTCTCGAAGGGATGGCAGGAATTGGCTCCAAAAAAGCCGCCGCCATTCGTGCCCAACTGTTTGACAGCCACTAGCGCCGCCACAGGACCGCGTGAGATCATTTGCGGCTTTGGCTGTCCGTTGTCCTGTGTACCCATCGCCCCCGCTTCGATGGTCTGGGCCTGGACAGCTCCCTCGAACGTCATGGGTACGCCGCCCGCCAGCAGCAAAATGGCCCAGACAATGCCGAGAGGCAGCATGATGTAAATGGTCCCGCGCCATAGATCGAGATAGAAGTTCCCCATGTCCCGGTCGCCACGTAGACCGCGCAAAATCGCTGCCAGGGCAGCCAAACCGACCGCAGGCGAAACGAACTGACACCAGACAATAGCGAACAATTGACTGAAATAGGAGAGATGGACTTCGCCGGAATAATGTTGCAGGTTCGTGTTGCTCAAAAACGAGCAGACCGTGTTGAAGATCGTCGTCGGGTAGAGCATCTTCTTGCCGTCGGGATTTAGCGGCAGCCACGGCTGAAGTGCCAAAATGGTGAAGGCGAACACAAAAATCACCACATTAAAGTACAACAGCGAAAATATATACTGCCGCCAGTTTTGCCGTCCCGTATCGATGCGCTCTTCGATCCAGCGCAGCACACTCGGCGCGCAGTACCCCCCATCCATGATCCAGGCCAGGTAGAATCCCAAGGGGACCGCCAAGACGAAAGTAGTCCCCAAGATCAACACGGGTAAAAAAAATATCGACACAGGAGATACCTTTCGTCCCTAAAACCACTCGGGGCGCAGCAGGGCTACAAACAGATAAATAAACAAAAAGAGCATCGCCAACACGGTAAGCCAGATCATGCGCAAGCTCCTTTGCCTTAGGGCGAGCGGACTTTTCCCTTCCCCCTTGTGGGGGAGGGTTGGGATGAGGGGGACACCACTCCTTGGCTCCCTTGCCTTGACACCTCCTATCCCAGCCCTCCCCCACGAGGAGAGAGAGGAGGTTTGGCCCGCTAGCTCTTACACATTGTCGCAACCGATCACGAAAGCGAACATCAAGCCAAGCGTGACCAGACCGAGCAGGAACATCGCCGGCAGCCCAACAATAAGATTCATGGGACCGCTCCTCCTGATACGGGCAGGCGTTCAGGAGCAATCGGCGCGCCGATGAAGCGGAATTGGTAATTCCATGTGAGAAAAGGACTTTCGCAAAGGACAGAACAAGACAGAGCCGTGCGTCTCATGCAAGTTGCCCGATTCGACCTTGCAAAGTGCAATCGGATCGACACAAGCGCTCCTGTGGAAGGCAGATCTAGAGTGCACGACATGATTTGTAATCAGGCGGCAGAGCGACGGTAGCGGCGTTGACCGGTGGCCGCCGCCTGGCGACGCTGCCAGAACTCCGCCATCCTCTCCTCGTCCTTGTGGTTGCTCAAGCACCTCCGCACTTCGTCCGCCACCTGGCGCATACTTCCTTTTGGGTCCTGCTCTGTCGCTTTCCTCACTTCCTGCTGCCGCGTAATGACTTATGAAAAGCGGGAAGCACTTTGGAAGGCATGACTTACTTATCCCCTTTTAGAGGCTGCCGCGGTCGCATGCCAACTGCGTCCTGTGCCCTTACCCATGCACTACCGTATTTGACTGCTTTCCGGGAACGTGGTTTTCGGGTAAAATCAGAAAGACATGACGCCACCTCAGGGAAAGGGGTTTAGGTGGCGTTACCGCCGACGGATAACAACCGCTGGAGGTGATTTTTCTCAGAATGGAAAAAGTAGGCGTGATCGTATAGCGAAAGGAAAAAACAAAAGGGGATCGACGCAGTATCTTGAAAAAACAAAACAGGGAGAGGTGCCAGAGCGGCCGATTGGGCCGGTCTCGAAAACCGGTGTGACGGCAACGTCACCGAGGGTTCGAATCCCTCCCTCTCCGCTGTGCAAACCGATGCAGGCTGATGCGAATGGGTGCAAGAAACCCCATTTTTTCCGAGGTTTCTCGCGTTTTCTCGTCTTCTGCTCTCCGCGCCCATCGCGCCGTTTTCGGTGCAATCTGATCCTGGTTGCGACATGAGCCAGCGGGGTCATCGGACGCCCGGCGGTCCTTGACGAGCCAGCGCGTGAACTGCTTGATGGCCCGCAAGTAGTGGTTGCTGGTCTGGACGCTCTTGCCCTTCTCACGCAGGTCGGCCAGGAACGCTTGAACTCTGCTTGCCGAGATATCGCCGATGAACGCCGCGTTGCAGCCTTCGAGGATCCGGCGGGAACGCGACGCGACGAGTTTGACCTGCTCGGCGCCGATCCCCTTGGACTTCAGATGCCGCTCGAAGTCGGCCAGGTGGTCGCCGATTGGCCGCTTGCGATGCTCGTCGAATCGATCCACGAGCCCCGCGATGCGGCGTTCGACCTTCTTAACCAGCTCGTTGAGCATGGCCTGGGCAGCAGCCTTGTCCACCGTCAGGGGAACGCGCCGTTCGGCACCGTTCTCGTCGCGGTAGCGGCCCCACCACTTCTCCGATTTCGTCTTGATCTTCTCCCCGGTTTTCGGGTCAGTCACGCGGACCGATTTCCTGTACAAGCTTGCCATTCTTTGTTGTCCTCCTCATAGAACGAGTTTTTCGACCCAGGACCATGGTTGCTCGTTTCCCGGCACACCTCAAGGCCTTTCTCTGGGAATCTGCCAGGCTCCCGTGGTCAGAATCGGTCGGGGTTCGAGGCTTCTCCGGCGGCTGCGTCATCCGCGTCACTTGCGTCCTGTTGTCCCGTCTCGAACCAATCTGCATCGCTTGGCATCGCATCGCCTGCCTCTTCTTGTGACACAGCCGATGACGATACGGGCGCCCCTGGACCGCGACGGATAATCCAGGAACGTTTCTTCGAGCTGCGGTCCTGCTCAAACACCCATCCCGCAGCTCGAAGGTTCGGAGCTAAGCGCTTCAAGTGTCCCGATAGCGACCGGGGATTCTTTGGCCAGCCGGCCAACCGCCGAGTCTGTTCCCCTTGGCGTTCTTCAAGCACCTTCAGCAGCTCACCGGACGATCCAACCCATTCCCCCTGGGCTTCAAGCAAGTCGAGCAGCGGCCGGGCAACCACCGATGCTTCCAGAGCGACCTCGTTGGCAGACGCGCGATTGCCCTGGTAGGCCGTCATAAACGTGCCGCTGGGCCAGCCGAAGGCCGTCTCCGCAGCCGTGGCCCACAGCGCGAAGTCCGCCATGCGTGGCAAGCCCGGCAGCTTGATCGACGGCAAGCGGTAGAGCGCCACCGCAACGGCATCGAGCAGGGCACCGAGGTAATCGTTCACGGGTCGAAAAACAGATGTACACTGAACACGCCATTTCGGATAATTCTGAAATCAGCCGTTTTTTTGAAGTTTCACGATCATGATAGTGTACAACACTGTAAGATTGACGACTGAAAATGAGCAGCTTGTCATGTTATATTTAATAACTTGTTCAGTATAAGATTGTGGAAACATAGCAAAAACTCG
>Ga0209061_1002387_pt1 | contig 24177 bp, 24 predicted proteins | sample Coa_R1_10_FD_187157 | JGI IMG/M metagenome (GOLD analysis project Ga0209061, IMG submission 187157) | Surface soil microbial communities from Centralia Pennsylvania, which are recovering from an underground coalmine fire - Coalmine... | ecosystem: Environmental > Terrestrial > Soil >...
GCTGAACATCCTCCGGCACGCCAATGCGGGACTGGTCAAGCGCGAGAGCGACGCGGAGACCGCGCCGCTCGAGCACCCGGAGGACTACCCCTTCGAGATCGACGTGGCGGCCGTCACCGAGGTGTGGAGGCGTGGGAGCGTGGTCGCCTCCTGGCTGCTTGACCTGACGGCGGCGTCGCTGCTGAAATCGCCTGACCTGGACGATTTCTCAGGCCGGGTGTCGGACTCCGGCGAGGGGCGCTGGACCGCCATCGCGGCAATCGAAGAGGGGGTTCCGGCTCCCGTGCTCGCGACCGCGCTGTTCTCCCGCTTCGCGTCGCGGGACCTCGATCGCTTCTCAAACCAGGTGCTGTCGGCGATGCGCAGCCAGTTTGGAGGCCACGCGGAGAAGCCGGAAGCGTCCGGCTGAGGGCGCGTCTGCGCGGCTCAGGCGGGTGGCCGGCGGCGGCCTCAGCCCTCAGGCAAACCGCGGGCGAGCGCGGGCGTGAACCAGCGCGGCCTCGAGCTCGCCCGCGAGCGCATCGAGGTCGGCGCCCGCGCAGATCCAGCGCTCCAGGCGGCGGACCACGGCCTCGCGTGAGCTCGGGTCGCTGCGCACGAGGTGCGCGAGCCCCCGGCTGCGCCAGGCGGTGCGCCGCGCGCAGCGGTGGCGCAGCGGCTCATAGCGGTCTGCGAGCGCCCTGACCCAGGGCCGCTCCTCAGCGGCCAGCGCGTCGGCGATCAGCGCCGCAAAGCGCCCGGCCGCGAGCGTGCGCAGGCTGTCGCGCAGCCTTTCGGGCGCGGGCGCGGGCGCCGGCACGCAGGCGCATGCGAACACCATCCGGGCGGCGTCCCACTCCTCGCGGGTCCAGGCGGGGGGGTGGCCGCGCAGCTCGAGCGCATGCCACACGCGCGAGACGCCCGCCGCGACCGCCCGCTCTGCCTCGTCGGCCGCGCACGACAGCAGCTCGCCCAGGTCGGGGATCGCCTGAGCCAGCTGCCTCAACCGCTGGAGGTCGGGTCGGGCACCGGGTTGCGGCGTCGCGCCCGCCGCCGCAACGACGGCCGCCGCGGCGGCAAACGCCGCGTCCAGCGCTCCGGGCGCGCCCGCGTCGCGGTGGCGGCGGAGCGCGCCGCGAAGCCGCGCCAGCTGCGGGGCCGCGGTAAGCGGCAGGCCCGAGGCGCCCATCAGCCCGACGGTCGCCGCCCCCAGGGTCGACCCGCCGGCGGTCGTTTTCTCGGGGGAGCCGTCGGTCTCAGGCGATTGGTGATCCGTTACCAGCATGCTCGGGCGTCCGTGCTCCTGCCACGATCGTTCGCGTCCAGGGTTCGCTTCAGAACGAGCATAGGACCGCCCGCCGCTTCGGTCAAACGGCCACTGACCTCACACGCCGATGCGGTGGGCGCGGCGACGGGCTCTGCGCTCGCGCCGGCGCTGCGCGCGGACGCGCCGTGGCGGGCGCAGAGCGATCGGCTCGTTGCGGCTGCGGCGCAGGATCACAAACGCGGCGGTGCCCCACATCGCCGGGATCCAAAGGGAGATCGCGTGGTAGACGATCGTCGCGGCGGTCGTCGCCGTCGCCGCGATCCCGTACAGCGCGAACATCCCCACCATGCTCCCGTCGAGCACGCCAATCCCGCCGGGGACGGGGATCACGTTCGACATATATCCGATCTGGTAGGCGAGCACGATCACGGCAAGGGGCGGCACGTGGCCCGCGGCCGCAAAGCAGACGGCCAGTACGGCGATGTCGCACCACAGGTACGCGATCGCGCCCACGATGCGCCAGTCGAGCCGGAACAGGATGGCCTCCGTCATCCGGATCGTGGTCGCTAGCTCCAGCAGCAGCGACCGCACGCGCCCCTCGCCCCGGCGGCGCGCGAGCCGGTCGCTGATGCCCGGCAGCGCCAGGAACAGCGCCAGCACCAGCACTCCCACGATCGCTGGCACGAGGCTGAGCAGCGCGTTGCGCGGTCCCGGGAGCACGCCCAGGTAGAGGCCCAGCCCGGCGAGGATCAGAGTGAAGACGTTGATCGCGCTCGTGAGCAAGAACAGCACTGCGGAGCGCTCCGCCACCCGCGTCGGGTCCCCGCCGCGCTCGACCAGCAGCCAGGCCCCCACGGCGACGCTTCCGGCTCCGCCGATCGACACCGCCGCGCCGAACGCCAGCTCGCTCAGAGCCACCCTGGCACCGAGCCGCAGCGGCACCCGCTCGAACACCTGCAGAAACGCGAGCACGTAACCCAGGCAGGAGAGGATCTCGAGCCCCACGCCCGCGGCCACCCAGCCTGGGCGCATGTGGGCGATGACCCTCCCCACGCCGCGCAGCCCCGGCACCGCGAGCAGCAGCGAGGCGGCGAGCACGACCAGGATCGCGAGCGTCACCAGGCCACGCCACAGGCTGCGCCCTGGATCCTCGTCGTCGCGCGGCCGTTCGGGGACGACCTCGTCCTCGCCCTGGCGACCGCCAGCCGCGGGCTCAGGCTCGCCGGCGCTTGACTCGGGCTCGCCGGCGGAGGACGCCATCGCCACAATTCAAGCAATGAGGATGGTCGAGGTGCCGGGCCGGCCGATCGTCGGCGTGCGCGCGGACAACCCCGGGCCGCTCACCCTGGAGGGCACCAACACCTGGATCGTCGGACGCGGGCCAGCATGGCTGGTGGACCCCGGGCCTGACCTGGAGCCCCACGTGCGGGCGGTGGCGGAACAGATCGAGGCGCGCGGCGGGCTGGGCGGCATCGCGCTCACGCACGATCACCCTGACCACGCGGGCGCCGTGGGGGCGATCCGCCGCCGGTTCCCGGACGCTCCGCTCGCGGCCGCCCGCGGCGAGGTGGACCTCGTGCTGTCCGAAGGCTCGCGGTTCGGACCGCTTGAGGCGCTGGCTGCTCCCGGCCACGCGCCGGACCACCTTATCTTCCTTGCGGGCTCGGCCGCCCTCACCGGAGATGCCGTCCTGGGGCAGGGGAGCGTGTTCATCGCTCCGGATCCAGGTGCGCTGCGTGGATACCTGGATGCGCTCGTGCGCCTGCGCGAGCGCTGCCCCGAGGTGCTTCTGCCCGGCCATGGGCCGGTTGTGCTGGATCCCGATGCCAGGCTGCACGATTGCATCGCCCACCGCCTCGAGCGCGAGCGCCTCCTGCTGCGCGCCCTGGCTGCGGGCGCGCGCACCCCCGAGGAGATGCTCGATGCGGCGTGGGCCGATGTCCCGCCGCAGCTGCGCTCGGCGGCCAGGGTGACGCTGGTGGCGCACCTGGACAAGCTCGCGGACGAGGGCCGTCTACCGGGCGGGGTTCAGCGCCCCCGGCTCGGCGCCCTATCCGAGCCCTGAGGCCCACCGGGGCTGAGGGCTCGACGCGCGCCCGGGACCGGCCGCCGCTGGGGGCTCGCCGAGCGCGCCCTGGCCGACTGCCGCTGGGGGCTCGCCGTGCGTGCCGCGGCCAGCTGCCGCTGAGGACTCGGCGCGCGCGCCGGGGCCGGCCGCCGCCGCCAGACCGGCGCGTGCGCGCTCGAGCGCCGCCACAAGCGGTGTGCACCCGGCGCTCTGGGCCTCCGCCAGCAGCTCGCGCACGGTGTCCGCGATCCCCGCCACCCGACGCCGCGCCGCCGCGGGGTCATAGCCACCGGCCTCCTCGCCGATGTTGATCAGCCCACCGGCATTGGCGACGAAGTCCGGCACCCAGAGAATGCCGCGCTCGTGCAGCAGCTCGGCGACGCCCTCGCCGGCGAGCTGGTTGTTGGCGGCTCCGGCGATCACGCGACAGCGCAGCCGCGGCACGGTCTCGGCGCTGAGCAGGCCGCCCAGTGCGCAGGGTGCGAGCACGTCCACGCGAGCGCGCCAGGCGCGGTCGGGCGCCATCCAATCGGCGCCGAGGCTGTCCGCGAGCGCTCGCCGGCGCTCGTCGACATCGGAGACGATCAGCCGCGCGCCGGCGGAGGCCAGGCGCCGGGCCAAGCGCGACCCGACGTGACCGAGTCCGAGGACGGAGATGCGGCGGCCGCTCAGCGAGGCGGTGCCAAACACGGCTTCGGACGCGGCCTGGATCGCGGCCATCACCCCGAGCGCGGTGAACGGGCTCGGGTCGCCCGAGCCGCCCATGCGGCGCGGGAGACCCGCCACGTGGCGGGTGTGCCGGGCGACGAGCGTCATGTCGCGCGTCGCGGTGCCAACGTCCTCGGCGGTGACGTAGCGCCCCCCGAGCGACTGCACAAGCTCGGCGAAGTCCTCGAGCGCCAGCCGGCGCAGCGCGCCGTGCGGCAGGCCGCCGATCGGGGCGGCGATCACGCCCTTGCCGCCTCCAAGCCGCAGGCCGGCGACCGACGCCTTGAGCGTCATCGCCTGCGACAGGCGCAGCACGTCATCGATCGCCTCCTGCGCGTCGCGGTAGGACCACAGACGGCATCCGCCGAGCGCGGGGCCCCGCACGGTCGAGTGGATCGCGACCATCACGTACAGGCCCGACCGCCGTCCGCGACGGACGTGGAGCTCCTCGTGATCCAGCGTCGCTACGTGTCGCTCCGGTTGCCGGCCGAGGTGCCGCCGCCCGCTCCGCCGCTCAGCGGCGCGCCACCGTCCGGGCTTGGGGCGCCGGCGCTCGGCTCGTTCATCTGTACGCCGTGGACGCGCGTGGCCGTCAGCGAGCGGGTGGCGGCCGACGCCCCCGCGCCCGCTCCTGCGCCGGTCGCCCACCGTGCCCCGTCCGCGCCACCGCCGCTCGCTCCGGAGGTCGAGCTGGACCTCGCCGAGCCGGTCACCCGCATGCTTGCTCCTGACGCCGGTGTCGGTGAGGCCGAGGGCGACGCGCCGGCCGCGCCGGTGCCGGCCGTGGTGGAGGCAGTCATGCCGGAGCCGGTCGTGCGGGCGACGGTCGTGCCGCCGACGGCGTGGCCGGTCACGCCGGTGGCGGTCGCGCCGATCGAGCTGGAGAGGGTCGTGCCGGCCGCGCCGGCGGCCGTGCAGGACGCCACGCTCGCCGCTGAGCTTGGGACGGCGCCCGGGGAGCCGCTTGCTGCCGCGGTCGACCCGCTCGCGCCGGCAGGCGGGGTACCGGCCACCGAGACGCCCTGTGCGAGCGTCGCCGAGGCCGGTGGTGCGCCAGTGCCGCCCGCGCCCTGCGACCCGGTGCCGCCCGCGCCCTGCGACCCAGTGCCGCCCGCGCCCTGCGACCCTGTGCCGCCCGCGTCCTGCAGCGCGGTCCCGGACGCCGGCGAGCCCGGGCCTGAGACGGGAGCGCCCTGACCTGCGGCGGGGCTTGAGCAGCTCGTCGGCTGTCCGGTGAGCGACTGCGTCGAGGATCGCGTCCTGCCGTCCAGCAGCATCAGCAGGTCAGGGTCGGCGATCTCCGTCAGCGCGCGTGCGCTGGCGGCCGACCGCGCGGCCAACACGCGCGCCCCGGGCACCCGCGTCAGCGCGCTCGGCGGGACCGCGGCCGTGACGGACGATGCCGGAGGCCTCGGCGTCACCGCGTCCGCCTGGGCGGTTGTGCCGTGGCGCGTGGTGGCGGCGGGCCGGCGACGCGTGGCGCCCGGGCGCGGCGTGGCGTGGTGCGCCGGCGGGCTCGCGTGCTGCAGCTCAAGCGCCCCGCCTGCCGTAACCACCAGCGCCGCGAGCAGCGTCGCCACGTGGCCCGCGGCTCCAATCGCTCCCGCGGCTCCCGCCGCGCCGACCGCTCCCGCGGCTCCCGCCGCGCCGACCGCTCCCGCGGTGCCCGCCGCGCCGACCGCCCCCGCGGTGCCCGCCGCGCCGACCGCCCCGGCTGCTCCGACCGCGCCCGCGCTCCCCGCACCGCCCGTCGCGACCGCGCCGGCCGACGTGACGGCGCCGGCAGCGCCCGCCGATCCGGTTGCGCCGCCTCCCGCCGCGGCGCCGCCGCCCGAGGCACCACCAAGCCCCAGCAGCTTGACGATCGCTGCGAGCGGACCCAGCGGCGGCACCAGACAGGCCAGGCGGCGGCTGGCGCCGCGCACCTCGGAGCGGAACTGGCGGCAGCTTGGGCAGTCTCTGAGGTGCCGGCGGCTTAGGCCGCTGAGCCTCACGCCGCGGTCATGGGCCACGACCAGGTCCTCGCGGATCGCCGCGCAGGCCGTGTCACGGGCCTCGCTCGCGCGTGCCAGGCCAACACGCGCCCGCACCAGCAGCGACTTGACGGCCGGAACCGACACCGCCAGCGCGCCGGCCACGTCCGCGTAGGTCATGCCGGCCAGCTCGCGCATCAGCAGCGCCGAGCGCTGCTGATCGGGAAGCCGCCGCACGTCGCAAACCAGGCGTGCGATCGCGTCCCGCTGCTCCAACCGCGCCACCGGATCCTCGGCCGCCGGCCCCGTGGCCACGACCTCGCCCTGCTCGGAGGCGACCGGCTGGAGGCGCCGGCGCTCGTCGACGCACAGATTGTGGGCGATCCGGTACAGCCACGCGCGCAACGCCAGGTGCCGGTCCGAGGCCTGAAGTCCCCAGTAGGCGCGAACGAACACCTCCTGGACGGCATCCTCGGCATCCGAGGCGGTGCCGGCCAGCATCTGGCGCGCATAGGCGAGCATCCGCGGCCGGTAGCGGTCGTGGATGACCCTGAACGCCTCCTCATGCCCGGAGCGAAACAGCGACACGAGCTGCTCGTCGCTGCGAAGTCGCAGCAGCGGGGCTCCGAGCGAGATGCGCGCACGCGCGACCCCTGCCGGTGCTGGGAGAGCGGAGGCTTCCACCTTGACCCGCGGCCAATCCTAACGGCTGCGGCGGATCCGGTGGCGCAGTGTCCGTGAGCCTGCGCGTCAGCCGTCTCGCCGTCGGGCGCGAGCTGCCCCGGGCCCCGGCGGCCAGCGCAGGTCGACTGAACTGCGCCAGCGCGCAGCCAGCCCGCCACCCTCGTCGGTCTGCGCGCATGTCGAGGGAGGCGACTATGTACGCTGCCGAGGCGATGGACGCAGCTTCGGGAATCGGGCTTCCCGTCGCGTTCGGCGCGGGCCTCATCTCATTCCTCTCCCCGTGCGTGCTGCCGCTCGTGCCGGGCTACATCTCGGCAGTGGCGGGCGGCCGTCCGGACGAGGTCCGCACGAGCCGGGTGATCGGCCCAAGCCTGCTGTTCGTCGGCAGCTTCTCATTCATATTCATCGCACTGGGGCTGCTTGGCCAGCGGGCTCTCCGCGAGGCACTCACCGGGCCGACGGCGCTGAAGGTATGCGGTGCGCTGATCGTCGCGATGGGGCTGCTGTTCGTGGCGGCGCCGATGATTCCGTGGCTGGCCCGGGAGTGGCATGTGGAGCGGCTCATGCAGCGTGCCGGCCGCGGCGGCCCGGTGCTGACCGGAGCCGCGTTCGCCCTGGCGTGGACCCCGTGCACCGGGCCGACGCTGGGCGCGATCATCACCGCGGCGGGCACATCCAGCTCGGCCGCGCACGGGGCGATCCTGATGGCCGTCTACTGCGCGGGGCTCGCGGTGCCGTTTCTGATCACGGGGCTGGCGTTCGGCACCGCCACCTCCGCGTTCGCGTTCGTCAAGCGCCACTACCAGGTGGTGATCGGCCTCGGCGGTGCGGTGCTCGTCTCGATGGGCGTCCTGATCTGGACGGGCGAGTTCACCCAGCTGAACATCACAGTCAGCCACTGGCTGCAGACGCTGGGCCTGCCCAACCTGAGCAGCGACACCTGAAGCCCCCGTCTGTCCGAGGTCCCGATTGCGGCGCGCCAGTGCGTCGGTCCACCGCCTTCCTGCTCAGCAGCCGCCGCGTTCCTGCTCAGCGGCCGCCATTGCGCTCAGCCGGCCGCCCCCTTTGCGCTCAGCCGGCCGCCGCCTCTGCGCTCAGCGGCCGCCGCGTTCGTGCTCGTCCGGCAGCACGATCCGGGCAGTCTCGCCGGTGCCGACCACCACGGGCTGCACGGGCTTGATCTCGCGCCCGCGCGCGTATTCGATCAGCTGCGAGGCCGAGTCAAAGCCGGCCAGCTGCTCCAGGTGCCTGATCGTCGGGAACACAAGCAGGATCTCGCCCGCCCGCGCGGCCGCCAGCGCTCCCGGCGGATCAAACCAGCGCGCGTCGACCATCTCCTGACCGTCGGGCACGGGCTCGGCGCCAGGCGGCGAAGGCGCCAAGAAGAACCAGGTGTCAAACCGGATCCGCACCTCAGCGGGCGTGATCCAGCGCGAGAAGGCGACCATGCTCGCTGGGTCCTGCAGGCTCACGCCCGTCTCCTCGCGCAGCTCCCGGACGGCCGCAGCGCGCAGGCCGCTCTCGCCGGGGCCGTCCGACGGTCCCACCGCTCCGCCGGGGAACACCCATGCGCCGCCCATGAACCGCGCCGCCGGATTGCGCTTTGCGAGCAGGACCTGCATCCCGTCGGGCTGGTCGCGCAGCAGGATCACCGTGGCGGCCGGCCGGGGGCGCGTCGGCGGCCCGGGGTTGAGCGCCTCCCCGGGTCCTGGAATGGCCTCGTCCACGCCGGCGACCCTACCGTGGCCTGCACTCGCCTGCGGTGCCACCGCGGCTTGTGCACGTTCGCATTCAAACCGTTCCCGCGCACATTCATGTTCCCAAGCGTCGCTTGTGCAGGGTCGTGCTCGCGCGCCTCCTCGTCGCGCCGGGCCCGCGGGCGCTCTCGATACGCTTGCGGCCGCGATGAAGTACATGTGCGAATCCTGCGGCTACATCTACGACCCGGAGGTCGGCGACCCCGACGGGGGGATCCCGCCCGGCACCGCGTTCGAGGACATCCCCGACACGTGGTTCTGCCCGGTCTGCGGGGCGCGCAAGCGCGACTTCACGCCCTACGAGGAGTAGACCCGCAAGCCGCGCGCTCACATGGCGCGCTGCGAGGCGTGCTCACGCGGCGCGCTGGGACATGCCCGCCCGGGCGGCCCGCCGGCGCCCGCTTAGGCAGCCCGCCGCGACGGCTCGGCCTCGTGGTCGAACACACGAGGCGACCTGGACGGCGCCCCGGCCGTGCGCCCGGTGGTCGGGAACCGCATCCCGGAGACCGCCTCCGCCGCCTGCCGTGACAGGCGACGCGGCGCGGACGCGACCGCCGTGTCGTCGCGCTCGACCGCTCCGGGCCGGTGGCCACGCGAGCGCGCGGCCGCGCCCAGCCGCCGTGCCGCGTCGCGCAGCTCGTCGGCGCGATGGGTGGCCATCGCCGTCAGCCGCAGCCGCGACAGCGCCGGCGCGACCACCGGCGGGCGCACGCAGTCGATCAGCAGGCCGGCCGTCAGCGCGGCATCGCAGATCGCGCTCGCCAGTCCCGCATCGCCCACGGGGCAGGTCACGATCTGGGCGCACGACGCGCCGGTGTCAAAGCCCTCGCGCTGCACGGCGTCGCGCAACGCCATTGCTGCGGCGGACAGTCGGCGCACGCGCTCGGGACGGTCGCAAAGCAGCCGCAGCGAGGCCAGCGCGCCGGCCACGGCGGGGGGTGCGAGCGCCGTTGCCGACCACAGCTCGCTCGTCGCACACAGCAGGTAGCTCGCCATCTCGCGGTCGCAGGCGACGAACCCGCCGTGAGACCCCAGCGCGGCCCCGAACGATCCAATGATCGCGTCGACCTGATCCTCGAGCCCCGCGTCCGCGAGCGCTCCGCGCCCGCTGGGGCCGATCGCGCCGATCGCGCTGGACTCGTCGACCACGATCCGCAGGCCGTCGCGCTGCGCGAGCTCCGTGAGCTCGCGCAGCGGCGCGAGGTCCCCGTCGAGCGCGAACAGCGACTCGGTGACGACCAGCGCGGCGCGCCCCTGCGCCTGCTCGATTCCCCACTCCAGGTGGTCCATGTCGCAGTGGTCGTACGGGAACATCTCCGCTCCCGACAGCCTGCATCCGTCGATCAGCGCGGGATGGCTGTGCGCGTCGCAGAGGATCACGTCACCGTGGCGTGCCAGCGCCGCGACCGTGCTGGCCGCCGCGGCCTGGCGTGAGCCGAGCACGAGCGCGCTCTCGCGCCCCAAAAACTCCGCCAGCTGCTCCTCCGCGCGGCGGTGGATCGTCATCGTGCCCGATGTCAGGCGCGAGCCGCCGGCGCCGACTCCCCAGCGGAGGGCGGCCTCGGCGGCCGCCTCGCGAACGCGCGGGTGGTCGGCCAGGCCCAGCCAGTTGTCCGAGCAGAGGACCAGCACGGGGCGCCCGTCGAGAACGACTCTGGGCCCCTGGGGGCCGCTGACCAGACGAGTGCGTCTCTGCAGGCCCAGGGCCCGCAGCTCGTCCAGCCGAGCCTCGATCTGGATCATGGGTTACTGACCTTACGCGCCCTGCCGGACGGATCGCTTGGGCGACTGCGCGGGCTTGGCTTGGGCGCTGCGCGGGCATGGCTTGGGCGACTGCGCGGGTATGGCTTGGGCGACTGCGGGGGCATGGCTTGCGCCCGCGCTGCGCCCGAGCGTGAGCAGGCGCCCGCGGGCGCGGAAGGATCTCGCCGATCCTGAGTCGCGCGGTGTGCTAAGACCCGGCTGTGAGCGGCGTCGAGCACGAGCTCCGCCAGGATCCGCAGACCGGGTCATGGTTCCCGGTCGTCCCTGACGCGGAGCTGGCGCCGGAGGTGCGCGGGCTACTGGGTCGCGCCAGGGAGCGGCTGGGGTTTGTGCCCAACGTCTTCCGGGTCTACGCCTTCCGGCCCCAGCGGCTGAGCGCGTGGTTTGCCCACTACCGCCAGCTGCACGAGCCGACCCCCGGGCTGAGCGCCGCCGATCGCGAGCTGGTGGCCGTAGTCGTCAGCCAGGCCAACGGCTGCCTGTACTGCCTGGTCGCGCACGGCGCGGCGCTGCGTTCTGAGCTGGGGGACCCGGTGCTCGGAGAGCGAGTCTCCTACGACTGGCGTCGCGCCGGGCTGGACGCGAGGCGTGAGGCGATCTGCGCCTACGCGGAGAAGCTCACGCTGCGACCGCGGGAGGTCGGCCGCGATGACCTGAAGTCGCTGCTGGACGCGGGGCTGACGATCGAGGAGGCCTGGGACGTCGCGGAGCTGGCGGCGATGTACAACTACACAAACCGGATGGCGATGGCGACCAACATGCTGCCCAACGAGCAGTACAGCGCCCAGGCCCGCCCGCCCGGAGACCTCCACGCCATCCCGCCCGGAGATGCCCAGGCCAGCTCAGCAAAAGACGCGCGGGCCCGCTCAGCCGGGGACGTCCAGGCCAGACCCGCCTGAGGGCCCCGGGCCCGCCCAGGCGACGGCTGGGTGGACGCGCTCGTCTACCATGTCGGCCATCGCCCCGGCCCGGCTTCACTTCACCGACTCAGACGAGGCCAATCGGCTGCTCGCTGCCGACCCGATGGCGTTGCTGATCGGCTTCGTGCTGGATCAGCAGGTCTCCGTGCAGAAGGCGTTTGCGGGCCCGCTCGTGATTCGGCAGCGCCTGGGGACCCTCGATGCCGCCGCGCTGGCGGGCGCAGACCTTGAGCCCGTCTTCTCGGCCAGGCCTGCGGTCCACCGCTTCCCGGCCGCGATGGCCAGGCGGGTCGCCCAGCTGGCCGCGCACATCCGCGACCGCTACGACGGGGACGCGGCGCGGGTGTGGACCGACGCGGCCGACGCCGAGCAGCTGCTGGCCAACCTGCGGGCCCTCCCCGGCTTCGGCGAGATGAAGGTCACCTCGCTCGCGTCCGTGCTCGCCAAGCGCTTCGGCGTGGCGGTGGCGGCGGAGCTGGTTCCAGATCACCCCACACTCGGCGACGTCGACTCCCCCCAGTCGCTGGCCGACTATCAGGCGGCCAAGCGCGAGCACAAGCTTGCGCTCAAGGCCCGGGCCGCCCGCTGAGGCGGACGCCGGCGCCCACCGTACGCGCAGGCCGCATAGCCGCGCTCAGCCGGGCCGACCGCATCCGCGGGCCGCATAGCCGCGCTCAGCCGGGCCGACCGCATCCGCAGGCCGCATAGCCGCGCTCAGCCGGCGCTGAGGGCTCGCAGGCGCGCGCGCACGATCGGCCACGCGCGCCCGCGCGGGTCGACCACCTCGAAGTGGCCGGCGCCACGCAGAAGGTGCAGCTCGCAGCTGTCGCCCGCCGCGACAGCGGCGGCGTGGTAGGCGGTGCTCTGAGAGACGGGGACGGTGTCGTCCGCGTCCCCGTGGATCAGCAGCGACGGCGAGCGCAGCGGCAGCCGCGCGATCGGGTCTGCCGCGGCCAGCGTCCGGTCGTCCGGCTCGCCGCCGAAGAATGCCACGGCGGCCCCGTCGCCGAGGCGCGCCTCAACCGCTGCGCGCAGGTTGCAGACACCGGCCAGCGAGACAGCCAGCGCGACCGGGTGCTCGCCCGCCGCCCACAGCGCGAGATGGCCGCCGGCGGAGTGGCCGACGATCGCCACCGGCCTTCCTGCGGACTCGCGGATCGCGGCCGCGAGCGCATCGGCGACCGCGCGGGCGGTGCCCGGCCAGCCGCCACCAGCCATCCCCACCCGCGGGTACTCGATGTTCCAGACGCTTGCGCGCGGCTCGCCGCTCGCGCAGGCGGCAGCCAGCAGCTGGATCTCCGCCGCGGTGTAGCGCTGCCGCCAGAAGCCGCCGTGCACGAACACGCAGAAAAGCGGCGCGTCGGCATCCCCGAGCCGCTGCGCGCTCCAGGCTTCGCTCACCGACCCCTCCACTCCGGAGCGCGCTTCTCGGCGAACGCTCGCAGCCCCTCCTGAAAGTCGGCCGACAGCAGGCTCTGTTGACGCAGTCGCATGAGCTCTGCGACCAGCCCCTCATCCGCCCGCGCGCGCGCCGACAGCAGCGCGCCGATCACGCGCTTGTTCCCACGCTGGGCCAGCGGCGCCATCGACGCGATCTCGGCCGCGAGGGCGATTGCCTCTTCCTGCAGCCGGTCGTCCTCAGACACTCGGTTGACCAGCCCCCAGGCCAGCGCCGTGGGGGCATCGATGCGCGTGGCCGTGAGGAACAGCTCACGCGTCCGCGGGCCCCCGATCGCATCGATGAACCGTTGCACGCCGGTGTGCGAGTAGACCAGGCCCAGCCGTGCGGGCGGCATCGCAAAGGTGGCCGTCCCGGCGGCGATCCGCAGGTCGCACGCGAGCGCCAGCTCAAGCCCGCCTCCGATCGTGTGGCCGTTGAGCGCGGCGATCAGCGGCCACGGGTGGGCGTCCATCGCCTCGAGCGCCACCTCGAACGGGTTCGCCACAAGGCCGGCGGCACGTTGCGCGACCCGGTCGCCCCGCTCGGCGGCCTCGCCGCCCGGCTCAGTCGCTCCGTCGCCCCGCTCAGGGCTCCGGTCGCCCGGCTCGGCCGCCCCGCCGCCCTCCTCCGCGGCCCTGCCCTCCTCCGCGGCCCTGCCCTCCTCCGCGGCCCCGCCCTCCTCCGCGGCCCGGTCTCCCCGCAGGGCGGAGACGTCGTAGCCGGACGAGAACACGGCTCCCTCACCGGTTACGATCACGCAGCGCGCGTCCAGCTCGGCGAGCTCGCGCGCGAGCGCGTCCAGGATCGGCCGGTCCAGCGCGCCGCGCCTGTCGGGGTTTGAGATCGTCAGCCGCGCAACGCCCGGCGCGGGCTCGTCGACCGCCAGCCGTCCGCCGTTGGATGACAACGACCGCCGCCAGCCGCCGCTACTCGATGACCACCAGGGGGTCGCCCTCGGACACCGACTGACCCTCGCTGCACAGAATCTCGGTCACGACGCCCGCCTCCTCGGCCTCGACCGGCATCTCCATCTTCATCGACTCGAGGATCACGACCGCGTCGCCCTCCTGCACGCTGTCGCCGACCTCGACTTCGATCTTCCACACGGTGCCCGTGATGTGGGCTTCGATCTCGGGCATCGGGAGGCTCCTCCTGTACCGCAGCTTGCCCGCCAACCATATCCGTCGGGCCGGCGGCGCGGCAGGCGGCCGCTGAAAACGACGGACGTTGCGGGATGCGCACGCGGGAGGCGTTGACCGACGGGCGCGGGCGAGCTTCGATGCGCGGGCACGGCCGAGGCGATGCCACAGTCCAGCCCGTTCACGAGCTCGCTGACGCGCCGCCAGCTTGCGCGGCGGCGCCCCCGCGGGCTTCGCCGCTCACCGTGGCCGGCGCTGGGCGCGATCCTCCTGCTCGGCGCCGTGGCGCTCGCGGCGGCGCTCGTGCTGGGACACGTCGCGCTCTGACGAGTGCCGTCTCCCGGGCTGGGCTCCCGGATCGCGAGGCGCAGCCCGCCGATCCGCGGCGCGCCGTCTCGGGCCTGTGGATTGCGGCCTGCCCCTTGCAGCCGCGGACCTCCGGTCCGCGCGGGACGCCGCCGAGGTTTCGGGCCTGTGGATTGCGGCCTGCCCCTCCCGGGCCGCAAGGGCGTAGCCTCCCCGGTGCACGCGATGGCCGCCGAGGAGCACAGCAGCCCAGTCGACATCGACCTGCTCGCCGCCTCGCTGAGGGCGGACGCGAGCGACCTGGGCGCTTTCGTTGAGGCGCTGGCCGTCAAGCTGGAGGATGCGGTACCCGGTGCGGTCACCGTCGAGCGCCGCCGGGACGGGTTGCTCGGCCCGCGGCGCGTGCGCCGGATCGCCCTTGACGCGGGCGGCGTGCGCTTGGAGCTGCTTTCCGGCGGCGGCGAGCTTCAGACGTTCTGCTCGCGCACCTCCGGCGGAATAGTGCTCAGGCGCGAGCGGGTCGGAACCGATGAGTGGCTGCGCGCGCTGGGCGAGGCCCTGGCCGCGGCCGCGGCGGACTCGATGCAAACCCGGCAGGCGCTCGAGCGGCTGCTGCACGGATAGGAGGTCTCGATGGTGTTCCGCAGACGTGACGACGATTCGGCTGCAGGCGCGGCGCAGCCGCCGGCGACGGCCGCGCCGGCCACCGCCGACCAGGCGCCCCACGCGGATGCCTACCGAGCCGGCTCGCTGGCCGGCATCCCGGAGTCGGGGCTTGCGCGGATCGAGCGCATGAAGCGCGACGCGCAGCGCGGCTTCTTCACCTCGGACCTGTCGGTCAACGAGTTCCTGCTCGTCAAGGAGGCGGGCTTTGAGCCGCTGGGGCTGGTGCTGGGAAGCTCCATCTACCACATCGGCTACCAGCAGGCGATGTGGAACCAGAACCAGGAGATGGGCGTGCTCACCCAGGCGATGTACCACGCTCGCGACCTGGCGATGACCAGGATGGAGGAGGAGGCCGACCAGCTCGGCGCCGACGGCGTCGTCGGCGTGCGCCTGGACATCGGCCGCTACGAGTGGGGCCCTGACCTGGCGGAGTTCATCGCCGTCGGCACGGCCGTCAAGCACCGCGGCGGCGAGCTTCACAGGGCACCCAACGGCCGGCCGTTCACCTCGGACATGAGCGGCCAGGAGTTCGCCACCCTGCTGCGCGCCGGCTACCGGCCGGTGGGGCTGGTGATGGGCAACTGCGTCTACCACGTCGCCCGCCAGGGCATGATGGCCGCCTTCCGACAGGTGGGGCGCAACCTGGAGATGCCCAACTTCACCCAGGCGCTCTATGAGGCCCGCGAGCTGGCGATGGAGCGCATGCAGACCGAGGCCGACGAGCTGCGGGCCGAGGGGATCGTCGGCGCGCGGATCATCGAGCGAAGCCACGGTTGGGGCAGCCACGTGATCGAGTTCTTCGCGATCGGCACCGGCGTGATCTCCACCTCCGCCGAGCACACGATCGAGCGACCGGCGCTCGTGCTGCCGCTCCAGGGCTGAGCAGGGCTCGGGCAGGGAGCCGGTGGCCGGCGATGCCGGACGTCGAGATCAGGCCTCAGCGCTACCGAGACGAGCGTCCGCCCGAGCACTTCGCCCGCTACCACGCCCGCGTGCGCGCGCACGGGCCCGAGGCGAAGGTCTACGAGGTGGTGAGGGTGATCACGGTCCTGCACGCGCTGATCAGCTTCCGGGCGCGCGCGATCGGCTCCCACAACGTGCCCGCCGGCCCGGTGATCCTGGCGCCCAACCACGCGTCGTTCATGGACCACTTCTTCACCGGCGCGTTCATCCGCCGGCGGATCCAGTTCATGGCCAAGTCACAGCTGTTCGCGCCCGGGCCGGCGCAGTACATCTTCAGCCACGGCGGGGTGTTCCCGGTTCGTCGCGGCGCCCAGGACGAGGACGCGTTCACCACCGCGTTCGCGATCCTGGAGCGAGGCGGGGCGCTGGGGATGTACTGCGAGGGCGGCCGCAGCAGGACCGGGAGGGTGGCAGACAGCGCCCGGCCGGGCATCGGGCGGCTGGCGCTCGAGTCCGGCGCGCCCGTGGTGCCGGTGGCGATCCTCGGCTCCCATCAGGTGCGCAACTGGCGGCGCGGGCGCCTGCCGCGCGTCACCGTGCGCTACGGGCGGCCGTTTCGCTTCACGCGCATCGAGCGCCCGACGCGCGAGCAGCAGCAGCAGGCCGCCGACGCGATCCTCGAGCGGATCCGCGCGATGCATGCAGAGCTTCAGCGTCTCGGGCACCGGGGCGCGCTGCGCGCGGCCCGGCGCGGCGAGCTTGCCTGAGCGAGCCCCGGCGGCCGGCCGACTGCGCGCGCCTGCCGAGCCCGGCCGCCTCAGGGCCCGGGCAGCCGCGCCGCGATCCAGTCGAGGATGTCGGCGATCACCCTGTCGCGCTCGGGCTCGTTGAGGACCTCGTGGAACAGGCCGTCGTAGGCGCGCAGCGTGACGTCGGCGCCCGCCAGGCGCCGGGCGAGCATCTCCGAGCCGGACGGTGGGCAGAGCCGGTCCTCGGTCCCGTAGGCGATCAGCGTCGGCAGGGAGATGCCCGCGGCCAGCTCGGGCACGCGCTCCAGCATCCCGGCGAGCTCGGCGGCGGTGCGCGCCGGCAGCCGTCCGTGATGCACGAGCGGGTCGCGGCGGTAGTCTTCGACGACCTGCGGGTCGCGGCTGACCAGCCGCGGGTCGATCGGCGCAAGCAGCGGCGCCGTGGGGGCGAGCGCTGACAGCACGCGCCCCGCGATCCGCGCCCCGGGCGGGACCCGGGGCGCGGCGGCCAGCGGCCCTGTGAGGATCATGCCCGATGCGCTCGCGCTGTGGGCGTGGGCGAAGCCGAGCGCCAGAAGCCCTCCCATCGAGTGGCCGAGCACCAGCAGCGGCGGCGACGGATGGGCCTCGCGGGCGATGCGGGCCAGCGCGTCGATGTCCGCGATGGCACGGGCCGCCCGGTCGATCAGGGCTCGGGGTCCGTCGGAGCGGCCGTGGCCGCGGTGGTCGAGCGCGTACACGGCGAGCCCCGCGCCGGTGAGGCTCGCCGCCACATGCCGGTAGCGGCCGCTGTGCTCGCCCAGGCCGTGCACGAGCACTACCACGCCGCGCGGCCACCGGCTCGGGCGCGCATGCGGGCCTGCGGGCGCCGCGGCATCCGGACGGCCCTCCGCCAGCCGATCGGGAGCGGGCGGCCTCTGCGCACGGCCTTGCGCGCGCTGTGGGCGACCGGCATCCCGGCCTCGCTCTGCGGGCCCGTCGGGCATCCACGCCCGCCAGGCGATCCTCAGGCCGCCGGCGCCGGCCAGCGAGCTCTCAAACGCCCTCAAGGCTGGTCGGCCCAGGGCACCACGACCGCGTCCTCGTGCGGCGAGTCGCGCGCGACCACGTATTCGGCGGGCTCGGTGTCCGAGAGGTTCTCGACCACGTGGGTGACGCGCGGCGGCACGTAGAGCATGTCGCCGGGGTGCACCTCAAGCGTCTGCTCCAGGTGGTCGCCCCAGCGGATCCTCACCCCTCCGGAGAGCATGTAGAGGGCGCTCTCGCACGCGTCGTGGTAGTGGGGGCGCGAGGTGGTCCCGGGCGGGACGCGGAAGCGGCCCATGTAGATGTTGTGCGCGCCGGCGGTCGCCTGCGAGATCTCGGCGCCGCCGACGATCCCCCTTGGCACCTCGCGGTCGGGCCCGGGCTTTACGAGCCTCATCGCCCCGCGAGTCTACGCTCTCGCCATCGGCTCGCCACCAGCGGCGGGGCTACTGCCGGCGCCCCCGCTGCCACCCGCCGCCGGGAGGTCGATCGCGGCTTGGCCGCTGCCCTCGGCTGGGCGCTCGGCTGCCAGCCGGCCGCCCTCGGCTGGGCGCTCGGCTGCCAGCCGGCCGCCCTCGGCTGGGCGCTCGGCTGCCAGCCGGCCGCCTTCCGCTGGGCGCTCGGCGCCGACCGAGTCGCGAGCGGTCCCCCGGTCGTGCGGTGCTTTCGCCGTCGTGTCGCCGAGGGCCCGCCCGCCGAGAACCTCGATCTGCAGCGGAGGCTGCGCGGCGGCGTCGTGATCGACCTGAAGCGTGGTGTGGCGCACCCCGAATCGCTCGCCCAGCATCCGCTGCAGGGCGCGGCGCAGCTCGTGACAGTCCTCGCCGGCGCGCACGACCACGTGCGCCGACAGCGCGGGAAAGCCGGAGGTGACCTCCCAGACGTGCAGGTCGTGCACCTCCACCACCCCCGGACGGGAGGCGAGCTCGCGTCCGATCACGCTCGGGTCAAGGCCCGCGGGGGCGGCCTCCATGAACACCCGTGCGGACTCCTTGAGCAGGACATAGGCGGCGCGCAGCAGGAGCGCCGCGATCGCCAGCGACGCGATCGGGTCGGCGCGCTCAAAGCCGGTTGCGAGGATCACGCCGGCGGCGATCGCCGTGGCGGCGAACCCGTACAGGTCGGTCATCAGGTGGCGCAGCGCGCCCTCCATGTTCAGGCCCCTGGCCTCGCCGGCGCCTCGCGCCAGGATCCTCGCGGCGACCACGTTCACCGCCACGCCGGCCAGGGCGACCGCCAGCACCGGACCCGCCGCCACCTGAGGGGGCGACAGCAGCCGCACGACCGCGTCGACGACGATCGCTACGCCCAGCAGCAGGAGGGTGAGCCCGTTGGCCTGCGCGGAGAGGATCTCGGCGCGGCCGAAGCCGTAGGTGAGCGAGCCGCTCGCTGGCCTGGCGGCCAGGCGCGCGGCGCCCAGGGCGACCGCCAGCGCGACCGCGTCGGTGAGCATGTGCGCCGCGTCGGAAAGCAGCGCCAGCGATCCCGTGAGCACCCCGGCGACGATCTCGGCGAGCATGAACGCCAGGATCAGGCCCAGCGACAGCGCGAGCGCGCCCCGGTCGGCGTCACGCCGCAGGCCGTGGGCGTGCGCATGAACGTGGCCTTTGGCCTTGCTGGCGCCGTGCGCCTGGTGGTCGCCGTGCGCCTGGTGGTCGCCGTGCGCCAAGTCGCCGTGCAGGTGGCCGCGAGCGTGACCGTGCGAGCTCGGGTGCGCGCCCTCCTGGTCCCCGTCGCCCGCCACGCCGCCGGCCTCCTCAGTTGACCGACGGGTCCGGCGGCATCCGCGCCACGAGCGCATAGCTTCCGCCCTTGCGCGTCAGCACCGTCTGCCACAGCGACAGGGGCTCGTCGGTGAACGCATCCTCGTGGCGCGCGGGATCAAGGATCCAGTCGCCGCGCTCCAGCTCGCCGTCCAGCTGGCCCGGGCCCCAGCCGGCGTGGCCGGCGAACGCGCGGCCGCGGCGCAGCGGCGCGTCGCGCCCCTCGCCGGCTGGAAGCACCCCAACGTCGTCGAAGGCCAGCAGCGCGGCGTCGCCGGGGTGCTCGAACTGCGCGAGCACGATCAGCGCGGAGGGCTGCACCGGCCCACCGACGTAGAGCGTCTCATCCAGCTCGGGCAGGAGGTCCGGCTCTGAGACCGCCTCGCGCACGGTGGTCTGGGAGGGGCGGTTGAGCACCAGGCCCAGCGCTCCCTCCTCGGTGTGGTCGACGACGAGCACCACGGTCCGCCAGAAGTTTGGGTCAAGCAGCTTCGGACCGGCGATCAGCAGCTGGCCCTGCACAGATTCCATCCCCCCGCGAGCGTAGCCGACCGATGTCGCGGGCGAGTCGCGCCCGCAACCGCGGTCCGCGGCGAGGCTCTCCGGGCCCGCGCGCGAAGCCTCCCGGCCGGCGAGGAACGTGGGAGTCGGGCAGAGGTTTCCGGGCCCGCGCGCGCGAAGCCTCCCGGCGACCCGCTCCGCCCCTCGGGGCGCCCGGTCAGCTCCGGCGCCCAACGGTCCGCTCAACCCCAGAGCGCCCCGGCCCGCGGTCAACCCCAGAGCGCCCCGGCCCGCGGTCAGCCCCACAGCGCCGGTCCGCTGTCAGCCCCGGAGCGCTCAGCCCCGGAGCGCTTAGCCCCAGCGCCCAGGTCGCCCGAGCTCGCCCGCAAGGCGCTCCAGGCTCAGGCCCTCCCGGCGCACCCGCAGATCGATGTAGAGCACCGCCGTGACCGCGGCGATGAACGGGTAGACGATCAGGTCGGTCACGATCGTGCCCAGGGCGCCGATCGCCGCCCAGGCGGCGGTGTCGGAGACCGCCAGCGCGCTCTGCACCGCCCCCAGGATCGCCCCCACCGCCAGCAGCGCCGCGCCGAGCAGCGCCGCGGCGCACAGCAGCACGGCGAACGTCGCCCACCACCGCCCGCGCGTCAGCTGAAGCGACCGCCCCAGCGCGCCCACCGCCCCGACGCGCTCGAACATCAGCGCCGGGATCGACACGCTCCAGACGACCACCAGGTACACGCCGGGCACGACGAACAGCACGAACGCGACGGTCACCGCGATCCCGTAGGCGAGCGCCAGCCACACCAGCGGCCCCAGCCGCTCGGCCGCGGCTCTGAGCGACTCGCGCCAGTCGATCGGGTTGCCGATGTAGGCGTCCACCAGGCAGATCGCCAGCGCGCCGTTCAGCACCAGCACCGACAAAAGCCCCAGGACCAGCTGCACGACAACGGCGAGGCCGCCGACCGTGCCGGTCGGCGTGTACAGCGTCCCGTCGCGCACGAACGAGCCGCGCGGCAGCGACGCGGCGATCGCGACCTGCTCGACCGCCGCCACCGGCGCGATCACGATCAGCACGATCCTCCACAGCGAGGTCGCCGTGCGCCGGTAGAGGCCGAAGGCGGCGTCGAGCACCTCACCGATCCCAAGCGGTCGCAGCGGCGCGCCGCCGGGCTCCCCGGCATCCCCGATCTGCTCGCTCACAGCCCGCTCACAGCCCGTAGGAGCGCCCGATCAGCTCCAGCATGATCTCGTCCGTCCCCGCGCCGATCCGGTTGAGGCGCAGGTCTCGCCACGCCCGCTCGATCCCGTACTCGCGCATGTAGCCCGCGCCGCCGTGGATCTGGATGCACTCGTCGGCCACCTCCACCGAGATCCGCGCCGCGTGCAGCTTGGCCATCGTGATCTCGCGCACCGGGTAGTGGCCGCTGGCGAACAGCCAGGCCGCCGAGTAGACCATCTGGCGTGCGGTCTCGATCTTGGTCGCCATCTCAGCGAAGCGGTGGCGGATCGCCTGGAAGTGCCCGATCGCCCGTCCGAAGGCCCGGCGCTCGAGCGCGTAGCGCAGCGTTCGATCGAACACCTCCTGGGCGCCTGCGACCGCCCCGGCCGCGCCGATCAGCCGCTCCCCCTGAAGCTCCCACATGATCTGCCCAAAGCCGCCTCCGACCCGCCCGAGCACGGCCGAGTCCTCGACCCGCACGTCCTGGAATGCGAGCAGCGCCGTGTCCGATGCGTGCATCCCCAGCTTGCGCAGGGGGCCCTCGCGGACCACGCCCGGGGAGTCGAGCCCCACCAGGAACAGCGTGAGCCCGTCGTGCCCGGCTTCTGGGCCGGTCCGGGTGACCAGCAGGATCGCGTGCGCGCGCAGGCCGTTGGTGATGTAGGCCTTGGAGCCGTTGATCACCCAGCCGTCGCCGTCGCGCGCCGCCCGCGTCCTGATGGCCGCCACGTCCGATCCGGCGTCGGGCTCGGTGATGCCCAGGCAGAGGATCGTCGTGCCCGCGATCGCCGGCGCGGCGAAGCGGCGCCGCTGCTCCTCGGTGCCGAAGCGCAGGATCGGCGGCAGCGCCATGTCGGTCTGAACGGCCACGGCCATCGCCAGCCCGCCGCAGCGGCCGCGGGCGAGCTCCTCGGCCAGCACCAGGCTGCAGTAGTAGTCCCCGCCCTGCCCTCCGTAGCGCACCGGCTTGTCCAGCCCCAAAAGCCCGAGCTGCCCCATGCGCTCGAACACGCTGTCCGGGAAGGTCGTCTCCTCCCACTCCTCGGCGTGTGGCGCCAGCTCGGCCTCGACGAACCGGCGGATCGTCTCGCGCAGCCGATCGTGCTCGTCGGTGAAGATGAAGTGCCTGCGCCGGGCGGTGAAGTCCGGCTTGAGGACGTCGGCGGCGGCCATCGCGGTGCTCCTGCGGATGCTTGCTTGCTCGGGTGCTGGCGGACGGTAGCGGTCGGCGCGTACGCTTCGCCACCATGGCCTACGACAAGATCACCTACGAGGTCTCGCCGGTCGGCGTCGCGACGGTAGCGCTCGACGAGCCCGAGACGCGCAACGCCCTGTCGGACGCGCTGCTGGGGGAGCTGATCGACGCGCTCACGCGGGCGCGCGACGACCCGGCGGTGCGCTGCGTGGTGATCACCTCCACGCACCACAGCGTGTTCTCAAGCGGCGGCAACCTGGGCGGCTTCGCGGCCGATGTGCCGCTCGTGCACAAGCACTTCCAGACGTCGCTGTTCCCGAAGGTGTTCACGCTGCTGGGCGAGCTGGGCAAGCCGTCGATCTGCGCGGCCAACGGACACGTGCTCGCCGGCGCGCTGGGGCTCGCGCTCGCCTGCGATCTGGTGATCGCGGCCGAGCCGGCGAGGTTCGGCACCCCGGAGATCAACATCGGCCTGTTTCCGTTCATGATCATGGCCCTGATCTACCGAAACGTCGGGCGCAAGAAGACCGCCGAGCTGATGCTGCTGGGCGAGCAGATCTCGGCTGCGGAGGCGCAGCGGATCGGGATCGTCAACCGGGTCGTGCCGCTCGACGGCTTCCAGGCGGCCGTGGACGACTGGGCGGGCAAGCTCGCGCGCAAGTCGCCGGTGCTGATGAAGCTCGGCAAGGACGCGATGGCGCGCCAGCAGGACATGGCCTTCCAGGAAGCGATCGAGTTCCTGCGCGCGCAGCTGACGATCGCCTTCTCGACCGAGGACATCCAGGAGGGCGTGCGGGCGTTCTTCGAGAAGCGAGAGCCGCAGTGGCGCGGGCGCTGATCGGGCGGCGCGGACGGTGAGCGAATCCCCGGGACCGCTCGAGCCCCCGGGACCGCCCGAGCGCTCGGGACCGCTCGAGCCCTCGGGACCGCTCGAGCCCTCGGGACCGCTCGAGCCCCCGGGACCACCCGAGCGCCCGGGACCGCCCGCCGGCCCACTGCGCTCGCTCGCGGAGGACCTCCACGCCCGCCGCCGGCGGATCGCCGCCGGCGGGGGACCGGAGCGGATCGCCGCCCAGCATGCGGCCGGGAAGCTCACCGCGCGCGAGCGAATCGGGCTCCTCGTCGACGAGGGCACCTTCGCCGAGCTGGGGATCCACGGGCGCCCCCACTTCTCCCAGCGTGCGATGGAGGGACGCGACGCTCCCGCCGACGGGGTGATCTGCGGCCACGGTCTGATCGACGGCCGGCCGGTGGCGATCGCCGCCTACGACTTCACCGTGATGGCCGGCTCGATGGGCACCACCGGCGAGCTGAAGGTCGGACGGATGCGCGAGCTGGCGCTGACCCACCGCATCCCGATGATCTGGCTGCTGGACTCCGCCGGCGCGCGCATCCAGGAGGCGGCCGGGTCGCTGTTCGCCGGCTCGGGCCAGCTGTTCTCAGACCAGGTGACGATGAGCGGCGTGGTGCCCCAGGTCGCCGCCGTCATGGGCCCGTGCGCCGCCGGCACCGCCTACATCCCAGCGCTGGCGGACTTCGTGCCGATGGTCGCCGGTCGGGGCTCGATGGCGCTCGCCGGCCCGCACCTGGTGCGCGCCGCCGTCGGCGAGGAGGTCACGGCCGAGCAGCTGGGCGGCAGCCGCGTTCACTGCCGGCGCTCGGGCGTAGGCGACCTCGAGGCGGCCGGCGACCAGGAGTGCCTGCAGCTGGTCAGGCGCTACCTCGGCTACTTCCCCTCCCACTGCGAGCAGCCTCCGCCCACGGCGCCCGCGACGGACCCCGTCGAGCGCGCCGACGAGGAGCTGCTCGACGTGCTGCCGGCTTCCAGCCGCGCCCCCTACGACATGTACGAGGTCATCCGCCGGATCGTCGACGACGGGGAGTACCTGGACCTCAAGCCGCGCTTCGCGCGCACGATCATCACCTGCCTGGCGCGGTTCGGCGGCCGCCCTGCGGGGATCGTCGCAAGCCAGCCGAGCCATCTGGGCGGGATCCTCGACAACGACTCGGCCGACAAGGCCGCGCGCTTCATCAACCTGTGCAACGCGTTCGGGCTGGCGCTGGTGTATCTGGTCGACGTCCCGGGGTTCATGGTCGGAACCCGTGTGGAGGAGGCGGGGATCATCCGCCACGGCGCGAAGATGCT
>Ga0209061_1002388_pt1 | contig 24149 bp, 16 predicted proteins | sample Coa_R1_10_FD_187157 | JGI IMG/M metagenome (GOLD analysis project Ga0209061, IMG submission 187157) | Surface soil microbial communities from Centralia Pennsylvania, which are recovering from an underground coalmine fire - Coalmine... | ecosystem: Environmental > Terrestrial > Soil >...
GCGGGCAAGTAGGCAACAACCGCGCGAACCGAAGTCTCAAGAAACCCCCTGTTAGCCGAAGCATCATCCACGGCTCAACAAACAGTATATTGTGATCTCCCTAATTAATGTTTCATGTTAACGAGTGCGCCGGAGACCCACCCAGCCTGCTCCCCACAAACTTCGGCTAACATGTACAAATAAAACACATAATCATCCTTGAACCCCTTGTACACACTTCAAGAGCAAAAACTAAGCAGTCTCAGCGGAAAGACCCTCTGCGCGACATAGCAATTTTCGTAGGCAGACATGCTTTTCTAAAATAATATTAAACGGCTCGAGCATGGCATTAACATGGGGTTAGAGTACGAGATTAAGAAGGTACCACATCCAAATACACTAACGCGGAGAGTTGCTTTGTGGCCTAATGAACTCAGCCAGTGGCCCCATGCTCACACTAGTTATGGTGCGTCTAGCACCCAGTGTGATAGGCGGTAAGACTCTTCCATTAAACGAAACAGACAACCCATCCCAATCCCCAGGCATTAAAATACACACCGTTTGATTGCGGTTGCAGTGAACATGGAAAACCTAAAAATAGAGGCCACGAATAGCTAAAACAAATCAAAGGCGCGGCTGGCAAGAGTTAGACCTAAGTTGAGAAGGGTTGTAGCTTTTATAGATTTTTATCGATACCCCAAATAATAAGGAACTCGGATTAGAGAAGCATAAACCCTCATGGAAAAGATGGTTAAGCTATTGCTTTCTTCGGCCACGAGCACCGTAGCTAGCACTAAATCGGGGGGAGGACTCTCACTCACGGCTCGAGTTCGACTTGATCCTAAGCATAACGCTGAACACAATCCGTACTCCGTACACACAGAAAGAAGCCCTATAGAACATGGGACTCGCTTATACCAACCTTTTAGACTAACTGGCGAATGTTGTCTTTTAAATTGTTAAGAGACGACGATTCGAAAGAGATCCCCACTACCTCTCCATAATAAGGGCCATACCTAGGATTGTTGAAGCAAGGATGTTATTTGGATTAATTGTTGGTGGGGGGTGGTATCCAAGTGTGGACGCTTGCCTAAACGCTATCACGCTATCCCAGAAAACCGAAATGCTATTTATTGGGTTTATAACTCCGTTGACTTTATTCTGGATTCCTCATCATGTTTAATTCCATACGGCGGCCAGCTGTTTCTAATATATGCTATCAGCGTCTATTTTAGACTATCAGACATACGGATGATGTATACCTCTGATTGTGAGCTGGGCTCACTGCGACCCTAATAACTGTATACCCGTTCTTATATGGGTGGAGGTTTGCTGGCTTCTCTTTCGGGCTCTAGTCCGAGGGTTGCTATCCTCTCCACGGCTTCCGCCACCCTGTGTTCTGGCTGTGTCACCGCGAATCTGACGTAATTTTTACCGTTGCTTCCAAACGCTTCTCCAGGTGTAGCCACCACGCCTACCTCCAATAGTTTTCTGGCTAGCTGTGAACCGTCGTATCCCACGTGGAGCCACAGGTAGAATGTAGCCTGAGGCATACTAACCCTAAACCCTAGCCTCCCAAGCCCCACACTGAGTGCCTCAAGCCGTCGCCTGTACACCTCCCTACAACGCTCCAAGTAAGATGCGTACTCCCCTTCAAAATATCTGAGAAGCGCATCTGCACACGCTTTCTGTATGAATTTTGGCACACCTGAATCGATCTGAGATTTAACCTTTTTGAGCGCGCCGATGGCCTCAGCGCAGCCAACGGCGAACCCCACCCTGTACCCCGTCACACTGAACATTTTGCTACACGAGTTGAACTCAACAGTGCACTCCCTCCCATCAGCGAATTGTAGGGGTGACAGGCACATTTGGGCATTGTACACTAGCTCCCCGTAGGCGTTATCATAGCACAGCAAGAGGTTGTTTCGACGCGCGAACTCCACCGCGTCCCCGAGAGTCCTCTCGGTTGCAACGGCGCCTGTAGGATTCGATGGGTAATTCAGAAACAATAGTTTCGTTCGTTGACCTGCGCAGAGATCTTCGAAGCTGGGTTGGAAACCCCTGTCCTCATATAGGTTGTACTCCACCGCTTGGGCGTCGGAGAGAATGGTTGCCCCCTGAGTGTAAACCGGGTATCCTGGGTTGGGTGTGAGCGCTGTGTCGCCCACGTCGAGGTAGGCTCTACCGATGTTAGCCAACCCCTCCTTTGAGCCTATGAGGACGCACACTTCCGAGTCTGGGTCTAAGTCCACCCCATACCTCCGCTTATACCACTGGGCCACCGCCTCCCTAAAGTATGATTCACCCTCACTCGTCGAATAGTTGTGTGAGTAGGGCTCGCGGAGTGCTTTAACAATATCCTCCACTAGGCTTTCAGGGGGTGGGAGGTCTGGGTCCCCTATACTGAGAGAGATGAAATCCACACCCAGCCTCCGATACTCCTCCTGCAACCTCTCAAGCTCGGCGAACACGTAGGGTGGGAGTCGACTCAGCCTCTGACTCGGCTTCGGGGTCATCTCATAAGCCTCGCTGGTACACGCTGCCTGAACACCAAGTCGAATAGCCCCTCCCTCTCCCTGATAACCTCGGCGTGGCCTTGGTTCACTAGGACCTCAGCGGCCCTCGGCCTCGTGTTGTACTGGCTACTCATAGAGAAGCCGTACGCCCCCGCATTCATCACAGCTATTAGGTCGCCCACCTCCACGGCTGGAAGGGGCCTATCCACAGCTAGAGCGTCGGTGTTCTCACATATTTGCCCAGTAACCGTGACCACCTGGGTAGGTGGGTCCAAGGGGCGGCTTGCCACGTAGATGTGGTGGTAGGCGCCGTAGAGCATCGGCCTTATGAGTGTATTCATGCCTATGTCTGTGCCGACGAACACCCTCTTACTGGTGTGCTTAACGTGGTGAACACGCCCCACGAGCACGGTGGTGTCGGCCACCAGGAATCTGCCGGGTTCAACCATGAGCCAGGGCTCACCCAGAGCACCCTTCTCCACGTACTCCTTGAAGATTGTGCCCACACTCCTACCCACCTCCCCAATGTTGAGCGGCGCCTCATCCGGCCTGTAGGGAACACCGAAACCCCCACCGATATCCACGAATTCAAACGTGATACCTAGACTAGTAGCCACCCTCTCAGCTATCCCAAGAAGCCTTAGGGTGGCCTCCGCGAAGTACTCTTCTCTGAGCACGTTGGAGCCAGTCATCATGTGCACCCCGAACTCGCGTACACCCCCCCGCTTAGCCTCCCCGTATGCCTCCAAAACCCTGTGCTCCTCCACGCCGAACTTAGAGTCGGCGCCGCCAACCACGAGTCCGGGGTGTGAGCCGGCGCCCACCCCAGGGTTAACCCTGAAGCTCAGCCTCCGCGGCACACCCATCCTAAGGAGGCGTGGAAGGAGGTCCACGTCGTCGAGGTTAATTGTCACCCCGCACTCCAAGGCCTCCCTTAACTCCCTATCAGAGTTATAGTTACCAGTGTACACCATCTGCTCCGGCTTGAAGCCCGCCATCGACGCGAGCCCTATCTCCTCTATATCCGAACAATCCGCGCCAGCACCCTCCTGCCTGAGCACCGAGAGTATTGAGAGGTTGTTATTCGCCTTCACAGCGTAGTTAACCCTGAACTTGGGGTACCACCTCTCGAAGGCGGCCTTAAGCCTACGATAGTTGTATCGCAACCTACACTCATCCGTCACGTAGAGGGGTGTGCCGAACCTCTCAGCGAGCTCTGAAAGCCTTAACCCACCAACTGTTAGGCTGCCTCCCCCATCTAGACTAAGCGGAGGCATCAGAACCCCATCCGAGGTGGAGTTGCTCTGCGCGCTCAAACCTTAGTCACCAATCCCAGGACATCCATCATTGTGTACACCCCCGGCTCCCGCTTGGCGGCCACCCACCTACACGCCTTAACACAACCACGCGCGAAAGCCCTCCTCGAATAGGCTGTGTGCTCAACCCTTAAAGCCTCGTCGAAGCCGCTAGCCACAAGGAGATGCGTGCCCGGAACACTCCCACCACGGATGGAGAAAACCTCAACCTCCCCCCTACTCCTCCTAGGCTTCGCAGCCCTATCGGTGACAACCCTAACCCCACCCCCCAGCTCGCCCACCAACCACTTAGCGGTGCCGCTTGGAGCATCACTCTTACCCGAGTGGTGGTGCTCCACAACGCTGAAATCATACTCCCCAGAGAACCCCGACAGTGTCCGGGCGAACACCGCGAGGAGGTTAGCGCCCAAGGAGAAGTTAGATGCCCAAACACTCGGAACCCTCGAAAGAACCCGGAATAACTCACCCACCTGTGCGTCGTTAAACCCCGTTGTACCCACCACAACCCTCCTATTGATGCCCACCACGCGTGGAACATTAACCATATCAGCCTCAGGCCTAGATGCGAACACGACCACATCGGAGTTAGAGGCCACCTCCAATATATCCGAGGAACCAACGAGCGGCGCATCGCTCCCGCAGATACCCGCCTCCCTAAGCGTCCTACCAGCCAGTGGGTTGGTGTCGGTGCACACCCCACCCGCGACGCGTAGCCCCGAATCCAGTAGCTCCGAGAGGATGGCTCTACCGAAGCGCCCAGTGGCGCCCACCACGCACACACTAATAGCCATCGTAGTATAATCCCTCGATCACACCTGGGTCGAAGAGTCTCCTTTCAACACGCACATCGAAGAAGCGCTCCACAGGCTCGAAGACCTCGGGGTAAGCGTTATACGCTTGGCGAGCCCTCTCAAGAAGTGTGAGCACACCCCTCTTAGTCATCCTACCAAGCGGAGGTCTAAGTGGGCCAGCGGGCATGCCGAGTATGCTCATAAGCGTCTTCGCTGGCAGAGGGTTGCGCGCCTTAACGGTCACCTCCCCGTACGGTGTCTGCTCAGAGGTCTTAACCGTTACACACTCGAACAGCGGCGACAGCGCCGCCCTCAGAGTGCCCGCACGCTCAGTGTTCCCCTCAAGTATGGCTGAACACATATCCCTGAGGGCAACTGGCGCATAGTTGGATACAACAGAGATAACCCCCGAGGCGCGTATCTCTAGGTCCATCATCATCGTATAGGTGAGGTCATCATCGCCAGACAGGATGCTGAAGTCTGGGCCACACAGCCGCCTTATGAGGCGCATGTTGTCAACCTCACCCGTGGCCTCCTTAACGCCCATAATGTTGGGGTAACGTGCGGCCGCCAGAGCCAAGTCCTGAGGCAGAAGCCTGGTGCCCGTCCTCCCCGGTATAACGTAGGGGATAAAACCCATATCGGGGAAGCTCGACGCTATCCTCTCAAGGTATTCGCGTCTAATCTCGAGCGAGCTGGGCCCATTATAGTATGGGTCCACAAGCAGTGCGTGGCGTATACCGAGTGAGTGTGCGTGCGACGTAGCCTCAAGCGCCTCAGCCGTGCTGTTACTACCCGAGCTAGCTATTACCTCAACGCTCGTGCCAGCCACCTCAACCGCCCGCTCAAACAGCCTCTTGTGTTCAATCCAAGTGAGGGTGGCGCTCTCACCCGTTGTGCCCGCAACAACTATACCCCCCACACCGCTCTCCACTTGGAAGGCCACCAGGCGGTCGAACGCCTCAAAATCAAGCGACCCATCCGAGTTGAAGGGTGTAATCACAGCCGTGTACAAGCCTTTATAGGTGTACGTCAACTTGATCACGTGATGCCTCCAAAAACCCTTATAAGCCTTACGTCATTCGTACAAAAATTACGAAATTCGGAATATTATGTGGTGATACACAATGGATGAATTAGACCACAAACTACTCGAACTACTCAAACAAAACTCAAGAATGAGCAACACCCAAATAGCCAAAAAACTGGGCATAACAGAGGGAGCCGTGAGAAACAGAATAAAACGCCTCATACAGACAGGCATCATAAAGAGATTCACAGTGGAAACAGGCCAATCAGCAAACATAGAGGCAATCGTGCTAATGAGAACACAGGCAAACCAGACAAAACGAGTCGCACACGAAGCCAAAACCCTCTCACAAAGCGTATTCGAAACCTCAGGCGAATACGACGTCGCAGCACAAATACACGCAAAAGACGTTGATGAACTAAACACAATAGTAGACAAACTAAGAGCAATACAAGGCGTCACACACACAACCACACTCATAAAACTCGTAACAGACCCCTAACGCCACAAACCAGATGCGAATTAATAATACAGGGGGTTACCTCGCAAGATATGAATACAAGCGCCAACATACTAGATCACTCCACATGAAGATTGTAGAAACCCTCAAATCCCCACATCTACTTCTAAGGTGAATCTTAAACAAGAGAATAAATATACGTTTGAATGAAAAATCAGTACGCCGGTGTAAGTTTACTACTCTACAGCTTATCTATCAACGCCACCATAAGAATATTAGAATCACAATTCAAAACCACTTATGAGCCGAATAATACGTTCTTATAGGACAAGAAAGGTGAGTATAAGGAGAACAAATACACCCTGAACAAAAGGAGCTCAGGTGGCTCGTCTTAGTTATAAGGAGTTTACCTATGAGGCAGTTTCAAACTACAGGAAAAGCATTTTAGTGCTCCCCAACTTTTAACACTTTTCATGAATTCTTTCTGTATGGTGGAAGCAATCAAAGCCCGAGTCTAGAAAACCGCGTTTTCATCATCCCAGATGTGGTCTTACTTTAGACTGAGACCTCCACACTTGTTTAGACCCTTTTCGCCGTATATGGTAGATGGGCTTTAAAAGGATTTATATTACAAATGGTGAAATGCATCCAATTCAATGTACATTCGAAGACTCTCTTAGAGTAATGGTTGTACAGCACTTTGCGCTCCGTTATTGGGCAACCCTAATGATAGGTGTTATACCCGCTAAAGGTTTAGCCAATTAATGGCATCAACGTGCTTGACTACTGAGCGGAGAGTTTTGTATAATACAATGAAAAAATATTTGATTTTAGTCCTAAATCGTAATCACGTTATTAATATAGCAACTAAACAAAGCTCCTCTTTCATATTATCTAAATCTTCTATGATAATAAAAACTAAGTACAACATTTATTTTTTAGTAATATTAGGAAGCTGTGGTCGATTCTTAAAGAGTGGTATATTACCCGGCACCGCGTCTGTCTTCCGCATCGGCATAGTTTAGTTCCTGTTTGATCTTTTTTACGAGCTCAGCTATTCGTCGACCGCTTGGTGTAAGGATTACTCTTTTCCCCTTGGCTGTATATTCCCTTTTGGCAAGCCTTTGGTTCTCTAATATCTGTAATGCACGTAGTAACACGTTTGAATTGAGGTGGAGGTCATACATTATCTGGGTTGTGTTTTCCACACTGCCGCCTTGGCTTTGAAGGTAAGTTAAGACTGTCATCCAAGCTGGGAGAAGTCGTCGATTTTCACGGTGCGGTTGTGTTGCTTTGTTATCTGCCATGTGTCATCTGTCCTGTTTGAGTTAAAAAGCACAGTGAACATGAAGTATTAACATTAATTAGTTGCGTTAACCGAAAACGTTATTAGTTTGATATAGTTTTGAGTATTATGCCCTTAAGACTTCCTTCGGGTTATAGATGTATAGTGAATCTTGGCTGCGATTTTGACGCCATCGCGCTTTGGATAGGTAGCTATGGCTTGTCGTCGCCTTCATACATGCATCGAGGCGAGTTCGGCGCAAGAGTTGGGGTGCCTAGAGTCTTGGGTTTGCTGAAAAAATACAATATTAAGGCAACATGGTGTATTCCAGGTCACAGTATTGAGACCTTCCCAGATGTTGTGAACCAAATCATAAAGGAAGGACACGAGATTGCTCACCATGGATACATACATGAAAACCCCACTAAGCTAACTAGGGAACAAGAAGCCAAGTTTATCGACATGGGTATCGACGCCATCAAGAGCGTAACTGGTAGGAAGCCAAGAGGATATCGAAGTCCTTATTGGGATTATTCACAGAACACACTGGAACTACTACTTGAACGTGGCTTCGAATGGGACAGCTCTCTAATGGGTAATGACTTTACGCCTTACTATTTGAGGAAGAATGATGGGCCAGCACTACTAGACAAGCCTTATCATTTCGGTGAACCTACAAGTATACTGGAGATACCTGTCTCTTGGTACCTAGATGACTTCCCCGTACAAGAGTACATGGGTTCACTAGTACCTTGGGTTATGCAGGACCCTGACGTTATCTTTCGGAGATGGACTGCAATCTTTGATTATATGTATGAGAATGTTCCAGGAGGCGTGTTAACTCTGACTACACATCCCCAAACAATTGGGAGAGCGCATATGATAACTATGTTAGAACGGGTGATACAGCATATCAACAGTAGACCCGGTGTACTTTGGGCTACGCTCAGCGAAATACGCGATATGTGGGTGGATTAAGGTTAGGTGTTGGCATTGACTTTCGAGGCAAAATCTAGAAATGGTATGGTAGTCGCAAAGCACAACCTCGCGGCAGCAGTTGGGCTCGAAGTTTTAAAGCAGGGGGGAAACGCTGTGGACGCAGCCGTGGCTACAGCATTCGCCATAGGTGTTGTGGAGCCGTTTATGAGTGGTCTTGGCGGCGGGGGGAACATGGTTATTCATCTATCGAATGGGGAAACAATAGATTTAGACTATATTCCTAAGACGCCTATGAAGGCCTCAGCCAATATGTATGAGTTGGAGGAGGGAGCGTCTGGTGCATACGCTTGGCCGTCTGTTAAGAACCAAGAGAACATGGTTGGTTACAAGTCCGTTTGCGTTCCTGGTACAGTGGCCGGTCTATGTGAAGCATTGGAGAAATATGGCACTATGAGTTTGGATCAAGTATTGAAAGGTGCCATAAAGCTTGCAGAACATGGATTTCCAGTTTCAAGTTATGCTAGTATATGTATCTCACAGAATGCACAGTTTCTTGCTCGTTTCCCAGAAAGTGCTAAGATTTTCCTCAAAGATGGAAAGTATCCGCTTGCGCCAGCTGCCCTTATTCCCGCTTACCCGGCAGATATGCTTGTCCAAAGAGACCTGGCTATCACTTTGAAAAGGATAGCAAAGGAGGGTGTTGATGGCTTTTACAAGGGTGAGGTCGCCCATGCTATCGTAAGCGATATGGAGGAACATGGAGGGTTAATAACCGAGGCAGACTTAGAATCCTTCAAGGCCAGATATCTTCGCCCCCGGCGCGCGGAGTATAGAGGTTTCCACGTTCTTTGTCCCCCTACGCATGGAGGTGTAACATTGCTTGAGACGTTAAGGGTGCTCGATGGGTTCGACTTAGGATCATTTGGTCATGGGAGCGTTAAGGCTTATCATTACATCGCAGAAGCTATGCGTTGGAGTTTCAGGGATAGACTGAGCGTGCTGTGGGATCCAGAGAGCGAGAAGGTGGATATCGATTGGCTGCTTTCCGACTCACACATCTTGGAAATCAGGGAAGAAATAACCTCTGGGAAACCGTTACATGGCTCATACACTGACGCGCCTGAAAAAGGGCATACAACGCATCTATCCGTAGTAGACAAAGATAGGAACACCGTTTCCCTTACCCAGACACTACTCGACTTGTTTGGATCGAAGGTTACCGCTAAAGGCACAGGTGTTATCTTAAACAACGGCATGGCTTGGTTCAACCCGAAACCTGATACAATAGCGTCTATTCGACCAGGTAAGTATCCGATGTCCGCCATAACTCCCACGATAATCCTTACTGGGAAGGGAGAGCCCTTTGTTAGTTTAGGCGCCGTCGGATATAGGCGGATAATCGGAGCGCTTGCTAACATTATCACAAATATTGTTGATTTCGGGTTTGGGATTCAGGAAGCCATGGATACGCCACGGATAGATTATAGTACAGATATACTCTATGTCGACGCACGAGTAGAGCACAGCATTGTTGAAGGGCTCAGTGCTCTAGGTCATAAGGTAGAGCAAGTGGGGGAGGACATTGCGACCATGAATTTTGCGTCTCCCTGCGGCATTCTGATAGACCGTCAGAACATCCTCCATGGTGGAAAGGATAGTCTGAAACCAGACAATGCTGCTCTAGGCTATTGAGATGAGGTGAAAGGTTTGTCCAAACCCACATCTAACGGTAAAGAAGAGGATTATATCGTTGAGAAAATAGTTACGCCTGAAGGGAAGATTGTTGAGAGACGTATCAGCAGGGCGGATAGACGAGCTTTTCTGCTCACCTTCACCCTTGTATGGTTCGGTCTTATGCTAGGCCAGCTAGATGGTTCGATGTTTTCTTTCGTTATACCCCAACTCACAGCTGCTTTTCATCTTACAGTTGCAGACATTGGATTCATTGTGAGCGGCGGATGGATACTTGGCGGGATAGGCGTTCTCTGGCTTGGGATGATTTCGGACAGGATAGGTAGGAAGCCATTGTATAATCTTACGGTCTTCTTAGCTGGAACATTTAGTGGGTTGACAGCTTTTGTTAGCAATGTTATTCAGCTGATCGGCGTCCGCTTGATGACAGGTATTGGTACATGGATGGAGTGGTCTCCCGCTGCAGCAATCACGAGCGAAGAGTCCTTGGTGAAGTGGCGTTCTATTTTCATAGCTCTGCTCAACGTTTCCTACCCCCTCGGCTTTATGCTTGCAGCAGGATTCGCATACTTGATTGTACCACACTTCGGTTGGCGCCCATTGTTCTATATAGCGTTCGCCCCCCTGATAGCGGTCGGGCTTATGTGGTTTAGAACTAGGGAAACAAAAAGATTCACAGACCTTAAAGAGCAGATGAAGGGAAAAGCTGGAACCTATAAGGCTAACCTCGAGAAAGCAACAAGCATAGGGTTAAAGCAACTCTTCAGCCGGGATCTTAGACACACAACGTTCTGGGTAACCATCGCAAGTATCACAGCTTACTATGTTAACTACCCCCAATACTACGGCATAGTATATCTCACTTCGCAATCTGCGGGTGATCTGCCGTATGCTACTGCTCTCCTAGTCTCCTTCTTGGCCTTCGGCGTCTATACATTGGGGTATGTGATGAGCGGGTTCATAGTCCAGAAAATAGGCTACAAGAAAAACGTGGTCTACTCACTTATAGCTGCAATACCGCTAACAGTAATCGCATCGCTATACACTCACGGCGTATGGGAGTGGGTGGTGTGGCCACTCTACCTTCTAGCAACAGTGGGAGCATGGTGGCCATCATACCTCAACATCGTGTCCACAGCCTTCCCAACAAGGGCTAGAGCTACGGGCGTTGGCTATGCATTCCTGCTCGGAGGACTATTCACAGCAGCATGGATCTCCTTCGCTGGCTATATGTTTGGTAAGATAGGGGTTAACATGACCTACCTTCTTGGCTTGGCCCCCGTTATTCTAGGTATATTCGCTTTCCTGAAAATTAAGGAAATACCAGTTACAGCCTCCTTAGAGGAGATAGCTTACTAACTCGTCGGTATAAAATATCATCGTTTTTAAATAAACTATCTTTTGGTCATATTCTGAATAGTTAGCCTTGAATTCGGAGTTGAGGCCTATATTAAGGGTTGTAAAAAACTTGGCTCTGCATATTGGTTAAAGAATACGTCGCTGAGGCCACTTTAGGACGGGTACTGTTAAGTGGAGTAATTGGTAGGTCATTCTAAGGTAGGTTACCTGATACTGGTGAGCGTAAAATGGATACCCCATAGTTTGTAAGGTGGACAATTCGTTAGCAGGTTATACGTAACGCTCAGAGTTCATTGCAAGAGAATACTGAATAGTAGATAGTTGGAGTAATCTTATTATATTCGTTGAGGGTGGGTGGGTAAGATGTCCTAACAACGATTTTTTCAGTCGGGTTTTAGAAATCATCCGCATCAGAGGTTTGGTTTAAGAGGTTACTCTATGGGGTGCCTCATTTGGTTATCTGCGGTGTCATAAGTGGTGTTCTAAAATATCATCGACCGCAACCTGTTTTCGTGTTTACAATTAGCTTTATAAGCATGAGGGACCTACTCTAAGGTTGTTGTACATGTCATGAGGCAAACGGGGGATCGTATTCGGTGTGAAGCGACGTCTACAGGTAGTTGTTAGCGACCCAGGGTCAATTATCCACTACGTTCAGAAGATCAGGAAGAGCTATATATCCATGTAAATTATAAAGCGTTGTATGTCTCCTGGATATTGGCCGTTCGATAAAAGGTGCGCTGTGCTTTTGACATTCGACTTCGACGCCGAGTCTGATGAGACTCGAACCGCGCCTGAACGGATTGTTCCTATATCGCGAGCCCAGTATGGGGCGGCTGTTGGTGTTAGCCGTGTTCTGCGGGTTCTGAACGAGTTTGGCTTAAAGGCTACCTTCTTTGTCCCTGGGTGGGTTGTTGAAAAGTATGCGGAGGCGGTGAGGGGGATATTAGCTGGCGGGCACGAGGTCGCAGCCCATGGGTATATGCATGAAAAGGCGTCCGAACTGGGCGAGACCCAAGAGAGAGCTATGTTAGAGAGAACAGTACACTCCTTTAGACAGACCCTTGGATTTCAGCCGTCGGGCTATAGGGCCCCTTGGTTTGATCTTAGTTCTCGAAGCCTAAAATTACTATCCGCTTCGGGGTTTGCATATGATAGTAGCCTCATGCGTCAGGATATGCCTTACTTGATAAAGGGCGACGATTACAGTATGGTTGAACTACCAGTGGAGTGGGTCTTGGATGACTATCCCTTATTCGAGGTTCACCGAAAGTCGCCAAGGGAGGTTTTAGATATCTGGACATCTGAATTCGATTCTCTATTTGAAGAGAATTTATTATTCAATTTGACTATGCACCCCGAAGTTATTGGAAGACCCGCAAGAATAGCCATGCTACGCGAATTAATCAGACATGTGCTATCAAAGAATGATGTTTGGATAACACGGGCGGGCGATTTAGCGGAATGGTGGCTGAAAAACAAGGCTAATCTCTAGGTTTAATCATGCAGTACTCGTAATATTTTGGTTTGGGTACACCTTAGGTATGGAAAATTTACAAATAGAGGCGGGCTTTTAGTTACGTATCCCTGTATTTTTCGCGAATAAATAGAAAAAATTAAATTCTAAGAGTGTATTAATAGAAGGATGCACTATGTTGTTGGGTGAGTTTTTGTGAAGAGGGTTTATGGTAAACTAAGTGTCGAAGAAGAAAAGATCTTGAAGGCGATTGACGATGATGAGCTAGTTGATTACTGTAAGAAGCTCATCAGCGTACCCAGCGTGTTCACTCAAGAGCAGAAAATTTCGAATGTGATTGAAGAGGATCTGAAAAGGTTCGGGTTGAGGGCAGAAAGGATAGAGGTGGAGGGATGTGGACCCGATGTGGTTGCTTATTATCCAACTAGCGATGGAAAAGACCCGAGCATTGTGCTCCATGGACATATGGACACAGTCCCCGTTTGTGAAGGTTGGACAATGGATCCGTTCAAACCCACGATCGTTGGTAACAGACTCTACGGGTTAGGGGCGACAGACCAGAAGAGTGGGCTAGCAGCTGCTATAATCGCGGCTAAAGCGCTTGTTGAGTCCGGCGCCCACATCCACCGGAGCTTCGCTGTACACGCTGTAACAGACGAGGAAGGATGGTCACGGGGAACCTCTAAACTCATAGAGAAGGGTTACTATAGAGGGGTTAAAGCGTGCATTGTAACTGAGCCAAGTAATCTTAACCGCTTAAGAAATTCAAGACGGGGTCAAGCCCTGATAGATATTACCATCTATGGAAAGGCGGCTCACGGTGCACAGCCGGAGAACGGTGTTAACGCCATAGAATTGGCCACAGAGATAATCAGGTGCATCACCAATCTAAAAGAGAGAGTGCACACGCAGCTTGTTGACTACAAGCTGAGAAAGATGAGTACGAGTACATGTATAACGAAAATCGTGGGTGGGACGGATGCTTTGAGTGTCCCCGATCACTGCGTTGTGCGTGTAAGCAGGCATTTCCTCCCCGGCATGACCTCGAGAGAGTCATTGGAAGAGCTGCGGAGCCACATATCGAGGATGTTACCCGAGAGCTTTAAGGGACGTTTTAAAGTGGAGTTCGCGCCTAGACCAATAGGCTCACCCGAATACGGGTCGTATGAAACCAGCGGTGATAGTGCACTTGTCCGGACACTTAGAGGAGTGGCGTCATTATTCGGCTATAGCCCCCCACTTGTTTGCGGCCACTCCGTGGCGGATGACTGCCTGATAGCCACGGCCGCCAAGGTTCCAGTGGTCAGTTATGGTCCAAGCAGTGATATAAGGAGTAGGGCGAGTGGTACAGCCCATGAAAGCGACGAGTACGTCTATATAGATCAACTGGTAGATGCTGCGAAAATCTACGCTATAACGCTGAGCCGTCTAAGCAGGTTATAAAAATGACCTCTAATAACGGGATTTCATTCGGCGTTATCCTTCCAACTATGGGTTTAAAATTTCAAAAGGTTCTGGAAGCGGTTGAAAAATATGAAGAACTTGGTTTTGACTCGGCGTGGTGCTACGACCACTTTTACCCATACGATGGCAAAAGTAGCCGGCTGGAAGAGCTCCATGAACCCCTTACCACACTTATGGCCGCTGCTATGACAACGAAAAGGATACGGCTCGGCACCCTTGTGCTTTGCGCTTCGTTTAGGCATCCTGCACTCGTAGCAAAAATGTGCGCCGAGATAGATATCGCCAGCAGTGGACGGTTCGACTTAGGGATAGGCGCTGGCTGGTTCAAAGATGAGTTTGATGCCTACGGGTACAAATTTGGTGAGGTGAGCTCTAGGCTCAGCATATTACGGGAATCCATACAAATAATCAAGATGCTGTGGATGGATGACTACGTGAGTTTTGAAGGTGAACACTTTAGCCTCCATCGAGCCGTATGTAGCCCAAAACCACTGCAGAAACCTCATCCGCCAGTATGGGTTGGTGGTAGCCTAAGTCGAGTTCTCCGTCTAACAGCTAGATACGCGGATGGATGGAACCTTGGCTTCTATGCAAGTAATACACCAGAAGGTTTTCGTGAGAAGTCAATGCAGCTAGACAGCTATTGCAAATCAGCTGGCAGAAATCCTTCCAAGATAAGGAGGTCTTGGCACGGCCTCATCCTACTAAGCACAAATAGAGACGGGGTAAAACTGCTTAAGAAAAAATATTCTTGGATGGCTATGGGCTACCCTTATATTGCCGGCACACCCGAAGAATGTGTTGAAAAGCTAGCGGAATACGTGTCCGCTGGCGCCACCGACTTCTTAATCAGAGCTCCTGAGCCCACTAATTATGATAGTCTAGCCCAATTCGTTGATCAATGCATTAGCGCTCTAAAAACTTGAGAGTTCATGGTTCGCTAACTAAACCCCCATCATACTCCTAATCATCAAATAAAGCTACACGGAGCGTTATAACCAGCTCGGATCCAGATTCGATATTCTCTACCCACCGTCAAGCGACTAGGATTTCGTTGCATAAATCCCACAGTCAGTCCCCCATGCTCGTGTTTCGACATTTAGTATAACTCGTGAGCGTCTCGCTTACTTGAGCGGCTTTAAACATAACCAGTAACCGCATTGCTCATTGGAGTCTCTGGAATCTCCTGTGAATACTGTCTTTAAAGGGTCATTAACTGTTCATACGGTCTGGTGGTTTTTCTAAGAGTGTTGCGTATATTATCATTATGTTATGGTTCATTCTCTTCATGTGCATATCTCTCCAGTGAAAGGCTTAAATTATCGAAAAAAAGCGTAGACTAGCTGATAATTTTTGGATAATATCTAATAATAAAAATGTTTATTAGTAAGTTATGATTGTTTATCCCAATGTCAGAAAAGTCTTCTAAGGTATTTTTAAGAGAAGCCACTGGTCTAGTTCGGGAAATGGGGATCCTAGAGGCTGCAGCTATAAACTGGACTGGTGAGACTGTCTACACTGGATTGATAACTTTTCTAGCATTCTCTTACCTCTTCCCTGGAGGCAACCTTCTGCTTGCCATCATACTATCCGTGTTCTTGTTCGTCCCACTCAGCTTGAGTTATGCTATGAGCACCGCTGCGATGCCTCGGGCGGGTGGTGACTATGTTTTCATAAGCAGGACTCTCCATCCAGCTCTCGGCCTAATGCTGGTCTTCTCGCTTAATGTGTGGTTCGCCTTCTACTCTGGAGCCTTTGCCAACTGGATATTCACCATCGGCCTTGCCCCAACATTCAGCGTTGTCGGCAACGTACTGAATTCACAATCCCTCTTACACCTAGCATCTGTCCTAAGCGAACCCCTAGTCGTGACTTTAGGGGGCGCCGTATTCATAGTTATAACAGCTATGAGCGCCATCTTCAGCGCCAAAATGACAGCCCGGTTGACGGCTCTCTTTATACTCATAGGCTTTGCGAGTTTAGTGGTTATAGCGGGACTGTTTCTGGCAAACTCGCCATCAACTTTTAGAACTGCGTTCAACACTTATAGTTCGTCGTTCACCAATAACCCTGACTATTATAGCGCAATAGTAAACGAAGCCCAGTCGGCGGGTCTGAGAAACGCGGGCTGGTTCAACACACTCGGCATGCTTCCCTTCGGTGCCTATATTTTCCTCTATGTATCCGAAATGCAGGCCTTGGGGGGCGAAATAAAGAATCCTCGTAGAACAGCTTACTATGCGGCCTACGTGACACTACTAGTTGGGGGAATTTTCTCCGCTCTAACAGTGTTTGCGTACATGCACGCTTTACCTCAGGGTTTCTATAACGCTGTGACCTATGACTACTATAATGGTCTTAAATATGCTCTGCCAGTCGCACCCACCTATAACTTTCTGGCTAGCTTGCTTACTAAGAACGTGTTTCTGCTCTGGGCAGCCAATATTGGTCTGGTGACAACAAGCATAGCTCTACTCTTGATGTACTTTATGTTCACCCCCAGGTATTTCCTAGCTGCCTCTTTCGATAGAGTGCTACCCGACAAGTTGGGGTCTGTTTCGGAGCGTTTCCACACACCCTACGTAAGCATCCTAGTAGCCATGGTTCTCGCTCTAATAACCCTCCCCGTATACACCTACTATGCAAGCTTGCTCGCAACACTAAGCGCGGTTCTAGGCGAGCTACTATTCGGTTACCTAGTTTTCAGCATCGCGGCCATGCTTTTCCCATTATCCCCTAAGACACGTGCTATCTATAAGACATCCGTGATAAACAAGTCGGTGGGGGGAGTTCCCCTAATCACAATCCTAGGCGCGCTCAGCACGGCTATCTTGGCCATCTTCGGCTACATGATGCTGGTTAACCCCACATACGGTGTGAACTCAACTGTGTCTCTGATCTCAGTGGTTGTTGTAGCAGCCGCTGCGCCAATATGGTATTTTGCAAGGAGATTACAGTTTAAGAAACGGGGAATAAACATCGACTCCATATACTCCGAGATCCCACCAGAATAGGATGTATCGATTCAGAGGGAGGCGTACAGTGGGAACCCCAGCTAAAGAAGAGGTTGATAGTGTTACTAGGGCTGTGGTATTCGGCGGCCTCACATCTGCTGTGGAGCAGATGAGCTCGATTCTAACACGTAGTTCATATAGTTCAATAATACGGGAGATGCAGGATTACTCGTGCGCAATCTTCTCCCCCCAAGGCGATCTAGTGGCGCAGTCTGAGACCATCCCCGTCTTCTTAGGATTCATGTCTTCAGCTCTAAAAAACGGTCTAAGGGTTTTGGGTGAGCTTCACGAGGGAGACACCATGATATTGAACGACCCATTCATCGGTGGATCCCACACCTTAGATATACAGTTGTATTCGCCCATTTTCAGCCGAGGAGAACTCGTGGGCTACGCTGGGGCAGTGGCCAACCACGTTGACTTCGGTGGGAGGGTTCCTGCGACCGAGTGCCCCAACTGCTCTGAAATCTACCAAGAAGGCCTAATCCTCCCACCGGTTAAACTTTACGAGAGGGGTTCGCCAAACACGTATGTTTTCGATGTTATCAAGAGGAACATTAGGGAGCCCCAGAGCACACTGGGAGACCTCAACGCCCAAAACGCCGCATTAAGGCAGGGTGAAAAGCGCGTTCGGGAGCTTTGCGAGAAATACGGTAATAGGCAGGTAGTGTCCTCCATGGATTATATTCTTAGATATTCCGAGTCGAGAATGCGTAGCGACCTTTCCAAGCTACGTGATGGCAGTTCCAGTGCGGAAAGTATACTTGACTCGGATGGCTTGGACACCAGGCGACCCGCCGTGGTCAGGGTCTCTTTGGAGAAACGCGATGATAAGTTAAGTGTGGATTTTACAGGTACGGATGCGCAGGTGGGGGGTGGATTGAACGTGCCGGTCTTGGGTACACGCTCAGTTGTGAACTATGCTGCAAGATGCTTCGTGGACCCCACGATACCCACTAATGAGGGATGTTATCGCCCCATAACCATGAATGCGCCAGCTGGTAGCCTAGTAAACCCGCTTCCACCGGCGGCTGTGAGTGCAAGACACGTCACACACCAAGTCATCGCCGACGCCCTGTTTCAGGCCTTCTCAAAGCTAATGCCAGAAAGAGCGGTAGCAAGTAGCGGCACAGGGTTCCCTGTTGTGAATGGGGATGGCGTTTACGGTCTCACAGGTTCGAGACACATTATTCAGGATGTCTTGGGCGTAGGTTTGGGGGCTAGTCCTAGGGATGATGGTCTTAGCGGTGTCGACTCATACATGTCCAACTGCGCCATGCTCTCCGCTGAGGTGTGTGAGGTTGAATACGGTTGGAGGGTCGAGCGTCTAGAGCTCATACGTGACTCGGGCGGCCCAGGCCGCTTCCGTGGGGGGCTTGGTATAAGGAAGGACTACAAGCTGCTTATCCCAAAGTCAACCGTCACATTCTATGCTAACCAGTACACACATTCATCCAGGAGTAAAGGGATATCGGGGGGTAAGAATGGGTCTCCCACAAGCCTATATATTTTACGGAAAGGTTCCAAGAGATGGAAAAAGATTGACCCGATGGGAACAATAACTTTGGGTGAGGGTGATACAATATCGTACAGGTCGCCTGGAGGCGGGGGATATGGGGACCCATCCGAAAGGGATGTTACGCTAGTATTAGAAGATTTATTAAAAGGATATATTTCGCCCCTACAAGCTAAAAGCCAATATTGTGTGGTATTAAAGAAAAATAGCGCTGGGGGATACATTTTAGATGATACTGCAACCGAGACCCTTAGAAGGAGTATTAAAAGGAGGAATGGTATGCTTGGAGCATAGGTTCAGACTAGGTGTTGATATCGGAGGGACCTTTACTGACGCAGTGCTCCTAGATGAAGTTGGTGGTAGTATAATCGTCGCCAAGGTCCCCTCAACTCCGCCCTTCTACGAGCAAGGATTCTTTCAAAGTGTCCGAAACGTAGCGGGCGACTTCGACTGGTGGAAGGTTCGCTTCATATCGCACGGTACCACGATAGCCACGAACGCCTTACTCCAACATCAACACTCACGCATAGCGCTGATCACCACGAAGGGGTTCCGCGATGTACTAGAAATAGGCACACAGCTCAGACCCAGCCTCTATGACCTCACTCAGAAAAAGCCCCCACCACTCGTGCCACGTGACCTAAGAATAGAATTGAACGAGAGAATTAATGCGGAAGGCAAAGTTGTGACTCCAATTCAAGAAGAAGAACTACACAGGGTTGCTAAGAGTTTAATATCAAAGAAGGTCGACGCAGTTGCCGTTTGCCTCCTATTCTCGTATATCAACCCCGCTCACGAAAAGAAAGTCAGAGAATACCTCAAAAAAACCCTTGGCAACGAGTTTCCGGTGATTATATCGTCAGAGGCCTGCCCCGAGTATAGAGAGTTCTGGCGAATGAGTACAACTGCAGTGGACGCCTACCTCTACCCAATCGTGGCGAGATATTTAAAGACAATACACACAAGCCTAAACCAACTCTCGAAGGATAGAGGTATCACACTATACATCATGCAGTCAAATGGAGGGTTGGCGTCACCCGAGTTCGCCATAACCCATGGGGCCAATATGGTTGAATCTGGGCCGGCGGCGGGTGCGATGGCCGCGAAGTTTATATCCGAATCATCTGGACTGAAAAGGGTTATATCGCTCGATGTCGGGGGCACAACTGCGAAGTCAACCATAATCGACGACGGTAAGGTGTCAATGATCGACCAATACGAGGTGGGTGGTAAAATGCACGGTAGAGTCACAGGCCGCGGCTACCCGGTAAAGATCACGTCAGTGGACATAGCCGAGGTGGGTGCTGGGGGAGGATCGATTGCACGCGTTGACAGTGGTAAATTCCTGAGTGTAGGGCCCGAGAGTGCGGGCGCGGATCCAGGCCCAGCCTGCTACGAAAAGGGCGGAGCGATGCCCACCCTGACAGATGCCTATGTAGTACTAGGCTACTTGGATCCAAACTACTTTTTAGGCGGCTCACTAAAGCTTAATCCACGCCTAGCTGAAGACACCATTAGAAAACATATAGCTGAACCGTTGGGTTTAAGCATACTTGAAGCCGCCGCCTCCATAGTTAAAGTAGCGAATAACAACACTGCTGAGGCTATAAGGGTTGTCTCTATTCAGAGGGGCTTAGACCCAAGGGATTTCACACTTTTTGCGTTTGGAGGAGCCGGGCCTCTGATTTCTATCGGCGTCGCAAAGGAGCTAGGCATAGCGAGGATAATGATACCAGCTTTTCCCGGCCTTACATCAGCGCTTGGCCTTACCCTAACCGACCTGCGCCACGACTATCGCCAACCCTTCCACAGGCTTGCATCAAATGTAGGCATTAAAGAAATCCGGGAAACATTCGCTCAACTCGTCGAAAAAGCAAATGAACAATTTGTAAGGGAAGGCTTCGACGTGGGAACCCTGATTTACGGTTACTCTGCTGATATGCGCTACGTGGGTCAAGCCTTTGAGCTAAGCACACCCATTCCCCACTCTTATCTAACAGCCAAGGATGGTGTGAACAGAATTGAGAACTCCTTCCGCAAACTACACATGGCCATCTACGGTCACCATGGCAACGCGGGTCCGATTGAATTCGTACAGCTTAAGCTAACAGTTCAAGGTCGACTTAACCCGGTTAACCTAAAGAGTCTTGCTCCTCGGAGGGTTAATGGTGGTGGTACCCCGAAAGGAGAACGCTCATCCTATATTGACGGCCGTCTAATTCGGGTTCCAGTTTATGATAGAGCTACACTTTTACCGAACCAAGAAATACGAGGCCCAGCCATCATCGAAGCGGGTGATTCCACATGTGTTGTCGACGAAGGCGACACTGCGTTTCCCGATGAGTACGGTAACATTAACATCGAAATAGTATGATTCACAATAACCACGAGTGATTTCTAAAGAAGAATTACACATCTAACAGAAGGGCTTTGAATCATAAATCAAATGGATCAAGCAGGCGATAGGCAGCAACAAAAGAGTGTTATGCAATCTAAAGGCTGCAATACATTGTAACACTCTGTAAATCTTAAGTCCGCTTCGGCTTTTGTGGATGTGTTCAGCAATATTTAAAAGAAAGATAGAACATCTTTACCTAAAAATTTTACGGCATTTGAATATCCTCAATGGGGAAGCTTGGATTTAACCTTTATTTAAACCGAGGCCTACGTCTATTTCATACCCATTCTTATCTGAGTTAGGATGCTGCGAAACACCCTTGGACAAGCCTCATAGTCGGAGTCAACATAACAACCTGTTACCCGCTGACCCCCTGCCGGATTAAACTCATTGATAAAGAATTTTAAACCCATTCTCCCCAGCTTACGCATAGTATACAAAGTTGAGCCTGAAGGGCTCAATGAAGATGCACTTCAACTAGCTGGCACCCATCCATAACCCTGAGAGAGCCGATTCTTTAGATGCTGATTCTAGATGTTTCCCAAATGCCCTACAACCATGGGGGTTTAGCCTATCAAGCCACCCCACCTTGCTACCTAATTTTAACATGTGTCTAAGCAGTCATCACAGCTGGCGTGAGACCAACACGGAGATTAGAGCACCATAATAATCACGCTAACCCTAATTATAAACGAGTGCGCACAATCTCTCTAGATATCTATACAACCACCCTATGTTTACAAAATGGGAGCTAATGCACGTTATGGTCACGCAGTACCCCGCAACTTGATTTTAAAAGGGTATCAGCGAGTTTACGGGACACTAAGAGGTTGCAATAGGGGTGGTCGACTACGCCCAGTGTTTACACCTCCTTCATGGGTTTCCCATCATTACAACAAGTATCATAGCTAGTCATGGGTCATGTTCCATAAGTACACGTTGAGTGCAGCGTAGGAACACCTCTACGGGAAAGTGTGGTGGGATAAAGAGGAGGGAAATGGGTGTTTTATTCGGGGGGTATCTCTTTGAATGCTAGTGTTATGTCTACGCCCTGCCTCCTCCTATAGTAGTATGAGGCCACGAATATCACTATTCCCACACCGTATGCTAGGGCGTAGAAGATGTAGTCGGGTAGGGTGAAGTTCATGAAGCCACCTATCTTGAGGCTGTAGGTTCCGATTATCAGCGATATGAGTGAGACTCCACCCAGCCAGGTAACCACTGGTAAGCCTAGGATTCTGCGCTTCACAACGAACACTGCTTCGTAGAGGTCCTTCCTCAAGTATGGGAAGAGTAGCCCTGAAAGTGCTGGCAGGATGTAGCCGAACGTGAAGATGGGCACAATAACACCCGGCGTGGCCTGCGGGAAGAATATGTCTAGTACAGCCCCAAGTGTAGCCACCGCGAAAGCGATTAGCGTGGCTATTATGGGTGTGTGCAGCCTCTCGCTAACACTTGAAATCCTCTCTGGGAGAACCCTGTCAAAACTCCACGCGAAGATATACCGTGTGGCGGCTATCGTGAGAGGTGGACCCGACATCAGGTTCGGCAGAAACAGTGCGAGGAAGGCTATGACGCTCAGCGGCGCCGCCCTATAAGCAATCTGTATGAAGAATGGTATATATGTGCTCATAGTGTATGGTAACCCATAGCTGCTATTTGTTGAGAGCTCTGACCAAGATGTAAGGAACGGTTGGCCGAAGGCGTGGTTCACGAGGAATAGGAAGAGTAGATAGTAGGCGGCTATCCATAGTGTAGCCCCAAGTATGGCTATGGGTATACTCTTCCTAGCCTGCTTAATCTCACCAGCCCACGTGCTTGGAAGCGTATACCACGTGTAACTATACCAAGCGAGGGGGAAGACTGAGAGGGTCGCGAGCAGCACACTCTTAGGCGGAGACCACCCACCCGCCACAATCGTCTGCTGATAAGTTGTAATATTGGGGTAACCCTCGCTGGTCAAGGTTGCGTTGTTAGCAGTCACAAACCCATCATACTTAGAGGCGAATGTGTGAACGTTGATGAGTCCAAGCGTGGCGAACATGATAGCCGTCAAAACAAGCGAGGCTACACCAACCCAATATACGGTGCCCCAAGAATACTTCGGCCTCAATACCGCAACGGCGTATATGAATACCAATATCACCATGGTTATCAAGAAGAGATGGGTGCGCGTCTCAACTGTGGCCGCAAGCGACTGCAGCGATGCCGATGAGGATAGTATACCCTCAGTGTACAGCTGGTACCCAATATAGTAACCCAAAAAAGCAGCGTAAACCCCCTGCGAAATAAGGAAGGCAGCAGCGAGTGAGAACGAGTTAACGAAACCAAGAAACGGGTGCAGACCCCTACTCACAAACACGTAGTCCCCACCCGAACGGGGCATCGACATGCTGAACACAGTGTACAGACCCGCCAAAGCCAGCGTTGGAAGCAGCGCCAAAGCGAAACCCAAAACAAAATTCGCACCCTGATACACATAGTAGTATGTTATGATAAAAATGGGTACACCGCCGGTCACCAGGAACCATGTGGCCATAAAGGAAGCCCAACCACTAACCTCCTTAACCAGACCCGTAGCCTCCCTGGCGAACACCTTAGAGGGCACACCAGCCTTGTCGCCCATACCAATCTCTTAGAGATAAACCCAACATCTATAAAAATATTTCTAGAATCAAAGAACAGCTAGGAAAAGGTAACACCTAAACTTGGGAAACAAAACGAAATACAGAACAAAACATTTTAGAAACAGCAGAGTACTTCTCGCATGCCGAAATCCCCATATTCTCTATTGAGTATCACCCACTGACATTCATCGTCAAACGGGACCCCGTGGGTAACATCGATGCCGGAGTGGGGTCAAACACTCCTAACATGGGTAACCAGTTCAACTACAACCGTTGACGCAGG
>Ga0209061_1002389_pt1 | contig 24137 bp, 21 predicted proteins | sample Coa_R1_10_FD_187157 | JGI IMG/M metagenome (GOLD analysis project Ga0209061, IMG submission 187157) | Surface soil microbial communities from Centralia Pennsylvania, which are recovering from an underground coalmine fire - Coalmine... | ecosystem: Environmental > Terrestrial > Soil >...
TGCCCAAGGGAGGCCTTTACGATGTACTGTTTGCCTAAATACTTTCCAATCGTTTTCGCCTTCGCCGGAGACTCAACGATGACGAGATTCTTTGCCATACCTGAATTTATTAAAAAACGATAATCTTCGCTTGAGAACTACACTTGGAGGCTCTTGCGAAAGGAACGCTACCCTTTTTACCACACTTTGACGAAGTTCTTACCCGGAAGCTGGCGCACGAGACCTGACATTTCCAATTCGAAGAGCGCGCCGATTAGCTCAGATGAGGAAACCCCCTCGAAGGTTGCAAGTAATGTCTCAAGTTGTTGTGGCACATCGACTTGCAGTACACTCAGAAGCTGTTTTGCCAGGGCCTGAAGGGGTGTTTCTGGCTCCTCTGCTAGCGGCAAAGCCAGATCCGGCTCGAGCTTTTGCTGGGCTCGTGTAACCAGGTCCCGGCGGACGGCGACCGGAAGCTCATTGGTGATGTCGCTCCATTCCTGGACAAGCTTCGCTCCCTGTTTGATCAACAGATTGGGTCCCCAGCTCATTTTGGAAGTGATATTTCCGGGTATTGCAAAGACTTCACGGCCCTGGTCCATCGCTAAGCGGGCGGTAATGGCCGAGCCGCTGTGCTGGGCCCCCTCAACAACGAGTACGCCAAGCGACAATCCACTCACGATGCGATTGCGTATGGGAAAGTTTTGCGGGTAGGCAGGCGCACCCATGGGAAACTCGGAAACCAGCAGGCCTCGTTTCCCGATATCTTCGTACAACTTGCGGTTATCCGCCGGATACAATACGTCGACCCCGCAACCGAGGACGGCGATGGTATCGCCATTTTCGCGGAGGCAAGCTTTATGTGCGGCCGTATCAATTCCTCGCGCCATCCCGCTGACGACAGACAGGCCGGCGCGTGCGAGGTCGGCGCTGAGTCGCTCGGCTGCGGCTACGCCATAGGGCGTTGGATTTCGGGTTCCCACCACCGCGATGGCATGGGAATGTAACAGTTCGGATCGCCCGATCGCAAAGAGCACCAGGGGCGGATCGAAGATTTCGCGAAGACGGGCCGGATAACGCCGGTCGTGTAGCGAGATCAGCTCTGCGCCGGCTTTCATCATCCTCTCTTGCTGCGTTATAGCGTCTTCAAAGGCACAACCGCTCGCGATGTTGCGCGCCAAGGCAGAGCTTAGTCCTGCAGCCTCGAGCTCGGAAGCCGAAGCGCGAAAGATCGCTTGCGGCGATTTGAGCTTTTCCAACAGTTTCAGCGCGCCCAGCGTGCCCAGCCCCGGAACGAGCCGCAGCGCCAGCCAGTGAAGTGTTTCCTCCTGCGTGACGGCGGGAGTTGCCATGTTCTATACGTGGAACGGACAGGCGGGACTTCTCAGACTGCATTTTGCCGTTCAAACCCAATTTCCTCTCTAGCGGATTCCGCTCGGCCCAGCGTCCAGAGGCCGATGGTATGGCGATTCCGTAAGGATGCGGTCCCAATGCCTCACCAGGCGTGATAAAAGCCGTCGCGCTGCGCGATGTTGACCGGCACGTTGAACATGGCGGAAAGTCGTTCCGGCGTCAGCAGCTCCTGTTTGGGGCCGTCGGCAAAGATCTTGCCTTCGCGCAGCAGAACCACACGGTCGATCTCGGGAATGATGTCATCGAGATGGTGGGTCACCAGCAGGAGCGCAACGCCGCTTTGAGCGAGCGAGCGCAATGCAGACCGCAGTTCATGCAAAGCGGTGAGATCCAGGCTGGTTGTAGGTTCGTCGAGCAGAAGCGTCTCCGGATTATGGATCAATGCGCGCGCAATAAGCAGCCTGCGTCCTTCGCCCGAAGAGAGCTCATCGGTCCAACGGTTGGCAAGATGCAGCACCTCGAGCTGTTCCATGGCTGCCTGGGCGCGCTGCCGCATCTCGGGCGTGACCTGATGATTGGGCCAGATGCCGATGGATCCGAAAAAGCCCGAAAGCACGAGCTCCAGACCCGTGATGTCGCGTGTGCAGCGCGCCATCAGATCATTGCTTACGACGCCGATGTGAGAGCGCAGGTCAAAAATATTCCAGTTCTCCTGACCCAGAATGCGGAGGGACGTATCGGGCCGGAGGAGCGGGTAGCATTCGCGCGTAATGGTCTTGATGAGCGTAGATTTTCCACTTCCATTTGGCCCGAGGATCGCAACATGCTCACCGCGCTCGATGCGCAGAGTGACGCCGTTGAGGGCCATGCGGTTCCCCCGCTGCACAAATACGTTTTTCAGTTCCAGTAAGGGAGCAGTCAAAATAACAATTGAGGGTAGCAAGAGGACGTGCCAGTCACTGCGCAACAGGTAAAAGACTTAGCGCGAGAGTGCGGATTCGAGCTCGTGGGAGTGGCTGCGGCAATGCCCCACGAAGATTTTGAGCGCTTCGAAACCTGGCGGCAGCAAGGCATGGCAGGGGAGATGCGGTATCTGACCGACCGGCGCGGCGATATGCGCGCTGATCCGCGCCAGCTCTTGCCGGATGCGCAAAGCATCGTTTGCGTAGGCAAGTTATATAACACGCCTTATCCGTATTCAAGCGAGTTTCAGGAGCCGCGGCGGGGCTGGATTTCGCGTTATGCTTGGGGCGCGGCCGATTACCACGATGTCATGCGGCAAGGCCTGAGGCGTCTGGCCGAGAAGATTGCGCAAATCTGCAATGAGCCGTTCTCGTGGAAGATCTGCGTGGATACAGCTCCGCTGCTCGAGCGTTCCTACGCGCGTGCTGCAGGCTTAGGGTGGATCGGCAAAAATACGTGTTTGATTAACCAGCAGCAAGGATCGTGGTTCTTTTTGGGCGAGCTGCTGCTGTCCCTTCCGCTTGCACCCGACATACCGCCGCCGAACCGTTGCGGCACCTGCACGCGATGTATCGACGCCTGTCCCACAGCGGCGCTTGTTCCGGACGGACAGGGCTGGTTCCGGCTGGATGCGCGCAAATGTATTTCCTATCTCACCATCGAGAAGCGCGGAGCCATTCCGGAAGCTCAACAACAGCAGATGGGGAATCACGTTTTTGGCTGCGACATCTGTCAGGACGTATGCCCCTGGAACAGGCGCGCCCCCTACACGCAGGACGCCGCATTTCAGCCCCGATTTTTTGCGCCCGAGCTTGATTCGCTAGCGGAGTTGAGCGAGCAAGAGTTTCGCGAGAAGTTCCGGAACACGCCGGTGTGGAGAGCTACATATCCGGGTTTGATACGGAATGTAGCCATCGCGCGCAGCAACTGTGAGCAGGCTTAAGGGCCAGCGGCGCGACTCCACCGCTCTCCGAAGACCAGCGCCCTAGCTGCGGGCGGCTTCTTCGATTTCGCGCCATTCCTCCGCACTGAGGCGCAGGCTTCTTGCAGCGACATTTTCTTCCAGGTGTTTGACAGAAGATGTGCCGGGGATAGGCAGCATCACGGGTGAGCGATGCAGCAGCCACGCGATTGAAAGTTGCGTGATAGAGGCGTTGTGGCGCTTTGCCAGTTCGTCTAATTTGCCGCCGGGGCGCGTGAGTTTTCCTGCGGCAAGCGGAAACCAAGGAATGAAGGCGAGGCCATGGCGCTCACAGTACTCGAGCGTTTTCTCATGCTCACGATCGACCAGGTTGTAGCGGTTTTGCACACTGACGATTTGAACCGTCTTGTTGGCGCGCTCAATTTCGCTGGGGGTTACCTCGGAAAGGCCCACGTAGCGAATCTTGCCTGCTTTCTGCAAATCTCGCAACGCGCCGAGCGACTCTTCGAGGGGAACTTTGGGATCGATGCGATGCAGTTGATAGAGATCGATCCGCTCCACGCGCAGCCTGCGAAGACTCATTTCGACGCACTGAATCAGATACTCGGGACGGCCCACGGGCGCCCAGCGGTTCGGCCCTTGCCGTGTGAGGCCGCCTTTGGTCGCGATTACGAGGTCACTCGGGTAGGGCGCCATCTCTCCGATCAAGCGCTCGCTGACTTCGGGCCCATATGCATCTGCGGTATCGAAAAAATTCACACCGAGTTCATAGGCGCGGCGCAGCACTCTTCGCGCTTCTTCGATGTCTTTTGGCTCGCCCCAGATGCCATTTCCCGTCAGACGCATAGCGCCGAAGCCGAGCCGGTTCACTTTCAAATCGCCGCCGATGGCGAACGTGGTTTCTGTTTCTGTTCTGCCGGTGAGGGTACTCATATCAGACTGATTCAACACGGCCACGGTAAGTTTCGAAACTAGAGCCGGTTTATCAAGGTGGCTACATAGGCTGCGCCGAAACCGTTATCAATGTTCACGACCGTAACATTACTGGCGCAACTATTCAGCATGCCGAGCAAGGCGGCGAGGCCCTGGAAGCTCGCGCCATAGCCCACGCTAGTCGGGACCGCAATTACCGGACAGGAGACAAGGCCGCCGACTACACTGGGCAATGCGCCTTCCATGCCGGCACAGACAATAGCGACACGGGCGTGCATTAAGCGCTCTCGCTGATCCAGGATGCGATGCAAGCCGGCCACACCGACATCGCAAATGACCTCCACCTGGTTTCCCATGGTTTCTGCGGTCAGATGAGCTTCTTCGAGCACGGGCAGATCGCTCGTGCCGGCGCAAATGGCCGCAATCTTTCCTTTGCCGCGGATGGTTCGATCGCGCCAAACGCGCACAATGCCGGAGGCCGGGAAAAACTCGGTTTCCGGAGCGAGTTCTGCTACGCGGGAGGCCATCTCCTCTGTGGCGCGTGTGACGAGCAGATTCGCTGACTGGGCTAAGAGGGCGGAGGCAATGCCCGCCACTTGATCCGCTGTTTTTCCTTTACCCAAGATCACTTCCGGCATCCCATGGCGAAGCGCGCGGTGGTGATCCACCTTGGCGTAGCCGATGTCTTCAAATGGCAGGTGGCGCAGACTTTCGAGGGCTGCATCAATGGTGATCTCGTGATCACGTACTCGCTCCAGGAGACGATGGAGCTGATTGGAGTCCATCACCTAAAATGGTAACGTTCGCGCCTTTTATGCGCCGGTTTTGGACACGCTTGCGCCTCACACTGGAGATGATCCGGTTTGAGCATTCCGTTTTTGCGCTTCCCTTTGCACTCACCGGCGCCCTGCTTGCCTGGCGCGAAAGCGGCTTTCATATTCCGGGATTAGCTTGGCGATTTTTCTGGATCATTGTCGCCATGGTCGCGGCACGATCGGCGGCAATGGCGTTCAATCGCATTTTGGATGCGGATATCGACGCGAAAAATCGACGCACAGCCAACCGCCACCTGCCAGCGGGAGTGCTCTCGATGCGCTTTGCCTGGGGCTTTACGTTTGCCTCCTCCTTGATCTTCATTTGGGCGGCGCGGCAGCTCGGATGGCTCTGTTTCCTGCTGGCGCCCGTTGTCCTGATCGTGCTCTTTGCATACTCATTCTGCAAACGATTCACCGCTTTTTCCCATCTCGTCCTGGGCTTTTGCCTGGGAATGGCGCCTGCGGCAGCCTGGATCGCACTAACAGGCAAGCTAGATGCCCGCATCCTCTGGCTCACAGCGGCGGTGACCTTCTGGACCGCGGGTTTTGATGTGATCTATGCCTGCCAGGATTTTGAATTTGATTGCGCAGAAGGGCTTTTTAGCATTCCCCAACGCTTTGGTCTTCGCCGCGCATTACTGATCGCACGTTTGCTTCACGTTGTGATGGTCGGCTGTTTGATCGCGCTGATCGTCTCCTTCCATCTCGGCGTTCTGAGCGTCGCCGGATTAGGCATCGTCATCTTGCTCCTGATGTATGAGCATGCATTAGTGCGGGCCGACGATTTATCGCGGGTCAATGCAGCATTTTTCACCGTGAACGGCTATGTCAGCGTGCTGTTTTTTGTGTTCTGGGCAGCGGATATATTGTTCCATCGCGGCTATCTTTTAATCCGATGAATTACGTAATAGAAGATCCCCGGCTGCGGCCGATTTGCAAAAAAGTAGAAGCGGGAGAGCGCCTCAGCTTTGAAGATTGCGTAGCCATGTATCGCAGCTCCGACATTCTGGCTCTCGGCTTTATGGCCAACCTGGTGCGTGAGCGAATGCATGGCAATGTGACGTATTTCAACGTCAACCGGCATATCAATCCTACCGATGTCTGCGTAGCAAGCTGCCGGCTTTGCGCCTTTGGAAAGAAAGCGAAAGATCCGCACAGCTACACCATGTCGCTTGAACAGGTTTGGGAAGCGGCAGGCAGGGGATATTCGGAAGCCGTGACCGAATTTCATATTGTGGGCGGCCTGCATCCCGAGCTCACGCTCGACTGGTACTGCGAGATGATCGCGGGATTGAAAGAGCGTTACCCGATGGTGCATTTAAAGGCGTTCACGATGGTCGAGATCGCCTATTTAGCCAAGCGGGCTAAGACTTCGGTCCGTGATGTATTGGAACGCTTGAAAGCAGCGGGCGTCGATTCCCTGCCCGGCGGCGGCGCAGAGATTTTTTCCGAACGGGTGCGCCGCATCATTTGCGATCACAAAATTGATGGCAATGAATGGCTCGAAACGGCGCGCACAGCGCATCAGATTGGCTTAAAGAGCAATTGCACCATGCTTTACGGCCACTTAGAAACGGCCGAAGATCTGGCCGACCACCTGGTGCGGCTGCGAGCGCTGCAGGATGAGACAAACGGTTTTGTTACCTTTGTTCCGCTGGCGTTTCATCCGCAAAATACTGCTCTCGCCCATCTACCGAAGACCACCGGCTTTAACGATCTTAAGCAGATAGCCATCTCACGCTTGATGCTGGATAACATTCCGCACATTAAAGCGTACTGGATCATGATGACGCCGGGCGTAGCGCAAATTGCACAGCGTTTCGGCGCCAATGATATCGACGGAACAGTGGTCGAGGAGAAGATTTACCATGATGCGGGAGCGACCACGGCCCAGCATCTCCGGCGCCAGGACCTGCTGCGGCTGATTCGGGAAGCCGGGCGCGAGCCGGTGGAACGAGATACAGCCTACCGCCCGATCGTGCGCACAGAGTCGACCTTTACGGTGCTGGTGTAAGGCTTGCGCTAGGACTGTGCCGCGTCTACGCGAGCTCCGCGCAGAGAGGCGAGGAGGCGGCTCAAAAAGCTGAGTTTGGGAGGAGCGGGCTGTTCCACGGAGATAGGCACTCCGGCAATGCATTTTTGCATAAACGAGGCAGGCAGATAGGTGGCTCCTTCGGCTGCCATGGAAGCGAGCCAGCGCTTGGCGACTTCGTCAACGCCGCAGACAGCGCGGAGGTCCAGGATTAATTTTCGCTGGCCAAGCGTGCTCTTCATGGTGCGCCAGCAGCCATCGAGCTCGGCTACATCGCGCTCTGTGAATTCGCCGATCAATTGCAAACGGCAGGCTTCTACGCCATCATGAATGTAATATTTGAACGACGAAGCAGCCATGATCACTCGGTTGGATTCCTGAGTCCGTCTCTCCGTTCCAGCTTTCTAAAAGCGCCCCACCATTCGTATCGGCACTGCACTCTATCCAGTTTAAACGCAGGTAAGTCCATTTCGGTTTAGGCCAAATTGCCCAGAAATGTGGTATCAAATCGGCCCGCTACGAAGTTTGGGTCCGATAAAATGCGCTCGTGCAGGGGAATCGTCGTGTGGATCCCCTCGATGACAAACATACTGAGGGCCCGCCGCATACGGGCGATCGCCTCCGTGCGGTCCTGGCCGTAAGTAATCAGTTTTGCGACTAAAGAATCATAGTAGGGAGGGATAATGCAATCCGTATAGGCGGCGGTGTCGACGCGCACCCCGATGCCGCCGGGCAAGTTGAGACCGGTGATGCGGCCGGGTGAGGGCGCAAAGCTTTCTGGATGTTCCGCATTGATCCGGCATTCGATGGCATGACCGGCGAGACGAATGGGGCCAGTCAGAATCTGATCCAGGCGCTCTCCGGCTGCGATGCGGATCTGTGCCTTTACAAGATCAATACCGGTGACGAATTCGGTGACGGGATGCTCCACCTGAATGCGAGCGTTCACCTCGATGAAGTAGAGATTGCCGTTCTGATCCATTAGAAATTCAGCAGTACCGGCGTTGGTATAGCCAATCCGCTTCATAGCGGCACGCAGGCGTTCGGACATGCGGGTTCGCAGCTCGCAAGAGACAGAGGGCGAGGGCGACTCTTCGAGAAGCTTTTGGTGACGGCGCTGGATGGAGCATTCGCGTTCGCCGAGCACCTCCACATTGCCGTGTTCATCGGCGAGAATTTGAAACTCGATGTGACGGGGAGCTTCGAGCAGCTTTTCCATATACACATCGCCGCAGCCAAAGGCCGCTGCAGCCTCGGTCTGAGCCTGCGCCAGCAGGGCGGCAAGTTCCGTCTCGCTGCGCACGACGCGCATGCCACGGCCGCCGCCTCCGGCAGCCGCTTTCAGCATGATGGGGTAGCCGATATCTTTGGCAAGCGCCATGGCCTCGTCCGGACCGCTCAATACGCCTTCGGAACCCGGCAGAACGGGAACGCCGCCTTCCTTCATCAGCATGCGGGCCCGCTGTTTAAGGCCCATCTGGCGAATGACTTCGGGCTTCGGGCCGATAAAGGTGATGCCAGAGAGCTGGCAGACTTCGGCAAAATCGGCGTTCTCGCTCAGAAAACCATAGCCAGGATGCACTGCATCGACATTGGTGATTTCGGCCGCACTGATGACCGCGGCGATATCGAGATAACTGCGCGAGCTTTTTGCCGGCCCGATGCAGACGGCCTCATCGGCAAAGCGAACGTGCAGACTGTGGCGATCGGCTTCTGAGTAAACCGCTACGGTCTTAATTCCAAGTTCGCGGCAGGCGCAAATCACGCGAAGCGCGATTTCACCCCGGTTGGCAATGAGAACCTTACGAAACATTCCGTTTGTGTGCCGCCTCTAGACTGGACGCAACCGGAAGAGAGCCTGACCGTATTCAACCGGGCGCCCGTTCTCGACCAGTTTCGCGACCACGATGCCGGACGTTTCAGCTTCGATCTCATTCATGAGTTTCATGGATTCGATGATACAGAGAACCTGTTTCGGCTCTACACGATCGCCCACTTTCACGAAAGGCGGGGCGCCGGGGGACGGCGAATCGTAATAGGTGCCCACAATGGGCGAGGTAACCGTAACTTCCTGGTCGGCTTCAGCGGTAGAGGAAACGGCTGCAACTGCGGAGGAAGCGACGGGAGGCTCTGCCGCATGGGGGGAGGCCACAGCCGGTGCTGCGGAGGCCGGAGCGGCCGCCAGAGGGACCACAGGAACCGCCTGCTGCAGAATTACCTCTTTTTTTGATCCAGCGTTGGGACCGCTGATGCGGATCCGATAATCGCCGTCCTGGATCTCAATCTCTCCAATTCCTGTTTCCTGAACGATCCGAATTAACTCTTTAATTTCTTCAAGACTTCGCATGCTGGCTATTCGCGATGCCCCTTGCGCACGGCCAGGGACGATAAGCGCCGCTAAAGAACAATCAACTCCTTTGGGGTGGGAGTCAGCACTGTACAGCCGTTGCTAGTTACGCAGACGGTATCCTCGATGCGGATGCCTCCTTCCCCTTCCTGATAAATTCCTGGTTCGATCGTGATCGTCATTCCAAGCTCCAGCTTGGTTGCTTCCTTACGCCCGATACGCGGGCGCTCATGAATTTCAAGGCCAAGTCCATGGCCAGTCGAATGGATAAACAACTTCTCCATCCCGTAACCGCGCAAGACAGCGCGCGCGGCGCGGTCGACAGCAGCGCAGGAAACCCCTGGCCTTACAGCATCGATCGCAGCAAGCTGACTTTCGAGCACCGCCCGATACCTTCGCTTCCATTTGGTGCTCAGCTTGCCAGCAGCATAGGTGCGCGTCATATCGCTGGCGTAACCAGCGACGGTCGCGCCCATATCCACTAATAATAATTGATTCGCCTCAATGGGACGGTTGGCTGGGCGCGCATGGGGCAAAGCGGTCCGCTCGCCCGAGGCGACAATGGTTTCAAAAGCCGGGCCATCTGCTCCCAGGCGTCGCATGCGGTATTCAATTTCGGCAGCCAGTTCAACCTCAGTCATGGACTGCTGAAAGTGGCGGAGCGCCTCCGCCAGGGCCGCTGCATTCAGCTCCACCGAAGATTTGATGGCTGCAATCTCCTCTGGCGATTTAATCATTCGGACTCGCTCAACCAGTTCGGAGATTCCCTTGAGCCGCAGGCCGTCGAGCTCACGAAGCTGCTGGTGCTCGGCAAAGCGGATTCGGTTCGCCTCAAACCCCAACGTGCCAAGGCGCAAGCGTTTCATCCATTTGCCCACCTCTTGGAGAAGCGGGCCGGTGGCAATTTTGACCTCACAATCGGATTCGCGCGGTGCTTGCGCCTGGTAGCGGGGATCGGTAAATAGCAGGGCGCGATCGGGCGTCAACAGAAGCGCGGCGTTGCTGCCGGTAAAGCCGCTCAAATAGCGAACGTTTGGCAGCGCGGTGACCAGAAAGGCGTGTATCCGCTCTTCTTTGAGCAAAGCAAGAACGCGTTCGCGCCGTTGGGAGAGTTCCGGGTTCTGCAAGGGAAGACCTTTATGGCTTGAGCAGAAGTTTTCCGGTCGTCTTGCGCGCCTCGAGATCTCGATGCGCAGCAGCGGCCTCCGATAGCGGGTAAGTTTTGTAAATCTGCACTTTCAATCGGCCTTCCTCCACCCAGCGAAAGATTTCCGATGAGCGCCACTTGAGCTCTTCCGGATCGCTGATGTAGTGGGCCAGATTCGGGCGCGTCAAGAAGAGTGAGCCCTTTTGACTCAGAATGAGGGGATCGATCTGACCGATGGGGCCGCTCGATTGGCCAAAGCTTACCATCATGCCGCGAGGACGCAGGCAATCGAGGCTTTTATAGAAAGTGTCATGGCCCACGGAATCGTAGACGACTTCTACTCCTTTGCCATTCGTGATGCGCTTGACTTCGCTCAAAAAGTCCGTTTCGGTGTAGATGATGACGTGATCGGCTCCATGTTCCCGCACCAGCCGGGCCTTTTCCGCGGTTCCGACCGTGCCAATCACAGTCGCACCGGAGATTTTTGCCATCTGCACGGTGAGCAGGCCGACACCACCTGCGGCAGCGTGTAGCAGGCAGGTATGACCCGATTGCAGCACAAATGTCGAACGGGTTAGATAGTGGGCCGTCATGCCTTGCAACATGACGGCGGCGGCGAGTTCAAAGCTGATGGAATCGGGCAAGGCCACCAGCACTGAGTCCGGCACCACGGCATATTCCGCATAGGCGCCGCGCGCCATGGTATATGCCACGCGCTGGCCCGGCCGGAAGCGCGCATTTTTTCCCGCGGATTCGACTATTCCTGCGGCCTCATTGCCCAGCTTGATGGGCGATTCTGGCGCTTTATAGAGGCCTTTGCGGAAGTAAATGTCTATAAAATTTACGCCGATCGCTTCAATTTTGACCAGCACTTCGTTATCGCCGGGCTCGGGTTTAGGAACATCCACATACTTCAGGTTTTCCGGGCCGCCGACGGACTCTACAACAATGGCTTTCATCACTGGTGATGATATCGCGGAAGCGAATCCGCTTGCTCCAGAACCAGGCAGGAAAGCCCCTAGTGCTTAACGCCAACCGGTCCGCAAGCGACGCATCTGAACGTACGCCGCGTGTACCAACAGAAACAGAAAGGTAAACGGCACAAGCGCCAACTCGGCAATCGCACGCACATCGATTGCGTGCGCACGCAGCCGTTCGGCAAGTAAGCGCTTCAAGTTGTGCCGGTTCGCGAAATTTAAATAGAAATAGTCTGCATGTTCATTGATCATCAGGATTTTTCTGCGTACCCGCAGCGCAATCACCCACTTCCATTTGTTCAAGACGGGGCTGCCCGCGCAGAACATCGCAAGCAAGGTGTAGCGCGACCTTGAGAGCCGGGATAACCAGCGGCTTTTATGGATGGAATAGACGACACCGCGCCGGGCATCGAAAGACACGGGCGGTTCGGCATAGCAGGTGACCAGATCGACGTGCTCGATCCAGTGTGTTTGATAGAGCCGCTTCAGGAATTTTTCTGTGAGCTCTCGCGGACCGCTTTCAATTACGAGAACTCGCTCGCCCGACGGCATTGCACGCCGCTAAACCGCCCAGCTATAGTCACGGCCTTCCACTGTGGCGACGCCCGTTCCGTTGACGAGCCGGATGAGTTCGAGCCGCAGCGCATCGACTAAGGCCCGCCAGCTCGCATCGATGATGTTATTCGAAACACCCACAGTCGCCCAGCTACGCCGGTGATCGCTCCACTCCACTAAGACGCGAACCTTGGACTCGGTACTCACCTTTGAGCCGAGGACACGAACCTTATAGTCGGTTAGCCGGACATTTGTAATGGCGGGGTAAGTGGCCGCCAGGCAGCGCCGCAGGCAGATATCCAGCGCGTGCACCGGCCCTTCGCCTGTTCCAGTAAAAGAATGTAAGTCTTCACCTACGCGGAGCGTAACGCTTGCGGTTGTGATTGTTTCATCGCTGCCCGGCAGTTTATCTGCTCCTCCGGGATTGAATCTTGTAGAGACTTCGTAACTTACGACATCGAAAGGATGGAAATCGGGATTGATCGCTTCGCGGACAAGCAACTCGAAGGTGCCCTCTGCGCTCTCAAAATCGTAGCCTTGGTACTCCATAAGCTTAATCCGTGCGAGCAGCTCGCGGCGGGCTTCCTCGCTGAGATGTTCGGCGAGACCAAGCTGTTTTAATTTGTAGGTGATATTTCCGCGCCCAGAAAGCTGACTTACGAGTACGCGCTGACGATTTCCCACTAACTCGGGCTTAATATGTTCGTAAGTGGATGAATCTTTCAGCACGGCGCTCACATGGACGCCGCCTTTATGCGCGAAGGCGCTGCGGCCGACAAAAGGCTGATCGGCGCGAAGCGGAAGGTTGGCAAGCTCGGCAACATAACGCGCTACTTGGGTGAGATGTTTGAGCTTGTCCTTGCCGATCGTGGTGTAGCCGAGCTTAAGCTCCAGATTGGCGAGAATGGAGCATAAGTTTGCATTGCCACAGCGCTCGCCGTATCCATTGATGCAGCCTTGCACATGAGTCGCTCCGGCCTGCACGGCAGCAAGCGTGTTCGCTACGGCTACGTCGGAATCGTTGTGGCAGTGTATGCCGATGATGCCGTCAAAGCGGCGGCGCACGTCAGCAACGATTTCGGCTATCGCCTGCGGCAAGCTGCCCCCGTTGGTATCACATAGACAAAGGACATCTGCTCCGGCCTTCTTGGCGGCTTCTAATGTGCGCAGCGCAAACGCCGAGTTTGCACGATAGCCGTCAAAGAAGTGCTCGGCATCGTAAATTACCTCTTTGCCGTGACTTTTAAGGTAGGAGACGGTATCCTCAATCAGACGTAAATTTTCCTCTTCAGAAATACCGAGAGCGCGATGGACATGGAGATCCCATGATTTACCGAAGATGGAGACGGCAGGCGTGCCGGCTGCGACTAACTCCACAATGCTTGGATCATTTTCCACCGAATATTTCGCTAATCTCGTAGCGCCGAAGGCGGTAAGCTTGGAATGCTTGAAGGTTAGCTCACGAGCGCGGATGAAGAACTCGCGGTCGTTCGGATTCGAGCCGGGCCAGCCCCCTTCAATATAGTCGATGCCGAGCTCATCCAATTTTTCCGCAATCAGCAGTTTATCTTCCACAGAAAAAGAGATGGACTCACCTTGGGTTCCATCCCGCAGCGTCGTATCGAACGTAAAAATCTTCATAAAGAGTCATCCGAAAATGAAAAAGCCACCAGGCGGATTGGGTTTGCCGCCGGTGGCCTCTTACAATCTGCTTAGCGCGAGGTCTCAGGCGGGCCTTCTCGTGCCCGCAATAATGATGATGCCGGTCCGTACCAACATGAATCTGACCTTTACGCGATGAAATCACATTATAACAGGCGGCAATCCCCGGCGCTCGTGAACGGGCCAGATGCGCGAGACTCAAGCGCCTGGCGCAGACTGCTGCACGAGGTGCGCTGGAAGATCCTTCTGCTGCTGTTTTTGATAACGGTCATCAACTTTGTGGACCGCCAGACTTTGTCCGTAGTGGCTCCCGTCCTGCTTGAGACCTACCACATGAGCAATTCCGACTATGCTCGCATGGTATCGGCTTTCATGCTGGGCATGATGGCGGGTGAATTCCCGGTGGGCTGGTTGATGGACCGCATCGGCGCGCGCAGCGGCTTCTCGCTGGCGGTTTTGTGGTGGTCGGTTGCCACAGCGATGCACGCCACCGGCCGGTCGGTATTGCAGTTCAGCCTTTTTCGCTTCTGGATGGGAACGGGAGAATGCGGAAATTTCTCGGGCGCCATGAAAGTGATTTCCGAGTGGTTCCCCGAGCGGGAACGCGCACTCGGCGTGGGCGTATTCAACAGCGGGAGCACGATTGGCGCGGTGATCGCGACACCATTTATCGTTTTTCTTACCCTGCATTTCGGCTGGCGCGCGGCTTTCCTGCTGCCCGCCTTGCTGGGCGCCGGCTGGACGCTTCTGTGGCGCTCCTATTACGCGCCGCTGCGCTCGCATCCGCGCCTGACACAAGCGGAACGCACTTACATCGAAGAAGGAAAGACCTTGACTCCGGCCGCTCCGAGCAATTGGGAGTTACTGTCACGAAAGGAAGTCTGGGGCTTGATGCTGTGTCGCTTCTTTGTTGGGCCGGTTGTGCAATTTTATCTGTTCTGGACTCCTGAGTATCTGTACCGCTCGCGCGGCCTCAGTCTGGCTCAAATCGGCCTATTTGCCTGGGTGCCGTTTTTATTCGGTGATTTAGGCAGCATCAGCGGCGGCTGGGCTGCCGGTTTCCTGATGCGGCATCATGTCAGCCTCAATGCGGCCCGTTTCCTCATGATGTACGCAGGGGCTCTTTGCTGTCTGATGAGCATTGGAGTGGTGCAAACTGCGACGGCGGCGGTCGCGATCGCCTTCATCTGTCTCGTGCTCTTCGGACATTACTTCCTTTCCGCCAATATGTTTGCGGCTATCTCCGATCTCATTCCAAAGCCAGCCGTAGGACGAGTCACCGGCTTGACCGGTATAGCGGGCGGCTTGAGCGGGCTTCTCTTCCCATTGCTAACCGGGTTTCTGATTGACCGGTTTTCCTATGCTCCCGTTTTCTTAATTGCCGCTGTGATGCCGCTTAGCGGGGTGGCCTTGCTGCATGGCTCGGTCAGGCGAATCCAATCCTCTACGCTCATGTCGTCAGCGAATCGACCGAACCCGTCATGAAGGCCTTATTTTTGTCTCCCACCCAGTAACGCTCTCCGGCAATACACCAGATAAACTCAAGTGGCGATTCCTGTGAAAAGACGGGATGATAGTTGAGAAACGGGATGGTGACGAGATCGCCTTCGCTCACGTTATGGACGAAAGTAAGTTTCTCCGGCGACTCGTAAACCTCCATAGAACCGCGGCCTTTAATAAAGAAATAGGTTTCCTCCTGATCTGTGTGATTATGAGGCGGCCAGGAGCGCGCGTACGGTTTAAAGAACGTGTATCCGGCGACCAACTTGTCGGCGGCTTCTGAGACGTCGAACATCAAATAAACGTCCTTCCCGTTCAGTCTCCGGATGCGATCTTCTCGCTGGGAGAATTCAGCGAATTTCGAGTGGAAGACAGGATGAGTGTTTTCAGCCGGAGCTGAAATTTGGATCACGGCCGCGGGAGCGTGGCTCTTATTTGCGAGCGAGAACTGCGCTCCGCGCGGAATGTAGAGCGTATCGTATTCAAGCAGATGAAAACTGGTTCCCGCCACATGCGCTACCGTTTCCCCCTTCCACTGGAACAACAGGCTTTCCCGTTCCGGCAGCGACAGAGCAAAGGATTGCGTATGGGGCGGCAAATGATATTCGCCGCAATCAAGAAACTGCAAGTTGGCTTCTGTATGGACGAAGCGTTGCCGGAACTCGACTTTGGCGCTCTCCGCTCGAAAAAGGACTCCCGGCTTGACGCCGTGCATGGTTTCGGGCCGGCCTGGTTGTGCTTGCACCATAGCGGACATCTTTTTACTCTAATCTAAACGAGTTCTTCCCATGCGATGACGCGTTTTTCCCAGTAAGCGCGATTCGCGAGATAAACGGGGTGACAGGCTTGAATACCGGCCTCAATGTCAGCGTTTGGTTTGACTCCTTTGGTAATGGCATCGAAGAAATTCGTTACATGGGCCACTTCGAGAGGACTGCTGGCCTCTACAATCTCTGGCTTGCCCTCATTCGGCATAAAAATATAGCGCTCGCGTGAAATATCGAGCGAGGCGTCGGTGCCTAGGAACACAACAGTGGGCTGCTGTGCTTTGAGCGGCAAAACGCTCGATTCAAATGTCAGATTCCAGCCGCGACGATACTGCAAAATGGCGTTGATGGTATCCGGATTGATCCGGCCGTCGCGATCCGCGGCATCGTAGATGCCCCCTGCTGCGGAGGCGCTTAGCGGGTGCGTCTCATTCATCATCCATTGGGCGACGTCGGCCCAATGTGTGAGGATATCGGCAGCTAATCCGAGGCCGTAATCGGGGAAGTAGCGCCAGGAGTCATAGCGGATCCACTCGAAGGGGACCATGGGCGCGGGGCCGAGGAAACGATTCCAATCGAGACCGGGCGGCTTCGGACGGGGTTTCAGATGGCGCGTCTGCCAGGGGAAATCGCTCCACATGGTGCGCACAATGACCACTTTGCCGAGCCGGTTACGCTCAAAGATCTCTTCTTTCGCGCGGATATAGTGCTCGCCGCTGCGCTGCTGCATCCCGCACTGCAAGACCCGGCCGCTAGCCAGATACGCTTCGCGCAGTTTTTGCTGTTCGGAAAACTTGTGTGTGGTGGGCTTTTCCAGATAAACATGCTTTTTGGCAGCGAGCGCGGCCGAGGCGATTTCTACGTGCAGATGGTCTGGAACAGCAATCAGCACTGCGTCCACATCCGGCCGGGCAAGCGCCTCTTCATACGCGACGCACTCAAAGATGCTGGTATCGTGAGGGGCAAGCGTCTGCCGGGCCAGATTTCGATGCAAATCGTAGACGTCGCAAATACAACGCAGATCAGCGCGCCCGGTTCCCAGCATAGCTTTCATGACAATGGTGCCGCGCCGGCCGCTGCCGATGAGCCCTAACCCGAGGCGGCTGTTAGCGCCCCAGACGCGACGGTAGGAAGCGGCGGTGAGCGCTGCTCCGCCGATGATTTTCGCCATCTCTCGCCGATTCATGAGTGTACTCTTTTTCAGTTTCTCTCGCCTGGCGCGGCGGAGCTTCAGAAAAAGAGTTTCAATGCAAACTGAAGAACGCGCGGATCATTGGCCGCGGTGATCTTACCAAAAGTTACCTGAGAAGCCACACTGGCGTTCGGATTCTGAAAATTCGGGCGGTTTTCGATATTGAATGCCTCTGCGCGGAATTGCAAGCGCCATCTCTCGGTAAACAAGAAATCTTTAAAAAGTGAGGCATCTACATCGAAGTATCCCGGTCCACGAAGAATATTGCGCCCTGCATCGCCAAAGGTGCCGATTGCTGCCGGAGCAAATGCGGCCGTATTGAAATACTGCTGCACCTGACTGACACCCGCCGGACGCGCGGGATTGCCGACAATGTCTGCATAATCGTTCCCGATTCCGGAGAGGGACCGGTCGGTGCCGCTTACCACGGTGAACGGCAAGCCGCTATACAGACTCACAATGGTGTTGATTTGCCAGTTATTCAACAAAACATTCGAGAGTCCGGTCAGATTGAGATGCGGCAAGGCGTAAACCGCCGAAAGGCTGAAGCGAAACTCTTGATCAAAATCAGCGGGACCGCGTGCGCTTGCAAAGTTAAAGGGATTCGGCGGCCCGGTGTTGCCTTCCGTAGCGCTCGAAGTATCATCAATGGTCTTGCCCCATACAAAATTGGACAGCAGCGTGAGTCCTCGGGAGTAACGCCTGGTCACATTGATCTGTAGCGAATGATATTCCTCATAGACGTAGGAGCTTGCCAGCTCCACCGCCCCGAATCCAGGATAGAGCCGGCGTGAATTTTCATTGGCGACAGTCGCGCCCGGACCGAATATCGCCGGATTGAACTGGCGCGAGCCCATGATATTGAGCGCATGATTACCCACGTACGCAAGCGAGACCGCCGTGTTCCCTGCAAATTGATGTTGAATTGTGAAGTTCCAATTCTGTGTGTACCCCACCCGGGAGGAAGGATCCAGCACTCCGCCCGAGATAGGCAGCAGAAACTTATAAGTTGCGAACTGACTCGGCAAGATATGGGGGCGCGGAAACGGATCTCCACCCGGGTAGCCGAGATACGGATTGGTAAAGGAAGGAGGCGCCGGAATACTTAGATAAAGATCTGTAGGCTGCGTAGCATCCGTACGCTGATACAACAGGCCTTCCGGAAAGCTATAAAAGATCCCATACGCGGAACGGATGACGGTCTTATTGTTACCGCCGATATTCCAGGCAAAGCCCACGCGGGGCGCAAAATCCCTCCAGTCGTGCGGGAAAACGGTATCCGGAATGCCTTTGTCGCCGGGGTAGAGTAACCCAAGCGGCGCATTTGGTGCGACGGTGGACTGAACTCCGGGCACAAATGCCGTCAGCGTATTGTTTAGGTCGATGGGAGGAAGCCAGGGGTCCCATCGCAGTCCCAGGTTCAATGTCAACTGGCTATTCACCTTCCAGTCGTCCTGAATGTATAAGGATGGTCTGTCTTCCCTCAGATAGAAGGTCCGGCCGTTGTCTTGAAAAAATTGCGATTCATAGCCCAGATAAAAATCGGTCAGCGCCGACCCCGTAACCTGACCGTTGAAGGTGTTATCGCCGGGCGTGAAGGAATAATCGTTGGCATCAATCCGCGTGCGCTCAAATTCAGCTCCAAAGTTGATTGTCTGACCACCTACAACCTTGACTGCGGAGGCTTTGAAATCGAAAGAGGTGGAGTCCTGGCGCAGTGCCCCGCCCGAGAAAATGTTGACAAAACCGGAGATATTGCAGCGGATACCAGGGAAGATGGGGACCGAAGTGCCCAAAGGCACCTGCTGGCCAAAATCCTGTAACGTTTTTAGACCTGGATCTTCCGGAATCTGGGTGCGGGCAAATCGTCCGGCGCTGGCGAAAAATGTAGCTGTGAAAGTGGGGCTGAAGGTGTGGGTATCATTGAGCACCAGGCTCTGGTTGCGAAAGAGGTTTTCTGCAAAGAAGCCGTTGGGTGCGTTAAACGGCCTCTGAAAATTATCTTCATCGTAAAAATAACGGGCGCTGAGGTGATTATTCTGCGAAAAGATCTGGTCGATCTTTACCAGATACTGGGTGTCGTCCAGGTTTTGATTTGCGGCCGAGATATATTGCGTGCCGCTGTTTGGCAAGGGCAAGAGCGCATTCGCCACGGCCACCGAAATCGGATTGAACCTGCTCGTAGGAATCTGATTGTTCGGAAACTGCTGATAATTACTGGATGGGTCTAGGATCTTTGTCTTCGGCAGCAACGAGGAAAAGTCCCCGGCGCGTTCGGCTGCCGTGGGTGTGGTGATCGAAATCGGGCTTGGTGCAGAGCGCCGTTGAGTATCCTGAGCGGAAAAGAAGAAGAATGTCTTGTCCCGTTTAATGGGTCCGCCTATCGTTCCCCCAAATTGGTTCAGTTTGAAGGGAGGACGGGTGATATTGAAGAAGTTGCGCGCATTGAGGTCGGTGTTTCGCAAAAACTCGAATGCGCTTCCGTGGAGCGCATTGGTTCCCGAGCGGGTCGAAAGCTGGACAAGCGCGCCTGCACCACCATATTCGGCGCTGTAATCCGACGACTGAATCGTGAATTCCTCCAGAGCATCGGGGTCTGGCATCGTGGGGACCGAGTCAAAAAAGCGATCGATGTACATCACACCGTCGAGCTGAAAATTGTTTTGCGTAGCGCGTAATCCATTGACAGAAAGGCCGGTGTTATCCTGCTGCCCGGACTCTGTGCCCACGTTGGTGAGCACAGTGCCGGGCGTCAGGGTTGTGAGTTGCAATGCATTGCGGCCGTTCAGAGGCAGATCCTGCATTTGCCGCTCGGTGACCGACTGCTGCACAGTGGAGGAGACGCTCTGGATTAATGGTGCTTCGGCCGTAACCTGAACGGTCTGGTTTATACTGCCGAGCTGCATCGTGATCTTCATGTCGATAACCTGCCCGGTAACGAGTGGAATTTCATTTGTGCGCTGGGATTCAAAGCCCTGTTTCGACGTTTCCAGCCGGTAGCGGCCGATCGGCAGATCGGGGAACTCGAAAACACCGGCGCCATTAGTTTCTACTGTGCGGGTTAAACCGGTATCCAGATTAGTGCAGGTGACGCTGGCGCCAGGAATGTTTGCGCCGCTCGGATCGACCACCGTCCCTCCAATACGGCCTGTGGCCTGAGCGAAGGCGTTGGTCGAACCGCACCCAATTGCCAGCACAATCGCAACCAGGGAGAAATAAGTCCACCGGAACGGCATATCAGAGCCCTCCTGAAACTCGCAGATATTGTGGAGTTATTATATTGCGTTCCGGAATTCCTAAGCGGACGGGCCAAGTGGGCAAGATGTGGATCAGAAGACTGGAACCCGCCCAAGCGATCACATTTTTGTCCGATTGGGAGTATTTTGGAAAGTGGCAGGCCTATGGCAATTCAACTGACGGTAAACGGACGACCGGTGAGCATCCAATCTCCCGGCGACACGAAACTTTTGTGGGTCATCCGCGAGGAACTGAAGCTGCACGGCACCAAGTATGGCTGCGGCATCGGGGAATGCGGCGCCTGCACGGTTCATTTCAACGGACAGCCGATCCGGTCCTGCTCCATACCGGTGTCTGCTGTCGCTAACGGCCAGATCACAACCATTGAAGGACTGTCGCCAGACGGCACGCATCCGCTGCAGCTCGCCTGGCGGGAAGTCGATGTTCCGCAGTGCGGTTATTGTCAGGCAGGACAGATTATGTCAGCAGCCGCTCTGCTTGCAAAATATCCAAATCCGACCGACGAGCAGATCGACGATGCGATGAATGGTAATCTCTGCCGGTGCGGGACCTATATCCGCATTCGGGAAGCCATTCACAAAGCGGCGTCGATGCATGCTGCGGCCGCGCTCAAATGATTCGAGGAGGGACTTGAGCCATGCGTATTAGCCGCCGATCTTTCCTTCAAGTAGCCTCTCTTTCCGGCGGAGGCATGTTCCTGGGACTTTATACAGCAAGCAAGGCAGGGGCACAGCCGCCTGAGGCCCAGGGGCAGCTTCAGCCGAACGCGTTCATTAAGATCGCGCCTGACGGCACCGTAACGATTCTTTCGCGGAATCCGGAGATCGGGCAAGGCGTGATCACGATGCTTCCGATGTTGATCGCCGAAGAGCTCGATGTGGACTGGAAACACGTAAAGGTCGAGCAGGCGGATTTCGATGAACAGAAATATGGTCTGCAGTCAACCGGAGGCAGCCGGGCAGCGCCGAACAACTGGCTTCCGATGCAGCAGGTGGGCGCGGCCGCGCGGCAGATGCTAATTGCGGCAGCAGCGGCGACATGGGGCGTGTCCGCCAGCGAGTGTTATGCGCAAAATGGCCGGGTCTATCATCGTCCCACAGACCGCTCTCTCGGCTACGGTGAGCTGGCGTCAAAGGCCGCGACGATGCCTGTTCCCGATCTGAAGACGGTGAAGCTGAAATCACCAGACAGTTACACCATCATTGGCCGTTGGACACCGGGCGTAGCCGTGCCGGATATTGTCACGGGGAAACCCATTTACGGCATCGACCTGGAACTGCCGGGAATGTTATGCGCGGCATACGAAAAGTGCCCCGTCTTTGGAGGCAGGCCCGTCAGCGCAAATCTGGACGAAATCAAACAGATGCCGGGTGTGCGGCATGCCTTCATCGTGGACCGTCCCCTGGAGGTCGGGCCGGTCATGCGCGGAGATCCGGGGCTGGAACCCGGGGTGGCGATTGTGGCTGATACCTGGCATCAGGCGGATGCTGCACGGAAGAAATTGCGGGTGCAGTGGGATGAGGGTCCCGCAGCCAAGCAGAACAGCGAAGATTTCACTCAGCGTGCGCGAGAGCTATCGCAAAAAGCCGCGCAGCGCACGCTTCGGCTAGACGGCAATGTCGATGCAGCATTCTCGAGTGCTGCGCACGTCATCGAAGCCGAATATTCCTATCCGTTCCTTTCGCACGCTGCTCTCGAGCCTCGCAATTGCACGGCTCATTATCGAGATGGCAAGCTCGAGATCTGGAGCAATACGCAGCAACCGAAACGAGGACGCGATCTGGTTGCGAAAATTCTCAATATTCCCCCTGAGAACATCTCGATTCACCTGCTGCGCGCAGGCGGATCGTTTGGACGCGGCCTGACAAACGACTATATGGTGGAGGTCGCCTATATCGCAAAGCAGGTCGGCGTTCCGGTCAAACTACTGTGGTCCCGCGAGGACGATATGATGCACGATTATTATCGTCCAGCAGGATTCCACTTCCTTAAAGCCGGCGTGGACCAGTCCGGGAAATTGGTCGCCTGGCGCAATCACTTCGTCAGCTTCGGCGACGGAGACACTTATGCACCGGCGGCAGGCATCTCCCCGGGTGAGTTTCCAGCCGGATTCGTGCCGAATTTTGCTTTCTATTCTTCCGTAATGCCGCTGATGCTGAAGACCGGTGCCCTGCGCGCGCCGGGCCATAACGCCTACGCGTTTGTCTTTCAATCCTTCATCGATGAGCTGGCACACGTGGCGGGAAAGGATCCAGTGGAATTTCGGCTGCAGCTCTTACGGCAGGCAGGCAGCGACCTGGTGACTTTGTCGGGCGAGGGCGGCAGGCCGGGTGAAACGTATGATGCAGGCCGGATGCGCGGAGTCATCGAGATGGTGGCTGAAAAGTCCGGTTGGGGTAAACGCCAGCTCCCAGAAGGGACTGCAATGGGGATCGCATTCCACCACAGTTTCCTGGGCTATTTCGCCCATGTTGCAGAAGTCACCGTCGGGCCCAACAAAGCGATCAAAGTGAATCATGTCTGGGTTTGCGGCGATGTGGGAAGCCAGATCGTCAATCCTAGCGGCGCCATTGCACAGGTGCAAGGTGGGGTGATCGATGGCTTAAGTGAGCTTATGGCGCAAGAGATCACGCTCAAAGAAGGCCGCGTCGTCCAGACAAATTACCATCAATTTCCTCTCTTGCGATTCAGAAATGCGCCCAAAGTTGATGTATTTTTCCTGAAGACCAATCATCCGCCTACGGGCTTGGGCGAGCCGGCGGTTCCGCCTTTGCTGCCGGCGGTCTCAAACGCGATATTTGCAGCGACGGGGGAACGCGTACGTACGTTGCCGCTCAGTAAAAGCGGCTTCACCTGGATGTGAGCTCTTTGTTCCGTTCCGACTGGCAATCGGACGCTCCGGGAACTCTCGAGAGAAGAAGCCCGGCAGGCACGCTGCTAGTTGCTTGTTTGCAGAAGGCACGCTGCGATCCAGCCGCGTGCCTCTTAGCGGCTTTTTTTGTCTTCTTCACTCTTCCCACGTCTTTGCTCTTGGCCATCATCGTGCCTCCGGGAGAAGTGCCCGATGAACCCGCCCATCTGCTCCGTGCAGACAGCTTGCTATATGGGGAGATCCTCGGGGAACGCCATCCCGTCACACGAGACGGGACCACAAGGTCGCAAGCGGGTCTAAGGGGGAATCCAGGTTTGTTTGCAGCGGATTTGCCCGGGCCGCTGGGCCACCTTGAGCAAAAGAAGGTCTCGATCGCCAAAATGGCAGCGCTTCAGTCGGCATCCTGGTCTCCCGCACCACAGTGGATCGAATGTCCGACCACAGCCACCTATATGCCCTTGTTTTACCTGCCGGAAGCGGCCGTACTGGGTGTGGCACAACTCCTGCACCTCTCGCCCTATCATGCGATTCTGGCTGCCCGCCTGGCGAATGCTTTGTGCTTTGTTGCTCTTGGCATCAGCGCACTTTTAGTTGCCCGCAAGGGACGCATCTTACTGTTTTGTGCGTTGACTCTGCCGATGACCGTCTCGCTTGCAGCTTCCTGCAACCCAGACGGATTGATCATTACGACTTCGGCTCTGGCTTTCGCATTACTCACTCGTGCTCATGGCCCGCATGGGCTTGTCTACTGGACATCGGTCTGCTTGCTTGCTTTGGTGATTGCAGCCAAAATTGCGTATCTGCCGCTGGCGTTCCTGCTGCTGATCCCCTGCGTCGGGCGTGATGGAGGAAAAGAAAGGCTG
>Ga0209061_1002390_pt1 | contig 24132 bp, 23 predicted proteins | sample Coa_R1_10_FD_187157 | JGI IMG/M metagenome (GOLD analysis project Ga0209061, IMG submission 187157) | Surface soil microbial communities from Centralia Pennsylvania, which are recovering from an underground coalmine fire - Coalmine... | ecosystem: Environmental > Terrestrial > Soil >...
TGGCGGCGCACCATCGAGTCGAGCACGCCGACCTCGTGGCCGCGCGCCGACAGGTGCAGCGCCGTCGGCCAGCCGAGGTAGCCGTCGCCACCGAGTACCAGGATCCGCATGAAGCCGTCGTCCTCCTGCGTGCGTGCTGGCGCGGGCGAGACGTCTGCGGGGAGTCGAGCGCTCGCGTCGGGCCAAGCTGCCACCGTCGCCGTGTCGCAGCGATGCTAGTCGCGACCGTTCGCCCGATGGAGCGTCCGCTGGGGTAGCTTGGCAGCCGACAGAGCCAGGCGGTGCCGTGGACACGACCCTCTACCTCGACGTAAACCGGTTCGCGCGGGATACCACGTGGGCTCACGGCGTCATGCGCGCCTACGCGCTCGTCGCCGGTGTCGCTGTCCTCGCCGCCCTCGTCCTGCTCGCGTACGTGCGCGCGCGCGGCGACCACCTGCTCGCCGACAGTGCACAGCGTCTGGCCGCAACGGTGTGGGCGGCGATCGGCACCCTCGTCGCGCTCGGCTTGAACCAGCCGCTCTCGCACCTGATCGGCAGGGTCCGTCCCTACGACGTCCTGCGCGGCGTCGAGGTGCTCGTGCCGAGGGCGAACGACTTCACGATGCCGAGCGACCACGCCACCGTGGCCGGGGCGGTGATCGCCGGCCTGTGGCTGGTCCGCGACCGCCTCATGGCCACGCTCGCCACGCTGCTCGGTCTCTTCCTCGCCTTCGCTCGCGTCTACGTCGGCGCGCACTACCCCGGCGACGTCGTCGCCGGGCTCGCCTTCGGTGCCTTCGTCGTCCTGGTCGGCTACCCGGTCGCGCTCGCTGCGCTCAAGCCGATCGTCCTCGCGCTGCGCACGTCCCCGCTCGCCTTCCTCGTCGGCGGAACACACGCCACCCAGGCCTCGCCGCCCAACCCCGCGGCGCGCCCGGCACCGGTCGCGCAGTCGGGCTCCGTCCGCATCCTGTCGGCGCGCGAGGTGCGACCACGCCACTCGTCGGGGCCGACCCCGGATCGCCCCTCGGGCACCGAGGCGCTCGGGCAGGCGCGCCGGGCCGAGGTGCAGACGGAGTCGCCCGGCACCTCGAGCTGAGGACGCCCGCCGGCCCGGGTAGCTCAACGGCAGAGCACCTGCCTTGTAATCAGGCGATAGGGGTTCGACTCCCCTCCCGGGCTCGCCGCAGACCGCAGGGAACGCGTCGCTGGACCGCAGGACTCGGGAAGCCAGACGGGCTGGCGGCGGACGGGCTGCGAGCCGAGCGCGAGCCGGTGGGTGGCGGCCGGTCGAGCCTCGACGAGCTCGCGGCCCGTCGCCGCGGCGGGGCGCATCGGATCGGGGGTCGCCACGACCGCGCGCGGCTGACGAGGACCGGGCCTCCTGCTCGATCGCCGCCCACCGGCACGGCGCCACTGGCGATCGCCGCGGCCCGACCGGCAGGTGCCGGGCGCGACCGGCTCGCAGCAGCGCTCGACCGGCCGGCGGTTCGGACCGCTCGACTCGGGATGGCCTGCGTCGCCGGACCAGGCCGGCGGCGAGCCGCGCCACCACGTCACACGCACGCGCCCTCCCGCGGCACGCCGTGCCGGCCCGGACCGTTCGCCACGGCGCGGAACGGAGGGACCTTCCTCCCTAGGCACGCCGCGCTCGTCTCCCTACCGTGAGGAGGACACGGCACGGAGGAGGCGCGAGATGGGTTGCTGGTGCGGCCACAGGCCCTGGCATCGCTGGGGACCGCCCTGGTACGGCTACGGGCCCGGCCCCGGCTTCGGGTACGGTCCGGGCTTCGCCCGCGGCCCACGGCGGCGCAGGACGCGCGCGGAGGAGCTCGAGGCCTACGTGCGCGACCTCGAGGAGGAGCTCGCCACGGTGAAGGCCGAGCTCGAGGACCTGCGCGAGGGCGGCACGTCCCAGTAGCGGCCGCCGCCCCGCCCGGACGGGCGGCACCCTCAGCGGTACTGGCGGGGGATCCGGTAGACGCCGGCGGGCGCCCTGTCCTCCTCCTCGATCGCCGACAGGTCGATCTCCTCGACGGGCAGCGGCTCGGGTTCGTCGTGCGCGTAGCCCGGGTACTCGGGCGCGGGCTCGACGGCGTAGCCGCCGGCCGCGGCGCGCACGACGACGTTGAACCGCTTGCGCTGGCCCGCGCCGGGCGTCGCCTGCAGCTCCTTGCAGATCTTGTAGGTGACCGGGAAGACGACGAGCGGCACGACGACGACGAGGACGCGGAACGCCCACAACACGAAGTTGAGCGTGAGCGAGAGGTAGTTGGCGAGCACGTCCGTCGAGCTCGCGCCGAACAGGACGAAGTAGAAGGCGAACACGCTCGCACCGAAGGCGGTGCGCAGCGGCCGGTCGCGAGGCCGGTCGAGCAGGTGGTGCTCGGCGGTGTCGCCCGTGAAGCGCGCCTCGAGCATCGGCCACAGGTAGATGAGCGTGAACGTGAGGCCGGGGAGGAACACACCCGGGAAGAAGGCGTTCGGCACCATGTGGCCCGGCAGGTGGATCTCCCAGCTCGGCATGACGCGCAGCGCGCCGTCGAGCCAGCCCATGTACCAGTCGGGCTGGACCGCGTAGCTCACCTCGTAGGGCCGGTACTGCCCGTACATCCAGATCGGGTTGATCTGGACGAGCGCCCCGAGCAGCGCGGTGGCGCCGGCGATGAGGAAGAGGAAGCCGGTGGTCTTGGCCACGAAGCCGGGCCACAGCGGCGTGCCGACGACGTTGTCCTCGCGTGCGCCGCGCCCGCGGAACTGCGTGTGCTTGTGGCGGACCAGCATGCCGAGGTGGGCGCCGATCAGGCCGAGGATGAGGAGGGGGAGGATGAGGACGTGGAGGATGAAGAAGCGCGGGATGATCGACCCGTTCCCCGGGTAGTTGCCGCCGAAGAGGAAGAAGGCGAGGTAGCTGCCGACGAACGGCACGGACTCGAGGATCGAGAAGGCGATCCGGATGCCGGTGCCCGACACGAGGTCGTCCGGCAGCGAGTAGCCGAGGAAGCCGTTGAAGATCGCGAGGATGAGGAGGGTCGCGCCGACCATCCAGTTCACCTCGCGGGGCCGGCGGAAGGCGCCGGTGAAGAAGATCCGCATCATGTGCACGACGATCGAGCCGACGAAGATGTTCGCTGCCCAGTGGTGCATCTGGCGCATGAGCAGGCCACCGCGTACGGAGAACGACAGGTCGATCGTCGAGGCGTAGGCCTCGGAGACCTTCTGGCCCTGGAGGGGCCGGTAGACGCCGTGGTAGATCGTGTCGTGCGCGGACGGCACGAAGTAGAGCGTGAGGAACACGCCCGTCGCGAGGAGGACGACGAAGGAGTACAGGGCGATCTCCCCGATCATGAAGGACCAGTGGTCGGGGAAGATCTTGTTGATGAGGTGCCGTCCGCCGCGCGAGATCGCCAGGCGGTCGTCGAACCAGGCGAAGAGCTTGTCGATCACGTCGTGCCACCCCGCTCCCAGAAGCCTGGCCCGACCGGCTCGTCGTACCCCGCCTGCGCCCGCAGGTAGCCCGCCGAGTCGACGTAGAGCGGCAGCTGGGGGAGCGGCCGGGGGGCGGGCCCGAAGACCGGCCAGCACCCGGCGCGCACGTCGAAGAGCGACTGGTGGCACGGGCACAGGAGCTGCTCGGTGAGCTCCTCGTACAGGCCGACCGGGCAGCCCGCGTGGGTGCAGACCTTGGAGAAGGCGAGGAAGCCGTCCGGCCCCCAGGTCTCGCGCCCCGGGCGGGTGACGATGTCCCCGCCCTCCTGGACGTGGATGAGCACCGTCTGGGAGATCGCGCCGCCGACGTCGTCCTCGGGGAAGACGGTGAGGATCCCCCCGACCGCGACGTCGCTCGTGCGGACGCGCCGCCCGTCGATCGTCGTGAGGTAGGAGCCCTTGCGCCACTTCGTCTTGTAGAGCGACTTGCGCGGGAGGGGGCCGAGCGAGCGCAGGAGCGGGAAGGCGGCCACGACGCCGAAGACGCCGGCCGCCAGGCCCATCAGCTTGAGCAGGAAGGTGCGGCGGCGGATGGCCACCTTGCCCCGCGACGCGAAGTCCGCGACGAGCGCCTCGCGCTCGTCGGGCGTCACCGCCATCATCGGGCGCGGCTCCTCGAACGGGCCGCGTGGCATGAGGTACTTGCCCCACACGACGAAGGCGACGCCGAAGGCGACGAAGCCGACGCCGAGGGTCCCGCCGAGCCACTCGTTGTTGGCGCCCTGCCAGTAGGCGCCGCCGAAGGCGGCGAAGCCCGCGAGCGCGACGACGAACGCGCTCGCCGCCACCTTCTCCGCGCGCCGCGGACGGCGGGCGCGCACCTGGAACTGCGGGGACTCGAGCGTCACGACGGGCCGTGGCGCGCCGCCGTCGCCTCGAGCGCCGCCAGCAGGCGGCTCAGGCATGCGCTCCCTCCTCGTGGGTTCCCGCTCCCGCCTCCTCGCGCTCGCTGCGGTCGCCGATCCACAGGGCGAACAGGAGGCACACCCCGACGCCGACGAACAGGCCGACGAAGCCCTCCGCCACCGGGCCGACCCCGCCGAGCGAGAGGCCGCCGGGGGCAGCCGGGTGCTGGATGCCGCGCGTGACGTAGGCGATGAGGTCCGCGAGCTGGGCGTTGGAGATCTGGTCGGGGCTGAAGCGGGGCATGTTCGCCGGCCCCGTGCGCACCGCCTCGGCGACCTGGGTCGCCGTCACGTCGTGGAGCGAGGGAGCGCTGATTCCGTTGGAGAGGGCGTCGCCGGCACCGGTGATCGTGTGGCAGGGCGCGCAGTTCAGGGCGAAGACGCTGAAGCCCGCGCTCACGTTCGCGTTGCGCAGGTTGACCGACGGCACCCTGGGGCCGCCGCCGAGCGACTCGACGAAGTCGGCGATGGCGAGGGTCTGCTGGCGGTCGAACACCGGCGGCTTCTTGATGGGCTGGGCCGTCGGGTTGGCGAGCGGCATCCAGCCCGAGGAGACCCACAGGTCGACGGTCGCCGCGCCGAGGCCGCGCAGGTTGGGCGCGAGGGCGCTGCCCTGCGCCTCGCTGCCGTGACAGCTCGAGCAGGACTGCTCGAAGAGCGTCCGGCCCTCGGCGACGCTCGCCGCCTGGTTCTGGGAGGTGGCGTCCGCGAGCGTGACGCGCCCGAGCGGACGCGCCTGCCGCGGCGCCGGCGCGAAGAGGACCAGGCCGAGCGCCACGACGAAGGCGACGAGCACGACGGGCGGGAGGACGCGGCGCACCGGCTAGGAGAGGAGGAACAGGGCGCTGAACAGCCCGATCCAGATGATGTCGACGAAGTGCCAGTAGTAGCTCACCGCCTGGAAGACCGGCGTCTCGCCGGCGTCTCCCCTCGGGCCCGCCATGCGCCCGAGGAGTGCGAGCATCGCCACGAGGCCCAGCAGGACGTGCAGGCCGTGCAGGCCGGACATGATGTAGAAGAGCGACCCGTAGGCGTTGGTGCGCGGCCGGAAGGGGAGCGTCTTCCACTCGTAGGCCTGGTTGGCGAGGAAGGCGAGGCCGAGGACGAAGCTCGTGACGATCCAAAAGCGCGCCTTGGCGCGCTCGCCGCGCTCCTGGGCCCACACGCCGAGCTGCATCGTCGGGCTCGAGGCGAGCAGCACGACCGTGAAGGCGAGGGCCTGGTAGGTGTCGAGCTTCGTGCCCGGCGGCGGCCAGACGGTCGCGTGCGACCGGATGGTGAAGAACGCGGCGAACAGGCCGCTGAAGAACATGAACTCGGAGCCGAGCCAGATCATGACGCCCACGGCGAGCAGCTGCGGGCGCCTGGCGTGGGTGGGGCCAGGCGGCAGCGGCTGTTCGAGGGCCGTGACGTGCGCCACGGCCCTACTTCTTAGCCGACCGCCGCCCGCCGGCACCAAACGGGCGCCTCCGAGGCGGGGGGCCGGCAGGGCTAGGGTCGTGACGTGCCGCTCGAGGACTCGAGCTTCCTGCGCGCCTGCCGCCTGCAGCCGGTCGACACGACGCCGGTCTGGTTCATGCGCCAGGCCGGCCGCTCGCTGCCCGAGTACCGGGCGCTGCGCGGCGAGCGCTCCGTCCTCGAGGCCGTGCGCGACCCCGCGCTCGCGAGCGAGCTCACGCTCCAGCCCGTCCGCCGCTACGGGGTCGACGCGGCGATCCTGTTCAGCGACATCGTCGTGCCGCTCGCCGCCGTCGGCGTCGACCTCGACGTGGTCCCCGGCACCGGCCCGGTGATCGCGTCCCCCATCCGCTCGGCCGCGGACGTCGCCCGCCTGCGCCCGCTCGAGCCCGAGCTCGACGTCCCCTACGTCCTCGAGACGGTCCGCCAGCTCGCGGGCGAGCTCGAGGTGCCCCTCATCGGCTTCGCCGGCGCGCCCTTCACCCTCGCGTGCTACCTCGTCGAGGGCGGTCCCTCTCGCACCTTCGTGCGCACGAAGGCGCTGATGCACGGCGACGAGGCACTGTGGTTCGCCCTCGTCGAGCGGCTCGCGCAGAGCGCCCTCGCGTTCCTGTCGGCCCAGGTCGAGGCGGGAGCGAGCGCCGTGCAGCTCTTCGACTCCTGGGCCGGCGCGCTCTCGAGGCGCGACTACGAACGCTACGTCCTGCCCGCCTCCCGTCGGGTCCTCGAGGGCCTCGCCCCGCTTCGCGTGCCGCGCATCCACTTCGGCGTCGGCACGGCCGAGCTCCTCGACCTCATGGCGGAGGCCGGGCCCGACGTCGTCGGGGTCGACTGGCGGACACCGCTGCCCGTGGCGGCCCGCCGGATCGGCCGACCCGTCGCCCTGCAGGGCAACCTCGACCCGGCGCTGTGCGCCGCGGGCGCGGGCCCGGCGCTCGCCGAGGCGACACGCGTGCTCGAGGACGCGGCCGGGCTGCCCGGCCACGTCTTCAACCTCGGCCACGGCGTCCTGCCCGAGACCGACCCCGACGTGCTCGCCCGCCTCGTCGACCTCGTGCACGCACACGGGCGCGGCCCGGCCGGGCGAACGGACGCGCCGTGACGACCGCGGTCCTCGCCATGGCCTACGGCTCGCCGACGAGCCTCGACGAGCTCCCCGCCTACTACACCGACATCCGCCGGGGGCGACCCCCCTCGCCCGAGCAGCTCGCCGAGCTCGAGCGGCGCTACGCGGCGATCGGCGGGACGTCGCCACTGGCGCGCCGTACGGCCGAGCAGGTCGGCGCGCTCGCGGCGGCCCTCGAGCGCCTCGCCCCGGCGCGCTTTCGCGTGTTCTTCGGCGCGAAGCACGCGCCGCCGCGCATCGAGGACGCGCTCGACGAGATCGCCGCCGCGGGCATCGGCGAGCTCGTCGGCCTCGTGCTCGCGCCGCACTACTCGCCCCGCAGCGTTGGGGAGTACCTGGAGCGGGCGGAGCGGCGAGCCGCGGCGCACGGCATCGCCTGCACCTTCATCGAGCGCTGGCACGACGACCCGGTGCTCGTCGAGCTGCTCGCCGAGCGCGTCGCGTCGGCGCGTGGCGAGCTCGGCGACCTCGAGCCGGTCGAGGTCGTCTTCACCGCGCACTCGCTGCCGCGCCGGGTGCTCGCCGAGGGCGACCCCTACCCCGCCGAGGTCGAGGAGACCGCTCGGCTCGTCGCGCGACGCGCCGGCCTCGAGCGCTGGCGCGTCGCCTTCCAGAGCGCCGGGCGCACGCCCGAGCCGTGGCTCGGCCCCGACGTCCTCACCGTGATCGCCGAGCTCGCGCGAGGCGGGGTCCGCGGCGTCGTCGTGTGCCCCGCGGGGTTCACCTCGGACCACCTCGAGGTGTGCTACGACCTCGACGTCGAGGCGCGCCAGCACGCCGAGGCGCTCGGCATGGCGTTCCGTCGCACCGCCTCGCTCAACGACGAACCGCGCCTCGCCGCGGCGCTCGCCCGGCGCGTCCTCGCGGCCGCGGCGCGCCTTCCCGGTGGCTGAGGCGCGCCGCCCGACGGTCGCGGTCATCGGCGGCGGCCTAAGCGGCCTCGCCGCCGCGCTCGCCCTCGCCGGGCGGGCCGACGTGCACCTGTTCGAGGCCGACGCTCGCCTCGGGGGCAAGCTCGCCACGGCGAGCGTGCGCGGCCGGCCCGTCGACCTCGGTCCCGACGCCTTCGTCACGCGCCAGCCCGCGCTCGAGGCGCTGTGCCGCCGGCTCGGCCTCGGCGACTCGCTGCACGCGCCCGCGACCTCGGGCGCCGCCGTGCTCGCCCGAGGGCGGCTCCGCCCCCTGCCGGCCGGGCTCGCGCTCGGCGTCCCCACCGACCTCGTCGCCGTCGCCCGCTCGGGGATCGTCTCCCCGGCGGGGTGCGCACGTGCGCTCGCCGACCTCGTGCTGCCCGGGCGCCTCGTGCCGCCGGACCCCGTCGCGACGGCGCGCGCCGGCGGACCCGACCCGACCATCGCCGAGGTCGTGGGCGCTCGCCTCGGGGGCGAGGTGCTCGCGTCGCTCGTCGACCCGCTCGTCGGGGGCATCAACGCCGGCGACGCGCGCGACCTCTCGCTCGCCGCGACCGCCCCCCACCTCGCCGAGGCGGCAGCCGGGCGGAGGAGCCTCCTGCGGGCGCTGCGCGCCCTGACGGCGCACCCGGCGGCGCACGGCGCCCCGGCCTTCCTCGGCCTCGCTGGCGGCATGGCCGAGCTCGTCGGGCGCCTCGAGGAGGAGCTCGCCGCGGCGGGCGTCGCGGCGACGACCGGTGCCGAGGTCGAGGCGCTGCGCCGCGCCCGCGACGGGCGCCGCCTCGAGGTCGACGGAGGCCTCGTGGTCGACGGCGCCGTCGTCGCCCTCCCCGCGTTCGCTGCGGCGAGGCTCCTCGCGAGCCTCGACGAGCGGCTCGCCGAGGACCTGGCGCAGGTCGCCTACGCCGGCGTGGCGACCGTGACCCTCGTCTACGACGAACGCGCCATCCCCCCGCGCCTGTCGCGGGCGCGCCTCGACGGCCGAGGCGCCGTCCTGCCGGGCAGCGGCGTGCTCGTCCCGCGCTCGAGCGGCCGCCTCGTCACGGCCGTGACCTTCACGTCCACCAAGTGGCCGCGAAGCGCCAACCCGGGCGAGGTCGTCCTGCGCTGCTCGGCCGGCCGCGCCGGGGACACGCGTGCGCTCGAGCTCGACGACGGCCGCCTCGCCGCCGCCGTGCGCGCGGAGCTCGCGCTCCTCCTCGGCCTCGAGGCCGCCCCGCTCGAGGTGCTCGTCAAGCGCTTCCCCGCCGCCTTCCCCCAGTACCGCAGCGGGCACCTCGCCCTCGTCGCCCGCCTCCGGCGCCGCTGCGAGGCGCTCGGCGGGCTCGCCCTCTGCGGCGCCGCCTACGACGGCATCGGCATGCCCGCCTGCGTCGCGAGCGGAGAGGCGGCGGCCGATCGCGTCCTCGCCGCCGTGACGGGATGAGCCCGCGCCGCCGCCAGGCCTGCGAGCCGCGGCACCGGCGCGCGCTGCGCTGGTGCCTGGCGGCTGCGGCCGGCGGCGCCTGGGCAGCCTCGCTCCCGCCGCTCGGCTGGTGGCCCCTCGGGATCCTCGGCGCAGCGCTGCTCGCGACGAGCGTGCGCGCCGGCGGCGTCGGGGCGCGTGCCGGGCGCGGCCTCCTCGCGGGCCTCGTGCAGTACGGCATCGGCCTCGCCTTCGTGCTCGCCTTCAGCGGGCTCGGCTACGCGGTCCTCGTCCTCGCCGAGGCCCTCTTCCCCGCCGCCGCCTGCGCGCTCGCCCCGCGGCGCGCCCGACCCGTCGCCCTCGCCAGCGCCCTCACGCTCGCGGAGCTCGCCCGCCAGGCCGTGCCCTTCGGCGGGCTCCCGCTCGCCGGGCTCGCCCTCGGGCAGGCCGGCGGGCCCCTCGCGCCCCTCGCCCGCCTCGGCGGCCCGGTCGCGGCCGCCGCCGGCGCCTACCTCGCGGGCACCTGCCTCGAGGCCGCGGCGCACGGCCTCCTCGCGCGCGGGCGCGGCGGTCTGCGCCGGTGGCGCGTGCAGCTCGCCGGCGGCCTCGTCGGGACGGCGGCCGTCGCCGCCGCGGCCGGCCTGGGCGCGGCCATCGGGGCCGGCCCCGCCCTCGGCCACCTCGAGGTCGCCCTCGTCCAGGGCGGCGGGCGGCGGGGGACGAGCGCCCTCGAGGTCCCTGCGGCCCGCGTCCTTGGCGCGACCCTCGCCGAGACGTCGAGGATCGAGCGGCCGGTCGACCTCGTCGTCTGGCCGGAGGACGTCGTCGCCCTCCCCGGACCGCTCGACGCCTCGCCTGCGCGGGAGCTGCTCGCCGGCGTCGCCCGCCGCACCCGCGCCACCGTGCTCGCCGGGGTGACCGAGCTCGTCGGCCGCCACCGCTTCACGAACGCGGTGGTCGCCTTCTCCCCCACCGGACGGCTCGTGGGGCGCGTCGAGAAGGCCCACCTCGTCCCCTTCGGCGAGTACGTGCCGTGGCGTTCGGTCGTCTCCAAGGTGGCCGACCTCGCGGCGGTGCCTCGCGACGCGATCGCCGGGCACGGCACCGGCATGCTCGCGACGCCGGCGGGCCGTCTCGCCGTCCTCATCTCCTACGAGGCGTTCTTCGCCGACCGGGCCCGTTCGGGGGTGGACGCCGGCGGCGACCTCCTCGTCGTGGCGACGAACACCGCCTCCTACCGCTCGAGCCAGGTGCCGGCGCAGGAGCTCGCCGCGTCGCGCCTCGACGCAGTGTCCACCGGGCGCGACCTCGTGCAGGCGGCGACGGTCGGCTACAGCGCGATCGTCGCCCCGGACGGCGACGTACGGGCCCGCAGCGCCCTCGGATCGCCGGCGCTCGTCGTCGGGCGGGTGGCGCTACGCGGCGGGAGGACCCCCTTCGACCGCTTCGGCGAGCTCCCCCTCGTCCTCCTCGGCGCGCTCGGCCTGGTCGCCGGCCTCGTCCGCTCGGCCCCGGGGCTGCTCGCTCAGGGCGCGTCGAGGACCTCGGCGGAGGCGAGCGCCTCGCCGCGCGCCGTGCGGGAGTCGGGCACCACGAAGAGCACCTTGTTGAAGAGCACGAACTTGCCGACCCACAGCAGCCCGTAGGTGCAGAAGTTGGCGCACTCGACGACTGCGGTGATGACGTCGTTGCTGGCCGTGAAGTGGCGGGCGACGTGCGCTGCGGCGCCGACGGCGACCGTCGAGGCGACGAGGCTCGCGAACGCCGCCACCCAGAAGGGGATCACCTCGCGCACGAGGTGCGACCTGCCGGTCTTGCCCCACGCCCAGGTGCGGTTGAGGTAGTAGGACGGCAGGGTGGCGACGAGGGTGGCGAGGACGTTGCACACCGCCGCCGAGGCGAGCCGGAGCTCGTGGAAGAAGAAGAAGAGCGCCCCGAGCGAGATCACGGTCGAGACGACCGAGACGACGGTGTAGCGCCACAGCTTCGAGAAGGCCGGCGTCCTCGTGAAGGTCCGGACGCGCCTGACCCTCGCCGCCAGCGGTGCCACGTCGGCCGAGTGTACCGTCTCGTCGGTGGGGACCGGGATCGCCGCGCTGCTCGAGCTGCTCGACCTCGAGCCGATCGAGGTGAACATCTTCCGCGCCGGGACGCTCGAGGAGCTGACGCTGCGCGTCTTCGGCGGCCAGGTCGCCGCCCAAGCCCTCGTCGCCGCCGGGCGCACGGTCGGGCGCGGCACGGTCCACTCCCTCCACGCCTACTTCCTGCGCCCGGGCGACCCCCGGACGCCCATCCTCTACGAGGTCGACCGGATCCGCGACGGCCGCTCCTTCACCACCCGGCGGGTGGTCGCCATCCAGCACGGCGAGGCGATCTTCAACCTCCAGGCCTCCTTCCACACGAGCGAGGAGGGGATCGACCACGCGGCCGAGATGCCGAGCGCGCCGGCGCCGGAGTCGCTGCCCACCCTCGCCGAGCGGGCCGGCGCCGCCACGCCGGCGGTGTTCGTCGCCGCCCACGGCCTCGACGTCCGCTTCGTCGGCGAGCTCCCCTGGCAGCGTTCGGCCCCCGCCTCGCGCCAGCAGCTGTGGCTGCGCACCGAGGCCCCGATCGCGGACGATCCGCTCCTGCACGCCGCGGTGGCGACCTTCGCCTCGGACCTCACCCTCGTCGACACCATCCTCGAGCGGCACGGCTACTCGCCGTGGGACCCCGCCTTCATCGGGGCGAGCCTCGACCACTGCATGTGGTTCCACCGACCCTTCCGAGCCGACGAGTGGCTCTTCTACGACCAGACGAGCCCGAGCGCCTCGGCCGGTCGCGGCCTCGCCACGGGATCGCTCTTCGCGCGCGACGGCCGCCTCGTCGCCTCCGTCGTCCAGGAGGGCCTCGTGCGCTTCCGGAGCCGTGCGACCTAGTGGGCTTCGCCGCCGGCTTCGCCGTCTTCCTCGTGCTCCTCGCCGTGCTCGTGGGCTTCGTCGCGCGCTTCGTCCGCCGGCTGCTCGCCGAGCGGCGGCGCGACGACGAGGAGGCTAGACGAAGCCGCCCCGGCGGCTCTCCATGATGACGCCGACGACAGCCGAGCCGGCGAGCGTGAGCCCGAAGGGCGCGCTCCAGAAGCCGAAGATGAGCGAGAGGGCCACGAGCGCGGCGGCGAGCCCGAGGACGAAGGGCCAGACGCTCGAGGAGGGGAACGCCCCGACGACACCGGCACCATCCGCGAGCGTGGCGTCCGGGTCGTCCTCGGCGCGCGGCGTCATCCGTCGGGACCACCAGAAGTAGTAGCCGCCGGGGAGCAGGCCGAGCAGGGCGCTCCCGACGAGCATCACCGTGCCGCCGTCCTCGTAGCCCCAGAACCAGTAGACGAGGGCGACCGCGGTGAAGAAGATCGCGATGAACAGCAAGAAGCGCGACTCGAACTTCATCGGGGCTCCCTGCCGTCGCCCGCCACCGACGCCGCCTCCTTCCGGCGCGGCGCGTGCCACGCCCGGTGCTCGGGGTGGTTCGCGTCCCAGACCGGGCGCTCGGAGCGGATGGGCGGGATGGCGAGGAAGTTGTGGTGCGGCGGCGGCGACGACGTTGCCCACTCGAGGGTGTGGCCGTCCCAGGGGTTGCCCGAGGCCGCGACGGGCCGGCGCCACGAGACGTAGAAGTTGACGAGGGTCAGCGCGACCGAGATGAACAGCAGGTAGGCGCCGCCGGTCGAGACGCGGTTGAGCGTCGTCCAGCCCATCGCGGCCGAGTACTCGGCGATGCGCCGCGGCATGCCGTGCAGACCGAGCAGGTACTGGGGGAGGAAGGTCACCCAGAAGCCGACGAACATGAACCAGAAGCTCGCCTTGCCGAGCCCCTCGCGCAGCATCCGGCCCGTCATCTTCGGGTACCAGTAGTAGATCCCGGCGAAGCCGGCGAAGACCGCCGTGCCGAAGAGCACCTCGTGGAAGTGCGCCACGACGAAGTAGGTGTCGTGGGTCGCGAAGTCGACCGGCGGCGAGGCGAGGAAGATGCCGGTCACGCCCCCGAAGAGGAAGACGATGAGGAACCCGACCGAGAAGAGCATCGGGGTCCTGAACACGAGCGAGCCCCGCCACATCGTCCCGATCCAGTTGAAGAACTTGATGCCCGTCGGGACGGCGATGAGGTAGGACATGATCGAGAAGAAGGGCAGGAGCACGACGCCCGTCGTGAACATGTGGTGCGCCCACACCGCCGTCGACAGCGAGGCGATGGCGATCGTCGCGAAGACCATCCCTCGGTAGCCGAAGATCGGCTTGCGGGAGAAGACCGGGAGCACGTCGGTGACGATCCCGAAGTAGGGCAGGGCGAGGATGTAGACCTCGGGGTGCCCGAAGAACCAGAAGAGGTTCTGCCACAGCACCGGCACACCCCCGCCAGCCACCGAGTAGATGTGGGCGCCGATGTGGCGGTCGGCCCAGAGCATCACGACGGCCGCCGTGAGCACCGGGAAGGCGATGAGGATGAGGATCCCGGTGACGACCATGTTCCAGCTGAAGATCGGGAGGCGGAACATCGTGAGGCCCGGGGCGCGCAGGTAGAAGACGGTGGTGATGATGTTGACCGCCGTGAAGATCGCCGAGAAGCCAGTCAGGATGAGGCCGACGATCCACATGTCGGGGCCAGCGCCCGGCGAGTGCACGATGCTCGACAACGGCGCGTAGGCGACCCAGCCGAAGTCGGCGGCCCCACCGACGGTGAGGAACCCGCCGACCATGATGAGGCCGCCGCTCAGGTAGAGCCAGTAGCTCAGGGCGTTCAGCCGGGGGAAGGCCATGTCCGGCGCGCCGACCTGCAGCGGGACGATGTAGTTCGCGAGGCCGCCGAAGGCGAAGGGCCCGGCGAACAGGTAGAGCATCAGGCTCCCGTGCATCGTGAACAGCTCGTTGTAGGTGTGCTGGCTCACGACGGTCGCGTCCGGCGAGGCGAGCTGGGTGCGCATGATCATCGCCATCAGGCCCGCCAGGAGGAAGAAGAGGAAGGAGGTGATGAGGTAGCTCTTGCCGATCACCTTGTGGTCCGTCGAGGTGATCCACTTCAAGATCCCCGACGGACCGTGCTCGGGCTCGGGCTCCCCCGGGCGTCCGAGGTCGGGCGGGCGTTCGACGACGAGGGTCATGCCGTGCCTCCGGCGGCTTGCGACGAGGCCTGCGCGCCCTGCTCGGCCGCGAGCCAGCGCTGGAAACGGGCGGGGGTCACGACGCGCACGCTGAAGAGCATCTCAGAGTGGTAGAGGCCGCAGTACTGCACGCACTGGCCGGGGAACACCCCCGCCTGGGTCGGCGTGAAGTCGAAGACGTTCGTGATCCCGGGGATCGCCTGGCGGTTGAAGTTGAACGCCGGGACGTAGAGGGCGTGGATGACGTCGGCGGCGTTGAGCACGATCCTCGTCGTCTCCCCGAGGGGCAGCACCATCTGGGGGTACTCCGACGAGGTGGCCGGCAGCGCGGTCGGCTGCGGCTGCGACGCGGTCTGGATCCGCACGCGCTGGTAGTGCCCGCTGCCGTCGTAGTAGGTGAACGACCAGCCCCACTGGTAGGCGAGGACGTGGACGATCTCGGCCGGCTTCTTCGCCACGGCGTCGATCGAGTCCTCGGTGACGAACGTGAAGTAGAAGATCACTGCCACGATAACGATCGGGATGACCGTGTAGAGCACCTCGAGCGGCAGGTGCTCCCGGAACTGCCGCGGCATCTCGTCGTCGTGGCGGCGCCGGTAGGCGACGACGGACCAGAAGATGAGGCCCCAGACGATGACGGCGACGGCGAGGCCGGCGATCGCCATGCCGAACCAGAGCTTGAACTCGTCGTGGCCCTGGACCGTCGAGCCCCGGAAGGCGCCGAAGGTGGGCACCGTGCAGCCGCCGAGCGCGAGCGCCCCGAGGGCGATGCCGAGGGGCGCGCCGAGCCGGCGCCAGCGCGCGACCCGCCGCCTCGGGCTGGCTGGGCAGGGACGGGGCGGGCGCCGCGAGGCTCCGTCGGTCACGGCGCCGACATTAGCGACGGGGCCTTCGGCCGGGCCAACCGGCGCCCCCGCCCTCGGGCGCCGCGGCGAGGGCCCGGGCGATGCGACGGCCGGTGCCGGCGGCCCGGCCGAGCCGGCGTGCCACCCGCGGCGCGACGGGCGATGCCCGGCGCCCGGGCGGCGTGACCGTCGCCGCCGCCGGCACGCTGTAGCGCGTCCTGCGCTCGAGCGCGACGAGGACCGCCGCCGTCGCCTCGGCCAGCGCCATGCCCGCGACGCCGAGGGCCCGGTGCGCGTAGGCGGGCGAGGTGGCGAGCGCCGCGACGACGAGCAGGTCGGCCACGTGGTGCTGGCGGCGGCTCACGAGGCGCGCGAGGCCGAGCGGCGTGCCGCTCACGAGGTTGAGCGCCACGACGAGCCCGCCGGCGCCGCCGAGCGCGAGGCGGGCGCCGCCGCCGAGGTGCAGGCCGGTCGCGATCGCCGCGACGCCGAGCGCGTACTCGGCGAGGACGTGGGCGCCGAAGGGAACGGCGCGCCTCTCGCGCGCCACGGGGGCCTCCCTGGCGTGCCGGCGTTCGCCCGGCGCGCTAGGAGCTCGTCTCCCGGTCGGCCTCCTGCTTCGTCGCGGCGGCGCGCTCACCCTCCTCGAGGCCCTTGCGGAACTCGTGCGAGGCGCTGCCGAGGCCACGGGCCAGCTTCGGCAGCTGGGAGCCGCCGAAGAGCAGGACGATGACGATGACGGCGATGACGATGAGACCGTCTGGCCCCAGGATGTTGGCGAGCACGCCGGCCGGCACGGGGCTCCTCCCTTCGTCGACCCCGCGAGTCTAGACCCTCGCTCGCCGCGCCCGGTAGGCGCGGGAGCGCCGCCGACGATCCAGCAGCGCGCGGGAGCCCTCACTATCGTGAGGCCGTGCACCGCGTCCCGACGAGCTCGCCGGCGCCGGGGGCGGTGCCGTGACGACGGCGGTGTCGCCCGAGGACGGTCGGCGCGCGGCGCACGGGCCGCCGGCCTGCTACCGCGGGGTGCCGGTGCGCGAGCTGCTCGAGGACTTCCGCCTCGCGTGCCTGTCGCGCGCCCTCGACGACCGCCAGCTCACCTTGCACAAGCAGGGGCGCGCCTTCTTCCACATCGCCGGCGCCGGCCACGAGGCGCTCTACCTCGGGATCGCCCGCTCGCTGCGACCGAGCTACGACTGGTTCTTCCCCTACTACCGCGACCTCGCCCTCGTGCTCGCCCTCGGCATCACGCCGAAGGACGTCCTGCTCCACGCGGTGGGCTCGGCGGACGACCTCGACTCCGCCGGGCGCCAGATGCCCTCGCACTGGGGCCGACCCGAGCTGCACATCGTCTCGCAGTCGAGCCCGACGGGCAGCCAGTGCCTCGCGGCCGTCGGCTGCGCCGAGGCCGGCGCCTACCTCGCGCGCCGCCGCCCGGCAGGGCTCGAAGCGCCGGCAGACGAGGTCACCTACGTCTCCCTCGGCGAGGGCGCGACCTCCGAGGGCGAGTTCTGGGAGAGCCTCAACACCGCCTGCCGGCTGCGGCTGCCGGTCTGCTACGTCGTCCCGGACAACGGGTACGCGATCTCCGTGCCGGTACGCGACCAGGCACCGGCGCCGATCTCCGAGCTCGTCGCGGGCTTCCCGGGCCTTCGCGTGGCGCGCATCGACGGCTGCGACTACTTCGCGAGCCGCCGGGCAGGCGCCGAGCTCGTCGCGCGGGCGCGCGCGGGCGGCGGTCCCGCGCTCATCCACGCCTCCGTGACGCGCCCGTACTCGCACTCGTCCTCGGACAACCAGGCGAAGTACCGCCCGCCGGAGGACCTCGCGGGGGAGGCCCGGCGCGACCCGCTGCGCCGGATGGAGGACGAGCTCACCGTCGCAGGAGTGCTCGCGCCCGGCCAGGCCGACGAGATCCGCCGCGAGGTCCACGCCCTCGTCGCCGCGGCCGCCGCCCAGGCGCTCGAGGCGCGACGGCCGCTGCCGTCGAGCGTCACCGAGCACCTCGTCGCGCTGCCCCGCATCGCCGATCCGCCTGCGCCGCCGGAGGAGGGCGAGCGCGTCTTCTTCGGCGAGGCGATCCAGCGCACCCTCCACGAGCTCATGGCGCTCGACGAGCGCGTCCGCGTCTTCGGCGAGGACGTCGCCGACGCGAGCGACGAGGCGCTCGAGGCGGTGCCCGGGCTCGGCGGGGTCTTCGGCACGACGCTCGGGCTGCAGCGCCGCTTCGGCGAGGACCGCTGCTACAACACGCCGCTCGCGGAAGCGAACATCGTCGGGCGCGCCATCGGCCAGGCGCTGCGCGGGCTGCGACCCTTCCCCGAGATCCAGTTCTTCGACTACATCTGGCCGGCCATGCACCAGCTGCGCTCCGAAGCGGCGACGATGCGCTGGCGCTCGGCCGGCCGCTTCAGCGTCCCGATGGTGCTGCGCTGCGCCATCGGCGGCTACGTGCAGGGCGGCGCGATCTACCACTCCCAGTGTGGCGAGTCGATCTTCACCCACATCCCTGGCCTGATCGTGCTCTTCCCCTCTCGCGCCCGCGACGCGGCGGGGCTCCTGCGCGCCGCGTGGCGCTGCGAGGACCCGGTCTTGTTCCTCGAGCACAAGCACCTCTACCGCCAGCGCCACGCGATGGACCCGTTCCCACCCCCCGACTACGTCGTGCCGCTCGGCCGAGCCGACCTCGTCCGGGCGGGCCGGGACCTCACGATCGTCACCTGGGGCGCGACGGTGCAGCGATCGCTCCTCGCCGCGCAGCGGGTCGCCGAGGCAGGCGTCGAGGTCGAGATCCTCGACCTGCGCTCGCTCGCACCGTGGGACCGGGAGGCGGTCGCCACCTCGCTCGAGCGCACGGGCCGCCTCCTCGTCGTCCACGAGGACGTGCTGACGAGCGGTTTCGGCGCGGAGGTCGCCGCCTTCGCCGCGGACGAGTGCTTCGCGTACCTCGACGCCCCGGTGCGCCGCTGCGCGGCGAAGGACGTCTGGGTGGGCTACGAGCCCAACCTGCTCGGGGCGACACTGCCCCAGGTCTCCGACATCGCGCAGGCCGCGCTCGAGCTCGCCGCCTACTGATCGCCTCCGACGTCGCCTCCGGCCCGGCTCGGCGACCGGCGTCGCGTCGGCGCGCCGGCGCGCCCGGTGGGCGACGCGTCGGGCGCGTAGCGCTGCGCGCGGCGCACGACGAGGCGGGAGGCCGTGATGGCGAGCACCACGAGCGCGAGGAGCAGGACCGCTGCGTCCGCCGAGAGGGCGCGGGCCGCGGCGCCCGGCTCGTCGTAGAAGGCGTAGGCGGCGTAGGTGAGGTAGCCGACCTGGGCGTGCACGAGCGCGCCGCTCGGGTAGGCGTTCGAGTAGCCCGCGGTGTAGAGGAGCGGTGCCGTCTCCCCGACCGAGATCGCGACGGCGACGAGGAGGCCGGTGAGAATACCGGGGAGCGCGCTCGGCAGCACGACTCGCCGGAGCAGGTGGCCGGGCCGCATGCCGAGCGCCTCGCCGCCCTCGCGGTACGCGAGCGGCACCTGTCCGAGCGCCAGCTCCGTCGACTTCGCGACGTAGGGAACCACGAGCAGCGCGAGCACGAGGACCGCCGCGAGGAGCGAGAACCCCCAGTGCAGGCCGACGACGAGGGCGAGGTAGCCGCAGTAGCCGAAGACGATCGAGGGGACGCCCGAGAGCAGCTCCGCCCCGAGACGCACGATCGACGCCAGGCGGCCGGGGCGGGCCACCTCCGCGAGGAAGACGCCGGTCCCCACGCCGGCTGTGCCGGCGAGCACGACGACCCCGGCGGTGATGGCCGCCGTGCCGGCGAGGGCGTTGGCGAGGCCGCCCCCGGTCCCGGTCGACGCGTGGACGAAGATGCCCCACCGCCACCCGGCAACGGCTCGCTGAACCGTGCTCTCGACGATCCACGCGAGCGGCGCGAGGACGAGCGCGAGACCCGCCGCGCACGCCATCCAGAAGGCGAGGCTCCCGAGCCGACGGCGCTGCGCGGCCCGCGTGCGGCGAGGCACCCCGACGGCAGCTGGAACGGCGGTGCTCACGCGACCGCCCCCACCGGGAGGGCGAGGCCGCGACCGGCACGCCGGGTCAGCAGGCGTGCCGCGACGTTGACGGCGAGCGTGATGGCGAACAGCACGAGCGCCGCCTCGGCGAGGGTGCGCACCGCGAGGCCGCTCGGATCGGCCTGGGCCGAGTCGAGCTGGGTGACGATCGTCGCCGCGATCGTCGTCATCGAACCGTACAGGCTCGTCGCCAGGCCGAAGCTGCTCCCGCTCACGAGGGCGATCGCGATCGTCTCGCCGAGCGCCCGACCGAGGCCGAGGGCCGCCGCGCCGATCACCCCGGTGCGGATCCAACGCGCCTGGACGGCGCGGAAGGCCTCGGCGTCGGTCATCCCCAGCGCGACGGCCCCCTCCTTGGCGGCCACCGGCACCTGGCGCAGCAGGTCGCGCGTCGTCGCCGCGATGATGGGGACGATCATCGCCGCGAGGACGAGACCACCCGTGAGCAGGCCCTGGCCGGCGGGGTTGAAGCTGCCGCGCAGCACGCCGAGGACGGGCACGTCCGGCACGTGCTGGAGCGCAGGGTAGACGTGCGCGGCGAGGAAGGGGCCGAAGACGAGCACGCCCCACAGCCCGATGACCGCGCTCGGCACCCCCGCCAGCGTCTCGAGGCACCACCCGATGGCCGCGCCGGCGCGCCGAGGGAGCTTCTCGACGACGAGAATCGCCGCACCGAGCGCGACGGGCAGGGCGACGGCGAGCGCGATGGCGGAGGACTCCAGCGTGCCGGCGATGAGCGGCCAGGCACCGTAGCGGGCGCCCGGCGGGTGCGGCACCGGCGCGCGCACGACGGGAGCGTAGGCGTTGCCCGGGTTCCAGGCGCTCGACGTGAAGAAGCGCCAGCCGTTGTAGCGGATCGCCGGGACCGCCTCGGCGACGAGGATGGCCAGCATGGCGGCGAGCGCCCCGAGCGGGACCACCGCCAGCGTCCCGCTCACCCAGCGCACCGCCCGCGGCGCGCTCGGCGAGGTGACCGCCCGGACCGTGCCGGCAGGACGTCGAGGCGGCGGGGGTGGGGGGGTTCCCGCCGCCTCGGCCCCGGCACGGGCGCTCAGGGCCGCGCGACCGCGCGCCCGCGTGCGTCGGCGTGCGCCCACCGCGCCCGGCCTAGCGCCCGATCCGCTGGAGGAGGCCGATGGCGACCTCGAGGGCGTTCAGCGGGAGCGGCTGGAAGTAGATGGGATCGAGGAAGCGCGGCGCCGCGCCCCGGCGCTCGTCCATCCCCCAGGCGAGCAGCGCCCGGATCGCCGCCGCCCGCTGGGGACTCGGCTGGACGGCGTTCACGATCGCGTACTCGAAGTTCACGATCGGGTAGCCGTAGCGGGCACGCCTCGAGCGCGAGTCGATGAGCGAGATCGTGCCGTTCGCAGGGATCTTCGGGTAGCTCGCGACCTCGTTCGAGATGTTGCGGGGCGTCGGCAGCACGAAGCTCCCCCTGCCGTTCAGCAGCGCGGCCACCCCGAGACCGTGGGCGAGCGCCGAGCGCAGGTAGCTCACCCCGATGTAGGCGACGCAGCCACGCGTCGCCTCGCAGGTGGCCAGCATGCCCGAGTTGCCGTTCTCGGCCAGCGCGTTCGGGGTCCGGGGGAACGCGACCGAGGTGTTCGGGCCGCCGAGCGCGGCCACGAAGCTCTGCGGGTCCTGGAAGTCGAGGTACGAGGTGAACATGAAGGTGTCGCCGCTGCCGTCGGAGCGGTGGAGCGGGATGACCGGGATGTGGGGCAGCCGCACGCCGCGGTTGAGCCTCGCGATGGCGCTGTCGTCCCAGTAGGTGATCGACCCCGTGTACATCCCGTTGAGCACCGCCGCGTCGAGCCGGAGGTGCGTGCGGCCGCCGAGACCCGGCAGGTTGTAGTCGATCTGCTGGGCGGAGACGACGACCGGGATGTTGAGCAGGGTCGGGGGGTCGCTCGGCGGCAGGTAGGCGTCCGAAGCGCCGATGTCCACGGTGCCCTTCAGCGCGTCGGACTGGCCGGCGCCCGATCCCGTGGCAGCCGTCTCGAGCCGCGCCGCGCGGTAGGCCTGCGCCCAAGCCGAGAAGAGCGGGTAGAAGAGCGTGGACCCCGTCTCCGAGAGCGAGACCCCCCGAGGAGCCGCGCGCTCGAAGCGCGCGAGCTCGGCCTGCGCCCTGGCCAGCGCGCTCCCGGCGCTCCTTGCGGCGTGACGCCCCCGCACCGCGGAGGCGTGCGCTGGCGACCCGGCGAGCAGGCCTCCGGCGAGGGCGCCCGCCGCGGCGATCGCCGCGGCGCGGGCGAGAGCCACCTTCGGCCAGCCGCGTGCTCTGTCTCGTCCTGTCACTGGCAGTTCCCTTTCGTTCGTCGTCCCGCAGGGGACGTGGCGGGGCAGTTGCGCTGCGCCGACCACCCGTCCGTCGCGGGCGGCCGGAGCCTTCGTGCGGGGAGCGCCACCCTCAGCTGCTCCCCACGAGGTCGCTCGCGCCGCCCAGGTAGCGCGCCGTCTCCGGGCGCTCGGGGCGGGCGAAGAGCCGCTGCGTCGAGCCGGCCTCGACGAGGCGCCCTGCGGCGAGGAAGACGGTCTCGTCCGACAGGCGCCGAGCCTGGCGGAGGTCGTGCGTCACGATCACGACCGTGAGGCGCGGCGTGCAGCGGCGCACGAGCTCCTCCACCGCCTCGGTTGAGCGCGGGTCGAGCGAGGAGGTCGGCTCGTCGAGGAGGAGGACCTCCGGCCGCACCGCGAGGGCCCGCGCGAGGCACAGCAGCTGCTGCTGGCCGCCGGAGAGGCGGAAAGGCGAGTCGTGCAGGCGGTCGGCGACGTGGTGCCACAGGCCGACCTCGGCGAGGCAGGTCTCCGCGAGGTCTCGCAGCTCCGAGCGCCGGGCGAGGCGGTGCGCCCGCACCCCGGCGACGACGTTGTCGAGGATGGACATCGGGAAGGGGTTCGGGCGCTGGAAGACCATCCCGACGCGCCGGCGGAGCACCGTCGGGTCGAGCTGCTCGACCTCCACGCCAGCGAAGCGGATCGAGCCACGTCGCCAGTGGCCACGCACCCGGTCGTTCATGCGGTTGAAGGAGCGCAGCAGGGTCGTCTTGCCCGACCCGGAGGGACCGATGAGCGCGGTCACCGCCCCCGCAGCGACGTCGAGGGAGACGCCGTCGAGCACCCTCGAGGGGCCGAACCCGACCGACACGTCCCGCGCCGAGAGCGCCGGGAGCTCCCCGACGCCCGCACGGGCGTCCGCCTCCGGCTGGGGGCCGGCCAGATCGCCCGTTCCCGCCTGCTGCTTCGCGCCGCACATAGCGGTGGCGAACGTACCGAGGTGGCCTGAACACGAGGTGGCCACGCGCCGACTCGCCGCTGAAGCGTCGGTGAATGTTCGGTTGCGCGGTCCGTACGCGCGACGGGCGCGCGACGCGAGGTGGCACGCGGGCGAGGTGGCTCGCGGGCGAGGTGGCTCGCGGGCGAGGTGGCTCGCGGCGGACGTACTGCCTCAGCTCGTCGGGGCGCGTCCGCCCCCGGGTCCGGGCGACGGCGCGGGGCGAGCCCGGCGCGCGAGCGAGCGCTCGGCGTAGTAGGGCCGCAGCTCGAGGCGGGCCGGGGCGAGGTGCCCGTAGACGAGGACGGCCTCGCCGGGCGCGACCCGCCGCAGCGCGTGGGCGGGTGCCAGCCGGCGCGTGGCCCGGCTCCAGGTCGTCGTCCGCTGCCCGCTCGAGTCGAGGGTGGTCGAGTCGACGGGCCGTTCCTCCTCCCCGATCAGCGACGAGAGCTGTTCGAGCGTCGAGGGGTCGGCGATGCCCGAGCAGACGAGCTTGGCCCGGTGGTTGTTGACGATCGTCCAGGCCCGGCGCCCGTAGCGCGCCTCGATCTGGGCGAGGTCCTGGAACACCGTGACGAGCTGGATCCCCTGGGACGCACCCGTGGCGGCGACTCGGTCGAGGTCGGACAGCGGCGCCACGTTCGCCGCCTCGTCGAGGACGGCGAGCAGCGGCGGCTGCAGCGGCCGGCCGGCGCGCGCCGCGGCGTTGAAGGCCGCCTCGAAGACCCCCTGGATGATCGCGACGAAGAGCGGTGCGAGCCGCTCCTGCTCGTGGCCCGGCGCGACGAGGTACAAGGTGTGCGCTCCGGTGAGCAGCGCCTCGGGCTCGAGCAGCTCGCCGGAGCGGCTCGCCGCCTCGACGGCCGGGTCGGCGAAGGCGGCGACGACGGTCTCGGCGGTCGTGTACACCGACGAGCGCTGCCGCTCGTCCCTCCCGAAGCTGGCCTGGGCGGCGGCGATCGCCTCGCGCACCCCGGTGCGAGCGAGCGCCACCATCACCTCGGCCTCCTCCCAGGTGTCGAGCCAGCGCACGACGTCGGCCATCGAGCACTGCGCGCTCGCCGCGGCGAACAGCAGCGGGGCGAGGAGCTTCTCCGCCGTCGCGTACCAGAACGCGCCGTCCTCCAGCCCGCCGGACGCGGCGCGCCCGAGCGCGCACAGGCCGGCCGCGACGCGCCGTGCGCCGGCCCAGGTGCGCGCCCCGGTCAGCGGCGACCAGCCGACCGAGGCGGAACCCGTGGAGCCGAGCGGGTCGTAGACGAGCGCCCGGCCCAGCTGCTCACGCCAGCCGAGCGTGTGCGCGAGCAGGTCGCCCTTCACGCTCGTCGCCACGACGGGACCGCCCCACTCGAGGATCGCCGGGATGGCGAGGCCGCTCGTCTTGCCCGACTGCGTCGGCCCGAGGACGAGGAGGGAGTGGCCGGCCTCGAGGGCGACGAGCCGGCCGGCGAGGCGGCCGACCGCGACCCGCCCGGCCGAGGTGTCCCCGACGATGAGCGGCTTCAGGTCGCGCGGCCTCGCCCACGCGGCCTCCTCGAC
>Ga0209061_1002391_pt1 | contig 24114 bp, 20 predicted proteins | sample Coa_R1_10_FD_187157 | JGI IMG/M metagenome (GOLD analysis project Ga0209061, IMG submission 187157) | Surface soil microbial communities from Centralia Pennsylvania, which are recovering from an underground coalmine fire - Coalmine... | ecosystem: Environmental > Terrestrial > Soil >...
CACTGGCTTGCAGGAGTTGTTGATACGCTTGATCCCAGCGACGCTGTGCGTCTGGAATCTCTCTGGTGGAGCGGCGAATGCTCCACGGTCGTTTCTTCATAGATTTCTACCTTCGGGCAACGTATCTCCTCCGTTGCCTCAGACGGATAGTGTATTCCCTGGGGGAAACCCTTTCGCGCTGATCTCTTGGGGAGATGTCTTCTCTGGCTCAGGCAAAATTTGTCGTTTGTGATTATACCATTGAGAATAAACTGCATTATCGACGGGATGTCAGCTTAGGAGAAGATGCCTGCCAGACGCGCACCGGATCAGTTCCCCGTCTGCTGGCTCGGCTCAATAGCACGGTGCTTAGCTTAATGGACCGGGCTGGGGTTCGCAATGTCGCGAGGCAGATGCGCTACTTTGATGCTCATCTTGAGCAGGCCCTCGACCTCGTGCTTACTGGTCAGTGTTCCGTTTTTTAGAATTGGAAAGCCCTGGAATAGAGGGAGAAATGGCTGAAAAAGAGAAAGAAATCAGGTATACTAAGCAGTGCAAACAGCTCCTGCTTGTGAGTCTACCTATGCTGCTTACGGGAAAGCCGATCAGGCAGAGTAAGAGCTAGAGGAAAGGGAAGGATTTCTATGGAGAGAGGACACCAGACCCCAGAGAAGAGCGATCAGATCAGACCCATCCAGTTCGTCGCGGTGGGCAAGCAGACCCGGGTTCCTGCCCCGTTGGTCCGCGTGACCACCTGCGGCCTGCTCACCCTGGAAACCGTGCAGGAACTCGTCAGCACCGATCCCCCACTGGCCCGCTACACCTCGCTGACTCCTGAGCAACAGCGTGGACGCGGCACCGCTCCGGCACTGCTCTTGCTCAAACTGCTGCTCAGCCGACCACAGCGCTATGCCCCGCGCGACTGGCTCATGGAGCAGCTCTGCCAGGACCGCGAACTGCTTTCCCCTGCACGCCTCGATAATCTCGCCTGGCTCTTGCGCAAGCTCATCTGTCCCCCAGGCTACGACCAGCTACGCACCCACCTGGTGGCGCATGTGCAGAACTCCTCCGGCAGCGGGAATGGCTATCAGTTAGCTCCGTACCCGCTGATCTGGGTAGATAGCGAGGCGCTGGCCTGGAATGTGGAGCAGGCGGTGCGCATGGAGCGCTTTGGGGATGATCCCCTGCCCTTGTGGGAACGGGCGTATGAGCTGGCCAAACGGGGGAGCTATCTGCCCGATGAGCTGTACAGTGATTGGGCCGAGAGCCGCAGGGGAGAGGTGGCAGGCATGTTGCGGCAGAGCGTGCTGGCGTTGGCGCGGCTCTACCAGGAGCGGCATGGCAAGGTGGGTGGGGAAGAGGCGCTGCTCGTGTTGCGCAGCTACTGGCAGGAGCATCCACGCGAGGAAGATGCGCTGCGGCCGTTAATGGAACTACTAGGGCGACGGGAGTGCTATCAGGAAGCGCTGGAATATTATGAGAAGCTACGAATGTTGCTTGAGGAAGAGGACGGTGAGCCGGATACACGGACGCAGGATATCGCTGAGTATATCCGTACGAAGCAAATTCAACGGAAAGGACATGCCCACACAAGTCCGGGGCAAGTTGTCGAGAATGCTAGTGCTACCGCATTACAACTCCAACCTCAACAGCAAGACGATTTAAGCCACTTTTTACGCAATGCCGGGCCTATGCAGAATGCAATGCTTGATGAAAATCTGAATAGCGAACGTCGCAAAATTCTCAAAGAGATAGGTGTAGGCATTGGAATAGCCAGTCTGGCTGTGCTCTTTCCTAACTCTCAGTTGCTTACTACTCTTCCAGAGCGGCTCAAGCATTATCAGGAGCAAGTACCGCTGCATTGGGATGGATACTTTACTATTCCTGGCCAAAGCGCCATTACCGCCATTGAAACTGTCATTCTTGACTTGCAGCGTCTGTCTCCCTACGTTAGTATTTCTCAACAGGAAGTTGTTCAAACTCTTCTTTGTCAGTACCACCAGTTGGCGGCAGACCAGCTACGTGATCGTGGTCGAATCAACGATGCACTTGAACATGGCAATCTTGCTGTGTATCTTGCTGAACAACTCCAGCATGTTGAACTGTTGGCCGCCGCTCTTTACCGGCGCGGGCTCACCTATTTCGACGCCGGCCAGATTGAAGCGGCGTCTAGAGATCTGAACAATGCGCTTCCTTTTGCACGGATTTCACGGCCTCAACTCAGGGGCATGGTCTATATGGAAGCTGGCCGCTTCCAAGCTCATCTTGCTCGAAGCGAGCATGACGAGACAGAAGCGAAACGCTTGCTTGACCAAACAGAACAGATTGTCTGCGAGGGAGATCTAGAAACAGATGCAGGATACGTCAAACTGAATCAGGGGAGATACCACATAGGGCGCGCAGCAATGCTCCTGGCTTTGAAATGGCCTCAAGAGGCTTTACATGAGTTACAGTTTGCGGAACAATTGACACCAAAGGAGTACCAGCGACGACACGCATACATCAATATTCTCCGTGCGCGATCGTACTTCTCGCAAAAGCAATACGAGCAGGCGGCTCATCTGGCTCTGGGCGCTTTCCAAATCTGCCAGATGGTTCATTCTGAGAGTAACATGGCTGATATTGCTCGCCTACACGGCGAGTTGGCACAATCGCCTTTTGCACAGACAGCAGTTGTCCAACAACTGGACTTCCAGATTCGCCAGCATCAGAAAGGAATGATTCTTTGACAACGTTTACTACACGCCGGGCAACGCTTGAGGATGTAGAAGTATTGGTGCAGCTTCGTCTCCAACTGTTTCGAGAAACGGGTGAGATGAGGAGTGGTACTCCATCGCCAGAAGTAGTTGAGATGACCCGCACGTATTTTCAGGAGAATCTGCCAGCAGAGCGGTTCCTTGCCTGGATTGCAGAAACGGATAGACAGGTCATCGGGACGAGTGGCTTGATCTTTTTCGAGAAACCTCCGACAGTAAAGACCCACAGAGAAGCCTATGTGATGAACATGTACACCATCCCAGAATGGCAGAGAAAAGGAGTGGCGTCTGCTCTTCTGCAGGAGATCATCAGCTATGTCCAAACGACCTCCGCCAGACGAATATGGCTACGCACGACAGAGGCAGGACGGCGATTGTATGAGAAACATGGATTCGTTCCTACAAAAGATGAGTTGGAATTGAAGTGGGAATGAACAAGCGCATCAAAAGCAGGAGGGATATTCCAAAGGGTACCGCACCAGTGGCTGAGCGAACCACGCCTGAAGCATGCTATCGAATGTTTCGCTCTCTCCAGAGGAGGTGAGGGAAAATGACTTCCCACCGCGTCCTCGTGGTTGGCATGGGCAACCTCGGGTCGCTTATCTTCGATCTGGTGGTACGTGTCTCAGGCCGCCATACCTTTCTGGTAGGAGGAAGAAATCTGGACTATCTCCGCCAGCGCGCGAATCTTTCGCTGCTAGCCGCGATCCAGTTAGGATACACGCCTGATGTCACGTGTACTTTGTTGGATGTAGAGAATATTGAGCGGACCGCGGAAACGATTGCTCGCTTTCGACCAACGATCATTCTGTGCGCTGCTACCTTACGACCGCTGGATACAACTCACACGCTACCAGAGCAGATTACCAAGCAGCTTGCCGCTGCGCCGATGGGGCCACGGCTCCCCTTTTATCTGCTTCTCGTTTATCGACTGATGCAGGCGCTTCATTTGGCGAAACACCCGGCAATTGTTCTGAATGCGATCTACCCCGATGTGGTTCATCCGATCCTGAGTAAAGTCGGCTTGGCACCCACAACAGGAATTGGCGATCTGGCCAATAATATTCCGGCGATCCGGCTAGCTGTTGCCTGGAAACTTGGTAAGCCCTTAGAGCAGATCGAGGTACGTCTCGTCGCAGCACGGCACGTTAGCTATTGGATGTCACGCAGCGATAGTGGAAATGCTCCACTGCATCTCACCATCCTCGTCAATGGAGAGGACCAGTCGCACCTGCTCGATCAGAAAACGCTCTTTAAGGCGCTGCCGGGCACGCTCAAGCGGATAGGGGGAACTACAGGTCTTTTGATGACAGCGACATCCGCTGCTGCTATTTACACGGCCATTGTGGAGAATATAGGAAGAGTTGAACATGCTCCAGGGCCCAATGGGTTGCCTGGAGGGTACCCCGTGCGGGTTGATTCGCAAGGAGTGCAGTTAGCTCTTCCAGAGGGTCTTTCACGTGAAGCAGCTATTCGTCTCAATCAAGCAGGACTCGCATGTGATGGAATTGAGCGCATTGAGGAGAATGGAACCGTCTACTTTACCGAGAAGGAGGCTACCATCTACAAAACTCTTTTTGGCTATGAATGCCAGCGAATGCCGTTACATGAAGTAGAGCACTGGGCACGTGAATTATCTAGCCGATACCAGGCCCTTGCCAAGGAGTATAACTGATCCTTTCCTCTCGGAGAAGGGGCCAGGAGCAACCGATGAGTAATTATATTCAATAGATACGGAGCAAAGTGGGTCATGAACGTGTTTTTCTGAACTTTGCGGCCGCTTTTATTCTCAATGAACAAGGAGAACTGTTGCTGCACAAACGAACAGATAAACATGCCTGGGGGCTTCCTGGCGGGGCCTTAGAGCTTGGTGAGTCGGCAGAGGAAGCGGTCATCCGCGAAGTGTTAGAAGAGACAGGCTTACAGGTGAAAGTGGACGCGTTTGTGGGAGTGTATACACGCTACTTCGAGGAATATCCCTCCGGCGACCAGGCCCAATCTATTGCCCTCTTTTTTGTGTGCTCAATTGTCGGTGGCGCTCTCTCGACGCAGAACGAGGAGACACTTGACCTACAGTTCTTTCCACCCGCAGAGGCCCCTTGCTTGTTCAACCAGCAATCGCGGGATGCTTTGGCTGATTTCCTGCAAAGGAAGCGGGGAATTTGCCGCTAAATAGGGGCTAGTGCTGGACTCTTTGTCTCCAACACACGAGAGCAAGAAATCATCATGAGAAAACAAGCAGAAGTGGTAATCATCGGAGGAGGGATCATTGGGTGTGCCATTGCCTACTTTCTCCGCAAAGCGCAGGTAAGCGTGATTGTGTTGGAACGTGATGAGATTGGGGGTCGCGCTTCGCGTGCCGCAGCTGGTTTAGTTGCACCTCTGGGACCTCTTTCTGGGCCAGGGCCGTTTGCCGACCTGGTCTTAGCGGGCTTTGCGCTCCTTCCCTCGCTGCTTGGCGAATTAGAAGAGCTTTCTGGTATCGCGACAGGATTTGCCCGAACCGGAGCCCTGCGCGTCGTACGTAACCCCAAACGGGTTGCGCATCTGCAGAAACGTCTGCATGCCTGGCGACCCCTTAGGCTACAGATGACCTGGCTAACAGGGGAAGAAGCTCGCCGCTATGAACCACATCTAACTGTGGATATCAGTGCCGCTATCTACGCTCCTGAAGAGGCTCAGCTAGACACACCACGTTTCGTTCAGGCTTTTGCTCAATCCGCGCAGAAGCTTGGTGCCCAGCTTTACCCCCATGAGGAAGTGACTGAGATCATCACCTCAAACACGAAAGTCGTGGGAGTTCGCACGAGGAACCGAGAAACGTTTGTGTGTGGGCATTTGATTATCGCTTCAGGAGCCTGGGCAGCCACCTGGAATACCTTCTTGCACACCACGCTTCCTATTCGTCCTCTGCATGGGCAGCTCCTTGCTCTGCCACAGTTTTCTCCTCCGCTGCGCCACATCATTTTTGGAGAAGCCATCTATCTTGCTCCACGAGGGCAGACAATTATTGTTGGAGCAACAAAAGAAGACCGTGGATTCGAGACACCCGTCACAGAAGAGGGAATCACCTGGCTGAAAACCGGTGCCGCTCGACTCGTTCCAGCAGTTGCCAGCAGTCCAATTGATAGAGCCTGGGCCGGCCTGCGTCCTAAAACAGCGGATTCTCACCCCATTTTTGATCGACTTCCTGGTTGGAAAAACGTGGTAATTGCAGGAGGCCATAATAGTGTTGGCATCATCCTCAGCGGTATTACTGGCCAGGAAGTGGCTCAAATGCTGATAACCGGTCACACTCCTGCCTTGCTGCATCCTTTTTCATTGAACCGTTTTCACAAAGCCGGAGGCCACACGTGAAGAGAGCGGACTTGCGTTATCCTAGCGAATCGCTGGAGACAAAGGGAGATGCCTGGTCACAATGGAGTTCGCTGCCTATGGTCGAATTGAGCGCGTTGGAGACGTATCGGTTTGTCAAGGCGCACATTCCGGGGGCAAGCCAGCGCATTGTGGAGGTTGGGTGCGGCAATGGCTATCTCACCCTGGAGCTAGCAAGAGACGGGCACCACGTTACCGGTCTTGATCAATCGCCAGAGATCCTGGAAGTCGCCGAATGGAGCAGACAAGCAGTTCCCGAACCAGCAGAATTTGGCACGCTCAGCTATGTGTGTGCTGATGTCCACACCTGGCCGGCGAAAGAAGGGAGTTTCGATGTGGTCATTTTGAACCGTACCCTTCATCACCTGCACGGGTTCCAGTCTCTCCTGGCCAAACTCCGGCGTCTGCTCACTCCTCAGGGCGTGCTGATCTGCCAGGATTACGCGTATGACCGCTTCACTGAGCAAACGGCCAGTTGGGTCTACACCATGCAACGGCTGCTGTTTCTCAGCGAGCTTTCTGCAACCAACCCAGCGACAACCGCTGATGAGCATGCTTCCATTGACGCGTTCAGAACGGCCTGGTTTGAGAGAGCGGAGAAGCGAGAACACCGGCTGAATCGTTATGATGAGATGATGGATGCCTTATGCACGACTTTTCGTCAGCAGCTCATCTCCTGGGTGCCCTATCTCTTTGTGTATCTTGGCAATGAGCTGCGCCCGCTTGAGCCGGAAAAAGAGCGTGCCCTGCTGACATTTCTCAAGCAGATGGAAGCGCACCTGATTGAACAGGGGTCGATCCAGGCGGTGGGTTTTCGGTACGTGGGAACCGTTCAAGCCTGATTGATGGGAAGAACGTGGCTCAACTTCTATCTGGAGAAGCATCATTAGCTTGGACGGTCGCTTTCTGGCTGATCGATTGAACCAAGCACCCGCCCCCAGGCGGTCAGCATGTTCCCCTTGGCGACGAAGTCCGGCTGGTGGATCTCCTGGAGCATCTGCTGATAGAGAGCCTCGTAGTCATCCGGCACTCGTGTCCATTTGTGGAGAAACGGCAGAAGCGTTCGGAAGAGATGCTGCATGTCTTCTACGAATAGATCCCCTTCAGGGGTTCCCGCTCGGTACTCCAGGGCATAGCTTTTCGTTTGTACCTGCTGTAGGCCATGCTGGTGCAGCAGGCGCGCAAGATCGCCAGTGACGCCCCGGCTCTGTGGGGTAAAGAAATGCCCGGCCTGTGCAAGGGCAGCCAGCGCCACTTCAAAGAGGCGAGTCAGGGTGGGGCTGGAACTTTCGACGGACATCTCGCTCTCGGTGATGCGCATGATGCCGCCAGGACGAGTCACTCGCTGATATTCTTGCAAGAGTTTGGGCCAATCCCAGCTGCGCAGGTAACTATTGCCTAAACGCTGGTTCACCAGGTCGAAGAACCGCGGGGGAAATTCGAGCATGCGCAGGGCATCCATCATGTGAAACTCCACGCGATCACTGACCTCCTGTGCTTCAGCCTGCGTCCGCGCGTATTCGACCATTCTTTTGCTGATATCCACACCCACCAGGAGCTTGATAGTTGGATAGGCCTTCGCGATCTCGATGAGCCAGCCACCAGTGCCGCAGCCGACATCCAGCAGGCGCCGCAAGGAGGCCGGGTCTGTCTGATCGGGGAGGACTCCACCCATGGCCGCAGTGATCATCGTGTCTTGCAGAGCCAGGCGGGCGAGTTCCGCTCCGTTTGTGCGATCCTGTACGACGTAGGTGCTGGGATGCTCGCCCCAGCGTGAAACATCAGGTGGCATCTGCTGGGGAGGGATCGCCTGCGACCCTGGGGGAATAGATGATTGGCGGGAAGACATCGCGGTTCCTTTCTGCTGCCTGGTTTGGTCCGGCTGGTGTTCTACGGGAATGCAGCCGGCTGCGTTCTGATAGAAAGAGCCAGGCCGACGTTCGCAGAACGCCGCTTTCAACCGCCCTGTCTCGTGGACGCCCTTACCGCGTTCCCGTGTGATCGTCATAAGTATACCCCTGTGCTTTCTTCAGAGCTTCTGCCCACATGCGGCATGAGCCTGCTCGCCTCTCTTGCGCATCTCTCCCGCCGGGGAGAGATGCGCAGAATGTCTGACGCTCTCACGAGCGGAAGGGCAAAAAAACAGGGGCGCAAGAACACCTCGGGAAAAGCAGACAGCCCTTCCTGCTGTCGGGCAGAAGAGTCCAGGAGCACCATACCCCATGATAGCTGAGGAGAGAGCATGTGCATCTTCTGCTTTCAGGAGCCGGGCCGCCCGCCCCTGGCGAGAACTCGCCAGCAAGCGGTCCGTGACCAACAGGCATGATGATGGAGAGAGGTGAAACAACACATGACCGAGCGATCCCGTTTCCTCACCGTACGTCGAGCGTGGGGACTCACTTCTGAGCAGGTCGCGCAGGAAGCCGGCCTCACTCTGACTGAGGAATATCGAGCAGAAATTGGCGGCACGGTCGAGCCAGAAGTGGCAGAGCGCCTCCTGACAGCTTTTGCACGGCTGACAGGGAGGAAGTGGACCCTGGAGGAGACTGCCATCAACCAGATGCAAGAAGGAAGCTAACTTCTTCGTCAAGACTCCTGGGATGAGGAACAATCCCAGGAGTCTGTTTGTTCGCTGCCAACGAGAAGCCCTCCGAACATCTGTTTACCCTGACGCTTGTTCCACCTGACGAAATTCTGAGGATGAGACGGCCTGCCCGGAAAACGACGGCAGAGGCACAGCCAGAGGCTCGGTCGAAACGCCGGGCTGGTTGGATGGCTCTACTCGCTCAGCGGCAGCGTGTGCGTTGCTTGCGCCTTTGAGATGCTGTGCAAAGAACGCCACAAGGCGGCTGATATAGGCGCCGCGATCCTCGAAATAGGCGCCACAGTGCTCTGCCTGCGGCACCATCCACAACTGTTTCGGCTCGTTCGCGGCCCGATATAACAGCGTCGCGTCGTGTGGATCAACCATGGTATCGCGTTCACCGTGGATCAGCAGGATAGGGCGCGGAGCAAGTCTGGCGATGGCGCGTAATGGCTCAACCTGACAGAAACGATAGCCGGCGCGTAGGTGCAAGAGGTGATCACTTGCCCAGAGGAATGGAGCGACCGGCAGGTGAAGGGTGCGCCGGAGCTGATAGCGCACCGCGCTGGCGTGAGTAGCAAAGGAGCTATCCGCCACAATGGCCTCGATTTCAGGATGATCTACACTGCACAAAAGAGCAATCGCCGCCCCCATCGAATAGGCCAGCACGCCAAGATGGCTTTCCGGCGCGCGTTTGTGGGCATAGGCCAGCGCGCCGAGAAAGTCCTCGCGTTCGCGATAACCCAGCGTCACCGGCACGCCTCCGGTCGCGCCATGGCCATAATATTCAAAGGCCAGCACGTTATAGCCTGCCCGCCAGAGCACGTGGACGACGGCAAGCACGCGGTTCTTGCGGGTGCGATACCCTGGCGAGACGATGATCGTGGCGGTCGCCCCTGGAACAGAAAGATACCAGCCACTCACCAGGTGCCGCCCGTGGCGCGAGGCAAAGGTGACGTTTTCCACCGGCAACCCTAACTCAAAGGGAGAAAGGCTCTCGTGAGCCGCCGACTTCGTTTTCTTGGGTTTGATGAGCGTTTCGACCACGTGCCACGCGACCCCGCCAATCAGGAGTCCAATCAAGAGCAGACTCCCAATCCCGGCTAAAAAGAGATCGACAAAGAAATGGAACATAGAGAGATATTTCCTTTCCAGAATGATGTATGCGGGTCCACGCGACCCAGAATCAGCGCAAGCACGACATGCGCTTGCGTGAACTGCTCAGAATGGCTCAGTTATCTCCACGTCGTTCTCCTGCTTGTTCTGCGCGAAACGAGCAAGGCCCAGGAGTCGCGCAGTTAAGCGATCCGGCGCAGAAAGGAAAGGCGCGTGCCCTGTCATGAGCCAGATAACCCGTTCGCACGGCATGGCCGTGTACATCTCGCGTTGGAGTGCTGCGCTGATCACCAGATCATAGCGGCAGGTCAGATAGACGCGTGGCACCTGGAGAAAGCGTCTGGTCAGGGTGACTGGCGTGGTAAGCGGGAGCATGGCCTGTGGGGTCAGGTGCTGCACCGCAAAATGGGTATCTTGCCAATCGCAGTCCTGATAGAGCACTCCCCAGGCTTTATCTGGACGCAAGCAGACGCTCAAATCATCCACCTTGAGGCATGCTCCAAGCTCTAGGTTTGCCTCGCGCTCGGTGATCTGGAGCGCGGTCTCGCCAGATCTGGGCAGCAGTGCCGACAGATACACCAGAAGGTTGAGGCGTTCTGCACGCTCCTCAGCTACTTGCGAGATGACCATGCCGGAAAACCCGTGGCCCACTACTATGAGGGGTTCTTCCATAGGCTGGGCGTCAATCACCTCAATGACCCGTTGCACGCAGGACGCAAGGGTCACGGCGACTAGTGGGGTCAGGTCGAGGCCAGAGCCGGGCAGATCAGGGGCGATTACGCGGTGGCCGGCCTGCTCTAACAGCGGCGTGACTCTGTGCCAGCACCACGCTCCATGCCAAGCGCCGTGAATCAAGATGTAGGTACTCATTGGATGTCTTCCTTTCCTTTAAAAATAGGTGTGACTATGATGTTCTTTCGTGAGCGACCGCTTGCTCTGTTCTACGCTCGCTAAACAAGCGCAGAAGCACCGGCTGATCAGCGGCTTGCTCCATCCGAGGGAACACTTGCCGCCAGATGGGGGCCGAGATTCCAGGAGTTAGCAGCAAACTTCTGGTCGTGGTGTAGAGGGAAAAGCGGATGAGGCAGCTTCCCAATCTGGCCAGCGCAATGCGCGTGAGCATGTGCTCCTGGCCTCTGTCTGGGACCACACACAGCAGAGTCGGGGGGACCTGGTGCTCGCGTGCCCATTCGCGTGAGGAAAGATAGCGGGCGTAAGCCGCCATTTTCCTTTGCAATTCCCCTGCGCGCATCGTGCCCCGATCCCACTCGAGCCAGATACGCCAGGAGCGTTTACTCGCGTGATTCTCTGCCTGGCACTCGGCCACTGCATCAGGGCGAATGCCGTGCCAGATCCCCTGGTATTGATAGAAGCGCGCACAGATGGATCCTGTTTCCCACCAATGGAGGCATCCCAGACCAGCAAGTGTGTCAAAGAATCCATAGACTCCGGCAATATGCTCAACCTGCTTGAGTAGCCCTGGCAAGCCACGAGGCCCGAGGGTATCTGCATCAGGATCAGGTGCGTCGGCGGCATCAGGGCGGTGAACAAGATATCGCACATGGCAGTGCGAAGCAGCAGCCATCAAGCGAAGGCCATCCTCTGCCAGCGCGAAGCGCTCGCCCACACGTGTCTCATAGCATGCGATTAGGTGTGCCTGCGCCATCGGCGCGAGCAGATGACGCAGTGAGCTTCTCTCCAACTGGAGATGCGCACAGAGATTTCCTCGATCCAGCAGAGGGTGAGCCAGGAGCAGCCAGAGAATTTCCCACTGACGCGGCGAGAGATCGAGACAGCTCCGGCGTCGCTCTTCCAGGCTCGCACGTTGACTTTTTCTCTTGCGCGGTTGAGATTCTCGCACGTGTGCGAGGTGATACAGGCGCGGGCGGGCCAGCGGCACTGGCACCTTCTCTTGCACTACGAGAGATGCCGCTTCTTGATCCATCCGAGCTGTTTCTTGAGGAAACAGGTCAGGGAAGCCGGGATCATGCTGAGGAGAGAAAACGTCCTGGAGGTGGCAGGCGCTCTGGCTGCCGAGCCGTTTCCAGGCCCACGCCCAGGGGGAAGTTTCCAGAGAAGGCTCTGCGAGAGGGCGTAACGAAACAGCTGCGCTGCGACTGTTGGAGAGGTGCGCACCAGTCGCGACGACTCCCAGTGGCCGCACCACTCCTAGATCGTGGGTCACACGCTCTGCCGCTTCGTGCCACCATTCGGCCTGGCGTGGTGTCGCCGGCAAAATGAGAATCGGTGGCATCTGCGAGTAAGCAAGCCAGCGCTCTTTGGCTTCGCGCCAGCGCATGAGGCGGTCCAGTCGCGCGCGCATCAGACGGGGATGGGTAAGAGGCATGTACAGCAGGAAAAAGCGATACCAATATTCCTGAACTTCTCCACCAGGCATCCCGTACCGCAAGCAGAATGCCCCAACGCCATCGGCAAACCACCGCATGGAATGCCCCTGGTATGTGAAGGTATGGAAGGCATCGCGCTGCCAGTTCCACCGCACGAGGTGCGCGCGGTATCCTTGCTGTGTCAAGGCCGTGGCAGCACCGCTGACTAACCCATTGATGACCGTTTGCAAGGTGAATAGAACCGGGATACGTGGTAGCAGGCGCAGCAGTGTCGTACGCTCTATGGCTCTCGCCTCTCGCAACGCCTCGGCACCAGGAGTCGGCGTATCAGCCTGGATGTTGAGCAGATACCAGATGAGTCCGGTCGGGGCCAGATGGTACAGCACCTTGCCCGAGCAGATCGGCCCCCTGAGCGTTTCAACGAATTGCTCATGCTCTAGCTCTTTCAGATGCGTGTAGATGGTTGTTCTACCGCTCCAGGTCGAAAGCGCTACCACCAGATCTTCCAGGCGCTGAAAAGGATAATGACGGAGCCACTGGAGAATGCGCGCATGCGTCGTATCCAGCGTGAATGTTTCAGGCATCGCGCTCCTCCTGATCCTCGGGATGTATCTCTTCCTGTTCGGTATCGGCAAAAAGATCATGGATAACAGGCGTACCTTGCGGAGCGTTCTCTGCACTCTCATCTTTCGCTGCCTCAGCTTGATTGGTACTCCTTTTTCCTTTACCGCTCCCGCGTCTTCTCGTGCCGCGCTGCGCTCCCCGAGCCGAATCGGGAGAGGAAACAGAGGCTTCTTGTAAACGCTTTCCAGTGCTCCTGGTCTGTGCCACCATGAGCGCCTCGCGGGCCTGTAGAGACAAGAGAAGGTCGTCGATTTCTCCCACCGGGCGCGCGTACCGCAAGTGACTACGCAGGGAAATGCGCCGCCAGCGTTCCTCTTTCTGCGCTTCCTCTGCATGGATCTCATGCACCTCGCCTGGAGGCGGAGGAATTGGATCATCCAGACGCAGGGAGAAAAGGGGCAAACGCGCTCCGTCGAGCGAGAGGCGGGCGTAGCAGGTATAGTTGGGAAGGTTGACCATATCCTCCGGCTCAACGCTTTCCAAATGAAGGAGATCGGCATCATCTACACTCATGGCAAAAGCAAAGAGGTGGTCGATGTTCGCCAGCACGGTTGCGCGCAAGGAGCGATCCAGGCGGTCGAGATACGCCAGCGATTGGGTTGCCAGGGCGAAGCTACCACCATATTTGCGTAACTCCGCCAGCATGGTCTGGTAGTCTACCCCTCGGAGCGCCTGGAACTCATCAATCAATACCAGAAATCGCCGGCGCGCGGCCAGGTCTAAGCGCGCCTGTTCGGCCAGGGCGACATGGAACAATCCCAGCAAAACCGCGCCAACAAAGGCGGCAATGTCGGAACCAACCTCTCCGCTTGCGCAACTGATAAGCAGAAGCTTTTCTTGATCGATGATTTCTGTGAAATTGATGGTCGAGCGCGGCTGGCCCAGGATGCGCCGGGCGACATGGGAACTGGCAAACTTCGAGAACTTGGTGACCACAGACGAAGAGTACTCATGTTGCTGCCGGGCGTCATTCTGCTCAAAGTAATGATCCCACCAGGCATGGATAAACGGATCGTGGACCTGCTCTAAAATAGCATGGCGAAAGCTCTCATCACGGACCAACGGCATGACATCCAGCAGCGTAAACTGCTCATCTGGGCCATGCAGCGGATCAAGCGCAACCCTCGTGCGATTGGCCTCAACCAGTGTTTTGCAGGCGTACTCCAGGATATTTTCGGTCCGGGGCCCGTAGGAATTTGGCCAGATAGCTTCGATGATCGCAATCATGTTATCCACCAGCTTATCCCGATCAGCCCCGTGAGAAACATCAAGCGGATTGAGGCCAATGAGACGCGCACGCTCGGCCAGATCAATCTGAACCACCTCATCCTCCAACTCTGGCGGAACGCCAGCGAGCGTCTGCCGGTGGAGGTCACCATGAAAGTCAATCTGCATCAGCCCGCCGCGTAATTGCCCGGTAGTGCGCGCAAGAAAGAGCGCCAGAGCAAGATGCAGCAGCCAGCTACTTTTCCCTTTGCCGGTGCTGGCGACGGCAAGCATGTTTTGACGCAGGCAGGACCAGGGGAAGAAGACCGGAACGGCCTCGCCAGCATGCATAGAGATCCCCAGTTTATATCCCTGACCGCCTGTCAAAATCGGCGGCGCGAGCAGGGTGCGCGTCGTACACCACTCCATATGAGGGAGGTTGGCGAGGTCGTGCGCCTGGGGCAAATGCCAGAGTGCGGCCAGGTCAGCGACGCTCAAAACATGGCCGGAATGCGAGAGACCAGCGGCCCACCAACGGCGCTTCAACCATCGTCTGGATGAGGGAACGAGCAGGCGGCGCGTCTGCCTGGCGGAAAGACGCCGGGGGACAAAGTACCCACCTACCGCCAGATGATATTGCGCGTAGGCGGCAACCAGCATGCTCAGTTGTTCTTCACGTTGCGCGCGGCGGGTGCGGGCAGTGGCTACTCGGTGGCGGTGCCCTCGAAATCTGGCCTGTTCCCGATGCCAGTTCGCTTGGAAAAAGCCTCTCAGACCGCGTTTGGCCCAGCGCTGCTGGCAGTTTACCGTCCTTTGCACGCGATGTATGAATAACTTCAGCCTTGCCCACGCTGTCAGAGCAGCCGTCTGAGGAAGCGCTGGCCATGCCTCGCCTGGAGTTATTACAAACAGGCGCAGGCGCACGCGGTAAGCCGGGCGCGCCGTCTTTTCTGCGACCAAGCGCTGATCATAGATAGGCCGCGCGAAACGAGCAGAGAGACGCGAGAAGCCTTGTGCTCCGCCAAACAAGAGGGCGAGGAGCACGATGCCGATCCCGATGAGGAGCGCGGCGTGTTCGGCGGAAAGTACCGGCATTTTTCCCTGGGCAAGGGCCGTTCCAGCCTGGACGAGCCACCTGGGAAGCAGGATCTTCTGCAGCCTCGAGGCAATCACGAGGAGCACGACCAGCAGGAAAAGCGCAACGATTCGTCCCACGCCAGGCGCATGCGTCTTCAAACGCTCCTCGTCCCTCCGGTGTTCTTGCTCCAGGGGATGCTCGACGGCCAGTCGCCGATGAGCGTTTGACCAGGTGGGAGGCGCTGGAAGGAGAGCAAGCTGCACAACTGCTCGCGCCTGGGGAGGAAGATGGTTGAACGCTGCCAGGATGCCAAGCAACGGGTCAACTCCCTCGTTGCGCAGATCTTGCGCGCGAAATGCACGCAGTGGCAGATATGAAGCAGCTCCAGGCAACAGTTCTATAGCGGAACACTCTTCAGTTGGGGCGACCTGAAGCGGATCAGTTTCAACGGAAGTAATGCGCGCCTGCGGATGGCGAGACTGTATCTGGGCAGCAAGATGAGCAAGCGCTACCGTATTTTCTGCACGCAATAAAAAGGAACGGGAGATCATTGGGGTAGTTGTAGCGGCGATCTCCAGTGCCAATGGCGAACGAGTCCCCAGCGCTAGACTGGGCATAGCTGTTTCCAGCCCGGTGAGGTCACGAGCACTTTCCGCGCGCGCAGGCTGCACCTGAAGCACCAGCGGAGTGCTTGGCGTCGATTGCGGAGAGAAAAGGGGTCGCCGGTTCATTGATCCAACGCCCTCCGTTCTTTCCACCAGACCCACTCCTCTGCTGTTGGGAAAAAGGCAGAGAGACCGGGGCTTGCCGTTTGACTCGCCTGTTGATCCAACACCGAACTGGTCAAATCGCTCGGACGTGTAGTGAGGGAGGGCATAGCCTCTTTTTCAACTTCACCTGTCTCTTGAAGCGCGGGCGAATCGCTCAGGTTCTCTCGTTCCACAGGCGACCAGCGCGCGACGATCCTCGATACACCCGGTTGAGCCGGTCGGGAATCGTTCTGCACCTCGATCATCCGCACGCTCAGGGTCGTTGCCTGGATCTTGCCAAAGTGTGTCCACAGAGCTTCGCCGACTAGAATGGCAAAGGTTCGGCACGCGGACGAGGCGATGAGCGTTCGTCGTCCAATGCCGGTTTCGATCCAGATCGTGTAATCAGCAGTCTTCATCGCATCTCCTCCTCGGCCTTCGCATACAAAGCCTGTTGTGGGTGTTGAGAGAGTTCGGCCAACTCTACTGGATTGGTCGTCATAAGTGCCAGTTCACGTGGGCTGATCTGAGAAGTGAGCAGCACGCGTCGATCCCCACAGAGTGCCAGAGCTTCGTTGGGAGCAAGCACGCGGAGTCGCTCCGCTTCCCCATGGGTTAAACCGAGACGGTTGGCCACGGCCTGTACGCTCGTGAGGTCCTGGCGTTTGAGGATTTTGGTGGCAGCATTGGCAGCTACGACCGCGCCATGTTCATTTTCGACAAAGCGCTCGGGGTTTTGCGTCATCGTGACGAGACGCAGGTAGCGTTTGCGTGCGCGCCGTGAGAGATCAGCCAGAAATGCTCCTCCCTCGGCGTGCTCAATGAGCGTGGCCGCCTCGTCAATGTAGAGTGCGCGGCGCACATTGGCTTGATACATCGCCTGGGTCCAGATGCAGTCCGCAATGAGGAAAATGCCGATGGGGAAGAATTCCTTCCCCATCTCGCGGATATCCCAGACCAGCAAGTGACTGGTGAGGTCTATATTGGTAGGGCCACTGAATAGCCCGGAGAGGCTGCCCTCGATGTATTGTGAGAGGCGTAAGACGAGATCACATTCGTCCGGGCCACACACTCCGCTTTTCAACACATCGGAAAGGTCGCGCAAGAGCGGCGGCTGATGATAGTGCGTGCGCGGATCGGGGCTTACCCCAACCCGGCGGTACGTTTCGTACAAGGCGCGATCAAGCAAGGCGCGCTCCCGCACAGAAAGCGTTGTCCCTTTGTCCGCCAGCATGACATTGAGAAGGCGACGCAGATCCCGAATTTTTTCGGCCAGGTGATCTCCGTGGCTGACCGCTTTCAGATAAGTATCCTGATCATAGCCAGGAGGCACCAGGTCAAAGGGATTGAGTCGCTGGGGCGATCCAGGAGCGATCCGCACTACAGAACCACCCATAGCGCGTGCAAGGCGGAGATATTCCGCATCAGGATCGATCACCCAGATGCGCTCCCCCGTAAGACCAGACACGAGGAGCGCTCGCTCGATCCAGAGCTTGGCGGTTGTCGATTTGCCTGAGCCGGTGACTCCACAGAGCAAACAATGCGGATTTTCCAGGCTCGGATTCCAGGGATCGAGCAGCACAAGTTCTCCGCTGTCGGTTGCTCCAAGCAGGACCCCTCCTGGCATGGCCAGCGCATTGCTGACGAACGGGAAAGCGGTTTTGAGGCTGCTCGTGTCTAGAGGAAACGTCCGGCTCAGTTCGTCGCGGCACTCTGGTAACGCACTGCGCAACGCCTGCCCATGTTCAAAGGTGGTACGATGCGCAACCGCGTCCAGAAACACGGTGTGCAACAGCGACGCTACCCGCTCACTGCGCTCATCGAGCGTGTGCCGGTCACTTGCCCGCACCACGACCAGCAGGCTGACCTCAAACAGCCGCTCCTCCCCGCTGGCCAGCCTGGACATAATGCGCTGGACATCCGAGGCGGCAACCTCCATCTCCGGCTCATCGAGTCGCCCATAGCGCCGATTGAATGCTCTCGTCGAGGCGTATCCGGCACGCCGATTCTTGAGCTGGCGCAGCACACGGGCGTTGTCCTGTGGATGCAGGTGAAACACCACGTCGAGCACATCATCGTGGAGCAAGAGAGGGGCAAGCCAGCCGTTCATGGAGACTTCCCGTGGAAAAGCCGTCACCGCGATACCACGTACCCACTCCTCTTCGCCGTTGATTCCTCCGCCGATACATACCGCATCAGGAAATTCCTGGATACTCCCAGGAGCCAGCAGATCAGCCAGGTGGAAAACATCGGGGGACGGAAGCGCCAAGAGGGTGCCGGTTTTCTTCACCCTGTCACGTTTCGTCTGGTATGTTCGCGAGTGCCGGGGCCGCCGCTTCCTGAGCCTACGCAGCTGCGTGCGAGACGCGTCAGAGGCAGGACTATTATCCTGAGCATCAGGGGATACGATGAAAGCATGCGATGTTCCCATGGTGCCAGTATCTATCCCATCCTCAGCTTCAGGTGAACCAGTCTCGGAGGCGTCGTTTTCAGATACAAAGTCACTTGCCTGCGAGTACCTCACGCGCGGCAGCCGCCCGACGACCCGCAGATGTTCATTACTCAAAGAATGATCCTGCACGCGCAGAGGAGTAAGGCAACTCTGATAGAAGCGCGCCAGGTCTGGCCCGTGGAGTCGTCGAGCAAGCAGCCCCAGCGATTGGAGTTGTTGTTCAAGTGTTTCAACGCGCACAGCCAGTTCCTGCAGGGCACGAAAACACAGGGCCTCTTCGCGGAGGTGACGCTGCTTTTTTCGCCAGAGAGCATGATGCGGCGCAGGGCCAAACGACTCAGGAGCAGGAATGACCAGATAGCATGTTCGTGTGAGCAAGGTGTGCTGGCTTCCCAGGCGCTTCAAGAGCGTCTCCAGATCGCTCGCCAGTTCTGGCCAGAGCGCCGTGTCCTGTTTGCCAGCTTCTTCTCGGCCCCTCGTCAGACGGAACACGTCCGCTTGCTCCTGGATGTGTTCCAGATAGGGACGCAGATCCAGGGGCTGATTGCGCACAAAGATCTGGATCGGGAAGGTGAGCGCTTTGAGGAGCGCGCCGTACCGCTCAAGGAGCGCCACCTGTTCCTCTTCTGCCTTCAAGAGAAAATTGATCGGCGAAATTTCCAGGATAGTCCGATATGTGCGCTTCGTGGGGGAAAGCGGCGACCACAGGCACAGAACCTCTCCCTGCACTTCGCGAGCGCGCACGTAATGCTGCTGGACACTTGCGAGTCGAGATTTACGCACCGGCGCCCTCGCTTTCTGCCATCTCCCTGGCCTCTTCCTCCAGGAAACGTACAGAGTGCCAGATCAGACGCTTTGGTCTCATTGCGTAGCGGAAGAGCGCGAGCACCCAGGCGGCCAGGTCACGTCCGGCAATGCGCCCGAAGGCAAAGGCACACGCCACAAGTGTCGGAAAGAGCGCTCCCGCTGCGGCAAGAATGATCCCCAAAGGCAAGGTAGCAAGCGTCTCCAGGTGCTTCCATACGTCGTAGGAAAGCGCCGCTCCAACCAGCAGGAGCAAAAACTGCCTGGCCGAAAGGCTCAATCCGCCAAATGAGAGCACGGTCTCTGGCGTGCGCAGATGGGTGGGGACCACGTGGGTTGTGCGAGTAGATGGGAACATGGCGCGGTGTGCCTCCTCTCCTTAACTTCCTGATGCTGCGGAGCTAATCAATCCGGCGACCACTCCAGCCAGTAGAGCCAGGGCCAGCCCAACCAGAGCTGTGTACAGAGCCGCCTGGGCGTGTTGTTTGGCGCGTTCATTCCCGGTACCTGATGCTCCGTAGAGAACCGCCGCCCAGGCGAAAAAGAAGGTCGAGAGGGCCAGGGCAAAAGCGGTTAGCTTACCATACAGGCTGGTAAAGAACTGATCAATCGTGATTGGATTCGCTGCCGGGGCCAATCTCACCTGCATGAAGAGTATGTGAGTGCGCTGTATGAACACGCCGAAGAGGAGCAGTACGGCGTCAAAATGTGACATGAGAGAACCCTTTCCTTTCGACAAAATGAGCATAATAAACGAACAGGAGTATGAAGGCCCCCATTTGCTACGATAAGGCAGGCATCGCAACGGCAGCGAACCCACCCCACCACTGCATAAACTGCGCAACAGAGAGAACATGGCGGTTCCAACTGGAACTGTCGGCAATGAAGACCGACGCGCTATCACCGCCGGTCACGACGACGATGTGTCCTCCAGCATAGCGGTCGGGCGGCCACGAAACAATGACCGGGGTCCCGCTATTGGCGGCAGTAAGTACCTGCTTGAGCGTCCAGCGATCACCCCAGGTGGTTTTGAAACCGAATTGCTGCATCGTCGCAGCAATGCCAGCTTCGGAGGTCAGCCCTAACTGCGGTGTGATGTATGGTTCCGGTGGGCTGCTTCCTGGGATCGTGAGCAAACTTTCTACGCTGAGCACATCGTGGATACGGTATTGACCGCCATAGGCATTCAGAACTTCGGTCATCGCGGCGGCGCTGCAGGCGGAGTAGGCCCAGGTGTTAAATTCCTCCTGGGAGGCATATTGCGCCGGATCAAGTTGCGAAATCCTCACGACATTCGAGGAAGCGTTCGACTTCGGGCGCAAGTACCCCCAGACGGTATAGGTATTGTTCGTCCACCCCGAGGTATCGACGAGCAAATTGGACAATAAGGGCATGCGATCATAGGGACTGGTGCTATTGGCATTGGCAAACTCGATCTCGCCATTCTTGCCGTCGTGGGGAGCAGTAACCGCAATGACAATCGCGGCATGTCCAACCCCCTCGTCTTTGAAAATCATGACATCGCCTGGTTGTGGCAGACTACGCTCGGCCACATCGCCCGCAGCAGAGGGGATCTCCTGCCAGCCTGGCTGATGTTGATACACATACCAGAGGTCAAAGGCATTGGCAGTCAGGTTCATGGGATAAACCTGGCTGTATGCCCCGCGCACAAACGAGACACATTGATAACTGCCGTTGGCCCAATCCGCGCAATCCCCATGGGCCTGACACCAGGCTTGCCCATATTGAATTACTGGCTCAGGAAAGGCGGAAGTGTAGTACGTATACCTATCACAATCTGGAGGCCCGCGCCGCGCGCCGCAAGAAGGATTCACAGTTAAGGCATCAGCCATTTTCTCGGCCCAGGAGACGACCTCCGCGCCAAAGCGACTGCTGGAGAAGCAGGGATTGTTGTCCTCTGGCGTGACGGTGGCTGTCGCCACCTGTTGAGCAATCTTCTTTCCACTCACACTTGTCGTTTGTGCAAGATTCGGCTGTGGGGCCTGGCACGTGCTCGCTCCCCCATTTTGAGCCGCGGAAGCTGCGCCGAACGCCAGACTGACCAGGAATTCCAAACCAACGCATGCAAATACAGCGATTCCGCCGAGTATTTTCAGTGTGGAATGCATGAGAAATGCCTCCTTCTATGTGATTGGCCTTGGGGCTACAACGTGGCTAGCAACTCAGCAACTTTTACCGCTGCCTCTCCAGAACTGCCTCCGCCATCGCCTCCGAAGGATGCCTGGTCCATTAGCCATCCGCTGGATGCGGTCAAGGGGTGCAACGCCCAGGTTTGCAGCATGCCGGGGATTTTCAAGATGATGATCATCATGCCAATGGCGAGAAACACCTCGGCCAGTTCGTGGCCAGCGTGCCAGATGGGGATGTTGCCGATGGAGGCAATGAGCATCCCGCCGAGGGCCAGCGCAGTCACCTGGAGAAACTGGACGAGCACGGCAGAGGAGAAGGTGGTGAACCAGAGTCGCCCCCACCGCATCGTTTGTGGCAAAGCCAGGCAGGCCAGCGCCAGGGGAGCCACCGCGATGAGAAGCGCAACCAGTGCAATGCGCGTAATCATTTGCGCAAGTAAGAGAACTAGCAGAATAGCCACAACAATAATCAGGAGCACGAGCATAAGGCCGGCCAAAGGATTGATTGAGAGAAACCCTGCGATAATATTCGTGAGCGTCTGGGCACTGGCCGCAGCAATCACGGTGTTACAGAGAGCATTGTTCAGGTCAATAAACAGGCCAAGGAACAGCAGATTAAAGTGGACCGCGCACGTCACCAGAATGGCGCGTGGCAGTAGTTCAGTGATCGAACTACGCTCGATCCGCAGATGATGGCCAAGGATCACGTTGTATCCGCCGATGAGCAGCAGGCAAGCCAACGCCACGTCAACGACATGCACCAGATCCTGGTTGATCGTCTCAATCAAGCTGTTGTTATAACTGTCGTCGGGAGGAGTCTGGGTAAGGATATTAGTTGAGCTATTCTGAAAGAAATCGGTAACAGGTTGCAGTCCGCTCAACATTGCCCCGGCGGCCCATGCACCAATGGAGTTGGCGAAGCAGTTGGGATCAAAGGGATTACAGAGTGCTGGAACTGCCGGGGAGCCAGGCATCGCCGTGCTATTCCCAGCCCCCAGACCAGATGCAGATAGAAAGGGGGAAGGAGAAGAAAGAGGCACGGCCGTCTCTTTAGAGGTGAAAGCAGCCAGGGGAGCTGCCTTGAGATGCAGTACTCCCATGCCAACCAGGATCAGGGCAAGCAGAAAAAGCACCTGGAGGACAAGGCGGTGAACAGAGTGCTTCTGTAACTGGCGCTGGACACGTTGATCGAAGCGCCGGCGAAAAAAAGCCGCCAGGTGTGCTCTCATTTTTCCTCTTCCTCCGTTTTTGGGAGCCGCTTTCGTGCCTTCCCTCTCTGCAATGAAAAGAAAAGCGCGAATGAGCGGCATATATGAGCAAAAAAAACGCACAACGAAAAACAAACATACGCAGACGACGTAAAAACAGGTAGTGAGAGGCCGAAGCAAGCCAGGTGTTGCGCCCTGACCGCTTCCGGCTCCATTGGATTAGGCCGGGGTGAGCAGTACAGCCAGGGCGCGGTCAGCTTGCCGTGTAAAGGCTATCGCCGAGAACCTCTGATGAGGAAAAGCACGTGAGGCTGACTGATAAACCGAACGATAGGCCAAGAAAGCAGCGTGAATCAGAGACATACCCACCTTTCAAAGCATGAAGACCTGACGACAGGAAAAATGGACAAGAAGAGGGAAGGATGCAGCTTGCCGCGAGAAAAGAAGAGTTGTGTGGTAAACCACATCTTATCAAACAGCGATCTACCATGGGCATCCACCCTTCCCTCTTGCCATCACAAGTATGCCAGGAAAGGCTGCGCAAGTGGGGGACGCGCGTGCGAACTTTATGGGGATTGTTCTCCCGATTTTTCGGGACAGGCGTCCCGCAAAGATCCAAAAATGGCAAACAATTTCTGAGGATGGTCCAGCCGGTGAGCATACTGCCAGTGTGGTTGCCGAAGCGATGGCACTGATCGGACCACTCTTGGTGAAACCAGGCGGCAACTCTTACTGTAGAGCGGGAGACGTTACATCTATTTGCGCCAGCTCCCAGACAGCGGTCGTTCCCCAACAATAGCCAGCGACGAGAAGTGAACCGTCAGAGTGAAAAGCCAGGGTCAGGATCTGTGTATGTTCCTGCGTCAGTCGATAGGTTGCTCCATCTGGAGCAAACGTCCAGAAATGGACACTTTCCTGAGTGTTGGCTGTTAGACCCGCGAAATTCTACTTTGCCTGCTCATGTTCAAAAATCTGAGGAGCACACTGGCGCAAGTAAGCGCCAAATTCGCCTTGCAGCCAGTTGTACCCAACTAACGCAGCGTCAAGAGGAAGCAGATGGCTAAATGGGCATTTTCGCTTGAATTGAGCTTTGCCTACCAGCAGCCTAGTTAGTTCGATAACCGCGATGCCTTGGCGCATGCCCTCGCTGACCTTCCTATCGACGAGAACTGGTTCGCGTAAGGCTAAACCCTGGAAAGGAATGCCGTATTTCACACCCCCGATGCCCGTGATATTTTTCCAGGGTGTATACATCTTGAAGCTCACAGCATCTAAGAAAATACCTTCTGGTGTGAGAGTGAGTTTAGACCACCTGATGAGATAATACGCTCTCAACAAGAAGCCAGCCAGGAAGAAGAGCAGGAGGACAAGCAGAATCTTCCCGAGAAGGAGAAAGAGAGGAGCATTGTTCAGAAAAGGAGGGGTAATCATTGGTTTCAGCAAAACACCTGCGAGAGCAAGGAAGCAGACCCCTCCAATGAGCATGAGAAAAGTGGAAAGAAGATAGCGTCCCGTGGGACGCGAGCGGAAGGTTTTGGGAAAAGGAAGAGGTGTTGATGTCATAGATTGATGCTCCTGGCTGCCGGTAAAAACAGAAAAAGATCGTGGAAACAAGCCCGTGATTGTATTCCTCTTGCTATGTAGCTGCTACGAGATTCTAGCTTTCTTCCTCTTTTTTTCGAGGA
>Ga0209061_1002393_pt1 | contig 24078 bp, 19 predicted proteins | sample Coa_R1_10_FD_187157 | JGI IMG/M metagenome (GOLD analysis project Ga0209061, IMG submission 187157) | Surface soil microbial communities from Centralia Pennsylvania, which are recovering from an underground coalmine fire - Coalmine... | ecosystem: Environmental > Terrestrial > Soil >...
GTATACCCTACCGGCGGGCTGTATCCCCACCAGCGCGCGGGAAAGACGATCAGCATCGTGCCGATCCAGAAACCGGGGATACTCAACCAGCCGATCGTGATCACGCGCAGGGCGTAATCGGCGAACCGTTCACGCTGCATCGCGGAGATCACCCCGATGGGTACCGCCAGGACGAGCGCGAAGATGGTCGCCAGCAGCGTCAGCTCGAGCGTGAGCGGGATGCGTCCCTTGATCTCCTGCCAGACGCTGCGTTGCGTGATCAACGTGCGCCCGAAATCGCCATGCAACACGCCTGCCATGTAGTGGACGTATTGCGCAAGGGCCGGGCGATCGAGGCCCAGGCTATGCTTGATCGCGCGGCACTGTTCAGGCTTGACGTCCGGCTGACCGACGACAATGCGGCAGACATCGCCGGGAATCACGCGCACGGCACCGAACACGATCACGCTCACCGCCCACAGCACGACAAGCGTGAACAATAATCGCTTCGCCAGATACCGCGCCATGTCGGTTTGCGCCCCCACGCTTCGATACCTGAGCATACGCTCAAGCGTGCGCGTGCGCGCAGAATAACAGTGACCCTCGCCCCGCGCAACGGTTCGCCGCCATCCGGAAGAAAGATTCTCTCTATGAGCCTGCTGATAGCCGCGGGTCGGCTCGGCCTGGTGCGGCGTGCGGAAGTGTGCCATAGTGCGTGGCAAACCGGCGCGGAGCAGAGCCATGACCACCATGCTTCATCCGCTCGAACCGCTCACGGCCGAAGAGATCGCGACCACCGCCGCGATCCTCCGTCGCGAGCACGATCTGTCCGCCGCGCGTGTGCATAGCATCGCCCTGCACGAACCACCTAAAGAGGCGGTGCTTGCCTGGCCAGTCAGCGCGCCGGTCGAACGCGAGGCGTTCTGCGTGCTGCGCGACCACGCCCGCCACGCCACCATCGAGGCCGTTGTCTCGCTCACGCGGGATGCGATCGTCTCCTGGCGCGAGGTTCCTGGCGCCCAGCCAAACATCCATTACGAAGAGGGGATGGCTGCCGAGGCTGCCATCAAGGCGCACCCGGACTGGCAAGCAGCGATGCGCCGCCGCGGCGTCGAGCGGTTCGACCTGGCGATGCTTGACGCGTGGTCGGCTGGCAACTACGGCGCGCCCGAGGAGGATCCAACCCAGCACCGGATCGTGCGCGCGTTGACCTGGCTGCGCACCAACGAGCGCGACAACGGCTACGCGCGGCCCGTCGAAGGGCTCGTTACGCTGGTCGATCTGGACACGATGGCCGTGTTGCGTGTAGAGGACCACGGCATTGTGCCATTGCCGCCACGGCCGGGCAACTTCACCCTCGATGGCATGGCCGATCCGGCAAACGTGCCGCACATGCCCGCGCCACGCGCCGACCTGCGCCCGCTGGAGATCCGCCAGCCCGCGGGGCCAAGCTTCACCGTGGAAGGGCACGAGGTGCGCTGGCAGAAGTGGCGGCTGCGGCTCGGCTTCACCGCGCGCGAAGGGCTGGTGCTGCATACCGTCGGCTACGAGGATGGCGGCCGCGTGCGGCCTATTCTCTACCGCGCCTCCCTGGCTGAGATGGTGGTGCCCTACGGCGACCCCGCTCCGACGCACTGGCGCAAAAACGCCTTCGACGAGGGAGAGTATGGTCTCGGCATGCTCGCCAACGCGCTGCAACTGGGCTGCGATTGTCTTGGCGAGATCCACTACTTCGATGCCGTCCTCGCGCGCGGCGATGGTTCTCCCATCACGCTGCCCAACGCGATCTGCATGCACGAGGAAGATTTTGGCGTCCTCTGGAAGCACCGCGATGGCCGCGCGGGTATCACGGAGACGCGCCGCTCGCGCCGCCTGGTGATCTCGTTCGTTGCGACCGTCGGCAACTACGAATACGGCTTCTTCTGGTACTTCTACCAGGACGGTAGCATCCAATTCGAGGTCAAACTGACGGGCATCATCTCCACCGGCGCCGTCGCCGAAGGAGTTTCGCCCCGCCACGGACGGCTGGTCGCACCCGGGCTGTACGGCCCGCACCACCAGCACGTCTTCAATGTCCGGCTCGATATGGCCGTCGATGGACCGCGCAACACCGTGATCGAGGTCGATAGCGTGCCGGTGCCGCCGGGGCCGGAGAATCCGCACGGCAACGCCTGGGTCGTGCAGGAGACGCCAATCCGCAACGAACGCGAGGGAGCGCGGCTGATCGATCCCTGGAGAGTGCGGCGCTGGCTGGTGATCAATCCGCACGAGCGGAACCTCGTTGGCGCACCAACGGGCTACATGCTCGTGCCGGGCGAGAACACGTTACCGCTCGCCCAGCCCGATGCCAGCGTGATCCAGCGCGCCGGTTTCATGACGCACCACCTCTGGGTCACAGCGTACGACCCGGCCGAGCGCTACGCCGCCGGCGACTATCCGAACCAGCATCCTGGTGGCGCGGGTTTACCCGCGTATATTGCGCGCGGCCGTCCGCTCGAAGATACCGACCTCGTGCTGTGGTACACGCTCAACCACCATCACGTCGTGCGGCCGGAGGACTGGCCCGTGATGCCCGTCGCGACGCTTGGCTTCCGGCTGCTCCCATGGGGCTTCTTCTCGGGCAACCCCGCGCTCGACGTGCCACCAGCGCCCGATCACTGCAGCTGAAAGCGCCTTAACGATGCAGGCGGCGCGCGGCAGAGGTCTGTTCGGGTACGGCCTTCTCCCTAGCAGGATCGTCCTTGCGCGCGCCCGCGCGGAGCGCATCGCGCTCTTCGGGCGGCAGGATGTTCTTGAAGAAGCGCCAGTACACCACGGCGTTGGCGAGCTGGAACGCGCTGCCGATCACGAACGGCAGCGCAATACCAACATGGTCGAAGAGATAACCGGCAAGGGGCGGCGAGGCTGCCGATGTTGCCTGGGCGGGCAGATTGCTCAGCCCGGCCACGCTCGCACGCTCCTCCTCGGGCGCCACACCCATCACGTACGACTGGCGCAAGGGCACGCTCACGCGCTGCATCGCCATGCGCACCAGGTAAACGGCGCCTGCGAGCCAAAACGCGGGCATCGCCACCATGACGAGCAGCAGCGCGGCGCTGCCGATGCGGCTGAACGTCACTGTACGCACGAGACCGAAGCGGCGTGCCAGCCGGCCTGCGGCGAGGTTCGGGAAGGCGGAAGCCAGATTGATGACCGCGTACAGGACGCCGATCTCGCCCACCGTCACGCCGTAGCGCTCGTAGAACCAGAGCGTGATGAACGGCGCAAACGCGCCTATGGCCAGCCCATTGAGCGAGTTGGTCACGGTCAGCCGTGCCAGCAGCGGTAGCGAGCGGCGCGGGAAGACGAAGCGCCCGTGACTCCGGGCACGTGGAGGCCGCTTATCGGCAAGTGGCAACGCCAGGAGCGCAGTCGCGAGGCACAAGGCCAGCAGCGCGAGAAACGCGGGGCGATACGCCGCCGGTCCGCGCGCGCCCAGCCAGCGAGCAAGGTTCGGCAAACCCGCGAGTACCCCGCCTACGAGCGCGCCCATCGTCGAACAGAACGTCATCAGGCCGAACGCCGAGCTGCGATCGGTTGCCTCCACGGTCGCCGCCAGCATGGCCTGTTCGGCAGGCGCGTAGGGGCCAACGTTGCCACCACCCGCGCCGCTGCCGCGGCCGATCGTCCCCAGCGCACTGAAGACGAAGATCGGCAGCACGGCACGCGTCGAGAGGTAGCACGCGGCGGCCAGCCCGGTGAGCAAGGGGAAGAGGATCAGGAACGGCTTGCACCCATAGCGATCGGCGAGCAGGCCCACGAGGGCTGTCAACCCGCCGCTCGCCAGCGCAACGGCGGTGAACAGCACGCCCAGCTCGAGGCCGCTGAAACCAAGCTGCGCGAGGTAGATCGGCACCACCACGCTGGCCAGCGCCCGCCCTACGCTCATCGAGACGCGCGCGGAGAGCAAAAGCTGCACGTTGCGGTTGTGCAGCCACGCTGGTAGGTGGCGAGTAAGGCGTTCAGACAAGGCCACAACGACGACTCGCGCAGCGGTATGGCTAGCTGGCGCGCTGCGTCACTGGTTCTTGCGTTCTCGTTCCTGGGGGTACATCAGCCGCGATCGGTTCGAGACCAGGCTCAGCACCCTCGGGCAGCAGGCGCAGGCGTGCCCGACGCATGTACAGCAACGCGGCCACCACGCCTAGAATGCAGAGACCACCCATCGTCGCTACGGTTGGCTGCACGCCGAGGCTCTGGGCCATGCTGCCGACGATCAGGCTGCCGATCGGCGTGGAGCCCATGAAGAGCAGGGTATTGATACTCATGACACGGCCACGCAGCGGCGCCGGCGTGATGATCTGCAGGCGCGCGTTGTTCGTGGCCGTGAAAACGCTGCTGCTGAAACCGAGCGCGATCAGCAGTGGCACGACGAGAAACCACGTGCTCGAGACACCCAAACCCAGCAGCACGGCGCTGAAGCAGCCCGCACCAACCAGCATGATGCGCCGCGTTGCCGAGCCAAGCCACGCAACACCCAGCGATGCCACTAACGACCCCACGGCCAGCACCGAGGTCAACAGGCCGTAGCCAACGGCGCTGGCGTGCAGCACGAACTGGGCGATCAGCGGGATGAAGACCTGGAAGTTGTAGCCGAAGGTGCCGAGCACCGCCATCGTGATCACGGCGAGCAGAATATCGGGCGTGGTGAGCGCGTAGCGAAGCCCCTCGCCTACCTGTCTCAGCATCGCCGTGCGGCGCGGTCGCTCGCCCAGATAGAACTTGCGCGGATCCATCATCAGCAGCCCCGTCAGGACCGCGAGGAAGCTGAAGGCATTGATATAGAAGCACCAGCCCGCGCCGACCAGCGCCAGCGTGATCCCGCCCAGCGCCGGGCCAACCAGCCGCGTGAGCTGGAATGTAGAGGAATTGAGCGCCACGGCGTTCGGCACGTCTTTCGGGCCAACCATCTCCATCACGAACGCCTGGCGGGCGGGAGCATCGAGCGCGTTGCCAACGCCCTGCACCGCCGCGAGCAGAAAGATCAGCGGCAGCGTAATCACGCCGGTCACGGTGAGCGTGGCGAGGATGAACGCCTGGATCGCGAGCAGGCTCTGTGTACCGATCAGCAGCTTCTGCTTGGGGAAACGATCGGCGATTACGCCACCGAAGAGCGAAAAGACGAGAACGGGGAGAAACTGGAACGTCGAGACCGTGCCGAGCGCCAGCGCCGAATGCGTGCGCTGCAGTACGAACCATGACAGCGCCGTGGACTGCATCCACGTGCCGATCTGCGAGATCATCTGGCCGGAGAAGTAGAGGCGATAATTGCGCACGCGCAACGAAGCGAACGTCGCACGCAGCGGCGGACGCGTACTCTGCACGCTCATGGCCGCGCCTCTTGCTGTTCGTTGAAGGCGGGCAACGCGGCGCGCGCCGCGTCCGAGGCGGCGGCGAGCTTCTCCAGCGCGATCGTTACGCTCTCCAAATCGTCACCGAGCCGGCTGATAACCTCTTCAATGAAGGCCAGGGCGGGACCGCGCAGCTCGCCCACGAGCGCTTCGCCCTGCGGTGTGAGCCGCAAAGGGATCTGGCGGCGATCATCGGGCGCGAAGGACCGTTCGATCAGACCGCGATCGGCCAGCTTGCCAACCAGCCCGCTTGTGGTGGAGACGGTGATCCCCAGCAGACGCGCTAGCTCGCCGGTGGTGATGCCGGGTGTGCGCCGCACTTGATACAGCACGCGCAGCTGCGGCAGCGTCACGTGCCAGTGCTCCCACTGGCGGAGCCGCACAACATCGAGCGCGCGCACCGACTGCCAGTAGGCGGCGCGAAAACGCTGGTCGAGGTCGCGCTGCTGGGCATCCATGCACAAATAGTACGGCATCGCAGGACTGTTTGTCAACGTGGATCGGTTCGGCGGTACGGATCGATTCTCGTGGCAAAACGGCGAGCGTCTATCGGCTGTGCTCGCTCGGGCTGCCCGATCCGGCCACGAGAGGGGGCCATGCGCAGCAGGACGCCCATCAGCGGCCAGAACGTCTTCTTCCCACGCCAGCGAGCGCTTCTTCCGCCTGGAAACGCTATCGTAAGGGCGTGCCGTCGTGCCGGGCGCTGGCGGCGGGAGGCAGAGATGCAGACGGAACAGCGAACCGGGATGCGCGGGCACCGTATTCAAGGTCCCGCTCACGCCGAAGCGCGCCGGCGGGCCATCCTGCTCGCCGCGGCGCGGTGCTTCGCCCGCCGCGGCTACGACGCCACCACCCTCGACCACATCGCCGCGGAGCTGGGCATCACCAAGGGGCTCATCTACTACTACTTCACTGGCAAAGAGGAGATCTACGCCGAGATCCGCGCCACCGCCATCGCCGATGCCCTGGCACGGCTCGAACGGATCACGGCCGCGGGCGGCCCGCCCGAGTACCTGCTCGCTCGCGCTGTCCGCGACCTGGTCGAGCATATCTTCCAGGGCCTCGACCAGTACGCCAACGTGCTACATGAGCCGCACGCGCTGGGGGCGCAGAATCGCCGCCGCCTGCGCGAGCTGGGGCGGCGCTACGAGCGAGCGATCGAGGCGTTGATCCGGGAGGGGATTGCACGCGGGGTCTTCTACCCTGGTCTTCCCCGGCTGATGACGTACACGCTGCTACGCGCAACGCTGGGGGTAGCGAGCTGGTACGCGCCGGAGGGGCCGCTGCAGCCGGAAGCGATCGCAGCGGGGGTAACGCGACAAGTGCTGGCGGGGGTGCTGCGGGCAGGGAACGAGGCGGCAGACGCGCTGCTGGCAGCGGTGGCCGCGGAAGACACGGCAAGCGTGACTGGCCGCCCCTCCGCGACAAGCTGGAGTGGCACACAAGGCGCGAAAGCTGAGCGCGGCATAAAAGACCGATGCGGAGAGGAGAGCGGATGACCGAGGTACGAGCACCGATGGTCGGCAAGATCGTCGAAATCATCGTCGAGCCGGGAGCGCGTGTCGAACCGGACGACGAGCTACTGATCATGGAATCGATGAAGATGGAGATCCCGGTTGGCGCACCGCGCGGCGGCATCGTGCGGGAGGTGCACGTCGCCGTGGGTGCCGCGGTGCAAGAAGGAGACCTGCTCGTGACGCTCGACGGGTGAAGCGCGGCGCGTGGCCGCACCGGCGGCATCGCGCAACGGTGGCGTGCAACGCGTGCCGTTCGTAGTCAGACGAGCCGTACGTCTTGCTCGGTGATGCGCTGTTCGGCGTACTGCACTCCCGCTTGTTCACGTCCGCCACCTCCCAAAGCGAGGGCGCGACGCGGTTCGCTCGCGCTGGGATGGGTGAGACGGTCGCGCAAGCCAGGGCCAGAGCAGCGGTCCGTCCACCGGCTGTAGCGCCATCCGGCGCGGTCAGCGGGCGTCTCTCGTGCGAGAGGAACAGACGGCAGAGTCGGCGGGGCCTTCCTCCCGCGGCATAGAGCTGCCTGCTTCCGGCATCAGCACGCAGCTAGCGGCGCGAGAGACGGGCCAGCTGCGTTCGCGGGCGAACGCAGCGACTGGTTTGCGCGCCGCGCGGCGAGAGCGTCTCGATGCGGCGGCCCGGCGCGCGGCTAGCGGTTGCCCCAGTCGATGATCAGACCGAGCAGGAAGCCACCAAGGATCACCAGCCCCACCAGCACCCACCAGACGATCGGCGTCCAGTCGATGCCGAACGGCTGCCCCTCGCCAGGCCGATCGGCGAGCGCCGCGGCGGGCGTCAGTGCGAGGAGCACGGCGAGGACGGCGAACGCCGGCGCAGAGAGAAAGCGGCGAGCCATCGCGACACCTCTTGTGGAATGCCTCATGCGGCGATGCGCACGCAACACGAAGGCCGGGCGATTCACCCGGCCTTCTCACGGTAACACAGCCGCCTGTTAGCCCCAACCGGGCTAGGCGTTCGTCGTGGCCATGGTGCTCGCTGGCACCATTCCTTCGAGCACATGCTCCACGGCCATCGTATGGCTACACGTGCCCCAGCCGGTGAAGAAGTCGCAAGGGCAATGCCAGCGCCCTTCGCGCAGCGTGACTTCGTGGGAGTCGTTGTCGCCGCGTACGAGAACGCGCAACTCGGCGAACTGGAAACGGTCTTTCTCGCGTGCGTAGCGATGCGCCTTTTCGATCTTGCCGATGAGGCTGGAGTTCATGCCACGTTCCCTCCTGGCGCTGCCTCGGCCCCCTGCGCAGAGGGCCGGTTTCAATGCACAAGGGGCACCGAGCGTTGCCCGATGCCCCTACCGCTCACGAACCTGACCACGGCCATCCATCGCTCGGCTCTCCGAACCTGCCCGACGGCCTATATTGAGCGCTACCATACACCACTAGCATACCGCTGTGAAGATGGGCGATCCCGCATTTCTGCCAGTTTCTCGCGGGCGCGACGAAAATGATATAACTCGCCTTGCGTCGATACCGTTGCGGCGCGGTTCAGATCACGCCGCGTTCGCGCAAGGCGGCGATCCGTTCCGGTGTGTAGCCCAGCTCGCCCAGCACGGCCTCGGTGTGCTCGCCAACCTCAGGGGCAACGCCGGCGACCCGGCCGGGCGTCTCCGAGAGCTGCACCGGCACTCCCACCACGCGCAGATCGCCGTAACGCGGATGCCGCACCGGCACGATGTACTCGTTGGCACGCGTTTGCGGGTCCTCCGCAACCTCGTGGTAGTCGTACACCGGCCCGCAGGGGATGCCTTCGGCGTTGAACAGCGCGATCCATTCCTCGCGCGGACGGGTGCGAAACGCTTGCTCCAGCAACGGCTCGAGCTCATCGGCGTGCTTCTGCCGCAGGTGGCCGTTGCGGTAGCGCGGATTTTCGGCGAGCGCGGGCAAACCGAGGATGCGGCAAATCGTCGGCCACTGCCGCGGGTCGAGCGAGGCAAGCACGAGATACTCGCCGGGCCGTTGGGTCTCGTAGTCGCCAAAGGTAGGCTGGTTGCGCCGCCGCCCGCGGTGCGGCACGTCATGGCCGTAGCGCAGGTTGTAGAGCACGTCCGGCGCTTGCAGGAAAAGCTGCCCGCCGAGCAACGAGACATCGATCTGCTGGCCGATACCGAACCGCTCGCGGACGAACAGCGCCAGCATGATGCCGTAAGCGAATAGCATGGCACCAGTAGCATCGGCCAGGCCCGCGAATGGCTGGCGGGGCGGGTGGCCGGGGCCGCCTCCGCTGGCAACCATGATGCCGCTCATCGCCAGGCCGATGACGTCGTAAGCGGGGCGATCGGCGTGCGGCCCCTTCGGGCCGAAGCCAGAGGCCGAGGCGTAGATCAGGCGCGGGTTCTCCTGTCGCAGCCGCTCGTACGAGAAGCCCAGCCGCTCCATCGTGCCGCGGCGGAAGTTCTCGGCCACCACATCCACCCGCCGTACCAGAGCGTAGACGATCTCCTTCGCCTCGGGCTGGCGCAGGTCGAGCGTGAGCGAGCGTTTGCCGCGATCGAGCGCCTCGAAGAAGGCGGAGAAGCCATCGCTCTCGCTCCAGAGTCGCCGGCTCAGCTCGCCCCTGCCCGGCTCCTCGATCTTGATCACGTCGGCGCCCATATCGGCGAGCATCGCTGTCGCCATGGGCCCCTGCTGGAAGCGGGTGAAATCGAGGATACGCACACCATCGAGCGGCAACCTGCCCGCCGGGGGAGAGACATCGTGCTGGGAAGCCATCGTTCTGCCTCCTCTGTGCCGCCGGTCTTCTTAACCTGGGCGGTCGCGAACGTGGTTGCGCATGTCATAGTATGTGGGCACGCGGCATAACCGCACGGAGAAGGCTATGCGTACCCCTCGCCGCTTTCTTGCTCTCTTTGCGCTGCTCGCCGTCACGCTGGCGCTCGCGGGTCTCGGCGCGCCTGGTCGCGCGCGGGCGACGACACCGCCAGGGCAAGGTCTCATTCCGCCCGATCTCCTGCAGCAAAGCCCGCGCCGCGTGGTGCTGGCGATGGAGTACGATCTCGAAACCGTGCTCGCCAAGGGCTACCAACCGTTCCAGGTGCAGGCGAACTACGGGGCGCGGGGCGGCGTGCTGATCGCGATCTCCGGTGTCGCGGTCGATTCGGCCGACGGTTACAACCAGTGGGTGTTCTTCTTCCTGAACGATACCTACCTGGGCACCGATACGCTTTACCCCAGCCCGCAACTGGTGATCGTCGGCAACAACGGCCCGGGAGCGATCAGTGTGCGATACGCGAATTACGCCCCCGGCGATCCGCTCTGCTGCCCGAGTCTGCGCCCAGTCGTCATCACGTACTACTGGGACGGCTCCTCGCTCACGCCCGACGGCACACCGCCCGGCCACTAGCGCCAGCGCTCAGCGGTAGTTATCGGGCAGGTCGTTTTCGAAGAGGACGGCATCGCCGGGGCGCAGCAGTGCGCGCAGATGCGCTTGCGCCGCCGCCAGATCGGGGCAGGCGATGACGCGATCGGGCGGCATGCCCGCGGCGAGCGCCCCTTCGCGCACGTAGGTACCGGGCCGCTCGCCAACGACGAGCAGGGTCGTGGCAACCCGGGCGATGTGCGCGCCGAACTCACGGTTGCGCTCTACTTCGGCCGCGCCAAGCTCGACCAGGCCGGGCGTTACAACGTGACGTCGTTCAGCCGGAAGGTCTGCTAGCAGGGTGAGCGCCGCGCGCGCTCCATCGACGTTCGCCGAGTAGGCGTCGTCGATCACGATCGTGCCATCGACCTCGCTCACGGACAGGCGATGGCTGACGGGGGTAAGAGGCAGGAACTTCGCGGCGGCGGTCTTGAGGTCGATACCAAACTCGCGCCCGAACGCCAGCGCGATGAGGAAGTTGATCACGAGGTGACGGCCAAGCAGCCGCGTGCGCACCGTCACGGTCGTCTCACCGTCGTGCACGTCGAAGCGCATGAGCCGCGGCGTGACGCTGACGTTGTCGGCCCAGAGGTCGAGACCAGGACGCGTGCCGATGCGCACCACGCGCACGTGCGTGGTTTTATCGGCAAGCCGCGCGCAGTAGGGATTATCGACGTTGAAGATCGCGACCCCGCCGGGCTTCGTCCCCTCGACGATCTCGTATTTGGCGCGCATCGTGTTCTCGATGCTGCCCGTCCGTTCCATGTGTTGCTCGTTGATACCGACGATCGCGCTCGCATCTGCCCCGCCCACGAGCCGGCAGATGTCGCGGATCTCGCCGATGCGGTACATCCCCATCTCGACCACGAAGATCTCGCAGTCGTCCTGCAGCCGTTCGCGGATCGTGCGCGTCACACCCATGACGTTGTTGTAGCTTTCGGGCGTTTTCAGCACGCGGTAGCGGGCGGAGAGCACCGCAGCGACTAGCTCTTTGGTGGTGGTTTTGCCGAAGCTGCCGGTGATGCCCACGATCTTCGGGTTGACACGCCGCAGCCGCCTGGCGGCATCGTTGCGGTAGCGGCGTTTGATCGCCTCCTCCAGCGGCAACGCCAGCAAGTTCGCCAGCGCGGCCGGCAGCGGCGCCAGCGCTACTGCCAGCCAGGCTAGCGCCGGCCCGAGGAGGAGCAACGCCACGCCGGACGCACCGAGCGCGCGCCCCACGACGATCAGCACGGCAGTGATCGCGGCGTAGACGATCGCCAACGCGCCGAAGAGCCGCCGCACGCGCATCGTGATCACGAGCGGCTTCTTCTCGGGGCGCGGCGGGAAACGCAGCGGGACGGCGATCCCGGCAGCGGCAAACACCACCGCCAGGACGGCGATAACAGCAGGCGGCCAGCCGGCCAGCACGCTCGCGGACAGCGCAGCGAAGATGACCGTGCCTGCGAGCACCGCGGCAGGAGCGCGATCGTCCAGCCACGAGCGCAGCGACCAGCGCAACATGCGCGCCGTCTGGTACTCCTCGAGCTGGAGGATGTGCACGGCGCGGCGCAGCCGCTGCCACGCCCAGAGCAGCCACGCTGCGGTGAGCACGATGCCAATCAGCAGCGCCAGCGGCCAGCTCATCATCTCCCTCTCTACCGCGCCGGGCAGCGAAGCACACTGCACGCCGCCGCGCCGTGCCTCTTCCGGTTGCGCGCGCTGGCAGCCCTGCGCCCCCTCAGCATGAGGGCTCCAGTCCGCTCAGAAAAGTGCGCATGCAGGCGATCACTGGCTCCGGGCGCTCGAGGAAAACGTGATGGCCGGCATCGGGCACGACCATCAGCCGCGCACCGCGGATCAGCCGCTCTAGACGCAGCCCGAGTTCGAGCGGCGTCTCGTCATCGCGCTCACCCCAGATCAGCAGCGTCGGCGCGGTGATGCGCGGCAGCAGCGGTGCGAGATCGTCGGCGAGGATGCGCCTCATCGTCGGGCGCATCGCTCCAGCGGCGCGATAATCGGGCGAGGCGAAGTGCTCCGAGAGCGTGGCGGCCCGCGCCTCGCCATCGGCGCCCAGCAGCCCCAGCGCCACCGCGCGATGCACCGTCTGCAGCAGGAGCGCCCAGCCAGCCTGCTGCAAACGGACCGCCGGCGAGCGATAGGCGTGCAAACCCGCCGCGCCCACGAGGATCAGCCTGCCCACACGCTCGGGGTGGGTAGCGGCGATGTAGAGGGCGATCCGCCCGCCGTGCGAATGCCCGAACAGGTCGGCGCGCGCGATGCCGAGTTTGTCCATGAAGGCGAGCACCCAGGTGGCGTAGGCGGCGGTGTCCCACCCCTGCGGGTCGCGCGGGCGCTCGGTGCGACCGAAGCCGGGCAGATCGGGCACGATCGTCTCGCGCAGATCGGCGAGCGCGCGCGCCAGCGGTTCGAGCGTGAGCGCGCTGTTGGCCCAGCCATGTAGCAGCAGCAGCGGCGGCCCCGTGCCGCCGCGCTCGTAGCTCGCGCGCAGTCCATCGACCAGCGCCAGCACCGCCTCCTCCCTGGCCTTCTGTCTCGGCCCGCGGCCGCCCGCGGATACGCCTGTCATAGAATAGCGGCATGAGCGCGATCCGCTGAACCGCGGTTGAATCGCGCCCGCCATGCGCCCCGCATAGAGGTCGCGATGATCCAGCTTGAAGCGCTGCTCGAAGCCTCGCGCCCGTACGGCGGCACGGCGATCACGACCGGCGCGCGCGTTTTCACCGGCTTCGCGCACGACAGCCGCACCGCCGAGCCGGGGACGATCTTCGTCGCGCTGCGCACGGCCAAGGCCGACGGCCACGAGTACATCGCCGACGCGGTGGCGCGCGGGGCAACGGGTGTGCTCTGCGAGCAACAACCGTGCGCGATCGAGCACCTGCGCGCCGCCGGCGTCACGGTCGTGCGCGTGACGGATGTACGCGCCGCGCTGGTCGCCTACGCCGCCCGCGCACTGGCGAAGAGGGCACTCCTCCAGATCGTCATCGCAGGGGCGGTGGGAAAATCGAGCGCGCGCCACGCGATCATGGCAGCGCTGGGCAACGCGCCCGATCTCTTCACCAACGGCGACCGCAACGACGAGCTGGGCCTGCCGCTCGCCCTTGGCGGCCTTAGCGACGAACACCACGTCGCTGTGCTGGAAGTCGCAGCGGCTACCGGCGGCGAGATGGAGCGATTGGCGCGGCTGTTGCGTCCACGTGTGTTGGTGCTAACGTCGGCCGGCCCGCCCGGCGCCACCGATGCACCGAGTCGCGCCTTCGCAGAGGGGCTGCCGGCACTGCTCGCCGGGCTGGTGCCAAACGGCACGCTCATCGTCAACGCGGACGACCGCGATCTGGCGGCGTTGCTGGAGCGCTATCCGCCGCCCGCCGGTACGCGCGTGCTTCGCTACGGCCTGGAGCTCGCCGAAGCGGACGTCGCGGGGATACGGTTGGAGGACGCGATCACGGTCCAGATCGGTGGCGTAGCCACGCGCTGCCGGCTGGCCGGGCCAGGCCGCGGTCTTGCGACCGCCGCGCTGGCCGGCATCGCCTGTGCGCTGGCGCTGGGCGAACAGCCTGCCGCAGTGGTGCGCCGACTCGATGGCCTTGCACCGCTGCCCGGGCGGTTGGCGCCGCTCGATGGACGCGAAGGGCTGCGTCTGCTCGACGATACGGTCAGCGCGACCCCGGCCTCGCTGGCGCTGGCGCTGGAGACGCTGCAGACGGAGCCGCCGCCGCGCGCTGCCGTGCTGGGCGAGATCGCCGGCCTGGCACCGGGTGCGACACTGGCCGAGCCGCTAACGCATCAGCTGCTGGCGCTCGACTTGCTAGTGCTGCAAGGGCGAGAGACCGCCGCGCTGGCGCGTGCTCTGCGTGCGCGGTCGCCGTACCCGGAGCGGATCGTCAGCACCTACAGCGCCCGCGACAGCGCCGATGCGGTGCTACGCTGGGCGGCGACCCTCCGCCCGGCGAACGGTGCACGCGCTACCGTGCTGGTGAAGGGCAGCGACGCGGCGCGTCTTGAGCGCGTCACCGAGCTGCTGCTGGCGCATGACGAACTGGCTGCCTCGGCGCTGGTGCGCCAGGACGAAGGTTGGAAGCGGCGTACTTACGTTCCCACCGAGCGGCCGACGTGGGTGGAGATCGACCTCGACGCGATTCGCCACAACCTGCGCGAGATTCAGCGCGCGGCCGGCAACGCCGAGGTCATGGCAGTGCTGAAGGCCGACGCCTACGGCCACGGCGCGCGCTGGGTGGCGCGCACGGTGACGCTCAACGGCGCGGCGATGCTTGGCGTCGCCAGCCTCAACGAAGCGCTGGACCTGCGCGCCGAGGGGATCGCAGCCCCGATCCTGATCCTCGGCTACGCGCCGCCCTGGCAGGGGCGCGACCTGGCTCTCTCCGACATTCACGCCGCGATCTTCTCGCTGAGCGTGGCCGAACAGTTTTCGCGCGCCGCCGCCGATCTCGGCCGTCGCATCGCCGTGCACGTCAAGATCGATACCGGCATGACACGCCTCGGTGTGATGCCGGAGGAGGCGCCAGCGTTCGTCGAGCGACTGGCACGGCTGCCGGGTCTGGAGATCGCCGGCATCTTCACCCACCTCGCTACTGCCGATAGCGATCCGGACTTCGCGCGTGAGCAAGGAGAGCGGTTCGGCGCCGTGCTCGAGCGACTCGAACGGGAGGGGCATCGCTTCCGCTATATCCACGTGGAGAACAGCGCCGCCGTGCTGCGCGGTCTGCCGTTCCGGTATACGATGGTGCGCGCCGGGCTGGCGTTGTACGGGCTGTATCCGCTGCCGCGCGAGGAAACCACAGCACGGCTGCGCCCGGCGCTGGCCTGGAAGACGCGCGTAGCGCAGGTGAAGGCAGTCCCGGCGGGCACGGGCGTCAGCTACGGCCGCTCGTTCGTCACGTCGCGCCCATCGCGCATCGCTGTCTTGCCGGTGGGCTACGGCGATGGCTTTCGGCGTTCGCCGGCCAACGCGGGGCATGTGCTTGTGCGCGGGCAGCGGGCGCCGATCGTCGGCGCGGTGAACATGGACATGACGATGATCGATGTGACCGACATCCCCGATGTCTGCGAGGGAGATGAGGTCGTGCTGATCGGCCGGCAGGGCTCGGCGGAGATCACCGCCGAGGACGTTGCTGCCGCGCTGGGCACGATCAGCTATGAAGTGGTGACGCAGATCATGCCGCGCGTGCCACGCCAGACGCGCTGAGAGACAGTGCACGAGCTTGCAGGGTCGCGGACGCGTCCGTCGGCCCGACCATGTCCATGCTTTGCGGTGCGCTGTCTCTTCAGGCAACGCAAGTGGATGCTCACCCGACGCGATGCGCTAGATGAGGATAAGCCCCGGCGATGTTCGCGGCCGCTCACGTTCGGCAGGTAGCGTCGGTAACCGAGGATTCAGGCGTTATCGCTGCACGAAGCGAGATTGCGTGGCAGGAGGCCGTACAAGAGCAGATCGGTGAGGCCCGCCGCCATACGCTCGGGGGTGAGGTCGGCGTTCTCCTCGCCAAGCAAGAGCGGTTGGAGGAGGCTATATGCGATCACGAGGTCGCTCAGTGCTGCGGCGACGACCTTGGTATCGATCGGGCGAAGGCGGCCCGCAGCGATCGCGGCCTCGAGACTGTCAGTGACGCCACCAAGCCGCTCAGGCGCGAGCGCTTCACGCAGCCGGGTAAACAGCGTGGGGTGCTCCTGAGCGACCTCCATCATCATGCGCACGATCGCGGCCGGATCGCGTTCGCTGGCCTTGTCGCGCATGGTTGCAAACGTTCTAGCAAGCGCCTCGCGCAGCGTCGTTTCTGCAGAGGTCGCCGCGCTGAGATTGGCGATAGCCTGACGCAGAGAGAGCAGCCCACCACGCTCCTGCCAGTAACGCGAGAGGGCGATCAGCAACGATTCTTTATCGGCGAAGTAGTTGTAGAGCGTTTGCTTGCTGACGCCTGCTTCCTCGGCCACGCGCTCCATCGTGGTACCGCGATAGCCCTCGCGGAAGAAGACGCGTTGCGCGGCTTCCAGGATGTGGCGACGCCGCATCTCGCGCAGACGGCGGAATGCCTCGGCTCGATCGTCGCCTGCTTCTGGCGCACCGGACACGCCACCACCCCGCTTGACAATTTGGACTTCTCAGTCTAAATTTAGACCGTAGAGTCCACCTATTCCGCTTTGCAGTGTATCCCAGAACGTTGCCGTGCGGATAGCTGGATACGGAGGTCGAATGATGCGTGCACGTGCGATCCCCTACAAATGGCTCGTGGCGGCAGCGTTCGTATGCGGGCTGTTCATGGACATTATGGACAGCACGATCACCAACGTGGCGCTGCCGGTGCTGGGTCGCCAGTTCCACGCCGATACCGGCACGATCGAGTGGGTGGTCACCGGTTACCTGCTGAGTCTGGCGATCTGGGTGCCTGCTTCGGGCTGGATCGGCGACCGCTTCGGCACGAAGAAAACGTTCGCCTTTGCGCTGTTCATGTTCACGCTGAGTTCGGCGCTGTGCGGCGCAGCGTGGAACATCGAATCGCTGATCGCCTTCCGCATCTTGCAGGGTGTGGGTGGCGGCATGCTCACACCGGTGGGGGCGGCGATGCTCTTCCGCGCCTTTCCGCCGAACGAGCGTGCCGCTGCCTCGGCGGTGTTGGCGGTACCAACGTTTATCGCCCCGGCAAGCGGCCCCATCCTCGGCGGCTGGCTGGTCGACTCGGTCTCGTGGCGCTGGATCTTCTACGTCAATCTCCCGATCGGTTTGCTCGGGCTGCTGTTTACCTTGCTCTTCCTGCGCGAAGAGAAAGAGCCCACGGCAGGATCGTTCGACGTGATCGGCTTTCTCACCTCGGGCGCGGGGCTGGCGCTGATCCTGTACGGCCTCTCGCGCGGGCCGGAGGATGGCTGGAGCGCGCCGCACGTGGTCGGCACGCTGGTCGCGGGCGTGGCACTGTTCGTCGTGCTGGTCGTCTGGGAGCTGCACGTGGACGAGCCGATGCTTGCCCTGCGGTTGTTCGGCGACCGCATGTTCCGCAACAGCAATCTGTTCATGTTCGCCTCGGTTGGCAGCATGCTGGGCGTGCTGTTTCTCCTGCCGCTCTTCCTGCAGGAGCTCCGGGGCCTCTCGGCGCTGGAATCGGGGCTCACGACGTTCCCCCAGGCGCTTGGCATGATGGCGCTTGTACCGCTGACTAGCCGTCTCTATCCGCGCATCGGACCACGGCGGATGATGCTCGCTGGCATTATCGGCGTCACCATCACCACGGGGCTATTCCTGTTCGTCGATCTTCAGACCAACCTGTGGTGGATCCGCGCGATCATGTTCCTGCGCGGCACCACGCTCGCGTGGTCGATGGTGCCGATGCAGGCGGCGACGTTCTCGACGATCACACCGCAGGACACCGGTCGCGCTTCGGCGCTCATGAATACCAATCAGCGCGTGGCCTCGTCGGTAGGAGTGGCGGTGCTGGCCACGGTGCTGATCCAGCGCACGACCATGCACCTTAGCCATGCGGCGCCGAACGCAGCGGCACGAGCGCACGCGGCGGTGCTTGCGTACCACGACGCGTTCTTTGCCGGGGTTCTGATCTGCCTGATCGGCGTGGCGTTCGCTTTCCTTATCCACGACGAGGACGCCGCGGCATCGATGCAGCGCGGCGACGCCAGGGAGCGCGAGGAGGTGTTTGCCGAACCGGCGTTGCTCGGCTGAACGGCGCGGCTCATCTGATAGATAGAAGGGACCGGGCGCGGCTGGCATGCTGGCCGCGCCTTCTCTCTGCACATGCGCACGCCGGACGAGCACGTCATCCACGCTCGCTTCGACTCCGTCTGCTGGTCTTGCTCCGTGTCTCTACGCCGGGCGATGGCCTATCCGCACGGATCGGCGTCCGGCGCGCTCGTACGCGTCACCACGCCGAAGAACAGACTCCTTGTCACGGTCCGATCACAACTGCTAACGTCGCCATAAAATGCGGCGTCTATAGTCAACCTGCGTCCGGCGGGCACGGGGCCACCGGCGACATTCAGAACCAGGAGGGATCTGCGCATGCGTTTGTTTCGCTTGTTAGCCCCCTTCGCCGTCGTGTTGCTCGTGGCAGCAGCCTGCGGCAGCAACAACAACAAAAGCGCCAACAACAAACCTGCCGGCAACGCCCCGGGTACCGCCGCCGGCACCGCTGCACCGGCGTCCAGCGGCAAGGTGATCCACCTGACGATGCACTACCCGATCGGCGTGGCCGGCCCGCTGGCGACGATCATCAACAACTACGTCACCGAGTTTCACCAGCAAAACCCCGACATCGACGTCACCCCCGTCTATGACGGCGACTACGCCACCGCGCTAGCCAAGTGTCTGCAGCTGGTGCAGGCAGGCACCCCGCCCGATACCGCCATTCTGAACGCGGCCGCGATCTACACGCTCACCGATGCCAACGCCGTTATGCCGCTCGACGATCTCATCAAGCAGAGCGGCGGCGACTCGTTTATCAACGACTTCTTCCCCGCCTTCCTCGCCAACTCGCAGCTTGGCGGCCACACCTGGAGCATCCCCTATCAGCGCAGCACGATGGTGATGTACTACAACAAGGATGCTTTCAAGGAAGCGGGGCTAGATCCGGAGAAGCCGCCTCAGACCTGGGATGAACTTGTCGATGATGCGCAGAAGCTGACCAAGCGCGACGCCAGCGGCAACGTCGTCCGCTGGGGCGTTGGCTACGGCTCGGATGGCGCGGCGTACTGGGAGTTCCAGGCGCTGCCGATCACCTTCGGCAAGAACGTGGTCGACCCCGACAAGGGCAACGTCGTCTACTTCAATACGCCTGAGGCGGTGAAGGGGCTACAGCTGCTGTACGACTTCGGCCGCAAGTACAAAGTCTCTCCTGAAGGAACGGTCGGCTGGAGCACGATCCCGGCCGAGTTCGATGCGGGCAAGTACGCGATCGTCTTCCACTCGACCGGCAGCCTGACGGCGATCCTCAAGGGCGCGAACTTCCCCGTCGGTGTCGCGTTCGTGCCGAAAGGCGTCCAGTACGGCTCGCAGACGGGCGGCGGCAACCTGTACATTTTCAAAGGCATTCCGCAGGATCACGTGCAGGCGGCGTGGAAGTTCATCCAGTGGATGACCTCGACCGAGCGCCAGGCGAAGTGGAGCATCGACACGGGCTACGTTGCGGCGCGCAAGAGCTCGTGGGACACGCAGACCATGAAGGATTACATCGCCAAGGTGCCGCAGGTGACGGTCGCGCGCGATCAGCTCCAGTACGCGCAGACCGAACTGGGGACGCACCAGATGGCGCAGGTCCAGCAGATTCTGAGCGATGCGATCGGCGCGGCGCTGACCGGTCAGGATAGCGTGCAAGGCGCGCTCGATAAGGCGCAGCAGAAGGCGATGGACATCCTCAAGCAGTACAAGAACTAGCCTGGTGGAGTATCAGGGCGAGGTGGCACGGAGAGCACGGCAAAACCCCATGCTTTTCCGTCCCCCCTCGCCCTTTTCACACCCGTAGCCCTGCTGGGCACGCGCACGGAGCGGCAAGATGGCGGTTGCGTCACCACGAGTCGAGCATGTGCGAGCGCGCAGCACGGTGCTGCGCCGCGTGGCGGCACGCTGGAGCGGGCTATTGCTGGTGCTACCGGCGCTGGCGTTTATCTCCGCGTTCACGCTGTGGCCCACGCTTCACGTGCTTTTCTACAGCCTGCAACGACACGATCTTGCGCACCCCACCGCCAGCTTTATCGGTCTGGCAAACTACCGCGAGATCGTGGACGATCCGATCTTCTGGCGCGTGCTGAAGAACACGGTCTACTACGCGGCCGTCACGGTACCGATCAGCATCGTGCTGGCGCTGCTGCTCGCCGTGGCGCTGAACCAGAAGCTACCGCTGCGCGGGCTCTTCCGTACGGCGATCTTCTATCCGACGGTGCTGCCCACGATCAGCGCGGCCGCGATCTGGCTGTTCATCTACATCCCCGACCTCGGCCTCGCCGATCGGCTGCTGGGCCTGCTGCACCTGGGTCACCACAACTGGTTGGGCAACGCGCACCTGATCCTGCCGGCGCTGATGGTCATCGCGATCTGGAAGCAGAGCGGCTACTTCATGATCTTCTTCCTGGCCGGCCTGCAGGCGCTACCAGCTGAGGTGTTCGAGGCAGCCGCGATCGATGGCGCAGGGCTGTTTCGCCGGCTCTGGTCGATCACGCTGCCGTTGCTCTGGCCAACGACGGTGTTCGTGACCACAATCGCGCTGGTCGGTGCGTTCCAGACCGTCGATCAGCTCTTCCTGCTGGGGCAGGGCGGGCCGAACAATGCCAGCAACCTGCTGCTCTACCGCATCTATCAAGAGGCGTTCCAGAACTTCAACCTTGGCCACGCCAGCGCGTTGACGGTGATCATGCTCGTGCTGGTATTCGCGATCAGCGTGATCAACTACCGCTCGCTCGAGCGCCGAGCGTACTACGAGGCGTAAACCGATGGCGACAGTCGAAAGTCCTCTGCCGGTTGCCACGTCGCGTCCCCGCGCGCTGGCGCTCTCGACGCGCTGGCGACGGCTGGCTGGCAGCGCGCTCTTCTACGTGCTGCTGGCGATCGTCTGCCTAATCTGGGCCGGACCGCTGATCTGGGCGCTGGGCACGGCGGTGCGCGCAGCAAGCCAGCCGCTTGGCAAAGGCTGGCTCTGGTTGCCGGGCGCGCCCACGCTGGAGAATTTCCGCGAGGCGTGGCGCTCGGCACCGTTCCTGACGTACTACACCAACACGATCATCATCGTCGTGGGTATCCTCGCTTGCCAGCTCGTAACGAGCGTGCTGGCCGGCTACGCTTTCGCCCGCGGGCGCTTTCCCGGCCGCGACCTGCTGTTTCTCGTCTTCATCTTCCAGCTGCTGACGCCGATTACGGTGCTGATCGTGCCGAACTACCTGACGATGCGGTCGCTGCATCTCGTCAATAGCAAGCTGGCGATCATGCTCCCGTACCTGGGCAGCGGCTTCGGCACGTTCCTCGTACGCCAGGCGTGCCGCACCGTGCCGATCGAGATGGAGGAGGCAGCACGCGTCGAAGGGGCGAACTGGTGGCAACTGATCTGGCACGTGTATGTGCCGCTGATCCGCCCCGCGCTGTTCGCTTTCACGATCATCTCGGCCACGTACCACTGGAACGATTTCCTCTGGCCGTTGATCGTGACCAACACGCCCGGCGCGCGCCCGCTGACGGTGGGGCTTTCGGCGTTTACGCAGGCGGGCGAAACCGGGGCGCAGTTCCCATTGATCATGGCCGGCACGGTACTCGTCGTCGCGCCGATGCTGCTCGCCTTCTTGCTGCTGCAGCGGCAGTTCATCGATAGCTTCCTGCGCTCGGGTCTGAAGTAAACCCTGGCAGGCGCCAGCACACGATCGCGGCGGCAGGACCCGCAGCACGCCATCCTCGCCGGGGCAAAGCCTGCCGCGAACGACGCTGCTGCCACCGGTACGTTTTCGCGCTGTTCTTGCTGACGCGAACCCCGCGTTGTGTGCCAGCTAACAAACGGTGCATGACCACGATCGCCGGGCTGGCCCTGGTGCTGCTCTGGCGCAAGGTTGCCTTCATAGCGTGACCTCGATGCTCCTCTGCAGGGCGCCAAACCGCGCGGTTGGCGCCTGCGTCACCAGCAAGACGACGTTGATCAGCGCCTCCGCACGATCGCGACGATCGTGACTCGCAGCGTGCACGCGCATCGGGCACAATGAAAGGCGGCGTGCCCTCCCAGACTCCGCGCGCCCGCGAGAAGCCGTGGACGAGATTCAGATCGTTATCCTGCCCGGACCGCCCTACCCGCTCGATACGGCCGAGCGCATCCGCGCCATCGATCCGCGCCTGCGCGTCTACGGCCTGACGCGCGAGGAGCGTGCCGCCTGGCGCCGCAGAACCGACGAAAGCGATCCCGAGGTGCGCGCGCTATCCGCGGCGCTGCGCCGCGCCGAGATCGTCGTCGCGGGCTTTGAGACGCCGCCCGAGCTGCCCGAGCTGGCGCCGCAGATGCGCTGGCTGCACACCCCCTTCGCCGGCGTGGAGCGGTTGTTCGAGCTGGGGCTGATCGGCCGCGGCTACCTGGTGACGAACGGCAGCGGCCCGGCGGCGAAACCGATCGCCGAGTGGGTCATGATGATGCTGCTGATGTTCGCCAAGCGTCAGCCGGAGCACTTCCGCAATCAGCTAGCCCGCGCATGGCGGCGGCAGGAAGGGTTCGAACTGACGGGCAAAACGCTCGGCATCGTGGGTCTGGGGGCGATCGGGCAGGAGGCGGCGCGGCTGGCGCGGGCGTTCGGCATGCGCGTGATCGGCATCCGCCGCTCGGCGACGGCGCCGCGGGAGAACAGCGACAACGCCGATCTGGTGCTGCCACCTGCCGAGCTGCCTCGCCTGCTGGCTGAGAGCGATTTCGTGCTGCTGTCTGCCCCCGCCACCACGGAGACGCGCGCGCTGATCGACGCTGAAGCGCTGGCGCGGATGCGGCCGGGCAGCTATCTGCTGAACGTAGCGCGCGGCACGCTCGTCGACGAAGCGGCGTTGATCGCGGCGCTGGAGAGCGGCCATCTCGCCGGCGCGGCGCTCGACGTGTTCGTCCACGAGCCGCTGCCGTCGGATAGCCCGCTCTGGAGCCTGCCGAACGTGATCATCACGCCGCACGATTCGCCCGCCAGCCAGTTCTTCCCGCAGCGTGTGATCGACCTCTTCATCTCCAACCTGCGCGCCTACCTCGCCGGCGAGCACACGCGCATGGCGAACATCGTCACCCCCGAGCGCGGCTACTGACCGCGCTGCGTGGCGCGCAACCCGCGGGCGCGTTAGGCTCCTAGGAAGAATCCTGGCGAGGAGACACCCGACCATGGCGTCGTCTGCCCGGCGTATCGCGCTGATCTTTGGCAGTCGCTCGGTCGAACACGGCGTATCGGTCGTCACGGCACGTACCGTCTGGGAGGCGCTGCAGGCGGCTGGCTTCGCGTCGCTGCCGGTCTACATCGACGAAGAAGGGCGCTGGTGGCTCGGCCGCGACTTCCCCGACACCAAACCGTACGGCGCCGAGCTGTTCACCGACGTCTCGCGCTTTGCCCGTGCCTTCGTTGCGCAGGCGAGCGAAGTCACGCTGCTGCCCCGTCCGCATGCCGACGGCCCGCGGCTCGTCGGGCTGGCGACCGAGCGCCGTGAGGAGACGCCGTTCGACGTGGTCTTTCTGGCGACGCACGGCACCAACGGCGAGGACGGCACGCTGCAGGGGCTGTGCGAGCTGGCAGCAGTGCCATACACCGGCTCGGCCGTGGCTGCCTCGGCCGTCGGCATGGATAAGACGCTGATGAAACGGGTGTTCGCGGCTGCCGGATTCCGTCAAGTAAAGTCGTTGACGTTCACCCGCAAACGCTGGGAAGAGGACCCTGCAACAGTTTTGTCAGAGATCGATGCGCAATTGCGATATCCGCTGTTCGTTAAACCGAACGGGCTGGGGTCGAGCAAGGGGGTGAACCCGGCGCCGGATGAAGACCAGCTCTTCCTTGCGCTTGGCATCGCCGCCGAGGTTGATGAGCAGATCATCGTCGAAGAGGCGGTAGAGGAGGCGACGGAGATCAACGTCGCCGTGCTCGGCCGGGGAGATGAGCTGATCGCCTCGCTATGCGAGCAGCCAAGCGGCGGCGGCTGGCAGGATTACGGACGCAAGTACCTTGCGGGGGCAAACAAGCTGGTCGGGGCGAGCGCCGACGCAGGCCGGCGCATCCCGGCGGCGATCCCCGACGCGCTGGCGGAGGAGTGCCGGCGCCAGGCGAAGGCGGCGTTCGCAGCGCTGGGGTGCGCCGGCGCGGCGCGCGTCGATTTCCTCATC
>Ga0209061_1002394_pt1 | contig 24047 bp, 16 predicted proteins | sample Coa_R1_10_FD_187157 | JGI IMG/M metagenome (GOLD analysis project Ga0209061, IMG submission 187157) | Surface soil microbial communities from Centralia Pennsylvania, which are recovering from an underground coalmine fire - Coalmine... | ecosystem: Environmental > Terrestrial > Soil >...
GAAGCAGGAGGCGGGCGGCGGCGACCGACCAGAGGTGCTCCTCGGGCGGGCAGGCCGGATGGCGGTGCATCGAGGTGCCGGCCTTCGGCAGGAAGTTCTGGACGATGACCTCCTGGACATGGCCGTGGCGGCGGTGCGCGTCCGCGATCGCGCGCAGCGCGTCGAGCCGGTCGCGCCGGCTCTCGCCGATGCCGACGAGGATGCCCGTCGTGAAGGGGATCTGGAGACGGCCCGCCGCCTCGAGGGTGGCAAGGCGCCGCGCCGGGGTCTTGTCGGGCGAGGCGTGGTGGCACGCAAGGGTCGGGTTGAGCGACTCGAGCATCATGCCCTGGCTCACCGAGACCTCGCGGAGCGTCGCGAGCTCCGGCTCGAACAGCGCCCCCGCGTTGCAGTGGGGGAGGAGGCCGGTCTGTTCGAGCACCGCCCGGCAGGCCGCCGCCAGGTAGTCGACCGTGGAGGCGTAGCCGTGGGCGGCGAGCCACTGCGCGGCGGCCGGGTAGCGTAGCTCCGGGCGCTCTCCGAGCGTGAAGAGCGCCTCGTGGCAGCCGGCCTGCCGTCCCGCCTCGGCGATGGCGACCACCTCGTCGAGCTCGAGGTAGGCCGCTTCGAGGCGCGCCGGCGGCTTCGCGAAGGTGCAGTAGGCGCAGCGGTCGCGGCACAGCATCGTGAGGGGGATGAAGACCTTCGGCGAGTAGGTCACCCTCGTGCCGCGCTGCCGGTCCCGAGCCGCGGCCGCCCTCGACATGAGCTCGTCGAGCGGCGCCGCGAGCAGCTCGTCGTCGCCGGGCTGGTCGCCGCGAGGTCGGGCCGGTGGAGCGGGGGCGATCACGTCCGACACCCTATGGCCTTTGCCCGGTAGCCTCAGCACCACATGAAGGCAGCCGACCTCGACCTCTCGCCGGGGCGACCGTACCCGCTCGGTGCCACCTACGACGGGACCGGGACGAACTTCTCGTTGTTCAGCGAGCACGCCGAGCACGTCGAGCTCTGCCTGTTCGACGGCGCGGGCAGGGAGACCCGCCTACGCCTCCCGGAGCAGACGGCCCACATCCACCACGGCTTCGTGGCCGGCGTCGGGCCGGGGCAGCGCTACGGCTACCGGGTGCACGGGCCGTGGCGGCCCGCGGCGGGCAAGCGCTTCAACCCCGTCAAGCTCCTGCTCGACCCGTACGCGAAGGCGGTCGAGGGGAGCGTGCGGTGGAACCGCTCCCTCTACGGCCACCAGCACGCGGACGAGAGCCGCATCTCGCACGCCGACTCGGCCCCCTACATGCCGCGCTCGGTGGTGACGAGCCCCTACTTCGACTGGGGGAGCGATCGCCCCCCGGCCACCCCCTGGCACGAGACGGTCGTCTACGAGCTGCACGTGAAGGGCTTCACCGCCCGCCACCCGGGCGTCCCGCCCCAGCTCCGGGGGACCTTCGCCGGCCTTGGGACCGAGCCGGTCCTCGAGCACCTCACCTCGCTCGGGGTGACCGCGGTCGAGCTCCAGCCGATCCACGAGTTCGTCCACGACCATCACCTGGTGCGGCGCGGCCTTCGCCAGTACTGGGGCTACAACTCCATCTGCTACCTCGCCCCCCATCACGAGTACTCCGCCTCGGGCTCGCTCGGCCAGCAGGTCCAGGAGTTCAAGGGCCTCGTCCGCCGCTTGCACGGAGCCGGGATCGAGGTCTGGCTCGACGTCGTCTACAACCACACCGCCGAGGGGAACCACCTCGGCCCCACCCTTTGCTACAAGGGGATCGACAACGAGGCCTACTACCGGCTCGACCCAAGCGACCCCCGCCACTACGTCGACTACACCGGGACGGGCAACACGCTCAACGTGCGCAACCCGCACGTCCTCCAGCTCATGATGGACAGCCTGCGCTACTGGGTGCTCGAGATGCACGTCGACGGGTTCCGCTTCGACCTCGCCGCCAGCCTCGCCCGGACCCTGCACGAGGTCGACCGGCTCTCGGCCTTCTTCGACATCATCCAGCAGGACCCGGTCATCTCCCAGGTCAAGCTGATCGCGGAGCCCTGGGACCTCGGCGAGGGGGGCTACCAGGTGGGGAACTTCCCGCCGCTGTGGTCGGAGTGGAACGGCCGCTACCGCGACACCGTGCGGGACTACTGGCGGGGGAGGGACCAGACCCTGCCCGAGCTCGCCGCCCGCCTCACCGGGAGCTCCGACCTCTACGAGCACACGGGCCGCAAGCCGTGGGCGAGCATCAACTTCGTCACCTGCCACGACGGCTTCACCCTTCGCGACCTCGTCTCCTACGACGACAAGCACAACGAGGCGAACGGCGAGCAGAACGCCGACGGCGAAGCCGACAACCGCTCGTGGAACTGCGGGTGCGAGGGGGAGACCGACGACCCCGAGGTGCTCGCGCTCCGCCAGCGCCAGGTGCGCAACATGCTCGCGACGGTGTTCCTCTCCCAGGGAGTGCCCATGGTGCTCGCCGGGGACGAGCTCGGGCGGACCCAGCGGGGCAACAACAACGCCTACTGCCAGGACAACGAGCTGTCGTGGCTCGACTGGGAGCATGCCGACTGGGACCTGTGCGGCTTCGTCCGGGAGCTCTCGGCCTTTCGCGCCCGCCATCCGGCCTTCCGCCGCCGCCGCTGGTTCGAGCACCGGCCGGCTGGCAGCGGCGAGGAGGTCGACATCGCCTGGTTCTCCCCGGACGGGCGGGAGATGTCGGAGGCCGACTGGCAGGTCGGCTTCGCGAAGACCGTCGGCGTCTACCTCGCCGGCGACGGCACCGCTCCGGCCGGGCCCGGCCTCCTCAGACCGCAGCCGGCGCCCGCAGCGGGCTACTTCGTGGTGCTGAACGCCTTCTGGGACCCGATCGAGTTCCGCCTCCCCGGAGAGCGCTTCGGACAGGGCTGGCAGCGCCTGCTCGACACGGCGAGGGAGCACGACCCGTTCTACGCCCGCTCCGAGGGAAAGCCGCTCGAGCCCTCCTCCGCCATCGGAGTCTCCGGCCGCGCCGTCGTGGTGCTCTCGGCCCTTCGCGACGGCCCCGCCCGGGGCTGAGGCCTCCGGCGGCTCAGCTGCCCGGGGCCTGCGGGACGAGCACGGCAACCGGCAGGGCACCGAGAGCCTCCGCGAGGCGAAGGCTCCGGGATGCCTCGAGGCGGACCTCGGCGCCCGAGAGCACCTCGTGCCAGGATCGCCCGCCCCGCCGCCTCACCTCATCGGGGAGGGCGACGATCGCCTCGCCGTACGACAGCTCCCCGGCGGGCAGGTCGCCGGGGCGCGCCCGCAGCCGCCCCGGGGCTCTCGTGGCGACCACGACCGCCACGTCGCCGCCCTCGCGGGCCAGGCGGGCGAACGCGATCACCGAGTCGCTCGCTCCCTCGGGGAGCCGGCCGGCGGCGAGCGGCAGGTAGCCGGCGCCCGCAGCGACGGCCTCGGGCGCCCGTCGGCGGGCGGCAAGAGCCTGGCGGGTGACGAGCAGCTTCACCGCTCCCTGCCACCACCGCCGGCGGAGCTCGGCGGCCGCCGCCGGCGTGACGGCGCCGGCCGGCGGGAGGCGGTCGAGGAGGCGGGCGATCGCCTCGTGGTCGACGGGGCGGCGGTTGTCGGGGTCGACGAGGGCGAGGTTCCACACCTCGTCGCCCTGGTAGCAGTCGGGCACGCCGGGCAGCGTCGAGCGGAGCACGACCTCCGCGAGCGAGAGCGCGGCCCCGAGGCGGGCCGCCTCCTCGCAGAGCGAGCCGAAGCAGCTGCGAAGCTGCGCCCCGGAGCTCTCGAGCAGCCGGTGTGCCCAACCGGCGAGCGCCGACTCGTAGGCCTCGTCCACCTCCTCCCAGGAGTCGCGCACCTTGGCCTCCCGCGCCCCTTTCCGCAGAGCGGCCTCGACCCGGCTCGCCACCTCCTCCCAGGCGGCGGGCGAGCTCGTGCCGACCGGTGCCATCGCGAGGCAGGTCTCCGCGATGCGGCGGCGCTCGAGGGCGTCGGGGCCGGGCTCGCCCGCCGGGACCCGCTCGCCGAGAGCGCGAAGGCCCGCCTCGAAGCGGGCGGCGAGGCTCGAGAGGGCGAGCAAGCGGGAGCGGACGTCGGCCGAGCGCTTCGTGTCGTGGGTGGAGCCCGGCACGAGGCCGTGGACGCCCTCGTCGCAGCGCCGGCGGGCTCGTTCGTGCCAGCGTGCGAGCGCGGCGCCGTCGTCCCCCGGCGCCGCCTCGGGATCCCCTCCCACCTCGAGCAGGGGCAGGAGGCCGACGAGACGGTACCAGGCGGTGTCCTCGACGCCCTTTGCCATCGCGGCGGCGGCGAGCTGCTGGAAGCGGAGCACTCCCTCGAGCCGGTCGCCGCCGGGCGGGCCGAGGGCGAGCTCCCGCAGCTGAGCGCCGCCGGCGGCCTCGAGCATCTCGAGGTCGCACGGCTCGAGGCCCCGCTCGGAGAGGTAGGTCCGGTAGACCGGCATCGCGACCGCGAAGGCGGCGACCTGGTCGGGCGCCACGGCCATGAGCCGGGCCAGCCTCGCCACCTCGGAGCGGAACGAGGAGGAGATCACGAGCCGCTTGCCCTCGGCCACGACCTCTGCGATCGGCCGCTCGCCGTCGGCGGCGGCCGCGGCGGCGAGGGCGCCGAGGCCGCCGGGGTCGCCGAGCACGAGGGCGATCTCCGCCGCCGCCTCGTAGCCGGTGGTCCCGGCGACCGGCCACGAGCGGCGCAGGGGCTCGGTGCCGGTGAGGATCTTCTCGACCACGATCGGCCGGTCGCCGACGAGCTCGCGCAGCCGCCCGAGGTAACCCTCCGGGTCGGTGAGGCCGTCCACGTGGTCGACGCGCACGGCGTCGACGAGCCCGCCGGCGACGAGGTCGGCGAGAAGGGCGTGGGTGCGCTCGAAGACGGCCGGGTCCTCCACCCTCACCCCGACGAGGTCGTCGACGGTGAGGAAGCGCCGGTAGTTGCGAAGGGGCGCCCGCCACCAGCCGAGCCGGTAGTGCTGGGCCGCGAGGACGTCGCGCAGCCCCCCGGCCTCGGCGCTGCCCGGGGCGAGGGGCAGCTCGAGGCCCCGGTAGCGCAGCACGGTCTCGCCGCCGGCGCCCGCAGCGAGCTCGAGCTCGCCCCTCGCGAGCACCTCGTCGAGCGGGTCGGCGAGCACCGGGAGCACCACGCGCCCCCGGTCGGCCGGAGCCAGCTCCTCGAGCTCCCAGGCGATGTCGAACACGGGCGCGAAGGCCGAGTCACGACCGTGGCGGAGCACGTCGGACCACCACGGTCCCCCGGGGAAGGTGGACAGGTGGTTCGGGACGATGTCGAGCAGGACGCCGAGGCCGTGGCGGCGCAGCTCGGCGACGAGCTCCTCGAAGCCGCTCCGGCCCCCGAGAGCGGCGCGGACCCTTGTCGGATCGGTCCCGTCGTAGCCGTGCTCCGAGCCGGGCCGCGCCTCGGCGATGGGGGAGAGGTAGGCGTGCTCGATCCCGAGCCCGCGAAGGCGGGGTGCGAGCTCTGCGGCCCGGTCGAACCCGAGCTCGGGGGTGAGCTGGATGCGGTAGGTCGGGCCGAGGCTCACGGCGAGCGGGGAGCCGACGCCTCGTCGCCGAGGAGGAGGGCGCCGAGCGGGGGCAGGCTGAGCACGAGGCTGGCCGGCCATCCGTGGGCGGCGACGGGCTCGGTGGCGACCTCGCCGAGGTTCCCGGCGCCGCTCCCGCCGTAGCACGTGGCGTCGGTGTTGATGATCTCGACCCACCTGCCCGGGGTGGGCACCCCGACCCGGTAGCCTGCTCGCGGGACCGGTGTCAGGTTGGCGACGGCGAGGAGGGAGCCGGCCCGCCCGCGCCGCAGCCACGCGACGACGTCGTTGGCGTCGTCGTCGGCGACCACCCAGGCGAAGCCGGAGGGGTCGAAGTCGGTGCCGTGGAGCGGCTCGAGCTCCCGGTAGCAGCGGTTCAAGTCGGCGACGAGCCGTGCGATCCCGGCGTGGTCGGGATGCTCGCGAAGGGACCACTCGAGCTCGGACTCGTGCGACCACTCGTGCCAGGTGGCGAGCTCGCCTCCCATGAACAGGAGCGACTTTCCGGGCTGGAAGCACTGCATGGCGTACAGGAGGCGGAGGTTGGCCCGGCGCTGCCAGTCGTCCCCGGGCATCTTGGCCGCGAGCGAGCCCTTCCCGTGGACGACCTCGTCGTGGCTGAGGGGAAGGACGAAGCGCTCCGAGAAGGCGTACACGCCGCGGAAGGTGAGCTCGCCGTAGTGGTACCGGCGGTGGACCGGCTCGCGTGAGAGGTGCTGGAGGGTGTCGTGCATCCAGCCCATGTCCCACTTCATCGAGAAGCCGAGACCTCCCTCGGCGGTCGCTCCGGAGACGGCCGGGAAGGCGGTCGACTCCTCGGCGATGGTGAGGACCCCGGGGAACTCGCCGTGGATGGAGTCGTTGAGCGTCCGCAGGAGCTCGATCGCGTCGAGGTTCTCCCGGCCCCCGTACCGGTTCGGCACGAAGCCTCCCGGAGGCCGGGAGTAGTCGAGGTACAGCATCGAGGCCACCGCGTCGACTCGCAGCCCATCCGCGTGGTAGAGGTCGCACCAGAGCCAGGCGCTCGAGACGAGGAAGCTGCGGACCTCGTGCCTCGAGTAGTTGAACTCGTAGCTGCCCCAGTCCGGGTGGGTCCGGTGGCGGGGGTCCTCGTGCTCGTAGAGGCGGGTGCCGTCGAAGTCGCCGAGGCCGTACTCGTCGGTGGCGAAGTGCGAGGGCACCCAGTCGAGGATCACGCCGATGCCCCGCCCGTGGAGGTGGTCGACGAGGGCCATGAGATCGGTCGGGTGGCCGTAGCGGGCCGTCGGGGAGAAGAACCCGGTCGTCTGGTAGCCCCAGGAGCCGTAGTACGGGTGCTCCATGACCGGGAGGAGCTCCACGTGGGTGAAGCCGTGAGCCTCGACGTGGTCGGCGAGGAGCGGGGCGAGCTCCCGGTAGCCGTAGAACGAGCCGTCCGGCTTCCGGCGCCAGGAGCCGAGGTGGACCTCGTAGACGGCGAGCGGCTCGCGGTGGCCCTGGCGGCGCTCCCGCTCCGACATCCAGGCGCCGTCGTGCCACTCATAGGAGAGGTCGGCGACGATCGACGCCGAGGCGGGCGGGCACTCCCCGGCGAGCGCGAGCGGGTCCGCCTTGTCCCGCGCCCGGCCGTCGGCTCCGACGACCCGGTACTTGTAGCGGGTGCCGACCGGCGCGCCGTCGACGGCGCCGGCCCAGATCCCCGAGCTTCCCTCCGGCGCGAGCGGGTCGGCGCCGGCCTCCCAGCCGTTGCCGTCGTGGATGACCGAGACGCTGCGCGCGTTCGGCGCCCAGACGGCAAAGGAGGTGACACCCCCGCCGCGGAGATGGGCGCCGAGGTGCTCGTAGGCGCGAAAGAGCCTCCCCTCGTTGAACAGGTGGCGCTCGGCCGGCCCGATGAGCGGCTCGGTTGGTGGCCGGCGGGACATGCCGTCCTCGTTACCCGACGGGGCCATCTCCTATGGCTCTTTCGTGCTCGAGGCGGCGACGGGCTGCTCGTGCCCGGCGGCGCCGGGGCGCCGGGCGGCCTCCAGGCGGGCGACGGCGCGAAGGACCCCCTCGTCGGCTCGAAGCTCGCTCACCCCAAGGGCGAAGGGCCTCGCGAAGTTGAGGTGCTCGGTGGTCGTGCCGGGGAGGTTCTGGGGATCGGTCTCTCCCCAGCAGTCCTCGGGATTGACGAGCACGAGCCCGGCCTCGCTCTCGCCGAGCTCGCCGAGCAGGCCGGCGTGGACGGCAACGGGGTCACCGGCCTCGTCCACGTCGACAAGGCCGCTCGCGCAGAGCCGGTCGACGAGGAAGCCGCGGGCCCTGGCCCGGCTCGCGAGGGCCTCGCGCGCCTCGCCCGCTCCGAGCAGGCCGAGCCGGCGGCGGGTCGCGATGTCGGCCCCCTCGAACCAGCCCGCGAAGGTGGCGGTGTCGTGGGTGTCGACGAGGGCGACCGCGCCCGGCCGGGGGCGCAGCGGCTCCATCGGATGGGCGTCGTCGTCGAGCTCGAACACGGCGACGTGCATGCCGGCGACGCCGTGGCTGCCGAGCGCGGCCACGAGCGCCGGCTCGACGGTGCCGAGGTCCTCCCCGATGAGCGCCGTGCCGTGCCGCCAGGCCTCGAGGCAGCAGAGCGCGAGCTGCTCCTCGAAGTGGTAGCGCACGTAGGCGCCCTCGGCCGGGCCCATACCGGCGGGGACCCACCAGAGCCGGGAGAGACCCATCACGTGGTCGAGGCGGGCGGCGGCGCAGTGGCGGAGGACGTGGCGCAGCGCCCCGGCCGTGACCGGGTAGCCCGAGCGCCGCTCGCCCTCGGGGTCGAGCGGCACGAGGCCCCACTCCTGGCCCTCGGAGAAGAAGCGGTCCGGCGGGGCACCGACGCTCGCGCCCGTGGCGTGGGAGCCGGGATGGGCGACCGGGTCGTAGCCGGAGGCGGCGCAGCCCACCGGGAGGTCGAGCACGAGGCCGGCGCCGGCTCGCCGAAGGGTCTCTGCGACCTCGGCGATCTGGAGGTCCATCGCGAACTGGGCGAAGAGGTGGGCGCCGACGGCTCCGGCGTCGACCTCGTCCCCGGCGATGGCCCCCGCGCGCCACCTCTCGGGCCACCTGGCCGGGTCGGGGCCGCGCCGCTCGATCGCGGCCCGGAAGCGGCCGTAGGAGAGAGCGTCGGGCCGGCTCGCGCAGAAGGCCTCGTAGCGGGCGAGGCGAGGCCCGCCGGCGCGGCGGATCGCCCTCTCGGCGCTCTCGAACAGCGGGCGGAGGTGTCCGGCCCGTGCGCCGGGGTCGAACGGGCCCGGGCCGCCGGCCCCTCCGGCCGGGAGCAGGCCGGCGAGCTCCGGCACCCGCGTGGCATCGAGGTAGCCCTCGTTCCACCACCGGCGAGAGAGGGGAGAGTAGGGCGCCGGGCGCCCCCCGGGGTCATCGCGACGCGACAGCCCGGCGAGGAGGGGCAGGGTGGCGACGTAGCCGGCTCCGGCCTCGGCGAAGAGCCTCCCGGCCCGCTCGAGGCAGGTGAGGTCGCCACGGTGGCCGTCGGTGTCGTGGAGGGCGAAGAGGGGGAGGAGCACGCCCCACGAGCCCGCCCGCACCGGGCTCGGGCGCCGGGGCGCCGAGATCACCGAGACGAAGGCCCGCTCGCCGGACGCGCGAGCGCCGCCGTGATCGAGGGCGAGCCGGTGGAGTCCGTAGGCGAGCCGCTCCCGAGCGGCCACGACGCGCTCGCCCCCCCGGGTCTCGACGGCGACGAGCGGGCCGGGGTCGCCCCCCGACTCGGGGAGGAGCTCGACGGCGGCACTGCCGTGGCCGGGCCCGAGCGGCAGCTCCGGCAGCTCGCCGTCCCAGGCCACGACCACCGGTGGGAGCGGGCGTGGTCCCCTGCGGGAGCGGTCGAGAGCGGCCGCGAGGATCGCCTCGGCCTCGGCGGGGCCGCCGACCGGCTGCCCGAGGGCGCCGAGGAGGCGGCACACCGTCTCAGCCCCGACCTCGCGGCGGTTGCCGAAGGCGTCCTCGTAGACCGTCTCGATGCCGTGCGCCGAAGCGAGCGCGGCGAGCGGTGCCGGCAGCGGAGCCGGCTCGCTCACGGCCGCTCCGCGGGCTCGAGCTCGAGCAGCGTCCGGAGGCCGAGCAGGGGGAGGTGGACCCACTCGGGCCGGTTGCCGAGCTCGTAGCGGAGCTCGTAGAGCGCCTTCTCGATCAGGTGCGCGCGGAGGTCGACGGCAAGGTCGCCCTCCTCGGCGAGGAGGCCGGCCTGCCCGGCGAGGGGGAGGTAGCCCTGCCAGAAGGCGACCGACGCCCAATGCGACCACCGGTTGGCCGCCCGCTCGTAGGCCTCGACGGCCTCGGGCTCACCCGAGTCGATCACGCCGCGGGCGACGAGGTCGTCAACGGCGCTCTGCCCGGCGTACTGGTACGAGCGGAGCATGCCGGCGACGTCGCGCATCGGCGAGCGCTTGAGGCGCCGCTCGGCGAAGCTCCGCTCAGGCTCGCCCTCGAAGTCGACGAAGACGAAGTCGCGCCCGGTGAACAGGACCTGCCCGAGGTGGAGGTCGCCGTGGACGCGGATCCGGCACCCCGAGCGGATCCCGAGCACCTCCTGGAAGGCGGCGAGCAGGCGATCCTCGTTCGAGATGAGCTCCTCGGCGAGCTGCCGGTCCCGCCCCCCCATCCCGGCCATCCGCTGCCGGACGAGGCTGAGGGTGCGGCGGGCCGCAGAGCGCATCGACTGGTAGGTCGAGCGCTGGGTCATCGGGGTCACCGGCTCGGGCCGGAAGCTGCTGCCACCGGCGGGGGAGCTGAGGGCGACGTGCAGCTCCGCCGTCCGCCTCCCGAGCAGCTCGGCCGAGCCGAGCATCTCCGACATCTGGGTCTCGACCTCCTCGGGGACCTCGTCGGCGGCGAGGTCGGCGCCGAAGCCCCCCGGGCGGGGTGGGAGGAGGGGGAGCTGGGAGCCGCCGGCCTCCTCCACGTGCTGCTCGAGGAAGGTGCCGGCGCTGCGAAGGGCGTAGGTCCAGGCGTCGGACTCGTTCGGGACGAGCTCGTGGACGACGGCGAGCGCCGTGGCGGGGCCGCGCTCGGGGACGAGCTCGATCGAGCCGAGGAGCCGGGCTGCGTTCGACCCCGTGGCCGTGAGGAGGCGGCCGAGCTCGATCTCGGGATGGGGCCCGCTCTCAAGACGCCGGAGCGTCTTCACGATCGCCCGGGTGCCGTCCGGCTCGCCCACGACGATCGAGGTGTTCGATTGCTCGGCCGCCGAGACGCGAGCCGGCGCGTGGGGGCCCGTCGCCACCGAGGCGAGCGCGGCGGCGGCCGTCCCGACCGGGATGCCGAGGAGGCGGTAGCCCGCCTCGGGCCCACGCCGGCGCCGGGCCGCCACGAGCTCGACGAGGGCACGGCCGAAGGCCGGGACGAAGTGGGCGTCGGCGAGCAGTCCCGGCTCGCCCCGCCGGTTGCCCGTCATGGCGAGGACGCCCTCGGGGTGGTCCTGGGCGAGGTCGCTCGCCCGCTCCCCGGTGAGGTGGACGATCGGCATGAAGTAGCGGTCCGACTCGCCGTCGAGGTACTCGACGGCGACCACGACGAGCTCGGCCCGCTCGACCTCGGGATCCTCGAGGGGGAGCGAGAGGCGCGCGGCCACGGTGGCGGACTGGATCCGCCGGCCCTTGCCGGCGAACCAGCGCCGGGTGCGGAGCACGGCGGGCAGGATGGCCTCGAGGCGGCGCAGCCCGTCCGGCTCGAGGACCCGCCACCACGGCGACCCGACGGTGAGCGACGGGAGCGAGATGGTGGCGGTCTGGGCCTCGGAGAGCGGGCCGCCGAGCGAGAGCCAGTAGAAGGTGTGGGGTGCGAGCGTGACGAGGTAGGGGAGCTCGCCGATCATCGGGAAGTCGCTCTGGCCGAACAGCTCGCGGGGCACTGCGCCCCGGTAGGCGGAGAGGTCGAGCTCGACGTAGGCGGCGAATCGGGAGAGGTTCGCCACGACGAGCACCCGCTCCTCGTCGTCGTGGCGGACGAAAGCGAGCACGCGGGGGTTGTCCGAGGCGACGAAGTCCATCCTCCCCCTGCCGAACACCGGGTGCCGCTTGCGCAGCGCGACGAGGCGCCGGATCCAGCGCAGCAGCGAGTCGGGGTTGTCGAGCTGGGCGGCGACGTTGACCGTCTCGTAGTGGCACTGCGGGTCGATGTTCACCGGGAGGAAGAGGCGCTGGGGGTTCGCGGCGGAGAAGCCCGCGTTGCGGTCGGCGTTCCACTGCATGGGCGTGCGGACCGAGTTCCGGTCGCCGAGGTAGACGTTGTCGCCCATGCCGATCTCGTCGCCGTAGTAGAGCACGGGCGTGCCCGGCATCGACATGAGCAGGCCGTGCATGAGCTCGATCTTCTGGCGGTGGTACTGCAACAGGGGGGCGAGCCGGCGCCGGATCCCGAGGTTGACCCGCATCACGGGGTCCCGGGCGTAGGAGCGGTACATGTAGTCCCGTTCCTCGTCGGTCACCATCTCGAGGGTGAGCTCGTCGTGGTTGCGGAGAAACAGGGCCCACTGGCAGCTCTCGGGGATCTCCGGGGTCTGCTGGAGGATGTCGATGATCGGGAAGCGGTCCTCCATCCGCAGCGCCATGAAGAGCCGGGGCATGAGGGGGAAGTGGAAGGCCATGTGGCACTCGTCGCCCTTGCCGAAGTAGGCGCTCGCGTCCTCCGGCCACTGGTTCGCCTCGGCGAGCAGCATCCGGTCGGGAAAGCGCGAGTCGACGTGCCGGCGGAGCTCTCTCAAGAACTCGTGGGTCTCGGGGAGGTTCTCGCAGTCCGTGCCCTCCCGCTCGTAGAGGTACGGGACGGCGTCGAGCCGCAGCCCGTCCACGCCGAGGCGGAGCCAGAAGTCGACCGTCCGCAGCATCGCCCGCCGGACCGAGGGGTTGTGGTAGTTCAGGTCGGGCTGGTGGGAGTAGAAGCGGTGCCAGTAGTAGGCCTTCGCCACCGGGTCCCAGGCCCAGTTCGACTGCTCGAAGTCCTGGAAGATGATCCGTGCCTGCTCGTAGCGCTCGGGCGTGTCGCTCCAGACGTAGAAGTCGCGGTAGTTGCTCCCGGCCGGGGCCCGGCGCGCCCGCTGGAACCAGGGGTGCTGGTCGCTCGTGTGGTTGAGCACGAGCTCGGTGATCACGCGGATGTCGCGCCGGTGGGCCTCCTCGACGAAGCGGCGGAAGTCGGCGAGCGTGCCGTAGTCGGGATGGATCGCCGTGTAGTCGGCGATGTCGTAGCCGTCGTCCCGCAACGGCGAGGGGTAGAACGGCAGGAGCCAGAGGGCCGTGACGCCGAGCTGGTGGAGGTAGTCGAGGTGGCTCGTGAGGCCGCGGAAGTCGCCTCGCCCGTCGCCGTCGGAGTCGGCAAAGGCCCGGACGTGCAGCTCGTAGATGACGGCGTCCTTGTACCAGTCCGGCGAGCCGGCCGAAACGGGCCGGGGGGCGAGAACGCGGGGGCGGGGCTCGCTCACGGGAGGCTCTCGACGAGCAGGAGGTGGGCGGGAATGGCGGCAGGGTCGAGCTTCACGAAGGCGTCGCCGGCCTCCCAGAGGTACCGCTCTCCCGAGAGCACGTCGTGGACACGAAAGCGCTCCCCCGGCGCCATGCCGAGCGCCTGAGGGTCGAGGTGGACGAAACCCGACTGGGTCCACCTCGGGTCGAGGTTGACCACGCCGATCGCGACGTCGCCGGCGCGGCGCTTGGACCAGCAGATGATCTGCTCGTTGTCGCAGGAGTGGAAGGCGAGCCCCTCGTTGCGCTGGAGGGCGGGGCTGCGGCGCCGGGCATCGTTCACCTTCGCCACCACCGGGGCGATCGAGGCCGGGTCGTCGAGGTCGTGGTGGTGGACCTCGTACTTCTCCGAGGCCTTGTACTCCTCTGAGCCCGGGGCGGCCGGGGTGCTCCAGCACAGCTCGAACACCGGACCGTAGATGCCGTAGTTGGCCGAGAGCCCGGCGGCAAGGACGAGGCGGGCGATGAAGGCCGCCCGCCCCTTTTCCTGGAGGCTCTCGGGCAAGATGTCCGGGGTGTTCGGCCAGACGTTGGGCCGGAAGTAGCGGGTGCCCGGCTCGCTCGTGAGCTCGCGGAAGTACTCCTCGAGCTCGGAGCGGCTGTTGCGCCAGGCGAAGTAGGTGTAGGACTGGTCGAAGCCGAGCTTTGCGAGCCGGTGCATCACCTTCGGCCGGGTGAAGGCCTCGGAGAGGAAGAGCACCTCGGGGTGCTCCTTTTTCACCTCGGCGATGAGCCACTCCCAAAAGGCGAAGGGCTTCGTGTGGGGGTTGTCCACGCGGAACACCCGCACGCCCCGTGCCACCCAGAACCGGACCACGCCGGCGAGGGCCTGCCACAGCCCCGCCCAGTCCTCGGTGGAGAAGTCGAGCGGGTAGATGTCCTCGTAGCGCTTGGGGGGGTTCTCGGCACACGCGATGGAGCCGTCGGGCCGGTGGCGGAACCAGGAAGGGTGGTCGTGCACCCAGGGGTGGTCGGGCGAGCACTGGAAGGCGAGGTCGAGGGCCACCTCGATCCCTCTGCGCCGGGCCTCCTCGACGAGCAGGTCGAAGTCCTCGAGGGTGCCGAGCTCGGGCGCGACGGCGGTATGGCCGCCCGCGGCGGAGCCGATCGCCCAGGGGCTGCCGACGTCGTCCGGGCGGCTGCGGGGGCTGTTCCCCTTCCCCTTTCGCGCCGTGTGGCCGATGGGGTGGATCGGCGGCAGGTAGAGCACGTCGAAGCCGAGGTCCGCCACGTAGTCGAGCCGGTCGATCACGTCGCGCAGCACCCCGGGCCGGGAGCGCTCCGGGCTCGCGGAGCGGGGGAAGAGCTCGTACCAGGTGGAGAAGGCCGCACGCGGCGCCGCCGCGATCCCCCTCAGGCGGACCGTGGCGGCGCCCTCTTCCGGAAGCGGCCGGTGCGAGAGGGCAGGGGCGAGGCCCTCGAGCTCGTCGAGGAGGGCGAGGGTCAGCCCCGAGCGCGCCGTGGCGGCGAGGCGCCGGAGGCTGCCGGCGTCGGTCGCGCCGACCGACTCGAGCCCGTCCGCCGCCTCGGCGAGGAGCACGGCCCCGGTCTCGGCGTCGAAGGGGTCCTCGATGCCGGCGGCGAGCCGGCGCCGCGCGTCGCGCATGAAGGAGGCGAGGTGGTCGAGGCCGGCGGCGATCTCGATCTCGAACGGTCCGACCGCGCTCGGGGTGACCACGCCCGTGAAGGCGTCGTTGCCCTCGGGGCGCATCGGGGACTCGGCCCAGCGCCGCGCCCCGACGCGGCGGATCCTCACGACCGCCCGGACGAGGTCGTGCCCGTGAGCGAAGACGTCGGCCCTCACCTCGAAGGGGTCGCCGACGATCGCCTTGGCGGGGAAGCGCCCCCCGTCGACGGTCGGCTCGGGCCGCTCGATGACGACCTCGGGCACGGGGCTCGGAAGGTCCCCGGCACCCTCAGGCCGGCGCTCGCGTGCCACGTCAGCGCACCCTACCGAGGTCCTCTCCGAGGGCGTCGCGGTCGCACAGCCACAGCACCCGGCCGGCCCGGACCCGCGAGGCCGGCAGGTCCTCGCCCGCCAGCACCCGGTGGAGGGCGTCGTGCTTGGCCTCGCCGCTCACGGTGAACACCGCCACCTCGCAGCGCGCGATGGCGCCGAGGGTGAGAGAGAGCCGCTCGTGCGGGTTCCGCCCGCTCGGGTCGGCGGTGCGGATCACGAGCGTCCCCACCGGCGCCTCGAGGCCGGGCGAGCCGGGAAAGAGCGAGGCCGTGTGGCCGTCCGGCCCGAGCCCGAGGTGGACAAGATCGAGAGGGAGCGCCTCCTCGATCCGGGCGGCGTAGGCGGCGGGCCGCTCGCAGTCCATCGGGTGGAATTCCCCTACGGGGACCCGGTCGACGAGCGCCTCCCGGACGAGGCGCTGGTTCGCGTCTTCGTCGCCCGCCGGCACGCACCGCTCGTCGCCGAGGAAGCACTCGAGGCGCACCCAGTCGACCTCGGTCGAGCGGGCGAGCCGCTCGTAGCACGCACGGGCGGTCGCGCCGCCCGAGAGGGCGATCCGGCACCGGCCGGAACGGGCGATCGCCGCGCCGGCGACCTGCTCCACGAGCGCCGTGAAGGCCGCCGGCACGTCGTCGACCACCTGCAGCTCTCCGGCCGGCACCGACGCCAGCTTCTCCCCGGCCTCGCTCACCGGCCCGCTCCCGCGCTCAGGCGCCCGGGTGGGGCTCGGCCGGCGTGCCCGCCTGCTCGGTCTTCACGGCGTGGCCGCCGAACTGGTTGCGCAGCGCGGCGACGAGCCGGTCCGCGAACGAGGCGTCCTGCTGGCTCTCGAAGCGGCGGTAGAGCGAGGCGGCGATGACGTAGGCGGGCACGCCCCGGTCGATGGCCTCGCTCACGGTCCAGCGGCCCTCGCCCGAGTCGACCACGTACGGCTCGATCTGGTCGAAGTTGGAGCCGGGGGCGAGCGCCCGCTCGGCGAGCTCGAGCAGCCACGACCGCACGACGGAGCCGTACCGCCAGATCGAGGCGATCTCGTGGAGGTCGAGGTCGAACTCGGTCGCGGCCGACATGATCTCGAAGCCCTCGGCGTAGGCCTCCATGAGCCCGTACTCGATCCCGTTGTGCACCATCTTCACGAAGTGGCCGGCCCCTGCGGGCCCGACGTGGGCGTATCCCCCCTCAGGGGCGAGGGCGAGGAAGATGGGCTCAGCGAGGGCGACGGCCTCCTTCGTGCCGCCCACCATGAGGCAGTAGCCGTTCTCGAGCCCCCAGACGCCTCCGGAGGTGCCGGCGTCGACGAACCCGATGCCCCGCTCGCGAAGGCGCGCCTCCATCGGCGCTGCCTCCTTGTAGTTGGAGTTGCCGCCGTCGATGACGAGGTCGCCGGCTCCGAGGAGGCCCGAGAGGGTGTCGACGGTCGTGGTGGTCGCCGTGCCGGCCGGCACCATCACCCAGACGACCCGGGGCGGGGCGAGCTTGGCGACGAGGGACTCGAGGGTGTCGGCGGTGTCGGCGCCGAAGGCGGCGACGGCCTGGCGAGCCTCGGCACCGAGGTCGAATCCGACCACCTCGTGGCCCTTTGCGATGAGGCGCCTTGTCATGTTGGCGCCCATCTTCCCGAGGCCGATCATTCCAATCCGCATGGGAGCTCCTTTGCTAGCGGTCGACTCGAGGTCCGGCGCGCGGCACCGGGGTGGCGGAGGCGGTGGCGTTCAGGTGATCTCCGAGAGGTCGCTCGTGACGACGCGGAGCACCCGGCGCTCGTGGGCGACGAGGCTCTCGTGGTCGCCGATGGACTGCGCCGCGATGAGCGTGCCGAAGTCGTACCCCTTACCGGGGATCGGCAGCTCGGCGGTCGGCCCGGGCGGCACGACCTGCACCGCGATCACGGTGGCCGGGCCTCCCTTGTGGAGCTGGCCCGTCGAGTGGAGGAAGCGCGGCCCGTAGCCGGCCGTCACGGCCATGCCACCGTTCGCGTCCCGCACCCGCCGCCGGAGCGCCTCGAGGGCGGCGTCCTGGCCGAAGGGGAGGTAGCACTGGAGCGAGACGTAGTCGCCGGGCCGCACCGTGGCGGCGAGAAAGCTCATCACCTCCGAGGGCGGCGCTGCCTCCAGCTCGGGGAGGGGGAGCGAGGAGAGCACCCGGTTCGTGTTGGCCTTCGACTCGGCCACGTTCGGCTCGTCGAAGGGATCGATCGCGAGCACGTGCCCGGCGATCGGGATCGCGATCTCGAAGCGGTAGAACTGCTCGCCGAGCTCGTGGGCGGCCCCTCCGGTGACCTCGATCACGTGCCGGTCCTCGCCGGTCTCGTGCTCGGTCGTCGGGACCGGCACGCACCCGCGGCCGAGCTTGCCGGTCGACTCGGCGATCAGCTGCTCGATCCACAGGCCGAAGGAGGCGAAGCGCTCAGCGACCACGATGGTCGCCTTGTCCCGCCCCGCCCGCGCCGCCTCTCCCATGGCGAGGCCGAGCTCGACCGCCTCCTCCCAGTTCGTGTCGAGGGCCCGGCCGCACAGCTCCTCGAGGTCGTAGCCGGCCAGGGCGGCGGGCACCGTCCCGAAGTAGGAGAGGACCGAGTACCTGCCGCCGATGTCGGGCCGGTTCGCGAACACGTGCCGGATCCCGAGCTCGCCCGCGAGGCGCTGCAGCGGGGTGCCGGGGTCGGTCACGACGGCGTAGCGGGAAGGATCCTTCACCCGGGAGCGGGCGTAGTCGAACAAGACGTTCGGCTCGAGCGTCGTGCCCGACTTCGAGGAGACGAGAATGAAGGCGTCCTCGAGGGGCAGCGACGACACGGTGAGCGGGTCCGTCGTGTCGCACACGACGATGCGGCGGCCCTGCCACTCGCCGAGGGCGTCCCGCACCGCGGCGAGCACCGCCGGACCGAGCGAGGAGCCGCCCATCCCGAGCAACACGACCGTGTCCTGGTCGATCGAGGCGGCGAAGGACGAGAGCCGCTTGGCCTCGGCCTCGATCTCGCGGGGCACCTCGATCCAGCCGAGCCGGCTCGCCGAGACGTTCCCCTCCGGCCAGAGGGTGGCGTCCTTTGCGCGCAGCCGGCGTGCGAGCGAAGCGGTGTCGGCCATCGCGGCTAGCCCTGCTCAAGCTGGGCGGCCTTGTCGGCGAGGCGGGCGAGCACCTCGTCGAAGGACTTCTCGAAGGCCGTGACACCCTCCTGCTCGAGCGTCTCGGCGACCTCGGCGAGGTCCACCCCGACGTCGGCCAGCTCCGCCAGCACCTCGCGGCCCCACTCGAAGTCGTCGACGGTCCTCGCGACGTGGCCGTGGTCGAGGAAGGCCTCGAGGGTCGGCTCGGGCATCGTGTTCACGGTGTGGGGCCCGATGAGCGTCTCGACGTAGAGCAGGTCCGGGTAGTCGGGGTTCTTGGTCGAGGTCGAGGCCCACAGCGGCCGCTGCACGCGCGCCCCGGCAGCCGAGAGCCGCTCCCAGCGCGGTCCGCTGAAGGCCCGCGTGAAGCACTCGTAGGCGAGCCGGGCCTGCGCCACCGCCGTCTTGCCGAGCACCTTGCGGGCGGCGACCTGCTCGGCCGAGCCGGCATGGGCCTCCGCGATCGCCTCGAGACGGCGGTCGGTCTCGGTGTCGACCCTGCTCACGAAGAACGAGGCGACCGAGGCGACCCGGCTCGGGTCGCCGCCGGCGGCCACGAGCTGTTCGAGGCCGGCGAGGTAGGCCTCCATCACCTCCTCGTACCGCTCGAGGGAGAAGATGAGCGTCACGTTGATGCTCCGGCCCTCGGCGATCATCGCCTGGATGGCCGGGATGCCCTCTTTCGTGGCCGGGACCTTCACGAGCAGGTTGGGCCGATCGATCCGCTCGTGGAGGGCCCGCGCCGCCTCGATCGTTCCCGCCGTGTCGCGGGCAAGGCTCGGCGCCACCTCGATCGAGACGAAGCCGTCGGTGCCGCCGCTCTCGTCATGAAGCGGCCGGAAGCGCTCGAGCGCGCCCTCGACGTCGCTCACCACGAGGTCCCAGTAGGCGTCGATCACGGTGCCGTGCCGCCGGAACGACTCGGCGAACTGCTCGTCGTAGTCGTGCCCCTCCTCGATGGCCTTGGCCATGATCGTCGGGTTGGAGGTGAGGCCCCGCACCCCTGACGCGATCAGCTCGTCGAGATGGCCACCGGTGAGCCAGGAGCGCTTCAGGTTGTCGATCCAGGGGCTCTGGCCGCCCCGGTCGTACAGGTCGTGCAGCGTGGTCATCGCGCATCCTCCCTCTCCTCGAGCAGGCACCGGGCCCGCTCCGCCACGTGCTCTGCGGTGAAGCCGAACTCCTCCATGTTGCGGCTGCCCGGCGCCGAGGCCCCGAAGCGGTCGATCGTGACGGTCGCGTCGGCGTAGCGGTCCCAGCCGAACGAGGAGGCGGCCTCGACCGCGAGGGTCGGGACGCCGGGCGGCAGCACGGCCCGGCGATGCTCGGCGCCGGCGGCCTCGAACAGGTCGAACGAGGGGAGGGAGACGACCCGCACCGAGCGCCCCTCCCCGGCGAGCAGCCCGGCGGCGGCGACGCAGTGCTGCACCTCGCTCCCAGTGCCGACGAGGACGAGCTCCGGGGCCCCGCCGGGCGCCTCGACGAGCACGTAGCCGCCGCGCGCGACGCCCTCGGGCGCCCGCTCGGCCGTGCCGTCGAGCACGGGCACCTCCTGGCGGGTGAGCACGAGCAGCGTCATGCCCTCGGAGTCGACGGCGACCTTCCAGGCAGACGCGGTCTCGTTCGCGTCGGCCGGCCGGATCACCCGGAGCCCGGGCATCGCCCGGAGCGAGGCGAGCTGCTCGATCGGCTGGTGGGTGGGCCCGTCCTCTCCGAGGCCGATCGAGTCGTGGGTGAAGAAGACGATCGCATGGGCCCGCGAGATCGCCCCGAGGCGGAGCGCCGGCCGGCAGTAGTCGCTGAAGGCGAAGAACGTCCCCCCGACCGGGAGCACGCCGCCGTGGAGCGCCATCCCGTTGAGGGCGCTCACCATGGCGAACTCGCGGATGCCGTAGTGGACCTGACGGCCTCCGGGGTTCGCCCTCGACATCGCGTCGGCGAGGTCGAGGGCGGTGCCGGTGTTGCCCGTCAGGTCGGCCGCACCGGCGACGAGGCTCGGGATCAGCTCGGCGGTCGCCGTGAGCGCCACGTTCACCGCCTTGCGGGTCGCCATCTTCGCACCGGGCTCGAATCGGGGCAGCTTCTCCTCCCAGCCCTTCAGCCCCTGCCCGCCGAGGCCGGCCTCGAAGGCGGCCTGCTCGCTGGCCGAGAGGGTCTCGCGCCGGGCGAGCCACGCCTCGCGGGCCGGCCGGTGGCGGGCGCCGGCCTCCCGGTACCAGGCGAGGACGTCCTCGGGCACGTAGAAGGCCTCGTCGGGCGGGAGGCCGAGCAGCTCCTTTGTGACGCGGATCTCCTCCTCGCCGAGCGGCTCACCGTGAGCCTCCTTGGTGTCGGTGCGGTGGGGCGACGGCCAGCCGATGTGGCTGCGCACGACGACGAGGGAGGGGCGGTCCGGCTCTGCCATCGCTTCCCGCAGGCCCCGCTCGAGCGCGTCGAGGTCGTTCGCCACCTCGCCGAGGCGGAGGACCTGCCACCCGTAGGCCTCGAAGCGCCGCGGGACGTCGTCGGTGACGGCAAGCTCGGTCGGGCCGTCGATCGTGATGTGGTTGTCGTCGTAGACGAACACGAGCCGGCCAAGGCCGAGGTTGCCGGCGAGCGAGGCGGCCTCGTGGCTCACGCCCTCCATCAGGTCCCCGTCGCCGCAGATCCCGAAGACGTGGTGGTCGCAGAGCCCGGGCCCGAAGCGGTGTCGCACGACCTGCTCGGCCATCGCCATCCCGACCGCCTGGGCGAAGCCCTGGCCGAGCGGGCCGGTCGTCACCTCGACCCCGGGCGTGCGGTGCACCTCGGGATGGCCGGGGGTCCTCGATCCGAACTGCCGGAACTGCCGGAGGTCCTCGAGCTCGAGGCCGTAACCGGTGAGGTAGAGCATGGCGTACTGCAGGATCGAGGCGTGCCCGTTCGAGAGGACGAAGCGGTCGCGGTCGAACCAGCCGGGATCGCCGGCGTCGTAGGTCATGACCCGGGTGAACAGGACGTGCGCGAGAGGGGCGAGCGCCATCGCGGTGCCGGGATGGCCGGAGTTCGCCCGCTGCGGGGCGTCCATCGCGAGGCCGCGGATCACGTTGACGCCACGCTGCTCGAGGTCGTGGCGGTCGGGGACGAAAGCGGTCACCGACGCATGCTAAGGGGTCGGTGCCGGGCGACGGGCCCCGGGCAGCGGCTCAGGGTGATCCGAGCCGTTCCGGGCTCCTGGCGAGCTGGTCGACATCGACCCCTGCGGAGGGCGCCGTTCGCAACTCGCGGGTACCGGCGGCGCGCCCGTTGCCGGATGGAAGAGCGCGCCGCCCGGCAGGCCGGGCCTCAGGTGCGGACGAGCTCCTCTGGAGCCTCCGGAGCCTCCTCGTGCCCGGGCTGGGCGCCGTCGGCCTGCCCACCGGCGCCGTCGCGGGGCCGGGCGAGGCGCACCTCGCTCAGGCGAACCTTGGCCTGCCCGGTCCGCACGAGGAGCGAGATGACCCACCAGCCGGGGTCGATCTCGCCCGGGCCGAGAGCGAGGCGGGCCGAGGTGGGTGCGGCGTGGTGGTTGTTGTGGAGCCCCTCGCCTGCGGTCAGCCAGGCGAGCCACTGGTTGTTGCGGGCCGTGTTCTCGTAGGTCTTCTTCCCGAAGTAGTGGCCGACCGCGTTCACCGCCGCGTTGACCGAGAGGTAGATGACGACGTGGAAGCCCGCCGCCATGAGGCCGACCTGCCAGCCGAAGGCGGCGCAGAGGATGCCGATGCCGATGGCGAGCCCGAAAAGGGCGTGGTCGAACAGGACCCGGTCGAGGCGGTCGGGCGGGAGGTCCTTCGCGTACTTCTGGACGAGCTCCCCGTCGCGGGCCGCCTTCCGGTAGAGCGCCACGTTGCCGAGCTGCACCTTCCAAAAGCCGAGCAGGAGGGGGGAGTGGGGGTCGCCCTCGACGTCGGTGTAGGCGTGGTGCTTGCGGTGGACCGCCACCCACTGGCGGGGCCGGATCCCCGTCGTCACCCAGGTGACGACCCGGAAGGCCATGCGGACGCCGGGGCTCAGCGTGAGCGCTTTGTGGGCGAGGGCCCGGTGGAGGAAGACCGTCGTGCAGATCACACCGATCTGGGTGACGACGAAGCCGATGATGAGGGCAAGGAGCACGCTGGGCATCGAGGCAACACTAACACCTCGCCTACCTGCCGGTCGGTAGGCCGGGGGGAGGGTGGGGTACGCTGGCCGTGTGAGCACCACCGCCGCCGGCGCCGCCACGCGCGCCCTCATCTTGCGGGCGGCGCTGTCCTGTTTCGCCCGCAACGGCTACGACGGCACCTCGCTCAACGACATCGCCGGCGAGGTCGGCATCCGCCGCCAGAGCCTGCTCCACCACTTCCCTTCAAAGGAGGTGCTCTACCGCCAGGTGCTCGAGGCGAGCTTCATGGACTGGGTCGCCCGCGTCGCCGGCGCCGTCGATCAGCCCCGGGAGGGTTGGGAGCAGGTGGACCGGGTGCTCACGGTGGGCTTCCGCTTCTTCGCCGAGAGCCCGGACTTCGTCCGCCTCGTGCGCCAGGAGTCCCTCGCCGGGGGCGGGCGGCTCGCCCACGAGCTCGGGGAGGCCGTGCAGCCGATGATGCGGCGCGCCGTCGCGTTCTTCGAGCGCCAGATGGCCCTTGGCAACTTCCGGGCCCACGATCCCGAGCAGCTCATCTTGACCGGCTACGCCGCCCTCTCGATGTGGTTCAGCGACGGCCCGTTCCTCGAGGCGGTCCTCGGGCGCGACCCGCTCGCCGCCGAGGAGCTGGAGCGCCGCCTCGACCATCTGAGGTCGTTCTTCAGGGCCGCCCTCGAGCCCTCCGAGGCGGGCTGCGAGGTGGCGCACCGCCCGGCGCGCTCCGGCGCTGCCTCCTGAGCGGGGGCGCCCGTGAGCCGGATGCAGGTGCCCCCGAACTGCGACCTCACCCTCGGGATGGTCTGTCTCGACAAGGCGACGCCCGGCCGGACCGTCTGGCGGATGAAGGCCGACGAGCGGTTCGCGAACACCGCCGGGATCATCCAGGGCGGCTTCATCGGCGCCTTCGCCGACTCGGCCATGGGCGCCTCGGCGGTGACCTTCGCCCTCGCCGGGCAGTCGGGCAAGGTGGGGGTGGCGAACGCGGAGATGAAGGTGAGCTTCCTCCGGCCGGTCGCGGTCGGCACCGACCTCACCTGCGAGGCGACGGTGGTCTCGGGGGGCGAGCGGGTGGTGTTCTGCGAGGCGACCGTCTCCGACGGCGCCGGCCGGCTCGCCGCGAGGGCGAGCTCGACCTACCTCGTCACCCCGAGGTCCTAGCGTGCCGGCCCGGCCCCCCTCGACCGCCGCCTCGCCGCCTGGCAGGTGCCGCAGTTGGTAGGTTGGCGACGATGGCGAAACCCCGGCAGAAGGTGAGCGAGACGAAGACCGAGGTGACCGAGCTCGTCGGGCTCGTGAAGGCCTACGCGCTCCAGGAGACCGTCGGGCCGCTCAAGAGGATCGGCCGCACCGTCGCCTTCGGCTCGGCCGCGGCGGTGGTGTTCGGGATCGCCTCGGTGCTGACCCTCGTCGGGGTCCTGCGGCTGCTCCAGACCGACACGGGCCACGTCTTCGCGGGCGAGTGGGACTGGGTCCCGTACCTGCTCACGATCGGGGCCGGGTTCCTCATGCTCGGCGCCGCCGCCGCGCTCGTGCTGCGCAAGCGACCGGAGGTGCGATGAGCCAGCGGGTCACCCTCGACGACATCGAGGCGAAGCTGCGGGGGCTCGCCGGCTCGGCCCAGTCCTCGGCGACGGCGAGGGCGAGCGCGCCGCCCGCCATCGCCGTCGGGGCGGCCGGCGCGGTGCTCGCCGTGGCCGCCGTCTACCTGCTCGGGCGCCGCCGCGGCCGCAAAGCGGCGCCGGTGCTCGAGATCCGCCGCATCTGAGCGGGGAGGCACGGTGGGGGGTCTCGTCGATCGCATGACGCGGGCGGTCGTGCGCCGCGGGGTGCGCGAGGGCCTTTTGGGCGGCGACGGCAAGTGGCTCG
>Ga0209061_1002395_pt1 | contig 24037 bp, 28 predicted proteins | sample Coa_R1_10_FD_187157 | JGI IMG/M metagenome (GOLD analysis project Ga0209061, IMG submission 187157) | Surface soil microbial communities from Centralia Pennsylvania, which are recovering from an underground coalmine fire - Coalmine... | ecosystem: Environmental > Terrestrial > Soil >...
TCCAATAGCTTGCAAGGTAAGAGCCATGTCTGTTCGATTCCAAAATTCATCTTGTTTTGTATGGCTAGTTTTAAAATTGACAATTTCAAGACCTCTCATGGTTTCACGTATTACAGGAATATGGCCTCTTATATAGAAATCTTGTGCAATGGGAATTCGAAATTCCACATTCACAGCAACTGTTTTGTCCGGATTATATTTTTGTTGGCGATGAAACAGGGTCAGCATTTCAAAAGCAAGCAATTCTTTTTTTCTTTTGGAAGCTTTAGAATCAAATTTAATATCATAGATATCATTTTGATCATACCAAATACTCGTAAACTTTTGCTTCATTTCCTCCATGCCAATTAGCTTTCCTTGATGCAGCATGAAATAAAAGTAGTTGATCGTGGATTTTACAGCTTCACGCAAGCCATCATTTTCTGTTTTCTTAATAGGTAATCCTTGTTCTATAAAGTGATACCGTAAGGGGCAGGCTTTAAATTCATACAACTGATCAACACTGATTTCCATATGATTCATCTCCGTAATAATGAAACTCATCTAACATGATCATGCTGGTGTGAAAGCCATATAATTCAGCATTGTTGACAGGTTTGTGTTTCAGTTGAATTGTTCCAGTTCCATTTAAACCAATTCTATTGATTTCTTTATGCCATTCTTTCATAATCATTTTCTTGTGTATCAAGAAATATTGCCCCAGTAGCTCCAAGCAATAGACCTCCTTTTATTTTATCCTGGAGTATGTAATACTGCTGCCATTTTTAGATTCAATAACAGATTCTTTTAATGGTTCATATATTGCTCTCCACATTAATGCTTCTAGATAGTGCCTTAGATCATTGCCCCTTCCCCTCGTTGCTAAAGAAAAAGAACTCATTTTTTTATTTGGATCAAATCCCAGTTTTAATGGAATCCGATTTATAATAGAAGATGCATCTTGAAGGTAATTTGATAGAAATTCATCTCGTTGATCTCTTATGTATACTTTTAGTAGTTCCATATCTTCTCCTTATATTCATTTGGAGCCCGAGAAAACCAGGCCCCAATGATTTTATTAATTTAACAATTGCTGCTGGATTTCTTCAAATGTATTTGCAAATGCAAAATCAACAATGGCAATTCCCGCAGCATGTTTATGTGTTAAGTCTTCATTATATGTTTTTAAATAGTAATCCAATTTTTCATCGAAATTCGCTTTATGATTAATGATTACTTCAAACTCATCGGTATTAGGAATGGTCACAGCAATGCCAACAAATTGATATTCTTTGTTCTGAGCGGTTTCAAAAGCCTTTTTTAGATCTGTCAATGTGAGAATACGCATGTTTAACACCTTTTAATCGCTGTTTTATCTTTTCTGCAAACAATTTTGTTTTTTGTATATCCTTACTCTGCGGATATAATTCTACTTTTAATGTAACGGCTAGATTGGTTTTCTCTGCAAGCAAATCCTTAAATACATCCACTGCACCGCAAAATCGTGGATAGAATGTGTCGCCCGTTCCAAATACACCTGTGACGATATGCGACAGATCTTGTTTCAGAAATGCATCATATACTGGCTGCATTTCTTGTGGTATCTCACCATTCCCCCATGTATATGTACCAATGATAATTGCATCATACATAGGAAGTGCTTCTAAAGAAAAATGTTCCACAAGATGTAACTCACTATCTTCTAGTTCTTTATGGATATATTGGGCGACACTTTCTGTATTTTTAGATGCTGACATCGAGCTATAAATAATAGCAATCTTCATTTTTTACAACTCATCAAAACCATTTGAAATAGAAACCTTTTGATAGGTGCGCGGTACATTTTCAAATTGGTCTGTCTTCGTGTTTGAGATCATATCATCATCAAACACCTGTATCCAAGGCATAACATTTTCACGTTCTGGATATAAATTCTTTAATCCTAGCTGGCGAAAACGTTTGTTAGCCAGATATTCAATGTACTCATTAAACTCATTTAAATCTAAACCATCAATATCTTTTAATACATCTGCTGCCCATTCTTTTTCTAATTCAACAGCTTCTGATATATTGTCATAAATATATTGAATATTTTCTTCTGTGTTTAATTCAGGGATTGTATCCATTAAAATTCGAATAAGCTGTGCAACAAAATAAGCATGCTGCATTTCATCTTTTTGAATATAAGAAATCATAGTGGAAGAAGCCAGCATTTTTTGTCGTGATGCAAGGAAGTAGAAAAATGCAAAACCAGCATAAAAATAAATACCTTCAAGATTGATAGAATGAACCAATGTGCGAAATAGGTTTAATGGTGTTGGATGATTCATAAATTCCTGATATTGATCCAAGATTAATTTGTTTCGTTTCGTTATAATGGGATCCTCTTTGATGTCATTAAAGGCTTTGTTTTGCTGTGATAATGTCACAAGAGAACTTAGAATGTATGAATACGACTCAGTATGTACGGCTTCTTGTTGAGCAATGATAGCCATAATCATTCTAAATGCTGAATCAGAAATCACATTCATAATATTTAACATGGTTGGAGTTTGTAAGCTATCCAGGCCTGCAAGTGCTGTGTTTACTCTTAGAAATGCGATTTGTTCTTCTTCTGTTAGACGATCCCACATTTTAATATCATCTTGCATGTTTACATCAGATGCTTTCCAAAAGTTTGATAATAATGTTTCATATAATTTATACATTTGCGGGTAAGCAATATCATTCCAGTTTAAAAGTCCTGAGAATTTTCCGCCGATAATAGCAGTAGTCTTGTTAGGCTCCTTCAGGCTCATAAGAGTTACAGGTTTTAATGGTTCATGGATATTAATTGTCATTGTAATTCCTCCTTTGTCTCCCGCTCTCATAATGAGCGGGAGAATTATTTTTAACTATGGCACATTTCACACTCTTCAATTTCAGATTGCGAGGTACTTCTAACATAGTAAGTGGTTTTTAATTTATTCTTCCATGCAGTAAGGTGAATATCTAAAAGATCTTTAGCTTTAATATCATGCCGCACATAAAGATTGAAACTAATAGCTTGGTCGATATGTCTTTGACGCTTGGCATTCTGAAGAATGCTCCACTTCTGGTCTAATTCATGGCGAGCCTTGCGATAATAAGCATAGGTGTTATGATCCAGATCAGGAGCCGTTACTTTAAACTTAAAGTTCTTTTTCTCCTCTGCATATTCAACGGAATATAATGGATCAATACCATCTGTAGAGTCACCGATTTTTGCTGTAGAAGAGTTTGGTGCTACAGCCATCAACCAGCCATTACGAAGTCCATTCTCTTTAATAGCTTGTTGTAATGTATTCCAACGATCTGAGTTATAACCTTTGCGTTTGAAGTATTCGCCGGTTTCCCATTCAGATCCCGGGAAAGCTGGATAAAATCCTTTTTCTTTTGCTAGTTCCATAGATGTTCGAATGGCGTAATAAGCAATGTCTTCATATAGTTCATCAGCCCGCTGTACAGCCTCATCTGACTCCCAATATATCTTTTCAAGAGCAAGCAAGTGGTGCCAGCCAAATGTGCCCAATCCAATGGCACGATATTTTTTATTTGTGTCCTGGGCTTGTGCAACTGGAAGTGTATTCAGGTCAATCACATTATCAAGCATACGAACCTGAATCCGAATTAGTCTTTCTAACACATCTGCTTTCACTGCTTTAGGAAGGTTAATAGATGAAAGGTTGCATACTACAAAGTCACCTGGTCGTCGTACAATATGATTGTAGCCACGTTCATCCTTATACTCTTCTACAATGATCGTTGGAGATTGGTTTTGGGCAATTTCAGTACATAAGTTGCTGCAGAAAATACTAGTGCGCCCTTTTCCTAATACATGTTTATTTGGGTTTTGTCTATTGACTTCATCCCGATAAAACATATAAGGAACACCTTTTTCAAGTTGAGACATCATAATGCGTGCCATAATATCCATGGCTCTGTACGTTTTACGTGGCAATAATGGATGGTTAACTGCTTCATTGTATTTTTCTGTGAAATATTTGACATCTTCCTCATCATAGAAATCTTCTAATCCAAGAGGAACACCGTTTTCATCTTTCCATCCCATAAACTTCTTCACTTCATATGGACAAAAGGTGTGCCATTCTCCAATAGATCGTCCGTTTTCATCAACTTCTTGAAGCTTTTGCATGAATAAATCAGGGATTGCAACACCAGTAAAAATATCATGTGCTTTCATGCGCTCGTCACCATTATTGGTTTTTAAATCGAGGAACCGCATGATATCCTTGCCAAATACATCATAATAGACGGCCATAGCACCTTGTCTTTGACCAAGCTGATCTACACTAACAGCTGTCTGATTCACTAATTTCATCCAAGGGACAATGCCGGATGAATTGCCTTCAAAGTCTTTAATAGCAGAACCTAATGATCGAACTTTTCCATAGTAAATTCCGATACCACCTCCATCTTTTGATAGACGTGCAATATCCCAGTTGTTCATATAGATTCCATCCAGACTATCTTCAACCGTGTCAATAAAGCAAGAAGATAATTGTCCAAATGCTTTACCGCTGTTGGCTAGAGTTGGAGTAGCTACTGTCATATACAAATTACTTAATGCCCAGTATGCTTCTTTTACAAGATCCAAACGTTTCTCTTTTGATTCTTTCATCATTAAGGTCATGGCAATAACCATAAATCTTTCTTGAGGCAGCTCATAGACATTGCGCTTTTTATCTGTTGCAAGATAACGATCAGATAAAAGGAATAATCCAATATAATTAAATAACTTATCTAGTTCAGGATTCATAACTGATTGAAGTTCATCAATCTCTTGTTTTGTATAGTTTTTAAGAAGCAAAGGACTATAAACGTTAGCATCAGTTAGTGTTACCAGCAATTGATAAAAACTGCCATACTTTAAATCTGCATTGTAGCCACGGTTTTTACTTGCTTGGTGATATAAGTCATTTAACAGAAATTGTGCAGCTACATAGGTCCATTTTGGATCTCCCATATCTACAGAATTAAGTGCATAGAACATTCCTTGTTCATTTGCCTTTTCTGCATCTAGTGATTCGATTTTTTTCTTTAGCTTAGTGGTATCCAGACCATATTTAGTGGATGCCTCTTCAATTGTTTGTAAAACATCATTTATCAAACTCATATTCCTAAATCCTTTCATTTATTGATGTAACGTGTTACATACTGCATTTTATATTTTACTCCTAAAATTTTTAGAATTCAATATCTTGACAAAATAATAACCCTCTACATCAATATATAGAGGGTTATTATTTTTTTATAAATGAACATCCACAAAATCAAAACGAGCTATTTTATTCGCTAACGCAATAATGAAACCTGGCTGCCCGGGCCGTGGGTCTAAAGCTTTTGTGGGTGCATTGGAGCCTTCATGTGATTCAATGATATCAATGATGCCTTCAATCACCGGCTTTTGTAAATCACTTTGAATTTCTTTAAAGTAATCCTTAGCAACTAATGGATGCAAGTGTTTGAGGTTTTCTGGTAATTCATTGAGTGCAATATCTGAAAGAAGGACAGCTACAAGCATTAAATCACGCAATGCACCTTTGGTTCCTTCTGTGTCCAAAAATTCTTTGACAATCTTGAATACCTTTTTTGTATGGTTTACAACTTCTTCATCTTCATAAAAAGAAGGTTTCGTTAAGTTTAAAGCATTTTGCACAAACGTTTTGATATCAAGACTCTCAATTGATTCAATTTCATTTCGAAATGTTAATACAGCTTTTTGTACTTCCGTCATTAAAATCTTCTCCCTTGTTTAAAATGATTTGCTTGATAGCATTTTTCATGAGCATTATTTTCTAATTCCCAGTCGTTGTACCATCTATTTTCAAAGTGTGTACTTTCTTGAGATGGTTGTTTAATATCCTTACCGCAATAACGGCAATAAACGGGATCATTGATTGATTTATAGGCTTGTTGCAAGGCAATTGCGGTAAAATCCATAGGAAAACCATTATGATTTTTCTTCATCTAAATTCACCCTGCTTCTCTTAATAAACACACTTAAAACTTCATGTGTATGTAGTTTCGTGTTACATATTTGTCCATCTTGATTCAAAATGCAATTTTGACACTTCATATACTTCGGATTGAAATTGCGACACTTGTAATCTAAAGGGCATTCTTCAAAGTCTGGACAGTTTACTTTATGTCGCGGCAAATTCAACATGTCTTCTTTGCTGATAACAGTTTTTTTATCAAGCGATATTTTCCTTGATTGTTTTTGTTCTTGCTCATATAGATAAGCTTCACGCAGCTCTCCTCTTTCCGAACGAGTCAAACCTCTTCCAGATGTGAAAGCTTTTTGTAAAATTTCATCACTTCTTTCCATTCTTTACTCCCCTTGTTCATCTGCTAATACAATACCTAATTGAAGACAATCATTGAGTGTTAAATAAACTTTTTGTGTTCGATCTTCTGCCATTTCAGCTTCCTGGATCTTGCTTTCTAACCAAGTATTATTTTCTTGAAGCTCTGTAATGCGTTTTTGTAATGCAAGGCTTTGAGCAGGACGATTATCTTCTGTTCCTTTTCTTGGAGGATTGTTCCGCATATCATTTTGAAGATCATAATACTCTTTTTCTACTTCTCTCATTTCCATTTTGTTTGCTGTTATCTTTTCTTCCATAATTTTTTCTAATTCAGCTACAGTACGATGTGTTCCAATTAACATAATATTATTATCGCTCCCTTAATTATATTTCTGGCGGAACATAAGTCTGTTCCAAGATAGCTAATGTATTTCCTTTTATATCAGCTATGTATCCTGTATGATTATTGATAATATCTACCCCTAATGGATTTATATTGGTTTGATCAGAGATTAAACCAGTGGAAAATGTCTGATCTGTCTTTTGTCCATTAGTTGCAGTAAAAATCCACTTATTCTTAATTCTTACACGGTCAAAATTAATATCCATATTGTTATTGCTATCCGTGAAGATAAAGGTGCCCATGCGGCTGTTGCTATTCATCAGTTCATTATTTATATATTCAGAGATACTTAATTTAAATGTAAGGGATACATTGTTTATATCAATGGTGACTAAATTTAATATTTTGAAGTCCATTTCAATTCGGTGAGACTTATCAATATCAAAAAAATAGGAGTATAACATATTCAACCCACCTTTACGTGTAAAGTAACGTGAGAACTATCTTTCCAAGAATCTAATTCTGTTGCAATAGCTGCTTCCATATGGCCATATTCATCAAAATGAAAGATCGTGTTATCATCTTTATCAATTTTGACATCATTATAAATACCAAATGAGTGTCCTATAAAATTGGCTTTTTCCATTTCTAGTTTAGTTAGTTCCAATAGTTGTGCTTGCATTTCATCTGATAGCTGTTGATATTGCTGTGTTAATTCATTAAGAATATTTTGTATGTCTTCTTTTAATGTTAAATTCTTGTTAAGTCTTGCTTGTGCTAAAGCAAGCTGTTCACTTTCTGTCACTTGTTTCACTTCCTTTTTATGATTTAAGATCTTCTTTTAGATATTCAATTAAATCATTTTGGTCAATTATGTCTTCCGTTAGTTTTTTATATTGCTCATTATATTTTTGAATAAGAGTAGCAAGCTTTACTTTTTGTGCAATAGCATTCTCAATATAGTCTGAAAGGTATTTTGCTTGCAATTCTGGAGTGGTGCTTTCTATTTTTATTTCTTCCATGTTAACACCCCCTTATGCTTGATAAATGAGTGAAGCATATCGACGATTGGCTTCTTCTGTTGCTTCAATACAATAAGACTGATCTGGCATAAATTCAAAGAATTTGGTTCCTTTAAAGCTGCTAAATTTGTTTTTACCAAACTTAACTTCTAACACAGGTTGCTTTTCTTCTTTATCCTCATGCAGCCAATAAACAGAAGCATTCTCTTCTTTTACACCGACTTCATTGTAACAAAGGCAGATTAAGTTTGCTTCATACTGTAAAGTAATCGTGTCTTTTAAGTCGTCAACTGTTGGCCGGCGCCCGTTGGTTTTACGCAAATGAGCGGTGCACATGACAATCGCATTATATTTAACGGTCCAGTCTTTGATCGCTTTTGCTACATATTCGTTCCTGGCATCATTATTATTGAATTGTTTACTATTGACTGTAATATCATTAAAGGAGTCAATCGCAACTACAATTTTAGTGCCTTCAGGAACCGTCATTAAAATATTTTCAATGTGCTCCTCGATTTGTTCAAGAGACGTCATATCATTGCCATCAAACATGCCGAATTTGTTAATGTGCCGGTAAAGATTTTTCAACCCTTCATTTCTCTTTTCTATGATTTCAGTTTCTTCTACAAATCGTTCAGGATTCTTAGCTTGTGCAATGGTGATCTGTTGATCACAAGCAATATATCGAGGCATGAGCTCATTGTTACTATCATCAAGTGAATGATATGAAACATACACATTATCATTTCGTTCGGCAATATTTTTGCATACTTGCAGCATAATAGCTGATTTACCGGTATTCGGAGCGCCGGACCATAGAATAAGACCAGGCTGCAAGCCGCCTTCTAATACATTGTTTATTTGTTCAAATCCTGTATCTAATCCACCCCTTGAACCACGAGACCAAGAATAGGTATCTACTTTTTGGATATTATAAAGCATCCTTTGTTCAATCATTGTTAAGGGGCGTTGTAATAAAGCTTCTTGATTGATAACTTGAATCTTATTCGGGTTGGATTGATCCGATATAAAGACTCCTTCATCTGATCTTAATTGGGCTTCCGTTTGTTTCATGATTTCAGCAAAATTAAATGTATCATTAAAATTCATGTTTCTGCTCCCTCTCTTTCCTGCCATGCAGAATCAACGAGAATTCATTGACTTTGCATGAGAGAAAAGTCTCTCATTTCTTATATGGTCATAATCTGTTGCTTAACAACATCCAGCATCTGGGAAAACGAATATTCTTGGTTTTTCCTCATTCTTCAGCTCGTAAACAACAACATCTTTCCATTCAGCATCCTTTATTTCTATAAATTCTTCATTTAAAATTAATTCTTTTACATGTTCTTCATCCTTGGCGATAACTATCAATCCACCTCCTGCATGAAAATTTTCGGAAACTTGCTCAAGATATTGGAAAACGAACATTTTCATTTTTAATTCCCTCTTTTGTGTGTATGATTCATCATGTTTTTTCTGTATCCATATAGCAACGTAAAATGATATTGGAATGACAATTGAAAAGAATATCAATACGTATCTTATTTTCTCAATCATTTACATCTATCCATCTCAATACCTTTTAATTAGCTATTTCCTTTTTTAAATAATGGGCACTCTTCTAAAGAACAAACACCGCTTAATCGTTTGAAAGTTTCACATCCATAACGATATTGTCCGTTGTAAACTGAATGAACAATCGTTTCAATTTCACGCTGCTTTAATGCAGGCTGGCAATTTTCTTCTCCCCATTGGATTAAACGTGCTAATGCTTCTTCCCTATCCATACCCTTTTGGAAAAAGAAACTAGCTAATGCAGTGGCAGAATTGTTTCGCTCGTCAACTGTTTCTTTAAAAGTTTTCTCAAGCATGGTCTTGATGCAAAGTGGTATTTCTTTCAATTCCAACATTTTGCCCGAGAATACTTTGGTTCGATTAACAGATTCCGTCCATTTTTGAATATACTTGTTTAGAGCAACTTTGGCTCTTGGTGATGGAATGACGGCCGGCGGCTTGATCCATCTAGGTTCTTTCGACATATCTCGTATTTCGCTCAATGACTTATGACATATCTCATCATATGTCAGAGGTATCTTGTAGCGTCCACCTTTTTTGTTAAAGGAATTGATCATACGGAACATTCGCTTATCATCATAAACACGCGAATCAAGTGTTCCAAATGTAGTATACCGTGATATATTTAATGCTATTTCTTTATAGATTTGATTTAATGCCGGATGGGGCTCTACCCCCAATACTCTTGCATCTACTGTTAAATGAATGCCTTTATATCCAGAAAAGAAAATATTAATTTGATTTAGTTCGATCGCAAGGATGATTTTTAAGTAACGGATAGCCATTTGAACATCAGAGCGAATTTTTTCAAAGTCCTCGTCATTTTCAAGTGGATAATCGAAATCCAAATATAAATCTCCGTATTTTAAAGAGTCACGAGCATTAATCATCCATTTACCTTTTTCATTTTGAAACCAGATGGGATTAATATAGCGCATAACGGTTTCATAGACACCGATATTCGAATGATAGTAACGAAACTGGTCTGTATATGCAGGATGCATATAATGTTTTCGAGTGAATGGAAAACGTGCAGAATTAGTATCTGCACCGCATTCCACCCACACCTGAACATTCTCGGTTACATTCATTCACTATTCCCTCTTTGCAATGACACGATTGATTCCCGCTAATTGATGGACATTCTTTTTTCCTTCCATGAAAATTCGGGCATCCTCCATATATCTTTCCAAGTCAAAGACATTACGTAATGGCATTTGTTGTTTTTGAGCTCTCATGGACTTGGATACATCAATGGCAAATAGTAGTTCATCTACAGTATAAAACCCAAGCAAATAGTTAAATTTGCCTTCGTCTTGCCTTAACATGGAACTATTAGGCTTGACACCATTATGCTCATACCAGTAAGCAAGTAGATCTTGCATAGTAAAACGTTTCTTCATTTCTAAATAGAAAGATTGTTCTTCCCTAACTGGTTTTCCTTCGATCATTTTAATTTTGACTGGGGGTGGCACTTCCCGTAGTGCATTATGATAATAAAACATTTCTGGATCAATTAAGTTATTAGGTGGTTGTTTATTGCCAATAATCTCATCTAAATGATAAATATTTGGAATGATTTGCGGATAGGTTTTACTAAATTCTGAGATTTCATCTTGCAAGTCTTTGATGGTCCATCCTATCTGCATAAATCGCTCTATGGAATTTATCGCATTTTTTATTCGATTTTCTACACCGGCTGTTGCCTTAACAACATGGAGAACAAACCATTCTGCTAATTGTATTTTTTCATCCAATATAAACACTTCCTATACAGTGAATTTTTCTAAATGATCATTAAAGTCTTTTAAAAGTTCCGGTTTTAAGTCACTGAAGGTAGCTTTGTCATTTTTTAAGAAGTCACGAATATATTGGGTGAATTGTGCATCATCTTTAATCCCCAACCGTGCTTTATGCTGATGAGTGCGCTGAATCTCTGCTTGATCCCAAGTAACAGGCACATAGCTTTTTTCTGGTTTTTTTGATTCATCTTGGACCACCGGAGCACCTACTGGTTGAGCTTGAAATTCTTGAGGTTGTGCATCCTTCTGAGGTTCAGCATTTCCTTGTGGCTGCGCTTGAAAAGGCTGCTGCTGCGCTTGTGCGTTCATATTACGTTGATTCCAAGCAGCCGCTTCTGGTGTTCCTTCATTGTGCGGATTAAATGGATATTCATCATCAGAAAGTGTTATATCTTGTTGAATATTGAATGGCTCCGATTGTCCATTTTGATAATTTACTGATGGATTTTCAAAATATCCATTATTGCCTGGGATACCCCCAAGAGGATTGACTTTGATCTTGGAATGATTGATGATTAAATCCTTGTTGCCATTGTTGCATTGGCTGCTGATAATAATTTGCTGATGGATCAAATGACGGCTGTTGAACAAATGCATAATTTGGATCTTGTTGCATTTGATTGTATTGATCATCATCATCCATTTGCACTTTAATTTTAGAGTAAACTGCTTCGCCTATTCCGAACAATGAAGCCGATTTTTTAAAACAATCAGAGGCTGCTGCTTTATAGGCAGAATTTTGATTGTCCTTACCGCCTATAGCCACCTTGCTCCCATATTGCTCACGATAGCCAATTCCTGCGATAAAGATCCCGCCGCGGACATGATAAACATATCCATCAAAAACCCATGAATTGGTTTGTTTATTAAACTTGTAAACTTCTTCTCTCCATTGTTCTTTAATATAAAAATCCCAATATGTAATCCCGTCTGTAGCACTTTCTAAAATTTGACGAACTGTATTATGACCAAGAACATTGTTTCCTTTTGCATCTTTCTCTAGCCACTCATCTTTACATTCTCTTAATTTCTTACGTACTTCTGAAAGTAGGGCCATTTCCGGCAAGTATTTGTCAATCACTTGAATCATATGTATTCCTCCGATTATGAGATAATTTTTATTTTAAATTTGAAAACATCAGGATGCAAGTTTTAATACGTAACACGTTACGCAATACATTTTCATTATAATAGAGCTTTAAGGAGAAATCAAGAGAAAAACAGAAAAAACACAAAAAATTCAGAGTGTTTCTGTAATTTCTTGTGTTTTTTAATTGACTGTTTATTTATCTTTTTCTTGTTCTGGTTGATCTTCTTTTTTCTTATGCTTAAAATGACCAATTAAATTATAAAAGTCTACAATTATATCAACAGATGCTCCTGCAAGTGATTCTACAAAAGCATATGGCACTTTAATTGGAAAGAATGAATTGGTTGTGTCATATACCATTTTAACAGAATCTAATACTGCTTTTTTCTTTTCCTCACCGTTGCCAGCACTTTCAAAAGTTTGAACCAGTGTATTAACTAATTGAATGACGGATGGTGCTAGAATAATATATTGAATAATTTTCAAAGGAACTCCAAACATGTTTATTCTCCTTTTCTATTTATATTTATTGAAATTTAAAAAAGTAACCAATGATCCCGGCTGCAATTGTTCCAATGATTAAACGCAAAATCCAAGTGGTATTACTATCAATTTTTCTTAGTCGTTCAATACCACTATGAATATCACGCTCATTGAGGGAAGTCCGTCTTTGCAGATCATTGATTTCGCGACGAAATTCTTTATTTTCTTCTCGCAATTCTTTGATATCATAGTTTTGGTTTTCAATATCTTTTTTCATTGACTCAATGGTTTCAATGCGGATTTCCATGATGCTCACAACCTTTCTGCATTAACGTGAATAATTCAGCCTTACAGCATGCAAGCATGGATTGACACTATTGTAAGGCATAAGCTTGGTTTTTACCCATAGAGTTTTTGCTGATTGTCCAGCCCATTCAGAATTGGCGATCGGTGTTAATACACCATTTTCTGTTTCTTTGAGTATTTCATATTCAAAGACTCTGCCTTCTAAAAGATAATCAAGATTTTGATCAATCCCAAATGTAGACCGGTTTAAAAAAATATGCTCTACGGATTCAATATTATATAATCCATTCATCTCGAATGGCGTTAAAATGATTCCACCTCCTGGTTCAAATAATGACAGATACACCCCTATTTCTTGCGCCCCAAGCACGAATACTTTTTTTCCGTTTATGTCTAATGGGTTTGTTTGTACAAGTGTAATGCGTATTTGTTGCACAGGCATATCAGAAAAAAACCATTTCTTGCGGGGAGATAAATCATTACTGTTAATAATCGCAACATCTTCTTGCAAGAATCCAGGAATGGTTTGCCAAGCATTTTGATAATTGATCTCGACATTTTTTATTTGAACACCACGTTCTGGATGCGGGTGTATCTGAATACAATTGATATTTAGATTATTTACAAGATGTGAAGGTAAGCTTATTTCCAAAATTACATCTTCATTATCTGGGCATTCTGAAACATTATAAGAAACAGTACGTTGCCAAAATGAATCATTGTCCCCATTAAATGCATTTAAGATATTATTATCTTCAACCGTCCCCTTTGTATTTGAGCGGCTGATATTGACATTTAGTTCAGAAGGAATAACAATTTCGTTTGTTTTTTCGTTTACCACATGCGTTTTTGGAATTTGATGAATGAGTGGTAGAGTTGCATATCGATATTGTAAATCGATATCTGCACGCAAACTGGTATCTCCATTTTCTTGAGATGGATTCGGATAGTGAGTCCTCATATCTTGAACAAATTTGGTTTTGAAAAAGGTTGTATCATATCCTCCTGATGCTTCCATGCTTTCAAGCTGACTTTCCAAAGTGGCCACTTTATTTTCCAGCATTGCAACATAATTTTGAAGTGCAGTATGTTCTGCCAAAATAATCTGGTGTGCTTCTGTAAGATCTTGCAAGTTTTGATTGCTTTGTTTATATAACTCAATCAAGTCTGAATACTTATCATCTTCATTTACATTGTAATCATGTGAAGAAGTTGGGCCACGAAATTTCGCTCCCCCACCTTTGCTAATAGGTATTCTCATAAGATTGTCTTTTCCTTTCTATTTCTCCTAATCGTTCATCTATCATTTGTAATTTAAGTTTAAGATCATAAAGCCCTGTCATATTCGATTGTGATAATGTTGTCGTGATCACATAAGAAATCTGACAAGTGCCATTAACTGGTTTATTCAGAATAAGATATCCATTAGACAATGTATAATCTGAATTAAGATTTAATGTGGCTCCATTTAATTTTACAACAATATTCGAAAATGAGCTTTTAGGCATACCAGGGATAATCGGGTAATTAGACTGTTTTTCATTGGTTTCAAATGTTTTTTCTTGAGCATACGTAATATTTACGGGATTAGGAGATTTTTCATTATGAAACCAGGAAGCTGTTAATTCATTTTGAGTCTTGGTGAGTTGATCAATATCTACATAATTCATATGAATGTCATATACTTGTTCTTGATGGCTTAAAAGATATTTTTCTGATTCTCTTTGTCCCCTGTACCGGGCATTTCGTTTCATGATACTAGGAAATTTATATTTATCCATTCCAAATTCCTCATTTCGATTGCAGCTGTATACTATACAATTTTGGTGTTAAATTTGGCGCATCAGCACTTCGCTTAAAAGTGGCTTTTACTAATATCTGATTATTGTTGATTTCAACATTTGGCAACTCATAAGATAATTGAAAAATACAATTGTCTGGCAGATAGTTTAATACAATTTGCTGATCATAAATGGCAAAGTAATTCCGATCGTTTGGCGATACATTGTAGTAAAGAGAATGTTTATCGACACATTCTAATGGTTCTAAATCTGCGCGGACTTTCGTTTGCTCCATGAAATTAAATTTTCCTAATCTTGTTTCAATTGGCAGTTGATCTTGAGTGTAATCTTTTCGAAGCGTCATATCTCCCCAATGGTAAAGAATTTGAATTTGATTCCATCCATTTTTAAATTTCAATGATACTTCTTCATTGGAGGAAATCATTCGTTCTCCATTTAAATAAACGGTATAGGTTCCTAATCGTGTGTTAATTCCATTGATATTTTGAACCATTGCAAGACTTAGAGGAGCAGTTTTTGCTTCATCATAATAAATACAAGTTGTAAAACGATAAAAGTTATCTTGAAGTCCACTGTTTAAGCGTCTTAGTGATAAGATATTACTAATCGGTAAATAGTCCGTTCTAATTTGTGAAGGCCGGCTCTGTAACATCTCGCTCCACATATGATTAAGTGGCACATCTCCTGTAAATGGAATATAAGTCCTTTCTCTTTTCCATTGATTAATTCCTCTTAATAATTGAGGATTTTGTATATCATTCACATTATCTGGTATAGTTGGAGTTTTATCTGATTGTAATAAGCGGAAAACCTTCATGCCATTGATTACTTCTTGTGTGGCCTCAGCTGATGTAAACTCAATATTTTTTGAACTTCTAATATTAAATTCTACTAATTTTGGTGCTCGCGGCGAAGAATCATCCGCAGAACTGATTGGATACCAAATGACACTCTCTGGATCTTGTTCAGATTCTAAAAGAGCCACTTCATAATCAATGCTCGTATTTGATGGTATTTCATGTTTAGCCAGCAATGTAACCATATTAATATTAGTTGATTGGAAGACAAAGGGATTGGTATACAACACCCCATCTGATAAATAATTCTTTTTATAAGCGGATATATTTTTTGCTCCGAAGTAGTAGTTGTAGACCCCTGCTGAATTGTCATCGTAATCCTTCTTTTCAAATGTAAATTTTATTCCTTTCACTTTGAGTAATGGAAAACTCCAAGATTCCTTGTCTACCACATTTCTCTTATTATTCAAGCCTGGTAGTGGTGTATAAGTATAACCATCTGTTGTGTATTCCAATTGAATTAAAACGGGATTGCCATGATGAGCTACATATTCAATCGTATTGATCTCTTCCTCTTGTGTAAAAAGGATCGCAAGCTCTGCTCTAACAGTTCCTGGGCCTTTTGTTTTAATTACATGCCACCATGCTGTATTTAGGCTATCATCAAAGGCATTATTAATCGTTTCAATGGCTGCTTCTTTTACATTCGGAGTTAAGGCTTGAAATTTGGTGTTGGATCCTACTAATAAAACTTTATTGCTTAGCCTGTTGTTTTCTTTTAATGTAATTTCCTGCAGATCAATGTTGGCATATACCGTACTTTTCGTATTATCAATCATGCTCATATCTGTAAAGTTTTCAATAATGGATTCAGACATAGATGATGGATCTTTGGAAAAAAGAATTAACTCATCAATTTTTTTGGAAATGGTCTGCAGTTCTTGACGCAATTTTTTTCGTTCTGTTTCAGCAAAGTTAAAGTCATTCATGACCTTTAATGTTTGATTAATGGTTGCATCATAAGCATCACTTATATCCGTATAAATCATTCGAATGTTGTCGTTGTAACGTGTTGCATTAGATTTTTCTTTGCGTAAGAATTTCAATGGTGAGAAAGACGGAGAACCTGGTTTGTTCTCCCGCAGCCATTGACTAAAATGATACGTAATGGTTTGCATGGTTGGATAGCGTCCATGAAACAGATAATATTTCACGATATTTTCGATTGCTCTTGCAATCTGATTTTGTCTTATTCCCATATCATTCACCTCTCATTCAATTTTTTGATACTGGAGAGAAATAAGGCATATCAGTAGTATTCACATCATTTTCAATGTCATGAGTTCTTTGACTTGAAGGTGCACCTGCATCATTATCTGTTTTCAAATAAGCTTTTATAGTGTAGCTTTTTAAAATGGGAGATGCATACTTGTGTACATCATCGTCTGGACGGTTGAATGTTGCACGAAGTCTTACACTGTAAACTGGATAAGTAGATTCTATATATCCTATTTGCTGAGTCATTTGTTGGTTTTCTGAAGAAACCTGTTGAATAGTATAAACCTTTGGTGGTATATCCTTTACATTGGAAACTGATTGCCGCTCCAATGGTGTAATAGGGTACCAAGTTGCTCCATCATCAATGCTAATGTAATAGGACAGATATTGATATTTTTCAGTCAAATTACTATAAAAATCTTCTGGAATCATTTCATCAACTGATAAAGATATTTTATCGAGCGGCTTATCGAAATAATATGGCATTGTAATCATTTCAGCCGATTCTAAATACTCACAAGACCAAATTTCAATATCCCGGATGCCAATGCAATAACGCCATCCTTCAAAGCGCTCAATTCCAATATCAATGTTCTCACTATTAAGATTTTCTGTCAGATTATTTAACACATCCTCCAATGCATTTGGCATGGATTCTGCATCTTGCAAAGGATAGTAAGCTTCAACAGATGAATTGGCTAACTTTACTTCAACTCCTATATCTTGCAGACCCATTAGTGGTCCATCTACTCTAGGCAAGTTACTTCCAGTATGATTTTTACTGATAGCATCAAATACATAAGCAGATGTGTTTGTGATTTCTTTTTTTTGCTCATAGTAGATATGTCCGATGTCACAAAAATATTTATACGGCTGTTCAAATTCAAACGAGATAATTTTTGCCAATCGTGGAGAGAATGTAAAGCTGTAATCATCATCTTTTTTATCTTTTGGCATGATGGACTGTAATTCGCTTTTTCCATCTGAAATCATGATATTTTTAATAATAGCCGGCCTGGCTCCAACATTTGGCGGCGTATACATATTGAGATTGATTTTATTAATCTGTTTTGGTTCCGGTAATAGAACCTGCATATGCAATTTTAATTTATTATCAGTTGGTTCACTAGCCCAAGTAATGGTTTGACTCCCATATACCTGAAAGTCTAATCCTAAATTCTTCGCAACAGCTGATTTATCTAGATCTCGAATATTAACCATCTCATATTCAAACCATGTATTGGCATTACCATCTAAGACAGCCCCATAGGAACTATGATTATTTTTGGCCCCAATAAATTGATATAAATAGTCACTACCCGTCATTGTCCCATCTGGTGTAACGGTAATTTCATGATTGTTTCCAGGAAATCCATTTGATTCTGACCCAATAATAAAATCTTGATAGGTTTTATTTCCGACAATAATCGTGACTTGTGCATCAGTTGCTGTATTCTGCGCATTTTTATTAGGCAGAGAAACCATTCCATGATCTATATGAACCGGTTTATCTACAATGCGTTGAAAGTCTATCTGATTCTGATTCAAAAAATCATTACGGCAGAAAACTATTTTTCCATTGTCTGTGAGATTCGTGGCTACTAATTCCAAGTTCTTCAGTTTATCCAAGATTTGATTATACTCATTGGTAATCATATTATATTGCACCATATTGTAATTAAAATCCGTATACAATGCCTCACTTAGCACATTAATTTCTTGAAAAAGCAATTCTAAATCATGCTTAATTTCCAACATCATATTGTTATAATCCTCAGACCACGGCGGACCATCTTGAATCGCATATCGAGGAATCATCATGGGACGTCCCATGGACACAAAGAAGTCTTGGAAGGCTTGAAAAACAGACTGAATTAAACTAGTTTCTGTCTTAATCGATCCATCTTCAAACTTTTTTTTGGCTACTTCAAATTTCTGCTTGGCTTGCAGATATAATAGCTGCGAGTTATTTTTTAATAAATCTTGCGGCATTGTGCCCCTCCTAATTATTAATTCCGTTTAAATCATAAGTTTGACATTTTAACGACCAACTATATAGAGATGGTGTAACACTTTCATATCCCGCGTTATTGCGTCTTAAAATGGCTTTTAGTCGAACCTCAGTAGAAACATAATAATAATCAACTGTAATATTTTTTAATTCCTCTCCAGAAGCAGAAGTAGGAAAATAAATCTTATTGCCGATTTGCGCAAAACATTGACCATTGTTTTCAGTTTGCAGTCGGTCCGGGTCATAAGTTCCATAGGAATAGTCCGTAATATTTTTATATTCTTTTCCATTTACTCGAACAGTAACAGGATAGTAAAGTTGATTCGATTCTAATTGAGTATTATCTTGCATGTATTGATTTACATTGCTATCATACTGGAAAACATGTGATCGAAATACATATGGTGTATGCTGCAAGGTGACAGTTTTATTATCATCTGGCTGATCAAATTGCTCCCCTGTTCCCCCATGGCTATTAATGTACTGCATAGGCTGAATCGTTGTGTCATCAATTTCAACGAAATATGCTGAATCCACTGGTTTATAATCTACTGTGTATATACTTGTAGAAGCATAATATGTTGGAAGTATTCCAATCATAGTTCCATCATTTGATATTCTATATTGCTCTCTTGGAACAGGTATGCCATCTCTTCTTAATACAACTGTATCAGAAGATACGATAGGAAATCGAAAACTAAACTGAATGGTATTATCTAATTCTGGATGATTATTGTTTGTTATACTTCCAAATAATAATTCACCCTGAACAAATTCCTTATTACCAGGCAATATAGGTTTCCATGCTTCTGTATCAGGATTTTTTTTATACGTAATATAATACTCAATATCTGTGATTCTAGCCTGATCTCCATTTTCAATTTCAATATCATGATGCTTTTCTTCCGTCATCAAACTAATGCGTTTTAAGTTCCCGGAAATAGGTAGCGGCTTTGTTACATAGATAGAGCGTGATAAGTATTTTCTACCAGTAAGACTAATATTATAAAAACCATATAAATAAGATAGCTTGGAAACAGCTTGCCATTCTTGTGACAACTCCCCAGTATTTACTGCTTTGGTTTTACCTGTATCTGTTATGGCGCGTAAGGCAAGTTGCATTGGATTTTGATAATTACCAGTTCGAATTACATTCATGGCTGCTTTAGCCGCATCCACTACTCCTTGCGAGGCTGGTCCGATTTGACTTGCCCAATCTTTAAGTGCTGATAAATAGCGTGTCCATCCAGTAATTTCATTTTTCTTATCAAATTCAGCTACAGTTTCACCTGGTGATATTTTATCGTCAATTGCTTCATTCGATAAATTCATTAAATCTGTCGAGCTAGATAATTTACTCCACAACTCCATATTATTTAATTGATCTACACTCACGATATAATTTTCTTTTACATAGTTTTCTTGCCTTATTAAGATGCGAATTTTGGCTACATCAACAGATGGAAATTGATAACTGATAGAACCTACACTTTTTTTGCTTCGCTGATGAGGATTTACGTGATTAGGAGAAACCAACTCATACACCTTTCCAATATGGTCTGTAGATTCATATCCATGAATTGCTACAATTTCAATTGGATAGGCGACATAAGGGTCAAATATAATTTCTGAAACAGTAGTAATGCCATTTAATGTGATTTCAAATTCACACATTGCGCCATCTTTTGGGTAATCCACATAATCATGTTCCCATAAGTCATCAATATCTTGTGTGATCGGCTCATCAGCTAAAATGACTTCAGCCCAGTACGTAGATTGTGAACCATCAATAGCATTATCAATTGGATTATTTGAATTTTGAGCTACCACGCCAGTGCGATTTAACACTTTAATCGTAGCGAGCTTTCTTCCATACGGATTTTTTAATTGATCTACAGATTCATAAGATCCTAATTGGAGAGAATCTGCTGCAATTTCTGCCTGATCAGAAGCCGCTAAAGATTGACCATATCGGTCTTTGCGCAAGATATTTAATTGTGTTTCATCTGTTTCTGTATACTGCGGTGATTTATATTGTTCATGCACACCATCTGCATAACCATCTGTATTTTTCATTAAGAGTTTTAACCGCTCTACTTTTGAATCGATAGCATAAATGTTTTTTCGTAACTCTGCCAGCAAAGATCGAGATAGCTGTTGATTATCCATCATGATTTGTTCCACTTGATTAGAGGCCGAAAACACGGTAGACAAATCAAAAGCAATTTCTTCTAGGTTGGCATTATAATTTGCAGAATTGGTTTTTTCTGATTGAAGTCTTGCTTGGAAGGTTGGTGTGCCGTCATTTTTTTGCAAATAGTTCATTAGCCGATCAATCTCAGCTTTTAACTCTATATCTGATTTAATATAACCTTGTGCCTTTTTTACTTCCAGTAACTCAAGCATTTTTTGCCGCTGTGTATCCGAAAGGGTTAACAAAAACTTATCTAAATATTGCCCCATATTGTTCCACCTATCCTCTATTCTTATATGTAAACAGACAGCAAATAAGCTGCCTTTTATTTTGGTATAATCCCATATTCACCATCAGCTGGCACCCAGTCTTTTTTGGTTTCATCCCATTTCTCTAAAACAAAGTGATCTAAATACGGATGATCATTGTAACTGAAGATAGCATGTACCATTCCATCTTGTACTTGAATGGAAAGTCCTTTTGGTGTAATAGCTTCTTTAATAATTTGCTTTTGGTTGTCCATGATACTGTGATCAATGGTCCAATTTTGCCCTTTCATGGCTTCTATGTCAGATATAAGATGATTCATTTCATTTTCAAACTTCAGGAGCATTTCCATTAAAGGACTTGCTTTTGAAACCATCATCTGCATCATATAATATAAAAAATCATCCGGGATATCTTTAAATTTTAGCCGGACAGGGAAATACAATCGAACTGGTTGATTTGGCGCTTCATCCAATGTAATAAGACCAGTAGCATCAATTTTACCTGCAATAAGAGCATTATTAGAACCAATTATGCCTTTTTCTCCTGAGCCATTTAAAACTGTTACATCTCCATTTACAAATTCTACACCGTTATCTGATGGAGCTGAAATGGTATTAGTGGTCATGACAGTTGAGACTTCAAGCTTATAAGGAACAATAAAATCTCTTTCACCAATCTCTGCCATCTGTTGAATACGGCGTAGACGGTAATCCAACTTTAATCCATCTTCAATTTCAAGATCTACACTTGCGACTGCATTATGCACTTCTTCATTGACAACGGGATCACCGCCACCAACACCTGTCGCATTTGAAGCAATATCAATCATTTGCTGTTTTAAGCTTTCCAAAAGTTTTTGAAGACGTAATCCTTTTTGAGCAACAACTCCAAATGTAGCAGTATTGATTTCAGCTAGTGCATCCTCTGCTTTTACAATAGCACTAAGGGCATTAACACGATTTTTTTCAACTTGATCAATAGAAGATAATACTTGTGATTTATTTGCATCCCAAGCATTCATATCATCTTTTAGTGCATTTAATTGACTTTCTAATGAATTTACAAAGGTCAATATATCTTTTGTATTGGAAATGGGCATACCTCTTCCTCCTTTTAAAAACCAGGCAGCAAAAAAAAACTGCCTGGTTCTATTTTATCATGTAACGCGTTACATTTACACTAAACCTCAATAATTTCTAAATTTTCATTTGAACTAAAGACTGGCACCATTTCAACATAATCTATGAACAGATTTCCTGTTGCTGAAGATCCATCTTCATTTAATACGATGTCTATTTTTACTAAATTGGATTTAGGTGTAATTTCTTTTTGGTAAACAATCCAGCTGGTACTTGTGACTGTTCCCATTGATATAGTTTCGGTGATGCCAGATTCATAAAGAATGTGAATGGCAGCCACTTTTCTTTGAGATGAATTAGCATCCAATCTGGCTTTAATGGAAATTAAATAAGATGCAAAATTTATTTGTGTGGACGGTATCGTAATGGAGTACTTGGCATTTTTCATGATTTTTAAGATTCCATCTGCATCATGATCCGAATTATCAACATCAATAACATAGTTTCCATTACTTAGAGCAGGATTGTATTGGCCAATATGTTTACTGTTTTTAAAATCAAAATTTTGTATGATGTTATAATCAACTGGTTCCGGGTCATAATATTCAACTATTGGCAAGGTTCCATATGCTTTATATTTAGCAATGGCATTTTGCACATCTGTTTCAGTAAAATCATTGAGGATACTTCTTGGCAGCCGAATAATAAAGACTCCATTTTCTTGATAGGCCATTCCATCATGGTATCCGATATCCCAATGATACATAGATTCTTGATTCACTCTTTGAATTAAATCATTTGGTAATGCTTCATCTAGTCCTCCGCCGCGTGTTCGTGTATCCAAAATAACCATATCCTTATCAATAGAAGAATTCGCTTGAACTTGGAATTTTCCAATTCTCAGCATAGTTGGATCATAATAATAGTCATCCGGTTCAAACCAATGCTCTTCATCTGTATGATAGATTGCTTGGATATTCGTGGTGCCTTCAATTAGCTCAAGTGAATTATTTGTATTATGATAGATGCTTGTTGGCCGCAAATAAACATGTATCTGCTTGGCCAGTAATTCATTTGTTGGCTTATCTTTTTCTTCGAAACTTTTTACCGTATCTACATCACCTGGTATCCACTGATGAAAATGATCTTCAGCTACTGTATAACGATGTCCAGGGCTTGGATTAAAATCCAAATGAAAAAAGTTTTCCGCTGAGTAATTATAATCATATTGCACAGGCACCATTATGTTCGCATAAATATCTATCACATCATCCCATCTGATTGCTCGATCATTAATAGATAGCCCATCCGAACGAAATTTTTTATCAATACTTATTACTTTGTAGTTACTATTGGTGAAATTAATATCAAGATTAAAAGAAGATGTTACACCTGGCTGATCTTTATACTGATTGTAGAAGTTGATAATATCATCACCAAAATAAGTACTGATAGGAATAGAACCTATCAGCACTGAAACCGTTTGTGGTTTTAATTGAGTTGCGATGGATTTTTGAAACTTTTGATTGGAAACAGATTTAGATATTGATTTTGTAATTATAGGCATAAAACTCCTCTTTTCCAAAAGCTAGTTTTCACTATTTAAAATCATGATTTGGGCCTCGTTATCTGTTGTTAAGACTAATTCCACTA
>Ga0209061_1002397_pt1 | contig 24022 bp, 19 predicted proteins | sample Coa_R1_10_FD_187157 | JGI IMG/M metagenome (GOLD analysis project Ga0209061, IMG submission 187157) | Surface soil microbial communities from Centralia Pennsylvania, which are recovering from an underground coalmine fire - Coalmine... | ecosystem: Environmental > Terrestrial > Soil >...
GGAATGCCGAGCCACGCTTGCTGCGCGTTGTGGACGGAACGCAGGCGGATTGGTTCCGCGGCGATGCGTTTGATTCGCAGTCGTTCACGGTGACGCCGGCCAGCAATCGCATGGGGCTGCGTCTGCGCGGCGCGGCATTGACACCGCCGGAGCGCGAGCTGGAATCGGAGCCGGTCTGTCCCGGAAGCGTGCAAGTGACGCGCGAGGGCCAGTGCATCATCCTGGGCGTGGATGGTCAAACCATCGGCGGCTATCCGAAGATCGCCCAGGTCGTCAGCGCTGATCTCGACAAGCTCGCCCAGCTGCGGCCCGGCGAAACGATCCGTTTTCAGCGTGTGACGTTGGCAGAAGCCGAGGCATTGTATCGGGCCAAACAGACCGAGCTGCGCGAATGGCGGACGCGGCTGCGGACAGCCGAGGCGTTTGCTTCATAAGATGAGTGAGACCGGCGGACGGGGTCTGCGAACGTCCTGCTCGCCTGTAAATGTCAAGCTCGGACTTAGGATTAATCAGATGGACAAAGTTCTCATTGCACCGATAACGCTGGCTGGCATCGATGGCGCTTTCGTGCGCGTGCTGCAAGAGGCCGGCTTCGAGCTGATCTACCCCAATACGGGGGCGCAGCTGACCGAGGAGGAATTGCTGAAGTTCTTGGCGGGAGTCAAGGCAACCTTGGCTGGCTCTGAACCGTACACGGCACGCGTGTTGGACGCTCATCCGCAGCTACGCGTCATTGCCCGCGTCGGCGTCGGTTACGATGCCGTCGATGTGGCGGCGGCCACCCAGCACGGCTGCGCCGTTGCTATCACACCGGGTACTAACGAAGGCGCCGTGGCCGAACATGCTTTCTGTCTCATGCTTGGTCTGGCCCGCGATCTGGTGGCGCAACACCTGGGCGTCAAGGCAGGCGGCTGGCCGCGCAAACCCCTCTTGCCGTTGCGCGGCCAAACCCTTGGTATCGCTGGCCTGGGCCGTATCGGCAAAGCTGTCGCCCTGCGCGGCGCTGCCTTTGGTATGCGTCTTTTAGCCTATGATCCTGTGCCCGACAAAGTCTTTGCCGCCCATCATAACGTCATGCTCGTGTCCTTTGAGCAGCTGTTGGCCGAAGCCGATTTCCTGACGCTGCATCTGCCTGTCACCCCCGAAACCCGTTACCTCATCAACCGCCGGACGCTGGCTCTGATGAAGCCAACTGCTTTCCTCATCAACACGGCCCGCGGAGCGATTGTCAACGAGGCGGACTTGTTGGCAGCACTAAAGAGCAAGCGCCTGGCCGGCGCAGGGCTGGATGTGTTCGAGCAGGAGCCGCCAGGCAAACATCCGTTGTTTGAATTAGACAATGTCTTGCTGACGCCGCACGCTGGCGGCGCCGATGTGAGATCGCGCGATGACATGGCCCTGTCCGCCGCACAAGCCATCGTCTCGCTGTCGCGCGGCGAATGGCCAGCCGAGAAGATCGTCAACCCCGAAGTCCGCCCCCGCTTCCGCTGGTGACAAAAAGAAAACGAACCACGAAGTCACAGAGAATACAGAGAAAAGAGAAAAAAAAAGGAAAAAGAGACACAAAAACTGAAAGCCCGTGCAATCCGATCATCTCTTTTCCTCTCTTTTTCCTCTTGTTTTTTCCTTGGTGTTTTTGACACCTTGGCGATGGCTCGGGATCGTGCTTCTTATTCGTTTGTCTTCTTCTCTGTGTTCTCTCAGTGCCTTTATGGTTCGTTTTCTTTTTTCAATGTGGCGCCATGGTTGCAAGCCGGCGTTGTCCATACGGCAGATGGCGGCAGGTTGAAGTGCCGGCACAGCTGGGCAGCAAGATGCTCGGCGTGTTCGGCGTCGGCGCTGACGGCGAACACCGCCGGCCCCCACGAGCTTTGTCCTACCCCGCGGATGTTTTGAGCACGGATGAACTCCACCAGTTCGGCAATGCGCGGACTGGCGTACACGCCACCCTGCACCGGCGCGAACGCCTCGCCGACCCGCGCGTTGAACTCATGCAGGGCTTCGCCGAATGCATCCACGTCGCGCTCAACCAGCGCTGGCAGCAAACCCAGCAATACCAGCCGGCAGAGCGTCTCGGTTGCCTCGAAGACCGCGGGATTCGTTGTCAAGCGCGCGAACGCTTCCACCTCGCCGCCGCCGTGCAGTCCCTCAGCATGGTGGGGAGGCAGGGCCACAACCAGACGCCAGGTCTCCGGGAATGGTTGACGCGCCACCAGCGGCGCCAATCCCTCTACGGCCCCCTTGCCAGACTCCACCAAGAAACCGCCTTGCTCAAAACCGTGTGCCCCCAGGGCGGAACGCAAACCGCGGCCAACGCGGCGAGCCAACGTGGCCACATCGCAGGATAACCCCCATGACGCCGCCAGCGCCCGCGCTACGGATAGCCCCAGTTGGCTGCCCGAACCCAGGCCGGCATGTGCCGGCATGATGCGCTCGATCCGCAGGCGATGTGGCGGTAAAACGGCGATCTGCTCTTCTCGACTGCTCGCGGCGGCGAAGCGCTGAGCGAATATCAGGGCACGCTCGGCTAGCGGTCCCTCGGCGGACCACACCGAGTCCGGCTCGACCGACAGCGATAAATCCGGCTGTGCGATCATCATACCGACGCCCCCGAAACAGCGGGACGCCGACATCTTCCCCGCGAGGGGGTTCAAAAAGCCAAAATGCAAACGGCTGTATGCCTGTATCTGAATCATGACAACGGAGCCAACCTCTCTCCCAATCATTCTATCCGCACCGCACAGGCAGCCTGGCCTTCTAATGGAAAAGTAGCAAAGTCCAAAAAAATAATTGAACGAAAGCCCCTCTGCGCCTTATCTTAACTGTACCCACCTATGCCCAAGGTCCGGATGGCCCGCCCGAAACGCGATGCCTCCCTTTAACTGAGCGGCGATTGGATCATGCGGACAGGAGTTGATTCGATGACGATGCTGGCGCCTTCATGCTCCCTCCAATGGATCTTGTGGTTATCCCTCGCGGCCACGCTTGTTCCTGGCGCTGTACTGAACGCGGAGGAAGCCAAGATCAACTTCGGCCGCGACATTCGGCCCATCCTCGCAGATAACTGTTTCGCTTGCCACGGTCCCGACATTCATCAGCGCAAGGCCAAGCTGCGGCTTGATACGCGCAGCGGCGCCCTGGCCGAGCTGCGTAGCGGCGGACATGCCATCGTGCCCGGCAAGCCGGATGAGAGCGTGCTGATCGAACGGATCACCGACGACAATCCCTCGCGACACATGCCACCGAAGAAATCTGGCAAAACGCTGACGTCGGCACAAATCGACTTGCTCCGCCGCTGGATTGCCGAGGGCGCGACCTACACGGTCCACTGGGCATTCACTCCACCGATGCGGCCTGCAATGCCAAAAGTGAAAAACACGGCTTGGCCGAAGAACGCTATCGATTCTTTTATCCTTGCTCGGCTCGAACGCGAGGGACTGTCCCCCTCGCCGGAAGCGGATCGAACCACACTGATTCGCCGCGTTACGCTGGATCTGACCGGACTGCCGCCGACGCCGGCCGAGGTTGACGCCTTCCTCGCCGATACGTCGCCTAACGCTTATGAGAAAGTCGTTGATCGGCTGTTGCAGTCGCCGCGTTACGGTGAACACATGGCCCGTTTCTGGCTCGACGCAGCTCGCTACGGCGACACTCACGGCCTGCATCTTGATAATTACCGTGAAATATGGCCCTACCGCGATTGGGTCATCAAGGCATTCAATGCCAACAAACCCTACGATCGCTTCCTGACGGAGCAGCTGGCCGGCGACCTTCTGCCGGGCGCCACCCTCGATCAGATCGTCGCTACCGGGTTCAATCGCTGCCACGTCACCACCAGCGAGGGCGGTTCTATCGAAGAGGAAGTGTACGTTCGCAACGTCATCGATCGGGTTGATACCACCGGGACCGTGTTCCTGGGGCTGACTATCGGCTGCGCTCGCTGCCACGATCACAAATTCGATCCCATCCAGACGAAAGAATATTATCAACTCTTTGCGTTTTTCAATAATCTCGATGGCCCGGCTCTGGACGGCAACGCTGCTCGGCCCGCGCCGACGGTTCGCGTCCCCACCGCAGAGCAAAGGGAAGAGCTAGAGCGCGTGCGACAAAGAATCGCCGTTCTCCGCGAACAGATCAACAAAGAAACTGCCCAAATGCGGCATACAAAGTCGTCTACGGGGCTGGCTCCCATACTCGCACAGGTTGCAGTCCTGGAAAAGCAGCGTCAGCAAATCGAGAAGGAGATCCCGGCAACGTTGGTGTTCAAGGAGCGCGCCACGCCGAGGCCGGCGTTCATTCTCAAGCGCGGCGAATACGATCAGCGTGGCGAGCCGGTGGGTCGAGATACGCCGAAGTTTTTACCTCCCTTGCCCGAGAAGGCGCCGCGTGATCGGCTCGGTCTGGCGCAATGGCTGTTAGCCCCAGACCATCCGTTGACGGCCCGCGTTGAAGTCAATCGCCTGTGGCAACAATGTTTCGGCACGGGATTGGTCAAGACGGCGGAGGACTTCGGCACGCAAGGTGAATCCCCCAGTCACCCCGCATTGCTTGATTGGCTGGCAGTGCAGTTCCGCGAGGACGGCTGGGACATGAAAAAGATGATGAAACGTATCGTGATGTCGGCCACTTATCGGCAGTCCTCGCGTGTCACGAAAGATCGCCTGGCGAAAGATCCGGAAAACCGCCTGCTATCGCGCGGACCGCGCTTCCGGCTCGACGCCGAGATGCTGCGTGATCAGGCGCTGTTCGTCAGTGGACTGTTGGTCGAAAAGCTGGGCGGTCCCAGTGTCAAGCCGCCGCAGCCGGCCGGCTTGTGGGAAGCGGTTGGCTACACCGGCAGCAATACAAAGGACTTTAAACCCGACCATGGCCACGAGAAAGTACATCGCCGCAGCATATACACGTTCTGGAAGCGCACCGCCCCGCCGCCGCAGATGAACACTTTCGATGCCCCCTCACGCGAAGCGTGTCTTGTCCGCCGCGAGCGTACCAACACGCCGCTGCAAGCGCTGTTGCTCATGAATGAAGAGCAATTCGTCGAGGCGGCGCGAACGCTGGCCGAACATGCTCTGAAGGAAGGCGGCGCAACGCCCGAGGCGCGCGCGGTTTATATGTTCCGTCTAACAACAGCGCGGAGGCCAGATGCGAAAGAACTAACAGAAATACTCGCCGCTTACCGGGACCATCTGGCAACATACACGCGCGATGTGGACAAAGCGAAACAGCTGATTTCTGTGGGCGAGCAGAAGCCGGAAGCCAAGCTCAATCCAAGCGAGTTGGCGGCATGGACGATGATCGCCAACCTGTTGTTGAATCTGGATGAAGTGATTAACAAGGGCTAATCAATCCGCGTCCAACGAGCGGGTTGGTGGAGCTGGAACGACTTTTAGCGAAAGGGCGACGATGAAGGGGCTGTTTCATGCCGCTTGGAAAGTCGAGCAATTCATACGTCAGCGGAAGATTTACTGGTGCTTAGTGAAATGGGGAGCCGAGCAGCAATGAACCCAATCCACGAACATATTCAGACCCTCACGCGCCGACACTTTTTCGGCCGTGCCGCTCTTGGGCTGGGCACGGCCGCCTTGGCGACGCTGATGAATCCGCGTGCCCGGTCCGCCACAACCACCGGTGGCCTGCCGGATTTGCCGCACTTCGCCCCCAGAGCCAAACGCGCCATCTATCTGTTCATGAACGGCGGCCCTTCGCAGATGGATCTGTTCGATTACAAGCCGGCCATGGACAAACTGTTCGATAAGGATCTACCCGACTCGATCCGCAAGGGCCAGCGGTTGACGACCATGACCAGCGGTCAAACACGCTTTCCCATCGCGCCGTCGAAATACAAGTTCGCTCAACATGGCCAATCGGGTGCCTGGGTCAGCGAGCTGATGCCGTGGACGGCGAAGATTGTGGACAAGCTGGCTTTTATCAAGAGCGTCAACACCGAGGCTATCAACCACGATCCGGCCGTCACCTACATTTGCACGGGCCATCAACTGCCCGGCCGCGCCAGTCTTGGCGCCTGGCTCAGCTACGGACTGGGCACCGAAAACAACAACCTGCCAGCCTTTGTCGTTATGACTGCATCGTGGACCGGACGTAAGGAAGCGCAAGCAATCTACAATCGACTTTGGGGATCGGGTTTCTTGCCGAGCAAACATCAGGGCGTCGCCCTGCGTTCCAGCGGCGATCCGGTGCTGTTTCTGTCCAATCCCGCCGGCGTTGATGCCCCCACTCGCCGCCGGATGCTCGACGCGCTGACCAAGCTGAATCAAAAGCAGCTCGATGAGATCGCCGATCCGGAAACGCAAGCGCGCATCGCCCAGTATGAGATGGCCTTCCGTATGCAATCGTCGGTGCCGGAATTAATGGACCTGTCGCGTGAACCCAAGCACGTTATGGAGATGTATGGACCGGACGTGCATAAGCCGGGCACGTTTGCGGCGAGCTGTCTGTTGGCGCGACGGCTGACCGAGCGCGGCGTGCGCTTCGTGCAGATTTTTCATCGCGGCTGGGATCAGCATTTCAACATTGCCGGTGACCTGCCCAATCAATGCCGCGATGTCGATCAGCCTTGTTACGCACTGATTCGTGATCTTGAACAGCGCGGCCTGCTCGACGAAACGCTGGTCATCTGGGGCGGCGAGTTCGGACGAACGATTTACTGTCAGGGCAAGCTGACGCGCGAAAACTATGGCCGCGACCATCATCCGCGTTGCTTCACGGTCTGGATGGCCGGCGGCGGCATCAAGGGCGGCGTCACCTACGGCCAGACCGACGACTTCAGCTACAACGTCGTGGAAAATCCTGTTCACATCCACGACATGAACGCCACCATCCTGCACTGCCTGGGTATCGATCATCGGCGGCTGACGTTCAAGTCGCAGGGATTGGACATGCGGCTAACCGGCGTGGAGGAGCATCACCCGGTGACGGGCATCTTGGCATGAGCGCTGCGCGATAATCCGCTGGAAGTGCCAGCGATGACTTGACTGTCGCTTGGGATGAACAGACATTTCCCTCCCCCCAGGGGGAAAGATTTTGTCCGCTAGAGCGCATTGCCAGTAGGTGTAGCGGTTATATGTTTTTCTCCCTCCCCCTTGTGGGAAAGGGAGAAAAACGCTACACCCGCTTGCAATGCGCTCTAGCCCTTACACTTTGCAACTGGTTGAGTTATTGCGTAACTGGGGGACCGGCGATTTCGGCGGCCTGGAAGCCGCATGTCTTATGGCTACCATCGCAGAAAGGACGCTTCTTCGAGTGGCCGCAACGACACAGGGCCACTGTCTCCTTACCCGGAGGAATCTCGAACGCATTGCCCAGGTGATCGACGATGCGCACTGGTCCCTTGATGACATAAGGACCATTTTCCCTACAGCGGATCTCAATTGGCTCTGACATACGATGTCCTTTCATTCATCGACCATGACCATCTTCGTTCGCCTCTTGTGGTCCACGAAGTAAAAGGCGAGCTTCTTGGCCACGTGCTCCAAGAACTTATCGCGGAAAGCGTGCGGTGGTATCTCAAAAGGCGTCATGTCGCCGCGCGCCTCGGTCGGATAGCGGTCGTTGAACTCTTTGCTCTGCACATCATCCGGGTTCTTCATGTCCACCACCGACACCAAGATCTCGGTCTGGCCGCGATAGAGTTGTTGGTTGGCGTTCGGTTCATAAAGGCTCAGTTTATCAATTTCCAGGTTGATCACGTAGTCGGCATTGAAATCGTGCCCCACTTGCGCCAACTCGAGCGATTTCCAATTGGGATGGCGACTCTTGTACTGCTCCACCAGGTTTGGTTTAACAACTGTGACTTTTTCCTTGTTCTCCTCCGACAGCCGACGGATCTCCTCGGCCAAGGCGACGGCCAGGCGGCGATCGGCCTGGATGAATTCTTCACGCGGGTCCAGGTTCATATACGTCCACAAGACGACCTTGACTTCTTTCTTGCCGTCCTCGTCCGCCAAGCGCTTCAACTCGGCTGGATCTTTGGCTTCGGGCATAATGAAATACAGACTCTGCGGGAAACTACAACCAGCGATGAGGACCGGGACCCAAAGCCCCAACCCGATCGAACGGCCCCACAATGCCTTCATGGCTTTCTCCTCATCCTGGAAACGGCGTCCCCATCCACCAAGTCAGCCCCAAAACGATGATCCAACGGAGCAGCATCAAGCTGAGGAACGCCAACACCACCAAGGTGAGAGTGCGTTCCACCGAGCGAATGAAAAGCGTCCGCTGCCAAATCGCACTGGCCAGGCACCAGGGGATAAGCAACAGACAAAACCCGGCCAACAAGGTGCCGACCGCGTTGGCGCGTAACGAGTTCCTCAAATCGCCATGTATCAGCAGGGCGAAGCTGGTAGTCATGCCGCACGCCGGACACGGCAGGCCCGTGACGAAGTAGAAGTTGCACGGCGGCAACCCCAGTTGCTGATGCGTCGCCAAGGTCCGCGGCGAGCCATCGGCGTTGTAGGGATTGAGCCAAGCGGCCACGGCGAACACCCCAAGCAAGGCCAGCGCCAATCCTAGCAAGCTGCCGCGCACCCAGCCGCGCAGCCCCGGCACCACTTCCAGCACTGCCTGCGGTTCCCGGCTTGACGTTGTTGGAAGGCTGTTCATAGCGATCCTCTTCGTGCGATGCAAGAGCAGTTCCGCGTCAGCCCGCAACACGAGAACGGGTGAGCGGGGTTGCATCATCGTCTGGAGAACTCGGAGCGCTAACGCAACTCCGCTCACCCGGGTGAACGCTAACGCAACTCCGCTCCCCCGGGTGAACGCTAACGCAACTCCGCTCACCCGGGTGAACGCTAACGCAACTCCGCTCACCCGGGTGAACGCTAACGCAACTCCGCTCACCCGGGCGAACCATTCGCTCGGCCGCTTCGCTGACAGCATCCATCGCTTCCTGTACCCGCAAACGATAATGCTCGAGCTGGTCCTTGCGGACATTCTCCGGCACATGGATTGGCTCGGCCGTGACGCATACAGCCGTGCTCCCCGGCCACGGTACAGCGAAGCGGTCCCAGCTGCGCATGCGCCAGGCACCATCAAAAGCGATGCCGAAAGGCACGATTGGCAAGCCAGTCAGCGCCGCCAAGTAAACGACGCCCGGCTGGACCTGCCGTCGCGGGCCACGCGGTCCATCTGGCGTGATAGCCAGGTGAGCCGAGCGACTGCGGCGGACCATCTGCCGAATCGCTCGCGCCCCGCCCCGCGTCGCTGAGCCACGGACGACGCGGAACCCCAGATGGCGGCACGCCTCGGCGATCATCTGCCCATCGGCATGTTCGCTGATGAGCACGTGAATGTCACGCCGTCCGTAGTGATAGGCTGGCACCAAAATATTCTCATGCCAAAAGGCGTACAGATACCGCCCCCGGAAATTCGGCTGATGGGGATCAAAGTTCGCGCCCAACGGCCGATAGCGGTAGCATAATGTCCCGATCCATATACGAACCAACCAGGCGATGGCGAACCCCAGCGCCTTGATTAACAGCGGATGACGAATTTTCATCGCCCACGGGCCTCCTTACCCAAAGGTTAGCGACGCTTCGGCAAAGCATCGCTAACCACTACTCCGATGGCCATTCTCCACGAAACACCTCAACGGCGGGTCCGGTCATATACACATGATTATCTCTTTCGGACCATTCTAATTGCAAGTCGCCTCCGGACAGATGAGCGGTGATGCGCCGCTGAGTGCGGCCAGTGAGATGACCGGCCACAACGACGGCGCAAGCGCCGGTACCGCACGCCAGCGTTTCGCCGCTGCCGCGCTCCCACACGCGCATGGTCACATCATCGGGCCGGTTGATCCGAACGAACTCGGCATTGACGCGGCGGGGAAAAGCCGGATGCCGTTCGATCTGTGGACCTAAGCCGAGGACATGAGCATCCGTGATGGTATCCACAAAAGTGATGCAGTGCGGATTGCCCATCGATATGCACGTGACATGCAGCGTCTGTCCTGCAACTTCAAGGAGGGTATCCACCGGCGGAGCACCCGCGAGCGTGGTTGGAATGCGCTCGGCTTGCAGGATCGGTTCCCCCATGTCCACACGCACTTGTCGCACTGTGCCGCCGGCAATTTCCAGATCTAGCCTCAGGACACCACGGCCCGTCTCGATGGTTAACGGCGATTTACGCACGAGACCATGATCATACACGAATTTCGCTACACAGCGGATGCCGTTGCCGCACATCTCTGCTTCGCTGCCGTCGGCATTGTACATGCGCATGCGTGCATCCGCCTTGTCAGATGGACAGATCAGGATCAGACCATCGCTACCAACGCCGAAATGGCGATCGCTGATGGCGCGGCTGAGTCCTGGTGGATCATGCGGCATGGGGTGGCGGAAACAATCGACGTAAACATAATCATTGCCGCAACCGTGCATTTTGACAAAGTGCATGCAATCAACTCTCTTCCGGTCTTTGGCGTGGAATGCCTGGATGTACATCAATTCATCACCGGGCTGGCATTCCAAATTATACTCTGCACCGTTGATTGTAGTTTTTTGTTCCCTTTCCCCCACCCGGAGGGAGGGGAGGGAACTGGGTCCGGTAGCACTTACACTTCCGGATCATTTTATTCGCTTCATTTCGCTGGTCCCTCTTGCCGAAATCATTATTATTATGATAAAGATGGTTGTATCGGTACCGGGAAAGGAGAAACGATGCTCGAAACCCAAATGACCGCCGAGGAAATCTCCGAGGCCAACCAGCGATTGGTCGACGCGCCGGCGGAGACAATTTTGCGCTGGGCCGTGGATACGTTCGGTGAGAAACTGACGATGGCGACCGCTTTCGGTGCGGAAGGATGCTGTCTGATCCACATGCTGGCCGACATCGATCCGAGCATCCGTATCTTCAACCTGGACACGGGCTATCAGTTTCCCGAGACGCTGCACCTGCGTGAACGGATCAAAGAACGTTACGGCATCGAGGTCGAGTACGTTCGTCCGGAAACGACGGTGGCGGAATATGAAGCGGAGCATGGGGGGCCTTTGTACCATCTGCGCCCGGATCAGTGTTGTCACGATCGCAAGCTGGTGCCGTTGCGCCGGGCGGTAGCCGGCTACGCTGCCTGGATTAGCGCCATTCGCCGCGATCAGACCTGCCATCGCGCGGCCGCTAGCACCGTGCAATGGGACGCCAAGTTCAACCTGGTGAAGATCAATCCCCTCTTGTCCTGGACGCGCAAGGACGTGTGGAGCTTCATCCTCAAGCACAACATTCCTTACAACCCCTTGCATGATTACGGTTATCCGAGTATCGGTTGCTGGCCGTGTACGTCGCCGGTCGGCGAGGGACAAGATGAGCGCGCCGGTCGTTGGGCTGGTAGCGCGAAAAAGGAGTGCGGCTTGCACGTCATCGAGGTACAAGATGGCGGTGGAATTTGAGGATAGAGGATAGAGGACAAAAAATGTTTTCTTCTCTCTTCTATCCTTAAAGTGGAGAGGGATTATGCGGATTTCCGCCAAAGCTGAGTATGCTTGCGTGGCCATGCTGGAGCTAGCCGCCAACTATGCCGAGCCGCAGCCGCTGCCCATTAAGGCCATCGCTGAAGCCCAGGACATTCCCCACAATTTCCTCGTGCAGATTCTGCTGCAATTAAAGACGGCAGGCTTGGTTGTCAGTGTGCGCGGCGCTTCCGGCGGCTATCAACTGGCGCGTCCGCCGGAGACGATCACGTTGGCCGACATCATCAATGCCATCGACGATCGCGCCGCCATGCCGCGCTCGGCCCTGGCCAAGGGACGCCCTTTGCCTGCTGTCGGCGTTCTGCTCGACATTTGGCAGGAGGTGCAAGCGGAAGAGCAACGCGCTTTGCAGCGCATCACGCTGGCGGAGTTGGTCCGTCGTATTCAAGAAGATCATGCCTTGTCGTATCAAATTTAAGGAGTTTTGCGATGTCCGATTTGATTCCGCCGCACGGCGGCCTGAGAGAACCCGTCAACCGCAATGTGCCTGCTGAGGAAGCGGCGGATTTCCGCGCCCGCCTGGCCGCGCTGCCGCGCCTGGTTATCAGCGATGCCGACCTTTCAACACTCTATCGTCTCGGCGACGGCGGACTCAGCCCATTAACCGGCCCGATGGACCGCGAGACGTTCAACCGCGTCCTCGACGAAGAAGTGATTGTCCACGACGGTAAGAAATATGCCTGGACTATCCCGCTATCGTTTCCGGTGGACGAAGGGCAAGCGAAGACATTGAAACCCGGTCAGCGTGTCGCCTTGGTGCGTTCCCACGCAGAGCAGGGGAACGAAGAGATAGTTGGTTCTTTGGATATTAGCGATATTTTTCCGTGGGATAAGGCTCATTATGTCCGCAGCGTCTACGGGACGGAGCGTTTCGATCATCCCGGCGGCCGCATGGTTGAGCGTGATCCGCGGACACATCTGCTGGGCGGCACGGTGCGCGTCTTGCCGCAGCCCAAACATCCCGACTACGGCCAATTCATCCTGTCGCCGCGTGAGACGCGGGCGCTGTTCGCCCAAAAGGGCTGGAAACGCGTCGTCGCTTTCCAGACGCGCAATCCGTTGCACCGCGCCCACGAATATGCCTTGGTTGCCGGTCTGGAGCGCCTGGTGCGCGAGGGGCATTTCGCCGGCGCCGTGCTCAATCCGCTGGTCGGCGAAACCAAAGGCGACGATGTCAATGCCGTGACGCGCATGCGCACCTACCGGGCACTGATCGAAAGTAAAGCCCTGGGTGAAGGCGATAAGGATGAAGAATTATGGAAGAAGGCCGGATGCGATATTACAGATCGCATAATCCTCTTGGGTCTGGACATCAAGATGTTTTATGGCGGGCCGAAGGAGGCGATCATGCATGCCATCTATCGCCAGAACTTCGGCTTCACCGACATTATCATTGGCCGCAAGCATGCCGATGCTCCGTATGAAGACGGCAAAGACATCTGGGACGGTCTCGCCGCCCAACGCAAATTCGACGAGTTGAAAGGCGAATTGCTCATCAAGCCGGTGAAGATTGGCTTCGCGGCCTACTACGAAGAGTTGGGCCGTGTCGGCCTGGTCGAAGAATGCGAGCCGAAGGGCTACAAGCAAGTGACCATCGCCGGCCGTATCCTCCGCGAGACGCTGCGCAAAGGCGAGCTGCCCGACCCGCGCATCATGCGTCCTTCGACGGCACGCATTCTGATCGAGAGCATGAAGGGGCAATAAGTCAAACAGAGCCGCAACCGTGAGCGAGCGGGACTTTCCTCTCTCTCACGGTTGGCCGCAAAATAGGTGAATAGAACCATGCCGGCCAAAAACATTTATCATGACGCCGTTGTCCATGCGTTGATCGGGAATGGCTAAACGATCATGGACGATCCCTTGAGAAAATCTCCTTGGGAAACAGCGATCTTTACGTCGATGAGCACCAGCGATGGGACGAAGGGCCCGTCGCTGGTGCTCAAGGCGAGTTCGTTTGGGAAGTACTCCTTCGTTACCCTTCATCCTCCTCCGCGCCTATTTTCGCCTTGCTGACAATTTGCTGCTGCACGTTGCTAGGCACCACGTCGTAGTGCTTGAACTCCATGCTGAACGATCCTTGTCCCTGCGTGATACTATCCAGCTGCGAGGCGTAGCGTGTCACTTCGGCCAACGGGACCAGCGCCGTGATAACGGATAAATCACCGGGCAGGCTCTCCTGATTCTCGATACGGGCGCGCTTGGTGTTCAAATCGCCGAGGATGGCACCGGTATACTTGGTCGGCACGGTCACTTCCACCTCGACGATCGGCTCCAGGAGCACCGGACGCGCAGCCAGGAAAGCATTCTTGAACGCGATGCGTCCAGCCGTCTTGAAGGCGGCTTCCGAGCTATCGACCGGATGGTCCTTGCCGAAATACACTTCGACGGCGATGTCTTGCATACGATAGCCGGCCAAAGCGCCGCGTTCCAACAACTCCTTGCACCCCTTCTCGACAGCCGGCACGAACTGATTGGGAATCGTGCCGCCGACGATGGTGTCGATGAAAGCGAAGTTGTATTCCGGATCGTAATGGGCAGAGCGCATTTTCTCGAACTTCTCTTTGTTGGCAAAGCGTTCCAGGAGTGCTTCCTCGCTGTCGATGTCGCGCGGTAACGGATAGATGCGCAAGTGGACCTCGCCGAATTGGCCGCGGCCGCCCGTCTGCTTCTTGTGCCGATGATTGCCCTCGGAAGGGATAGTAATAGTCTCTCGGTAGGGTATTTTCGGCTCCTTGGTGACGACCTCCAGGTCAAAACGGCGCTTCAAGCGATTGATAAGCACGTCCAAATGCAGCTGATTGGTGCCGTTGATGACCAACTCTTTGGTCTGCATATCGCGAGTGACATGGAAGGTCGGGTCTTCGTTGGCGATCTTCTGCAAGCTGCCGGAGATTTTCTGTTCGTCGCCGCGCGCCTTGGGTTCGACAGCGAGGCCGAACATCGGCATAGGAAAACTCGGCACCGGCAGCTTCGGAGCGCCGGCGTGATTGCTGACCGTATCGCCGATGTGCAGATCTTCAACTTTGGTGACAGCAAAAATATCACCGGGAATCGCTTCGGCAATGTTGGTATGCTTGTTTCCTTGCATGAGTAACAGTCCCGCCACCCGCGCCGACTTGCCCGTGCGGACGTTGATGAGCGGTTGGTCTGGCTTGTAGCTGCCCGACAGGACGCGGATGAAACTCAGATTGCCAACGAACTTATCCGTGACGGCCTTGAAGACTTGGCCGACAAACACACCGGTTGGTGATGGCTCCACGGTTACCTCCGTATCGCCTTTCTTGGCCGTACGCCGCTTGCCTTGTTCGGGCGAGAGGGTATAAGCGGCGAGGCCATCGAGCAATTCGGCGATGCCGAGATCTTTCTTGGCGGCGGTGCAGAAGATGGGGATAACGGTGCCGGCCTGGAGTGCTTTGGGCAAGGCAGCGGCCAGCTCGTCGGCGCCGATCGAGCCTTCCAGAAGGTATTTCTCCATGAGAGCATCATCGGATTCGACAATAGCGTCGATCAGCTGCGAGCGCGCGGCGCTCAGGTCAACAGCGCAACCGGCAGGGGCGGCATCCGGAGGATTGAGGACGCTGACCACACCGCTGAATTTCGGGCCGACGTTGATCGGGGCATTGAAGAGAACGCAGCCTTTGCCAAAGGTGTCGCGCACAGCCTTCATTAGCTCATCGAATTTGATGTTATCGGCGTCGAGCTTGTTGAAGACGAGCAAGCGAGTCAGACCGCGTTTACCAGCTTCATTGAACATGCGCCGCGTGTTGACCTCGACACCGTTAGCTGCCGATACCACAATCAGTACGTTCTCGACCGCATTCAGCGCCGACAGGGCGGCGCCGATGAAAGCGGGATCGCCGGGCGTGTCGAGCAGATGAATCTGTTTGCCCTTGTGTTCCAGGTGTAGAACGCTGGTGTCGATGGAGAAGTGACGCTTGTGTTCTTCGTCGTCGTAGTCGGAAATGCTGGTACCATCGTCCACGCTGCCCCGGCGATCGACAGCCTTGGCCTGATACAACAGGGCGTCGGCAAGAGAAGTCTTGCCCGACGCCCGATGTCCCGCCAGGGCGATGTTCCGAATGTCCGCTACTTGATATTTTGCCATAATAAAACTCCTAATTGGGGATAGTAGTTTCGTCTTTGGTTAGCCGGGACGCAGAGCGGATTTGCGCTTTCTTGCGGGGGGCGGCTAGCCGTCGTGGTTACTTGTTTTTTTGTGGGCCAGGGCGATCGCCGCCGCCAGATCCAACTTCCCCTCATACAAGGCCCGGCCGATGATACAGCCTGCCAAGCCGCGCTGCGCCAGCCGGACAATGTCCTGCAAGGTGGTCACGCCGCCGGAGGCGATCACCGGCACCGACACGGCAGCAGCCAATTCGGCGGTTGCTTCGACATTGGGACCTTCCATCATGCCATCGCGGCTAATGTCCGTGTAAATGATTGCGGCCAACGGCCACGCGGCGCAGCGACGCGCCAGGTCCAGAGCCGATTGCCCCGAATCGCGCTCCCAGCCCTGGATAGCCACGCGCCCTTGCCGCGCATCAATACCCACGCAGATACGGCCAGGATAGCGCCGGCACATCATTTCGCACCAGTCCGGATCGAGCAAGGCCCGCGTACCGAGAATCACACGCTCAACGCCCCAACCCAACGCCTGGTTGATATGTTCTTCACTGCGCAAACCGCCGCCCAGCTGGCAAGGCACGCCGGATTCTTCCACGATGCGCCGTACACTGTCGCCGTTGACCGGATGCCCCTGACGGGCGCCGTCGAGATCGACGAGATGGAGAAAGGTCGCACCTTGCTCGACCCAGCGCCGCGCCAGAGCAGCGGGATCGCCGCCGAAGACGGTTTGCTGAGCGTAGTCGCCTTGCCGCAACCTTACGCATTGGCCGCCTCGCAGATCGATGGCCGGCAAAATCCGCACGAGAGAACCTCCGATCGGAACAGGGACGTTTCGCGCCACTGTAGAGGGAGATGAGGCAAATTGCAAGGGGCTGTTGAAGGAGAGGTGCCTTGGCCTCCTCTCCTGTTGGGATATGCCCCCGGCGGTTCGCGGTGGTTAAATGCCTGCATTTCCTCGTTCCAGGCTTCGCCTGAGAATGAGAAGGCGGGAACAACCGCGCCGGGAGTTTTGCACGTACTTGCTTCTATTTCCGCTTCGGTTTGTACATTTCTTCCATCCTCTTTCGTTTTTCCTTGTGGACACCTTGTTGGCGGTCAGGGTTTGTTCTCGTAGCCGTAGTGCCGGATGACGTGTCCCCAGCGGCGTCCGATCTCTGCGCGTAGCTCCGGGGCAAGCTCCGGATAACGGTTCGTTTTGTAGCCGGCGTTGGCGTCCAGATATGTTCTCAAGCGCGGCAGAAATTCCTCGAAGCCGCCCAGCTCCAGGCGCTCGTACAAGAGCCGCATCTGCCCTACTGGATCGGCAATCAAATCTTCGTAGCGCAATTCATGAAAGCGATGAGCGGCAAGCAGCGGCTTGCTCTGTTCGAGCCGGGCGTACAAGTGCGTGAAGGTATCGAAGACGTATTCTTCCAGGCCGGCGAACGTCGGCCGTTGCAGGCCGTGCGCAAGATACATCGCTTTCCACATGTTGACCGTCGAAGGGAAAACCGCGAATGGATTGCGGACGATGTGGACGAAACGGGCATCCGGGAACAGCTCCAGCAGAGCCGGGATGCGGCAGGTATGCGTTGGCGACTTGAGGACAAGGCGACGCGCATCCTTGTAGGTGAGACGGCGCAGGAAGCCCAGGAATGCCTTTTTCCAGGCCTGGCGCGCGCGGGGCGGCAGGCCGTCGAGGTCGAGCGCTTCGGGATCTTGCGGCGGATGATTGGGAAAAGCGATGGTCAGATACGGCGACGGTTGGCCCATCATGCACAGGGCGAACTCTTCCTCTTGCGGTCGGTCCCAGCCGGCTGGCATATTGTCCATCGGTCGCCGCGACGGCAGCAAAAAGCGGAACCAACGTTTGAACAGCGTCTCGGTTAGCAGAAAATGATTCGGCTCCAGACATTGATAGGTGTTCGGATAGGTATGGCGTGGGTCGAGGATGAGCAATTCGTGCAACAGCGTCGTGCCCGTGCGCCAGTGGCCGATGATGAACAGAGGCGCATGTGCAATCGGCACACGGTCGAGCTGACTGCCGTACCACGCTTCCTGCACCCAGCGCAACAGCGTATGGCCGAGGCTGACGAAAGTGACAATAAAAGCAACATACCACTGCGAGGGATGAACGGCCAGATGATTGCGGAGAAGGAGACGTAGCCAGGCAAAGAAATCGCAGCCTTCCCAGATATGCGGCATCCATTCGCACGGCCGCGCAGGCATCGAATCGTAAGAGCGGCGAAGAGTAGTCATGTCCGGCATCTCGCGGAACCAGAAATCAGTTGGCCTATTTTGCCACAGCTATCCAGACGGGCAAGACGAGTTTGCCAGTTGGCGCTGCATCGATTGCCTTTCTGTGTATAATAAAGATGAAGGGCCGCTCCACCCTACCTGGCAACTTCGGTATGGCGGAGCGGCCCTCACAAGGCGCGGCGTGGAGCAGTGGCAGCTCGCCAGGCTCATAACCTGGAGGTCAGTGGTTCGAATCCACTCGCCGCAACTACGATAATTCCGCTTTAGCTCTTCTCCTCTCCTGCCGACGCTTCCCACAATCGTCGCGGACGTTTCCGGTTCGTCCGGTTGTTGACGATTGCATTGTTTGCGATTAAATAATGTTGGACTGAAACAAAAGTTGGTGGTGGGTGGCCACGTTTTCTTACAAACCCTGCCCCCACCCGTCAGAAATGGAGGTTTTGGGCTTCCTTCCTGTGGTTGTGAAACAGTGAGGGCTGACGACTCATGAGGATCGCACAAGTTGCCCCGCTCTACGAACGGGTTCCGCCGCAAAACTATGGCGGCACCGAACGTGTGGTTTCCTATCTGACCGAGGAATTGGTAAAGCAAGGACACGAGGTAACGCTATTCGCCAGTGGCGACTCGATCACGCAAGCCCGCCTGGTTGCGCCTTGCGATAAGTCGCTGCGTCTGGATAAGAACAGCGTGGACCCGATGATCTATCACGTCCTGATGTTGGAAATGGTTTTCCGCGAAGCCAAGCGTTTCGACCTCATTCATTTCCACATTGACTATCTGCATTTTCCGTTAATACGACGTTACAGGCGGCCCCACGTGACCACGTTGCATGGCCGGCTCGATCTGCCCGAATTGCCGGCCCTCTACCGCGAGTTTCGGGAGATGCCCGTTGTCTCCATCTCGAACGCGCAGCGTGGGCCGTTGCCTGGGGCCAATTGGCAGGGCACCGTCTATCATGGCCTGCCGCTCGATCTACATTCCTTCACCGAGCAACCGGGGGAATATTTGGCCTTCCTGGGCCGCATCTCGCCTGAAAAGCGTGTCGATCGCGCCATCGAGATCGCCCGACGGGCCGGGCTGAAATTGAAAATCGCCGCCAAGATTGATCGAGCTGATCGCGCCTATTACGAAAAAGAGATCGCTCATCTCTTCAAGGATCCGCTCGTGGAGTACGTCGGCGAGATCGGTGGCCGGGCCAAAGACGAGTTCTTGGGCCAGGCACGAGCGTTGCTTTTCCCCATCGATTGGCCGGAGCCTTTTGGATTGGTGATGATCGAGGCGCTGGCCTGCGGCACGCCGGTCATTGCCTGGCGCTGCGGCTCGGTGCCGGAAATAATCGACGACGGCATCACTGGCTTCATCGTGGACAACCTGGACGATGCGGTGCGCGCGGTGGAGCGCGTGGCGTCGCTGAGCCGGCGTCGCTGCCGGGAGGTCTTCGAGCAGCGCTTCAGTGCCGCACGCATGGCGCGCGATTATGTGGCCATCTATGAGCGGCTGGTGCGCGCGTACAGGCCGCGGCGCAAAAGCATCACTGTCCCCATGCTCCGTGCTGCCACGAAAAGCAGCCAAGTCATCTTGCCTGGAAGAATGTCTCTGAATTACCCTGCAAAGAAGAGGATACTACCGGATAAAACCGGGCTACGACCGTAAGGGCTCGGCATCGGATGAGCCGGAAACGTAAGCAACGGACCTTGCGCCGCTGCTTAGGATCGCCGGACAAAACCCTTTTCCTCCCTGATGGGAGGGGCTGGGGTGGGGGTAGAAGGGCAAGTGGGCCAAGGAGTTCCGCCCCCCACCCGAACCCTCCTCACAAGGAGGGCGGGAAACGTCTGCTTGTCCTTACGTTTTCGGCTCGTCCGCCAGGGGAAAAAGCCAAGGAGGGCAAGACATGGTACGGAATGGGATTGTTTCTCCAGGAGCAGCGTGGAGCATTTCCAACGACTTGTGGCAGCGTATTCGACCTCTTCTCATGCACGAATCGATCCTTCAGCCGGCCAATCTTATTTTCCAACCGCAAGACGGCGTCTTGGTGGTCGAAGATCTTTTCCCCATCCTCGCCGCTTCGCCGCCTGCAGACGTCAATACCCGCGTCCTCAAACAGGGAGAGACCTTTGCTGTTTTTGATCCCTTCGGCGATATCAAGCCGGTCGGCATGCAGGAAGAAGGGATCTATCACGAGGGCACGCGCTATCTCTCTTGTCTGATCTTGCACCTGGGTGCGGATCGTCCCCTGCTTCTTAGCTCCGTCGTCAAGCGGGACGAAGCGGTGTTGACAGTCGATCTGACCAACCCCACCCTTCCGGCCGAGAAAGGCTCCATCCCGCACGGCACCATTCACCTGTTTCGCTCCAAGTTTCTCTGGCAAGGCTGCTGCTACGAAAAGCTGCGCCTGCGCAACTACGGCCTGAACCGGGTCGAGCTTTCGTTTTTCCTCCAGTTTCAGGCCGACTTCGCCGACATTTTCGAGGTGCGCGGGACGCGGCGAGCACGCAAAGGAGAATTCCTCAAGCCGATCTTAAAAGGGGATAGCGTACTTTTGTCCTATCGCGGACTTGACGGTCTGGTACGGCGGACCCAGATTCAGTTCTCCCCTCCACCTCGGGCATTGACCGATTCCCAAGCGTATTTCAAGCTATCGCTCCAGCCTCAAGAGGCAGCGACGTTCATTGTGACGGCCAACTTCCAGTCGGATCATGCGGAAAGCGTCTTTCCGCCATCCTACGAACAAGCGGCGTCTCTCGCCGCTGCCAGTATTCAGGAAGCACGGGCCCAAACCTGTGACATCTACACTTCGAACGAACAGTTCAACGATTGGATCAACCGCAGCCTCTCGGACCTGCACCTGATGGTCACCAACACGCCCGAAGGACCGTATCCTTACGCGGGTGTGCCCTGGTTCAGCACGGCTTTCGGGCGCGACGGTATCCTTACGGCCTTGGAGTGTTTGTGGATCAATCCCTCTATCGCCCGCGGCGTGCTGACATTCCTGGCCTCGACCCAGGCCGAGGAAGTCATCCCAGAGCAAGATGCCGAGCCGGGCAAGATCCTGCACGAAACCCGGCGCGGCGAGATGGCTGCTCTGGGGGAGATTCCCTTCCGCCGTTACTACGGCAGCGTCGATGCCACGCCCCTGTTTGTCATTTTAGCCGGTGCCTATTATGAACGTACCGGCGACCGCGCCCTGCTGGAAAACATCTGGCCCAATGTGGAAAAAGCTCTCCACTGGATCGATACCTATGGCGATGCCGATGGCGACGGCTTCGTGGAATACGCGCGGCATTCTCCCAGCGGGCTGGTGCAGCAGGGCTGGAAGGATTCGTATGATTCGGTCTTCCACGCCGACGGCTCGCTGGCGGAGGGACCGATCGCCCTTTGTGAAGTGCAGGGGTATGTCTATGCCGCCAAGCGTGCCGCTGCGGATCTGGCCGGGGCGCTGGGACACGATGAACGTGCCGCTGCTCTGCGGGCCGAAGCCGAGACCCTGCGGCAGCGCTTCGAGCAAACTTTCTGGTGCGAGGAGCTTTCGACCTATGCTCTGGCCCTGGACGGCAAAAAACGCCCCTGCCGGGTCCGTACGTCCAATGCCGGCCAGTGTCTCCTGAGCGGCATCGTCAGTCCCGAACGAGCCCAGCGGGTTGCCTGCACCCTGATGGGCGCGGAATCCTTCTCCGAATGGGGTATCCGCACGGTCGCCTCTTCCGAGGTCCGTTACAATCCGATGTCTTATCACAACGGTTCGGTCTGGCCACACGATAATGCTCTTATCGCCTTCGGGCTGGCCCGTTATCGGCGGAATGAGGATGTGCTGCGCATTCTGACAGGTCTATTCGACGCCAGCATCTTTGTGGAGCTGCATCGCATGCCGGAGCTTTTTTGTGGCTTTCCTCGGCGTCCTGGCGAAGGACCGACGCTTTATCCAGTAGCCTGCGCCCCGCAGGCCTGGGCGGCCGCTGCGGTCTTTCTCCTGCTCCAATCGTGCCTGGGCTTGCACATCGATGGTGTCCGGCGACGCATCTCATCCCATTATCCGATGCTGCCACGCTTTTTGAAGAAAGTCCGCATTGGTAATTTGCGTGTGGGTGACGCTGCCGTGGACCTCCACTTCCGACGACGCCGCACCGATGTTGGCCTGAACGTCTTGCGGCGCCAGGGGGATGTAGAGATTGTCGTGGTCCGATGAATAATTTATCTTTGATGTCAAGAGGGGGATGGATCGTGGCGGATTGATGGCGGCCGCGTTGGCTTTTGGTGTGGCTGCGCCGTTGGTTCCCGCGACTTTCAACGATTTCACTTGTTCTTTTCGTACACAACCTTGCCGCCGACGATCGTGAAAAGCGGATGCGTATCGGCGATGCGATCCTTTTGCGCGTTGTCCAGGATGTCACGGGACAACACCACCATGTCCGCGAGCTTGCCGATCTGTAAGGAACCACGATCTTTTTCCTGAAACGCTGCATACGCCGAGCCAAGCGTGTATGCCTCAATCGCTTCGGCAACAGAAATCTTCTGCTGCGGAAACCAGCCGTTAGGATGTTTGCCGTCGAGCGTGCGGCGATGGACGGCGGCATCGATACCCAGAAGCGGATTGAGCGGCGCCACGGACCAGTCCGAACCGAACGCCAAGCGTGCCCCAGCGTCGAGCAACGAACGGCAGGCGTAAGACGAAGCACAGCGTTCCCGACCGATGCGCCCCTCGGCCCAGCGGCCGTCGTCGATGGCGTGATAGGGTTGCAGCGAGGCAATGACATTCAATTCCTTAAAGCGTCCATAATCGCTGGGCCGAAGATGTTGGGCGTGCTCGATGCGGAAGCGCCGATCGCGCGGGCCGTTTTTCTTGATCACTTCGGCGAAAATGTCGAGCAATTCGGCGTTGGCGCGATCACCGATGGCGTGAACGGCAATCGATAACCCTGCCGCGTCGGCCCCCTCGATAGATTCACGCAGACGGTTGAGCGGTGTCACGAACACACCGGTGTTGCCTTTTTCATGCAGATACGGCGCGAACATCTTGGCTGTGCTGGAGCCGAGCGAGCCATCGACGAAACCCTTAACGCCGCCGATACGCACCCAATCGTTGCCGAAATTCGCCTCGACGCCGAGAGCCGCCAAGCTGTGCCAGTCAGCCAATGGCCAGCGTAAGTCGATGCGTGCCGTCAGCTTGCCCTGGCGAGCGAACTGCTGATAGAGCCGGAACAGCCAGCGGCGTGTGGCCGGGGCACTGCCGTCCATGTCCTGCATACTGGTGACGCCGACCTGCCGCGCTTCGGCCAGGGCGGCGCGGACGGCTTCGAGGATTTCTTCCTCGCTCGGTTGAGGAATGTGGCGTTCGACAAGGGACATTGCATTGTCCCGGAGGACGCCGCTGGGTTGGCGCGAACCGGGCTTGCGGTAAATGACGCCACCAGGCGGATCGGGCGTCTCGGCGGTGATGCCTGCCAATTGCAATACGCGGCTGTTGACCACGGCCATGTGGCCATCGTAGCGGCGTAGAAAGACGGGACGATCGGCGACGTATTTGTCGATCAACTCCGCAGTGGGCAACTGCCCGGCGAAGGTGCGATCGTGGTCCCATTCGCCGCCCAGAAGCCAACGATCACGCGGCAACTTCCGGTCGAACTCGCGCAGCCGCTTGCCGAACTCGGCCTCGTCTTTGGCGTCCTTGAGCGCCACTTCTGCCAATCGCAAGCCAGAGCCAAGCAGATGAACGTGACTGTCATAAAACCCCGGCACAATGCGCCGTCCCTGGGCGTCGAGGACGCGCGTCTTCGGCCCAATCCACGGCCGTATCTCTGCGCTCGTACCGACGGCGACGATACGATCGCGGACAACCGCCAGCGCTTCGGCCTCCGGCTGCGTACGGTTGACCGTCCAGATCTTTGCATTGAGGACAACAAGATCGGCAGATACTGGAGCAGGGAGAGCCAAGCAGAAAACCGACAGACCAACAGTGAGAAGGTCCGACATGAAACGCCTCTTGATAAAGTACTGGCTTGCCTCTCTTTGCGGCACCCGAAATCATGAAAATGGGGGTAGGTTATCGGTGCCACAGGGCGAACGCACCAAAATCCACAACTCCTGAAATGACAAGGAGTTGCGCTATTAGACCCATTGAAGACCCAAATCCGCTAGTCCTTGCTTATCAGGGACTTATGGATTTAGATGCGTTCACCCTG
>Ga0209061_1002398_pt1 | contig 23998 bp, 21 predicted proteins | sample Coa_R1_10_FD_187157 | JGI IMG/M metagenome (GOLD analysis project Ga0209061, IMG submission 187157) | Surface soil microbial communities from Centralia Pennsylvania, which are recovering from an underground coalmine fire - Coalmine... | ecosystem: Environmental > Terrestrial > Soil >...
GGTGTTTGCTGAAACGGCTGCGGTAGCGCGGAAGCACCGCTTGGGAGACTTGCAGGGCGATCCGAGCGAAGGGCAGGAGTCCGACTTCGGCCATCGCACCTCCTGCCTCGATAGCAAACAACAGTTTCGAACGGTCGGATATCTCCAATTTTCATTGGTGTAGTGAGGATGTCAACAGAGCCAGGTGTCCCCGATGGGTTCCGCACGCCCACTGGACTGGGAAATTCACTGCCAGTTCGCTGATCATGATGCGTCAAGCGGTCAATGAAAAATCCCCTGACACCCGCTATCAACGTCACCAAGACAGCTATAAAACCAGCAAAAATGCTTTTCTCCACAGAGGGTAATTCCGCGTCGGATCGTTAACCATCGCTCCACCAAAGTCCGTGCATTATGCGCTTTTCATCCGCTTTAGCTTCCTCAGCCCGGAATCGCCATGGGAGTGTTCCCAGGGGGGTAAACAAATGACAGATCCCTGATTTGATTTGCGCTTTGGGTCTACACCCACCCAGGGTATTTTTAGGAGGCTCAACGCGGCGTACGTAACTTTTCATCGCCCGGGAGATGAACGTGAGACCAGAATCCGGGGGCAGCCCTCCGCCCTCTAATGATCCAACAGCGCCGGCGCGTAATCATCCGCTCACCGCCTTCTTTTTCGGGCCGAACGGTTTGCGGGTTGGATGGCGACTGGCAATCGCCATTTTGCTCTGGTTCGTTTTTTCGGGCATTCTCTCATGGCTCGTCATGTGGATCCCCGGCGTTCACGCCATCCTTCGCGGCCGACGGGCGATCGTGCTCACTCCAACGACCGTCCTCGTAACCGAAGGCATCCTCGCTGCCGCCGCAGTGCTCTCTGGCCTGGTGATGTCCCGAATCGAGCGGCGCTCATTTGCCGACTACGGGCTGCCAGGCACGGCGGCCTTTGGGAAGCGATTCTGGCAGGGTGCAATTTACGGATTCGCGATGATCAGCCTTTTGATGGGCTTGATCGCGGCCCTTCACGGCTTTTCGGTAAGCGGGATCCTTCTCCGTGGTTTGGCGGCGGTCCGTTTCGCTTTCCTCTATTTCCTTGGCTTCATCGCCGTAGCGATATTCGAAGAATTCTCCTTTCGCGGTTATTTGCAATCGACCCTGCAACTGGCTGCCGGATTTTGGCCTGCCGCAGTCATCCTCGCCGTTGTATTTGGGGCGCTTCACCTCGGAAACCGCGGAGAGGCCGCATTCGGAGCGGTCATGGCCGGCTGCTTCGGGCTGCTGGCCGCATTCACGCTGCGGCGCACGGGAACCATCTGGTTCGCCATCGGCGTGCATGCGCTATGGGACTGGGGCGAGACCTACTTCTATTCCGTCCGCGATAGCGGCACAGCCGCTACTGGCAGTCTTCTGCGTTCAGACTTCCACGGCCCTACATGGCTCACCGGTGGGTCGGTTGGGCCCGAGGGAAGCGCGATCGTTTTCATCGTCCTTGCGATCGCAGCCCTCGGCATTCACTTCCTGCTGCCCGCGCGCAAGCAAGCGCCGTAGTTTCTCGCTATCGTGGAATCCTTTTGAACCGGCGAGGCATCTAGTTTGCGGTGCCGGACGGCGCCAACGCGGCCGGTTGTAACCCTCGCCGCGCTGAGCGCATCGGTACTGGTTTGACAAGGGCGGCTTGACACCCTAAAATAGCCCGATTTGAGGCGGGGGTTTTGCCCTCGCCTAGGACTTTCGCCATGGACAAGAAGCGTCTCGATTACTACAAGAAGAAATTACAGGCCCGGCGTGAAGAACTGCTCCGCGCCATCTCCCGCACCGAACAGGAAGGCCGCGAAGCAGATGAAGATCCCACAGTGGATCTAGCCGATAAGGCCGCGAACTCCTACACCAAGGAGTTTCTTTTTGGCCAGACGCACAACGACCGCGCTCTGCTCCAGTTGGTGGAAGATGCGCTGCGGCGCATCAAGGACGAGTCCTTCGGCCAGTGCGTCTCGTGCGAGCAGGAATTGCAGCAGAAGCGCCTCGAGGCGGTGCCTTGGACCCGCTACTGTATTAATTGCCAGGAAAAGCAGGAACGCGGCCAGCTCTAAGACCCATCCCGGGAAAACCACTCAAACGCCGTTCGCTCGCACGCGGCCGATGCGTCATTCAGGAATGTACTGGCCGCGATCAAGAATCGCTTCCGCGCGAATCGCTTATTACAGGTTACTTTCCGCATCGCCGGCGTGTTCGCGGGGCCGCATCGAGACCACCGTAAACGGACGCTCCTTGTTGTCGCCTTCGGGATCTCGCAGCAACATTTCGTCTTTGTGAAGCCGGAATTCCACCAGATCGCCCACCGGCAACAGGACTTCGTGCTTCTGGTTCTTCGGCCGTATGCGGTAAATCACGTTCCGTGATTTCAGTACGTACTCTTCGCAAAGCACTTCCTCGGTGTTCTTGTGAGCCGAGTCGGTCCCCAGGATCTCGCCCGCCATGGTCTTACCATCCTTCTCGGCGTAGCCGCACGAGGCCGAATCCATCGATAGCAGTACGCCTTTTTCGTACGACGGCGGATCTTTCGCCAGCAGCACCGGAGTACTCAGCGAGATCAAGCCCGCCAAAATGATGCTCGTCCGCAGCAGCTTCATGGAAATAGGCTCCTTGTGATGGCTCGGTTGTTGAGCTCGCGCGCTTTTCCAGACCGAGCGCGCGTCTCGCCGCATTAGCGGGCTTTCCGCAAATTCCATGCCACATGTTAAGTTCCAGGTCTCCATTGGATTGCGTGTAACCTGCGGACCTGCACGAAAATCGTCGGTTTCAAAAAGTAACATCCTCAATATTCGTAGAAATACGGTAAATCACGCCGTTTTCTACGATCTTTTCTGCTTCCCAAAGTCGCTGTACCGTCCCACACGCCCTTATGCGTCGCCATGATCCTTAAAAGCGCCATCGATTCGCTCGCATCGGTGCTCTTTCCAGCGCCCTGTCTTATTTGCGACGAGACCCTTACCACGGCGAGCCGGATCCCGATTTGCCACTCCTGTTTCGACCAATTCGAGCGCATCGTCGACCCATTGTGCGCCTGCTGCGGGCGTCCGCTGACCGCGGCCGCACCGCCACCACCCGTTGCAAGCGCGCCGCCTGAGGGATCGCCCGTCGGGCAAAAATTGGAACTGCGCTGCCGGCTGTGTCGCGCGAATTTCTATGCCTTCGATGGCGCGCGCAGTTTCGCTGTTTACAATCGTGCTCTTTCCGAAGCGGTCCTGCTACTCAAGTACGAGCAGGTGATTCCGCTCGCCGATTGGTTCGCCTCACGTCTGGCGCAAATCGCCGCCGTCTCCCTCGCGGAATGGCGCCCCGATGTCGTCGTACCCGTTCCGCTTCATCGCGATCGATATCGCGAGCGCGGTTACAATCAGGCCGAACTGATCGCCAAGCGCGTGGCGCGCCGCTTAAAACTCCGCCACGCTTCCAACCTCCTAATTCGCGTCAAACCTCGCCCGCCCCAGCTCGTGCTTTCTCGCGCCGAGCATTGGAAATCCGTGCGTGGCGCCTACGCCACGCCGGAACGGATGAACATTGACAACCAGCGTGTGCTGCTGGTAGATGATGTATTGACGACCGGCGCGACGCTCGACGCGTGTTCCCGCGCCCTTAAAAAAGCCGGCGCCTCGGCTGTTTTTGGTGTGACGGTCGCTCGGGTCCGTTCCGGCGCCGGGCCTGGGGTTTCGGCGCTTGGGGATCGAGGTGATTCAGCAACCAAGCTGGATCGCAAACGCATCTATAAGCGGTAAGGAGTTCCGTATCGACGCGCGACGGAACAATGGAGAATCGGCACAAGTTCGGTTTGCGTCCTCGGCCCAACATCAATATTGCAGGGGCGTGCGCCGATCCCGGTGCGCAACAGAGCGCTGACCCCCCTGGCAGTAGCCCCCGTTCCATGATGCAAGCACCCGTTCTGGTGCTGAACGCGACCTTCGAGCCCATCAACGTCACCGCTGTTCGCCGCGCCTTGGTGCTCTTGCTCAAGGGGGTGGCGCAGGCTGAAGAAACCAACCACGGCGAAGTTCACTCGACGTCGAGAACCGTTGCTGTGCCGTCCGTGATTCGCCTGCTCTCCTATCGGCACATTCCGCAACAGAGCCGCGCTCTTTCCAGAAAGAACATTTTGTTGCGCGATCGCAACACCTGCCAGTTCTGTGGAAAGCTCTTTCCGGCGTCGGAGCTTACTCTCGACCACGTGATGCCGCGGTCGCGCGGGGGCCGCTCCACTTGGGAAAACCTGGTGGCATGCTGCTACTCCTGCAATAACCGTAAGGGGGATCGCACTCCGGAAGAAGCAGGTCTTCAATTGCAGCGCCGGCCTCGCCCCTTTACCTTGCATACTTCGCGGCAACTCATGCGCCTCATGGGCCACCGCGACGAAAAATGGCGCAAATATCTTTTCTACTGATTGCGCCGCTTCCTGTGCAACCTTTTCCGAGCATCCGCGTCTAAGTAAACAAACACTTCTAGGACACACCCCGGGAAGCCGGCCAGCAGCCGCTGGTCAGCTTCCCTTCTCTATTTTTTGCGCGGTTCACCCGCCCCATTCGGCGCGGGCGCGGAATGAATTCCGAGAGGATTACTGGCGGAACATAACCTTCAGCCCGCGCCGCCAATTCTCGTTCACGCCGATGCGTGTTACGCCAATTTCCGGAGAGAGATATCGAATCAGTGTGTCCGTGGCCGGATGAAAGCGCAGCGCGGGAGCTACCAGCCAGACGAGCGGCGGCTTGGGATCGAGAGCGATTCCGGAGAAATATCCATAGCGTTCGAAGTCTCCGTCACGCTGATGCCGGCGCACGCGCAGCCAGTAATCCACCGCCTGCAGCGGCAGTTGAAGATCCTCGGACGCCTTTAATTCGATAACCACCAGGCGGCCGCGTCGCGTGACTCCCAGCAAATCCAGGGTTCCGCGATCTCCCGCGGCAAGCGCGGGTACCTGCGAGTAGAGATGATTCGGGTCGAGAACCGCGTTTAACCGCGTGCAATCGTCCAGCACCATGGATTCCAGCCAGCGCTCCGGCGCGGCTCGATAGAGCCGGTGATTTGATTTATCGGCCAGGGGATTTCGCTCGACTTGCAGTTTGGAGAGCAGCCGTTCGAGAAGCGGCTCTTTCGCCGTGGTCAAATATTGCTGGGAATCGTACAGGCCGAACTTCAATCCATCGCGCGACCAACGTGCAAATTCGAGACCGCGAAAGCAGAATGCCGCCTCCTTCGCTCCGGCGAGGACCCTAAGACGCACGGCGCCGTCCGAATGATCGAGGGCTCGCGCCAGAACCGGGATATGTCCGGCGGCATCACGTGCGCCTTGAAGCAGCGCTTCCGCTTCCCGGCGCGGCGCCAGCCAGCTTTCCAAATTCCCGGCGTCAGCGATGTCCACCTTCTGTATCTGCCAGTCGGACTCCCGATACTCGAAGATTTCCGTGTGCGCGGCGCGGGATAGTGCAAGCACCCTTTCGCGCAGCAGTTTTGCGCTGCCGTGCGGCACGAACAGGCGTAGCCCCTCGATGGGCTGGCGCTCCGCGCGGCGGCGCGTCCAATCCAGCCAGATGAGCCCATAGGCAAGCATCGCTTCCAGCGCCGTCGCATTTTCGTCCGGAGCGATCGCCATCACTGCATGCGCGCTTCCGCCTTCGCGCATTCGGCCCCGCGCGTACCAGCTCGAAAATGAATGCTGCAAATCAGGCGCCATGCTCAGCGCATCGATCCGCGCGTCGGGAAATTTCTCCGAGAGAATGCGCTGGAATCGCGCGCGAAATTGCTCGCGCGTGATGCGTCCGGCGGAACGGGGGGAATCGGTGCGACGAAATTCGATGCGGCTCGGCCTCGCTCGTCCGAAGCGCTGCACTTCCAGAACGATGCGACCTTCCGATTGCTCGCGGACGCGCAGCACGCGCCGCGTCACGCTTCGCTCGCCCGACCAAAGATGAAGGAGTGAATGGTTTCCCTGGCGGCGCATTTCGCAGCGCAAGCCGTCAAGTTTCGCGAGCCACTCGCCATCCTCGCGGACCTCCGCATGCCCGGAAGCCGCCATCGCCTGCACGGCACGGTCGAAATCCACCCACTCGTCCATAGACAACTGCTCCAACGTTTAGAAACAATGCCGCTATTGCAAAACCAGGCCGGTCACGCGGATCGTAGGATACTGCTGATTCCACTCCGGGGGAAGCGCCTCGAACGTGATTTCAAACGAGCGCTGCTGCCCAGGCGCCAGCGGCTGCGCCGACGCTGTAATCACGCGATGGGTCTCACGCAAAATCACCTGATTGAAGGGGTCATGAAACTCCACCAGGACCTCCATCGCCTTGATTGCGCGCGGCCCTCCGTTCGAAATCACGCCGTCAAGGTACGTAAAGTGCTGGTTCAACATGTTCGACGATTCGGAAAGCGCCAGATTCTGGAAATGGATGTTGCCGGCGTAATTCCGGGCCTCGGCGGTAAACGGCAGCCTGGACTGGCGGCCCGGCTGCGTGGGTTCGCTCGAACGCGTGGCGAAAAAAAAGATCAGCACGATCACGGAAATGACGACCAGTCCGGCCACGAAGGCCGCGGGAAAGCGGCTCTTTTCGTCCCCTTGATCCGCCCTGAAATGTCCTGTCGCGTTCATTCGTGCTTCCTCAGCGTCCAAACGACAGCCTCAGGATCAGCGGCTCGGGCAAATTCGCCTCCGTCATTCGCTTCTGGACGCCTTCAATGTCGTACGGAACCCTCCAAAACTCAACCGTGCCGTTCTCCAGGTCGGCGATGGCAAATCCCGCGCGAGTATTCCCGTCGCGCGGCTGGCCGATCGACCCCGGATTGAATAGGTACGTGGTGCCCCGCTCGATCGCTACGATCGACGATTCGCGCCCGGCGCCAGGAGGGCGAAGCACTTGTACGCGATCGTCCTGAAGCGAGAATCCGCCCTGAAGGTGCGTGTGCCCAAAAAAAGTTACCGCGGCCGTCGAGCCTTTCAGCGCGTCGGCCGCGATCTCAGGGGCGTATACGTATTCGTCCTCGTCATGGACGGAGCCGTGCGCGATGCAAAAACCATCCACCATCCGCGGCCCCTTCGCGAGCTTTTGCAGAAACTGGAGATTTTCCGGACGCAACTGCTGGCGGGTCCACAGAGCCGCCGCGCGCGCGATCGGATTGAAGTCCTCCACCGCATCGGTTCCCGCAACGGCCTTGTCGTGATTGCCGCGAATGGCAATGGCGCCGAGCGAGCGGATGCAATCGATCACTTCATTGGGATCGGGGCCATAGCCGACCAGATCTCCAAGACACACGGCCTTTTCCCATTTGCCCTTGGCCGCGGCGAGCGCGGTTTCAAGCGCCGTCATATTGGAATGAATGTCGCTGATGATCAGATAGCGCATGCGGGATTCACCGGATCAGCATCGCGTCGCCATAACTGTAAAAGCGGTAGCCGGATTCAACCGCGTGACGATAAGCCCGCAATATGTTTTCACGCCCCGCAAATGCGGCCACCAGGGCCAGCAAAGTGGAACGCGGAAGATGAAAATTCGTGAGCAATTGGTTCACCACGCGGAATATCTTGCCCGGATACAGAAAAATATTCGCCTCGAATTTTCCGGCGGCGGGCGATCCGCCGTTTTTCTCCGCGGAGTCCTCCAGCGCGCGCACCACCGTGGTCCCCACCGCAAGCACGGGACGATTTTCGCGCCGCGCCTTCGCAATCGCCTCCGCGGCGCACTCGGGTATTTCATATGACTCGGAGTGGATTCTGTGTTCTTCCAACCGCTCGGCGCGAACCGGCTCGAACGTGCCGAGTCCCACATTCAGGGTTATTTCGGCGATTTCGACCCCGCGGGCGCGAATTCGATCCAAAATTTGCGGCGTGAAGTGCAATCCGGCTGTCGGCGCGGCCACGGCGATTCCACCGCGTGCAAACACAGTTTGATAGCGCTCCCGATCCATTGGCTCATCGGCGCGCTTGATGTAGGGAGGAAGCGGAATGTGCCCGAGTCGGACTAATGCTTCGTGGAATCCATTTTTGGACGTGAAGCGAAGCACCCGCAATCCAAATTCGCCGCGGCCCTCTACCGTCGCATCCAGTTCTCCGTCCCCAAACACGATCCGTTCGCCGGTGGGAATCTTGCGTCCCGGGCGCACCAGGGCTTCCCAAGTATCCTGAGACAGTTGCCGCACCAGCAGGACCTCGATTTCCCTTTGCAGGAATTCGTTTCGCGCGGGATTGCGCTTCCCGAGCGGCTGCGCGTGAATGCCCGCGCGACGGCCAAACAAACGAGCGGGCCATACGCGCGCGTTGTTCAGGACCATGAGCTCATCTCCGCGCAAAATTTCCGGCAGCTCCCGGAACTGGCGATCCTCCCACTCGCCGTTCGCGCGGCCCAGCAGCAGCAAGCGCGAGGCGTCGCGTTCAGCAAGAGGGCGCTGCGCGATCTGCCCGGCCGGCAGCTCATAGTCAAATTCATGGACATCCATTTAAGCCTTCGCGACCTGCTCGGAAACGCGCGCAATGATCTCGCGCATTTCGCTGTGAATTTTCCCGTTGGACGCGATCACCACGCGCGCGCCGGGCTGGAACGGCTTGCCGTCCATGTCGGTCACCATCCCGCCTGCTTCGCGGACGAGTATAGTCCCGGCGGCGGTGTCCCAGGATTGGAGGCCAAATTCCCAAAAACCATCGAAGCGGCCGCAAGCCACCGCGCAGAGATCGAGCGCGGCGGCGCCGTCGCGCCGAACGCCGTGCGAGCGCAGCGTGAACTCCCAGTAGTAATTGATGTTCGCGCTTTTCTTGCGGTGGTGCGTGGGAAAGCCGGTGGCGACGAGGCTCTGCGACAGCGAGGCAACGGACGAGACGCGGATCGGGCGATTGTTCAGATAGGCGCCCTCGCCGCGCGCTGCGGTGAACAGCTCGCCGTAAACCGGATTCAAAACCGCGCCGACGATAGGCTCGCCATCCTCCAGCAGCCCGAGGGAAACGCAAAAGCACGGGTAGCCGTGCGCGAAATTGGTGGTGCCGTCAAGCGGATCGACGTGCCAACAGTATCTGGCATTGGCGGCTTCCCGGCGACTGCCCTCTTCAGCAACGATGGCGTGATCAGGGAAGCGCTCGCGCAAGCGCGAAACCACGACCTCTTCGGAACGGCGGTCGAAATCTGTGATGAGGTCCACTTCGCCCTTGTATTCGATTTTCTTGGGGGCCTCGTAACCGGCGCGCAGAATCGCGCCCGCTTCGCCCGCAATCTCAATGGCGGCCTGAAGGAAAGGATTCATACGAAATTGGCACGCGCGTCATTCCGGCGCGGCAGCGAAGTACTCCTTCTTGTAGTGTACGGTGTAATTGCCGTTGACGGTAAGCAGCACGTGGCGATCGCTGCCGGGCGGCGGATCGGGATGCGGATAGTAGCCGATCAAATACTGGGTGCGCAGCTCGCGATCGATGCGGTTGAACATCGCGGAGATTTGGCGAACATCGTGCAGATAAAAAATCGCGCCGCCGGTGCTGTCGGTAATGGTAATCAGCGCATGCTCGCCGCCGGTGTTGCGGCCGTTCTCGTTCCGCACGGGATTCACGATAATGGAATAGAGCAGCGCCCCGGAAGCGATGGCGGAGCGGCGGGCATCGTCAAATTTCGAGACGCTGGTGGTTTCGCCGGCGTCGGTCACGAGGATGATGGCGCGGCGGCGGCCGCCGGGGAGACGCGAGAGCGCTCTGGAGCCGAGCACGATGGCGTCATAGAGCGAAGTGCCCGCGCCGAGCCCAATGCGGCGCACATCGCCTTGCAATTCCTTGACGTTGTCGGTGAAGCGGCCGATCTGCGTGACGTCCTCGTCAAATTCGAAAAAGCCCAGCGAATCGCCGGGGCGAACGACCTTGGCGATGAATTGGTCGGCGGCCTCAGCCTCGAATTTCAAGTCGGAATATTCGCTTCCGCTGGTATCCATCATCAAAGCCAGATCGAGAGGTCGCGCGGTTTGCGCTTCAAACCGAACGATTGTCTGCGGCACGCCATTTTCGGAAATCTGAAAGTCGTGCTTGGTGAGACCGGTCACTGGCTGGCCGTTGGCATCCAGCACGCTGGCGTAGATGTCAACGAGAGCAGTGCGCACGCGAATGACGGATGGGTTTTGGGGAAAGGCCGGTTGTGAGAGAGCGAAGGTCGCAGCGAAAAGCGCCACGCCCGCCGCGAGCGGACCGAAACGTTCGAATGTAATTTTCATCAAGAGCCCGATTGACGGTTGGTTGATGCATCCGGCGCGGGGGGTTGCTCGCCTTCGGCCCAGACAGCACCTCCGACGAAGAATTCCTTCTTCCAGATAGGGACGTTGCGCTTCAGCGTGTCGATGGCGAAGCGGCAGGCATCGAACGCCGCAGCGCGATGCGCGGAACTGACGGCGATGAAGACGCTGGTCTCGCCGATTTCGAGGCGGCCGAGACGATGAACGATGGCGAGCCGATCGATCGAAAATCTTTCGCGAATGGCCACGCCGATCTCGCGCATTTTCGAGTAGGCCATCGGCTCGTAGGCCTCGTATTCCAAATAGAGAGTCCGGCGGCCTTTGAAATTATCGCGCACGAAGCCATCGAAGGTAACCATGGCGCCGTCTTCGGGGGCTTTCATCGCGGCGATGATTTCGGCGGAGCGGATCGGATCGCGGACGATGCGAATGACGTCGTGCTCCACGGCGGTTTGCTGGCCTCCGCTGACCGGCGGAAGAAACGCGACTTCGTCGCCAGAAGAGAGCGGAGCACGCCACTGCGCGTATTCCTGATTGACTGAGGCGGCGATGGAAGCGCGAAATTCGGCGAGCTTGGGAAAGCGGCGGCCGTAGCGCTCGAAGAGATCTTCGACGCGGGCGCCTTCGGAAAGCTCGGCTTCGTCCTGGGAAAGACCAGTGATGTCCTTCAGTTGTCCGAAGAAGAGTACGCGCACACGCATGGGTTTCATTCTAACCCGCAGCGCAGGGAACGAAAAGCGCGGATCAGCGCACACAACGGGCAGGGAACGCGAAGGCGCCGGCGGGAAGCAGGATGGGCCAAAGCATCGAAGGCGAACAAAACTCGAAAAAATCACGCGAAAGACTGACGTGACGGGACGTTCCGCCCCTGAGTATCCTCCACCTTTTCTTTCAATAACTTACGATGTACAAGGGCCGATTGAGTGTTCCGCCCCTTGGGAGCAACTGGAGAGGGGTAAAAGCTCGCGATTTTCGCCCGAAGGGGGCTGCTTCGGGTACTACTGTTCGCGGCGGGAAGTCCTGCAAAATGTGCGCCTCAGACTGCCGGGCGCATTGCATACGCAACCCCCACGAGGCCATACGTCAGCCTTTAAAGAAGCTACCCCAATAGTCAATTTTTGTCAATCAAAGACTTCGTTCGGTGGTGGTGAATATCGCGCAGTGAGTGGTGGAGGATAACCAACCGGAACGGCAAGGCAGAACGGAAGGTTTTCCCATGGTATGCATAGATGGTTGTAAAAAAAAGCACTTACATGTCAAGACCGGATTTCGAGGTTTTGGCATGGGCCGTGCCACATGCAGGGCTGCATGGAACAGACCAGCCAAATCGGCCAGGGAGGTCGGGCAATGCGAAGCGTACTGAAATATGCGGCCGTTGTCGGCCTAGCGATGGCGCTTGCTGGGGTTACAGCACGGACAGCGAGCGCACATGTGAATGTGGCGATTGGGATCGGAGTGGGACCCGCGTATGTGGGAGTCGATGACGGGTACCTCGGCCCACCTCCGATTTGTCCGTACGGCTACTACCCATACGCTCCGTATGCTTGCGCGCCGTACGGGTATTACGGCCCGGAGTGGTTTGTCGGAGGAGTGTTCATTGGCGCGGGCCCGTGGTTCCGGGGCTTCTATGGGCCTGCCTTCTACGGCGGCGACTTTGATTTTGACGATCCGGGTTGGGTGTACTTCCACCGCGATGGCTGGCGATACTTCCATGACGGCGACCGATGGCGCGATTGGGGCGAGCATGACGGCGGCTGGCATGGCTTCCGCGGCGATGATCGCCGAGACTTTCGCCGAGGCGACGGCTGGCACAACTTCGGCGGGCACGGCGGAGCATATTTCCACGGTAATGGGAGCTTTCATGGGTATCAGGGATTTCGGGACGGAAACGGCTTCCGCGGGTTCCGTGGCGGACAGAGCTTCCACGGCACTGCGGGATTCCGTGGCCGCAGAGGTTTCCAGAGCTTCCACGGCGACGGCGGATTCCATGGAGCGCCAGTGGGCTTCCGGGGCGGCCAGGGGTTTCATGGTAACGCCGGCTTCCACGGCAATGGCGGATTCCATGGGAACGGCGGATTTCACGGCGGCGGACACGGAGGACGGCGCTAACTGAGCTAAAGCAGACTGGGATGCACACACGGCCGGTGGATAACTCCACCGGTCGTTTTTTTTACGATCGAAATTAGACAAACGGTTGCGGGAAATGTGAAGGGCTATCCGAAAGTTGCGCAAGTGTTTGCATACTCGCCGATTCGCTTGGCAAAGCAAGTTCCGTCATTTCAAAGATTTCGATCAATGGCGAAAGGATTGCGGGGCCGGGCCAGATTGCTGCTGGGCTACCCGAAATCCCATTTTGGGGGAGCGCGATGAAAATCTGGAGTTGCACTCTCGCGTTAGCGCTCGGAGCTGCACTGTTTTTTGCGTCGGCGAGCTATGGTGACACCGTAACCGCAACGATTGGCTGTGCGACCGCCGGAAATGTGAGTCAAGGAGTCGATACTGCGTGCAACGCGGCGAATGGCAGCCCGGCGACCATCGATACAACGGGCGGGTATAGCAGCACCGGAATCCTGGTGACGCTCACCTCGATTAATGGGCTTGTAATCACCCCCACAGGGCAGCCGATCGCCGAAGATTTGGACCCCAGCAGCCCGGAGCAGTGGCTACTTACATTTGGAAACGGGACCTTCACAATTACAGATGTGTCCGACAATGATTTTCAGGTCACCGGGACGTACGTGGTTTCTGGGTCAAGCGCGGATTCAGTGACGTTCAGCATGACGCCATCGGTCGTGACGTTCGCAACGGAGGATGGGAGCATAACTTTGACACAAAACACCCCCGATGCCTCCGGAACAGCGACGATTACTTATACCGGCGACCCGACGGTCACAGGGGTATCCATCAGTTCCGCCTTTCCGAATCTGGTGCCGACTCCCGAGCCTTCCACAATTTGGCTGCTCGCGTTCGGCCTGCCGACGATTAGCCTCCTAAGGGGCCTGTGGCGTACCACCTGATGGCCGCGGCGCTGAACGATCGATCGGCTCACCGAAGCGGATTTCGCGCTGGATCGATGGCGTGATCCTGCATGCGCTCCGATTGCGCGAGGCAGTGGCAACGAGTACAATGCGTCCACTCGTAAAATTGTTCCCGCGCGGCGAGCGCCGAGAATATCCGCGCTTTTCGCAAAGGCCGCGAAGGATGCGGCGTCCCGAACGCGAGCGACCGTGGCCGGGCGGGCGTTCATCGAGTGGGCGGTGGACCGTATGAAGGTTTCCCTCGTTGTGCCGCTGGGCTCGCGTGAGAGGACGCAGCGCGTCGCCTGACCTTTTTCCCTTCCCCAATCCATTCTTAACTTCGAGGTGGCGTCGGCCGGAAGCGCGCGATTGCGCGGACATGCGGCGCGGCGCAGAAAGTTGCTGAGCGAAATGCGCGAAGCAGTGGCAACACGAGAGGAACCGAGCCTGTGGGCGTCGATCCGCGAGGCGGTGCGCGGATCGCACATGAATTTCACGACCGGAAGCTTGAACCGCGCCATTTTGCTGCTGGCGATTCCGATGGTGCTGGAGATGGCGCTGGAGTCGCTGTTCGCGGTGGTGGACGTATTTTGGGTGGGGCAGATCGGCGAAAACGCGGTGGCGACGGTGGGCTTGACCGAATCGATGCTGACGCTGGTGTTTGCGATCGCCATGGGCTTGAGTTTATCGACGACGGCGATGGTGGCGCGGCGAATCGGAGAAGGCGATCCGAAGGACGCGGCCGTGGCCGGAGTGCAGGCGATTTTTCTGGGTCTGATTTTGTCAGTGGCGATCGGGGCGCCGTGCTGGATATTCGCATCGGATCTGCTGCGGCTGATGGGCGCGACGCCGGCGATTGTGGCGTTGGGAAGCAATTACGCGCGGGTGGCGCTGGGCGGGAGCGGCGTGGTGATGATGCTGTTCCTAAACAACGCGATTTTTCGCGGAGCCGGCGACGCGGCGATTGCGATGCGGCTGCTGTGGCTTTCCAACATTATCAATCTGGCGCTCGATCCCTGCCTGATTTTCGGGCTGGGGCCGTTCCACCGGTTCGGCGTGACGGGCGCGGCGCTGGCGACGTTCAGCGGGCGCGGGATCGGTGTGCTGTACCAGTTTTACCGGCTGGTGCGGGGAACGGAGCGGATTCGCATTCTGCGGAGGCAGATTCGGGTGAAATGGGAGGTGCTGTGGCGGCTGGCGCGCGTGTCGTCAACGGGAATCGCGCAATTCATCATCGCGCAGTCGAGCTGGATCGGGCTGGTGCGTATCGTGAGCATCTTCGGCGCGGCGGCGGTGGCGGGATACACGATTGCGATCCGTGTGGTGATCTTCGCGATTTTGCCTTCCTGGGGATTGAGCAACGCGGCGGCGACGCTGGTGGGGCAAAACCTGGGCGCGCAGCATCCGCAGCGGGCGGAGAAGTCGGTGTGGCGAACTGGATTTTACAACATGCTGTTTCTGGGCGGGATCGGAGTGGTGTTCATTTTGTTCGCGGGCCCGATCGTGAAAGTTTTCACCCAGGATCCCGCGGTGATCACGCGCGCGGCGGCATGTTTGCGGATCGTAAGCTACGGAAACGTCGGATACGCGTACGAGATGGTGATTCTGCAGGCGTTTAATGGGGCGGGCGATACGATCACGCCCACGATCGTAAACTTCTTCGGATTCTGGATTTTGGAGATTCCGCTGGCGTACTGGCTGGCGATTCACGCGCGGCTCGGGGCGAACGGAGTGTATTGGTCAATTGTGATTGCGGAGGCCGCGATTGCGGCGGCGAGCGTGATGGTATTCAGAATGGGGAGATGGAAGAAACAGGAGATTTAGAAGAAAGGCGATCGAGGCAATATCGGAAGCTATTCGCGGCCGGAAGGAGGAATGGGCGGTGGAGCGGAGGATGGCTCGGCGATAAGAGCGATTTGGTTGAGGCGCGTGGCGGCGCGGATGATGGCTTGAGCGGCTGCGTCTGATTCGGTGCGCAGCGCGGCGAGGTCGTGGCGATCGATGGCTTCGGCGACGCCCGGCAGGATTTCGGCAGCGTAACCCGCATACGTACCGGGCGCAAATAGGGTGTGCTTGTACCAGGGACGGCCGATCAGGCCGGCGGGATCGAGGAACGATTGCTCCACATCGGCGAGCGAAAGGCTGAGGCGATTGGCGAGCGCCGGACTTACAGGCGTCCCTTCCAAAGCCCCGACGGCCATGGATTCGCGGATTTCGGCTTCGGAGAATTGCTCGGCGGCGCTGAGCAAGGGTGCCAGCGCGGCGGACTCGTCCGGGTCCCGCGAAACGCGCGATGCGAGCTCGTCGGCGGACCGAGAAATCTCCGATGAATACGTGGAGTAATCGAATGGCAGAATGCCGGCTTCGTCAAGCCGCAGAGCCATGAGGCCGAGAACGCGCGCGAGCGCGACGTGATAGGCAAAGGTGGGATCGCCGAAGTGTTTCATCCAGTAGAAGTCGTCATACAGCGAGTGATAGACGCCGTAGTCGCCGCTGAAGGCGATATCGATGGCGGGAATTCCGGCGAAGTCGAAGAACGGGGAATAGTCAGAACCTGAGCCGAGCGCGCCGACGGGCGCTTCGCCGGGCGCGTGAGCTTGAGGCATTTGGCGAGCGACGCCGGAAAGTTCGGTCCGACCCGTGACGGAGTGCATGGCCCAGGCGGCGTAAACGGAGTTGCCCGTATTCGGATCGGGCACTTGGCGCGTGACCGCGCGGACGAAGTCGTTCAGAGAGGGGCTGGCCGACGCCGTGAAATTGGGCCCGCTGACGCCGACGTCCGTATTGATGTACGCGACGGCCTTGGATTGCAGCTCGGCGCGGTGCTGCTCGACCCACTCGGTGGAACCGATCAGGCCGGGCTCTTCCCCGTCCCAATTGCAGATAACGATGGTGCGGCGGGGACGCCAGCCGGAGCGAACCAGTTCCCCGAGAGCACGGGCCGTTTCGAGAAGCGAGGCGGTGCCGCTATTGGGATCGGCGGCGCCGAAAACCCACGCGTCGTGATGATTGCCGAGGATGACCCATTGATTGTCGAGCGCGCCGTGCAGGGTGGCGATCACGTCATAGAGCGGGCGCTGGCGGTAGTCCATGACCAGCTTCATGTGAACGCGCACGTGCCCTGAACCGATGTGATAGGTGAATGGCAGCGCGCCTTGCCAATTGCGCGGGACGTGGCGGCCATCGAGATGCTTGAGGATGACGGAAGCATCCTGCGCGCTGATGGGCAACGTGGGAATATGCGGGAGGCTGGCGGCATCGGCGGGCGAAATGCGCTTGGCGCCAGGCAGGGATGGGACTTCGGGGGTGAGCGGGTCGCCAGGATAGATTTGCGTATAGAGAATCGAGCCGCGCTGAATTCCGCCGAGCGGACGCCAGGGACCGTCGGGGAACGTGTCGCCGGCGGCGAAGCCGTCCTCCTGCGGATCGGAGTAGAGGATCAGTCCTGCCGCGTGATGCTGCTCGGCGAGAACGGCTTTGATGCCACGATAGCCGCGGCCATAGCGGGCGATGACGATTTTTCGTTTGACGCTGATGCCGAGACGGGCGAGCTCGCGGTAATCCTCGGCCATGCCGTAGTTGACGTACACGACGGGCGCGGTGATGTCTCCGGAAGGCGAATAGGCGTTGTAGGCCGGCGTGGCGTGTTTGTTCCATGTGCCGAGGTCGCCGGGAACCGGCGGCTCGGGCGTGGCGAGATTAATACTCTTTGGTTTGATAATTTCGAGCTTGATTTCGCGCGGCATGGGCAGCCATACGCTGTAGGAGACGATATGGGCGTCGAAACCGTAGCTGAGGTATTGGTCGCAAAGCCATTGGGCGACGCGGTGGCTGGCTTGTGTGCCTGCCAGATGGGGCGTGCTGGTGAGATGGCGAAGATCGCTTTCGGCACGAACCGCTTCGGGCAGGGCAAGGAATTTTTGTTCCAATTGCGCTTCGTCGGCAGATCGAGAAGGTGAAAAGCCGGCGATTTCCACGGGCCGATGGGCAGCGGGTGTCTGAGGCGCGTTTTGCGGCCTGGCGCCATCCTGGGCGCGGCCGGAGTTTGCCAAAGCTGATGCAGAAAGGAAAAAACACGGCAGCACGATCGAGAGTAAAGCCAGCTTTTTGCGCCACCATGGGTTCATGCAAGCCTCGCAGAGCAAAAGCTGATTCTATCGTACCGGCGATCACGTCTGGCTTTTTCCGTAGCGACTTTTTGCGGGTGAATTAGTCAATCGGACATCGCGGTACCGGGAGGAAGAGAGCGGGCGGGTGAAAGGGTTGAGCTGGGTTGACGCGGGGAATAGCGCGGCTTAGGTTGGATACAACCGTGGGGAGACATGAGCAGATTGCTCCAGCGAAACGGATGAAAATTTTGATTTCAGGCGCGTCGGGACTGGTGGGCGGGGCGCTCGTACGCCCGCTGCGGGCGGACGGGCATGCCGTCGCGCGGCTGGTTCGTCCGGGCGGCACAGCAGCGGACGGCGACGTGCGGTGGGATCCGGGGGCTGCGAGGATCGATGCCGCAGCGATGGAAGGCGTGGATGCAGTGGTGCACCTTAGCGGCGCAAGCATCGCCGATGGGCGATGGACCACGGCGCGGAAGGCAGAGCTGCGCAGCAGCCGGGTGGATTCGACGCGAGTGCTGGTGGGCGCGATCGCGCGGATGCGGAAGAAACCGCGCGTGCTGGTTTGCGCTTCAGCGACGGGATACTACGGCGATCGTGGCGACGAGGTGCTGACCGAAGCGAGCGAGCCGGGCACGGATTATCTGGCGCTCCTGGCCCGCGATTGGGAAGCGGAAGCGATGCGCGCGAGCGCTGCCGGCATTCGTACGGTGATGCTACGGTTCGGACTGATTCTGGATGCGAAAGGCGGAGCGCTGCCGAAGATGCTGCTACCCTTTCGATTGGGCGTGGGCGGGCGGATCGGAAGCGGGCGGCAATGGATGCCATGGATTGCGCTGGAGGATGCGACAGGAGTAGCGCGCACGGCGATTGCCGATGAGCGATGGGAAGGACCGGTGAACACGGTGGCGCCGAATCCGGTCACAAACAGCGAGTTTACGCGAATCGTGGCGCGGGTGCTTCGTCGGCCGGCGATTTTTCGTTTGCCAGCATTCGCATTTCACGCAATGCTTGGCGAAATGGCTCAGCCGCTGCTACTGGCAAGCACGCGGGCGGTGCCGGAAAAGCTGATAAAGATGGGATACGCGTTTCGATTGCCAGAATTGGAGCCGGCCTTGCGAGCAATCCTGGCGAAGTGAGCCGAGTAGCCTGCGCGAGCAATGAACCGAACTGAAACTTAAAAATTTCGAAATGGGACGACCGGCGCCGCAGAAATCACCGCATGGAATTTTCGGGAGACGGATTGAGCGCGCCGGACGAAAATCCTTGAACTGACCTACGCGGTTCTCGCGTGGGGATTTACAAGCAAAAAATGGTTGGACTGCTAGTCGGTCTGCGTCGATTTTGCGCGGGCGAATTTGCTGCTCCGACGTGGCACATCGCGTGCGTTAGTGGCGCGCGTGATGATTTTCGGCACAGCTCGGATTGGGCGCGGACAGTGGATTCGGTGGCTCATGTTCGCGGCGGTAAGCGCCGGAATCGTGGCGGCGCAGGGATGCGGGACAGCAGGAACGCCACAGGGCGGCAATCCTCCTCCTCCGCCGCCAGTACCGGGAATCACCGTAACAATTTCGCCGACGAGCGCGAGCGTGCCAGCCGGAGGCGCGCAGGAATTCACGGTGATGGTAAGCGGGAACGGGACCAAAAGCGCGGAAGTCTCGTGGAGCGTTAACGGAGTTGATGGAGGCAATTCGTCGATCGGCACGATTGCGTCGACTAGTTCGACGGCAGCGCTGTACACGGCGCCGCAAAATGTGCCGACGCCATCGACAGTGACGGTAACGGCGACGAGCGTGGCAGATGCGTCGAAATCGGCGAGCGCGACTGTAACGATCACGTGCGGAGCGGCCAGCGCGATTTCGCCGGCGACGGCGAGCGTAGGGCTTGGACAGACGCAGGGGTTTACGGCGACATTTTGTCTGGCGGACGGCGCGATTATCGCATGGGATGTCAATGGAGTTGCGGGCGGGAATTCGAGCGTCGGCACGATAACGGTCACGAGCGCAACGACGGCGCTCTACACCGCGCCCGTGGATGAGCCGCCGAACGACACCGTCACGATCGAAGCATCCGCGAGTGCGGTCGCGGGTGGCTCCGCCGCGAGCGCATCCGCTACCGTAACGATCACGAGCGAAGTGACCGTGGCGGTGATGCCGAACACCGCGACCGTTTCACCTGGACAGCGGCAATCGTTCGCGGCGACAGTGGCGAATTCACCGGATACAAGCGTCACGTGGACCGTAAACGGAATTCCCGACGGCAACACGGAGGTTGGAGAAGTGTGCGTGAGCGGTTCGAATCCGTGCGCGGCGCCGATTGGGCCGGGGACCGGCGCGATCGACTATCTGGCGCCAGCGAGCGCACCGGCGACGAATCCGGTGATTCTCACAGCGACCAGCAACGCGGATCCGACGAAGAGCGGCAGTGCAAGCATAACGATTTTCGTGGCCAGCGGACCGGTGAGCGTGAGCATTTCGCCGGCGTATGCCTTCGTGGCACCTTCGGGTGGAACTTTGAGTACACAGCAATTCACGGCGACGGTGACAAACAGCGTCAATACGAACGTCACGTGGAGCGTTCAGAGCGTCGTGGCGGGCCAGGGCTGCGCCGGCGCAGCGTGCGGCTCCGTGAGCGCGACGGGATTGTACAGCGCGCCGGCTTCGGCTCCCTCGCCCAACGCGATAGTGGTGACGGCAACGAGCGCGGCTGATCCGACGAAATCGGCGACCGCAATGGTTGCGATTACCAGCGGTCCCACAGTCGAATCGCTGCTGCCCTCGAGCGTGATGGCCGGCGCCGCGGAAAGCTTTTCCCTGGAAGTAAAGGGCGTGAACTTCGTGGCCGGGAGCGGCACGGGCGCGTCGGTGATTTTGCTGAATGGCACGGAGCGCGCGACCACATGCGCCACGACGACTGCATGCATCGCGGTGCTGAATCCAGCGGACGTGCAGACGGCGGGAACGCTTACCGTGCAGGTGCAAAATCCGGGAAATCCGCCGCCCCTTTCAAATCCGGCACCGTTTGTCATCGCGCCGTTCGATGTGTCGGCGGGAACAATTTCGCTGAGCTCCTCGCAGCCGGTCTCGAAGGGCAACGATATCGTGGTGACGGAGCCGACGACAGCGGCTGAATCATCGCCTATCAACGTGGATTTCGCGGGCTACCTGCTTGGTCCGAATAGTTGCAGCGTGCAAGGCTCGCCGCTATCGGTAACCAGACCCGCATCGGGAACGACGGTGGTAAGCATTTGCGTGCACGGTAACGGACTCGATCCGACACTCACTTACGAATTGAGCGGACCAGGAGGCGAGCCGGGCGGCAATGATATCGCCGTGACAGCGTCCGCGATCACGGGGCTGTTTCCGAACATGATTGAACTCGACCTGCAGATTTCGAGCGCGACTTTGCGAGGGGTGCGGTCACTATTTATCAACACATTGAATAACGACCGCGCCGTGGCGACGGGGTTCCTGGAGGTGAAGTGATGGAGAAACGAGTGCGACGGCAATGCATCCGCGCGGTGGCGAAGCTGGCGGTGATTATGTCGGTTTCGGCCGCGGCGGCGAGCGCGACGACGATCGAGCGCATGTCACTCGTGGAGCTGGCGCAGGCCGCGCCGGTGATCGTGCGCGCGCGGTGCAGCGGAAATGCCGTGGCGCGTGACGCGGGAGAAATTTGGACACTCAGTTCGTTTGACGTGGAAGAAACGTGGAGAGGCGAGGCGCCGCGGCGGATCGAGGTTCGTCTGTTGGGCGGAAGCCTGGGGGAAGTAACGTCGCATGTTTCCGGCGTTCCGCGATTTCGAGCAGGCGAAGACGTGGTGCTGTTTCTCGAGCCGACGAAGCGCGGAGATTATTCCGTGGTGAGCTGGGAACAGGGAACGTTTCGCGTCCGGGGTCATGCATCCGGTGCGGAGGCATTCGTCACACAAGACACGGCATCGTTCGCAACGTTCAACCCGGCAACGCGGCAGTTTCGCGCCGTTGGCATACGGAATATGCCGCTTGAAGATTTTCGCGCGCGGGTTAAAGCGGCGCTGCAGGGCGCGGCAGGCAGGCAGCCGTGAAACGCGCGGCAGCCTTGGCGGCGGCAGTTTTGTTGCTGTTCGCGACAGTGGGAACGCCCGCGGCGAGCGGGTATCTGGCGGATACCACAGTTCCGTCAGCCGGGGGATGTCCGGTACTCGATCGCTGGAACATTTCGGTTTCGCAACCGCTCAACCGGCGATGGAGCACGTCGCTGCCGCTCGCTCCCGTGACGATTCTGACGGTCGCCGCCGAAAACACGAGCGCGCAGCTGACGGAAATCGAAAATACAATTTCGGCGGCCTTCTCCGCTTGGATGGGTGTTACAGGCACGACTTTCAATTCGGCGACTTACCCGAGCGTAATCGGGCCGCTCAGCCGGGTGAACACGGCAAACGCCTGCTCGAACGACGCAGGAACCAACATCGACGGCCTGAACACTATTTGCTTCAACCAATCGAGCATGGGATTCACGACGGGAGTGCTGGCGTTCACGAGGGTGATCACCGCCAACGCACCGGACGCGTCGGTGGGCTCGGGGCCGCCGGCGGTCTTTGCGGGGCAAATTCTGGATGCAGACACGCTGTTTCGGAACGACGGGCAGTCCACGTTTGCCACTCCCGGCGCGCTTGCAACCACGCAGGGGCAAGGCGCGTACGATTTGGAGTCGCTATTAGCGCATGAATTGGGGCACTGGTTTGGCTTGGACCATTCCGCCGTGTGGCGCGCAATGATGTTTCCATACGCGCCGCCACCGGGGCAGTATCTCGGCACACGGCCCTCAGGCAGCTCGCCCGATGCGCCGTTATCCGACGACGATCGGGCCGGCATCCGGATGCTCTATCCCGATCCCAATGACGCTCTGGACGTTGGGGCGATTCGCGGCCGAGTGGTGCCGGCGAATCCGTTTGCACTGGCAACGACGCCGCAGCCCTACACCGGCGGATCGGTGACTGGAATTTACGGAGCGCACGTTGTGGCCGTGGATGCCAGCTCCGGGTCGGTTGTGGCGGGCTCGTTTGCCGGCCGGAGCTGCAATTCCACGGGCACAACAGCGATGCCGCAATTCGATGGCTCCTATGACATCGAACGGCTGCCCGTGGGCCACGAATACTGGATATATGCGGAACCGCTTGTCGGCCTGGCGCAGCCGGGTGATTTCAGCGGCGCTCTGGGAAATATCTGCTCGACCGCGTCCGGCTCCTCCTGCAAAACGCCCGCAATCGACACGAATTTTGACCCGCGCGCGATGCCGGCGGGGCCGTGAGCAGGGCGTTGCCATTCGCCGTAGGTCGTCTCGCGAACTCCCGGTTGAAGACGCACGGTGCACGACGGCATGGGCATTGATCAGGCCGGGGCAAGAATCTTCAGCGGCGATAGGGCTCCCGGGGGTGTACGGGAGCCCTTCGGGGTGTTGAGGGGATGCGACGTGATTCGATGCTTCCTCGTTTGTAGGTGCAAATCGTGGGCCAGTGCCCGATTGTCCTCAAATAAGTAGAAAAGAATGGTTTGCGAATGGATCCGCAGCCTTGCCATCCGGGGAAACAGAAGCAATGGGGTAGAAAAGTAACCGCTCTGGGGCAAGATTCAGAGTGGTTGATTAGGATGTCCTGCGATATACTGCTTGATCTTTTCCCGGACGGCGAGTACTAATTGGTTATTGGGGCTACTCGCGGATGCTTCGGGTGACGGCACCCACGCCGGCATTCGCGTTGACGCCGAGAACCGAACACCAAAGGCTGCTTGCGCTCGACGCATGGCAAGGTTGTAAACAACCGACGCGGAAGCCGCGGCTGAAAGATGAGCGCCATGCGGCGCGGCAATCAATCATGACCGAAAGAGCCCCGAAAGATAACCGGCGCGATGCCCGCATTCCGGTCGCGCAGGGTATCTGGGTGGCGTGGACGGATGGCGGTCCCCGCATCGTTTCGAAAGTCCGTGATCTGAGCGCCGGCGGCGTGTTTGTTTCGACGCGCGATGCGATCCCTGTGGGGACAACGATCCAGATGCTGTTCTCGCTGCCGGAGGGAGAAATTCGGGTTCAGGGCATCGTGCGCTTTTCCGCCGACAACCGGGGCTTTGGCGTCGAGTTTACCAAAATGAGGTCATCGGACCGCGCGCGGCTGCTCGAACTGCTTCGGCGGCTTAACGCAAATCGTTGAGTCACCGCGCCCAGCGAGGCACGAAACTCGCGCCCAATTCAAAAGTTGTCCGCAGGGACCCGGTCATGCGTGTCCAAGCGTCCGCCGCGTCGACGGCGCGATAAACAGCGTTGTTGGTGGGATTTTCGAATGCGTGCCCGGCATCCACGCGGACCAGAATGCAAGGCCCCAGATACGCCGCGCGTTCTAAAGCGCAAGAGCGGGCTACGCCAGCGCGGGCTCAGGTGGAGCGCTCGACCTGTATGGCGGTACCGTAAGCGATTACTCGGTGACGCCCTGCATTACCTCCGTCGCGTCATAGCGGACGCCGATCACCGCGCTGGAGGGCGTGCTCCGTCATAAGTTGGCTCTGTTGACATCCTTGAGCAAAGCCAGTGATGCTACAAGCGATACAGATTGAAACTCAGTCCGAGCAGCAGGGCTTGACGCACCTGCGTGCGCAGCGAGCGACCGGGCGCACGAGCCGAGAG